>Ga0307505_10001307_pt1 | contig 20698 bp, 19 predicted proteins | sample 23_S_MG_FD_202183 | JGI IMG/M metagenome (GOLD analysis project Ga0307505, IMG submission 202183) | Soil microbial communities from Populus trichocarpa stands in riparian zone in the Pacific Northwest, United States - 23_S | ecosystem: Environmental > Terrestrial > Soil > Riparian zone > Trees...
CACTTATCCGGTTCGCCTGTCGCATTCTGCGGGTGCGCTCGGCGTGTTGTGACAGGTGAGTGGTGGGGGACAGAGACCCGCGGCCGCGGTCAGCCGCGGATGAGGTCCGCAGCGACCTCCCCGATCACGATCGCAGGAGCATTCGTGTGGCCGCGGATGATCGTCGGCATCACCGATGCGTCGGCCACGCGCAGACCCGAGACCCCGCGCACGCGCAGCTCGGGATCGACGACGGATGCCGCATCCGCCCCCATCCGCGCGGTGCCGACCGGGTGGTACAGCGTGTGGGAGTAGCGCCGCAGCGACAGCTCGGCTCGCTCGCCGGCCGACAGGCGCTCGCCGTCCTCGGGCTGGATCCAGCGCCCCGTCGTCACGCCGCGGAAGGCGTCGGTGTCGATGATCCGCTCGCACTCGGCGAGGCCGGCGAGGAGGGTCGCCTCGTCGATGCCGTCCGGGTCGGTGAGGTAGCCCGGGTCGATCACGGCCTTCGCGGTCGGATCGGCCGACGCGAGCCGGATCGTCCCGCGGCTGCGCGGCCGCAGCAGGATCGCGCCGACCGTCAGCCCCTCGCCGGGAAGGGGCACGAGCCCTTCGCCCACGTACGGTGCCGCTGCGAAGATCAGCTCCACGTCCGGGAGGCCGGACGGCGCCCCCGCACGATCCGCGACGCCGGTGCGGACGAACCCGTACGCCTCGGCGACGTTGGAGGTCAGCATCCCGCGCCGTGCCGACAGGTAGCGCCCGAGCTGCTCGACGCGCTCCGCACCGAACAGGGTGCCGCCGCGCGCCTCCGGGGCGAGCCCCGCGACGAGGTGGTCCTGCAGGTTGGCGCCCACGTCGGGTGCGTCGGCGATGAGACGGATGCCGTGCTCGGCCAGATGCTCCGCGGGACCCACTCCGCTCAGCATCAGCAGCTGCGGGGTGTTCACCGCGCCGCCGGCGAGGATCACCTCGCGAAGCGCGGACGCGTGCCGGACGATTCCGCCGATCTCGACGTAGACCCCCGTCGCGCGGGGACCTCCGCCGTTCCCTGAGCCGGTCGCACCGGTCCCTGAGCGTGTCGCACCGGTCCCTGAGTTTGTCGAAGGGTCGTTCCGAAAGGTCACGCGCCGCACGAGCGCCCCGGTCACGACACGGAGGTTCGGCCGCCGGCGAGCGGGCCGCAGGTACGCGTCGGCCGTAGAGGCGCGGGCGCCGCGGCGCTGCGTCACCATCGTCTGCGAGAAGCCCTGACCCTCGGGGTGGTTCGCGGGGGTCACCCGGTGCCCCGCCTCGCGCGCGGCCTCCAGGAACACGGCGGTGTGCCGCCGCGGATCCCGCTGATGCTCGATCGACTGCGCGCCGTGGGTGCCCTGCGTCTCATGTGTCGAGCCCTCGGTGCGCTCGACGCGCCGGAAGTACGGGACGAGTGCGTCCCAGCCCCAGGCCGGGCCGACGGCATCCGCCCATTCGTCGTAGTCTGCGGCGAAGCCGCGGACCCACATCATTGCGTTGAGGGACGAAGAACCGCCGAGGGTCTTGCCGCGGGGCCAGAACACCGTGCGGTTCTCGAGCGCCGGTTGCGGAACGGTGTCGTAGCCCCAGTCGTACGCACCGCGGAAGAGCTTCGAGAACGCGGCCGGCACGTGCAGTTCGAGCGCCTTGTCGGGCGGGCCCGCCTCGAGCAGCAGCACCGAGACGGTCGGGTCCTCGCTGAGCCGGGCGGCGACGGCCGAGCCCGCCGAGCCCGCGCCGACCACGATGTAGTCGGCGGTCAGCCCGGCCCCCTTCACGCGCGGACTCCCGAGGTGGAAGTGGCAGGTGTGGTCGCTTCGCGGATGCTGAGGCGCCCATTTCTGCCACCTTCAGCCGCGGCGCTCGGGTGCCCTGAGGAGAAGGTGTCAGGTGTGGTCGCTTCGCCCGCGCTGAGGCGCCCATTTCTGCCACCTTCAGCCGCGGCGCTCGGGTGCCCTGGGGAGAAGGTGTCAGGTGTGGTCGCTTCGCCCGCGCTGAGGCGCCCATCTCTGACACTTTCGGCCACCGCGACCGGCACGGTCACGCCCGGTACGCCTGCGCGAGCGTGGCCATCAGCCCAGCCCAGCCGCGGTCGATGCGGAACCGGGTGAGACCCTCGCTGACCCGCGCGCCGGTGCGCGACGTCACGAACCACGGCGGCTTCGGCAGCACCGAGAACCTTCCCGCGCGCCCCACGACAGAAGCCGAGCGCGGGAACGGGCGGAACGGCCCGCGGGTCAGCGACCGCTCCACGCGATCGAGGAGCAGCGCGTTGTGGACGATGCCCATCCCGCTCGAGACGGCGTCGAGGCTCGCTCCCGGGAAGCCGCCCCACGTGAGGGTCGGGGTGAGGAAGGCGAGCGCCGACCACGAGTTGATCGCGATCGCGCCGTAGCGGAGGTCCGCGATGGCGCGCTCGAACGCGTCGCCGAGGGCGTCCTGCGTCGCGGGATCGACCAACACGTTCGCCCCGAGCGTTCCGGCGAGGGTGTCGTTCGCGTACGAGACGGCCGCGTCGAGGAACTCCTGCCCTCCGCCCGGCAGCGAGACCACTCCCAGCACGGGCGCGAAGTACTCGGTCGTCTCGAGCGCCGACGCGCCGGCGTCGATCTCGACGAGCGCGCGGGTGCCGTCGGCGCACCACACCGCCTCCGGATGGGCGGATGCCACGGCGCCGAGCCTCTCGTCGCTGCGCGGATACCAGACTGGCCGCCCCGGCGCGGCCTCGTACGCGGTGCGCAGCGCCGCGAGGAACGCCTCACGCTGCGGCCAGTCCTCGCTGACCACGACGACCTGCCCCGCGATGCAGTTATGACCGGAGTTGTGCAGCCGCATCGTCACGACGTGCTCGGCGTGGAACCGCAGGTCGGCGGCCGTCCACACGCCGGGCACCACGATGATGGGCGAGACGCCGCCGAGCTCGGCCGTGATCGGCTTCTTCAGCTTCGGGCGGTTCTCATTGCGTCGGCGCTTGGCCGCGGCATCCGTCCCCCAGACGATCGCGTCGAACGTGGTGCCCGCGCCGGTGATGTGCACGTGGTCGATGCGCTTGTGCGTCGTGAGGTATGCGCCGACCTCGCCGCCGCCGCGCACGATCCGCACGAAGCCGGGCTCGATGAGCGGCGCGAGAGCACGCTCGAACACCGGTGCCAGAGCGTCCTGCGTCGGGTTGAGCTTGAGGATCGCGACCCGGTTCGCCGACAGCAGCTCGTAGAAGACGTCGAGGACCGGGATCGAGGTGATGTTGCCGGCGCCGAGCACCAGGCCGACCCCGCCGGGGGTGGTCGGGGTGAGCTGGCCGAGTCCCGCGCTGCGGCGCGCCTCGTCGACGGTCACGTCCGGTTCGAACCAGACCTCGCCGGTGTATCCCGACAGCAGCAGCCCGTCGAGCGCGTCGAGCGGGAAGACGTGCGCCTTCACTCGGTCGCCGGGAGCGGCATCCGTCTTCACACCCTGCAGGGGACTCTCGCCCCGCGCGAGCGCGCGCAGGGTCGAGCGGTAGGCCTCGAGCGCGGTGAGGACGGCGTACGGTCCCGAGAGCCACTCTTCACCACGAAGCGGATGCTGCGGCTCCAGGCCCTTCGACAGAGAAGCGACGTCCACCCACTCCTCGGCGACGGCCGCGACGGTCGCGTGGAGGCGCTCGAACAGCCGCGCCCGCTGGCCGAGCGTGAGGTGCGTCCAGGACTGCGCGCCGACCTCGAGGTCGGCGATGGCGGCGTCGAGCGCGGCGGCCTCCGCGGGTGCCGAAGCGCTCGGCTTCGTGGTGCCGGACTTCGCCCGGGTGGGGGACTTCGCGGTGCCGGAGGACTCGGAAACGGGGGTCTCGGACGCGGCGGTCGGGCTCGGCACGGGCGCTCTCCTTCGGGCGGGGTTTCTCAGTCTACGTCCGGCCGATGCGACGCCCGCGAGACGCGATCTGCGCCGGGAAGCGCGTCGATGTCGGCCTTCCGCAGTGGGTAGCGGGCGAGCGTGACGAGGCTCGCCGCGATGAGGACGGCGGGAGCGAGGCTGAAGCTCACCACGATGCCGGTGATCGCGGCATCCGGCTGTGTCACCGTCTGTCCGGCCGTAGACGAGATGTATCCCGTCACCGCAAGGATGACCGCCAGCGTCGTCGCGCCGAGCGCGAAGCCGACCGTCTCGCCGGCGGTCCACACGCCGCTGAACGCTCCGGCCCGGCCGCGGCCGTGCGTGCGCTCGTCGTGGGAGATGACGTCGGGGAGCATCGACATCGGCAGCGACTGCATGCCCGCGTACGCGATGCCGGCGATCGCGACGGGCGCGTAGATCCACTCGCCCGGAGCCCACAGCACGCCGAGGATCGACAGCGCCGCGGCCGCGAAGACCACGCTCGCGATCGAGAAGGTGCGCTCCTTGCCGATCCGGTGCGCGACGAAGCCCCAGCCGGGCGCGGCGAGCAGGGCGGGAGCGATGAGTGCGATGAACAGCAGCTCGACCGCATTCTCGGAGTGCAGCACCCACGTCGCCACGTACTGGGCGCCCGCGAGCATGAGCCCGGTCGCGAGGGCCTGCAGCACGAAGGTCGACAGCAGCAGACGGAACGGACGACTGCGTCGCAGGGCCTGGATGCCGGTGGCATAGTGATCCCGGATGCGGTGCCCCGCCGCAGCCGGGACAAGAGCGCCCGCCCCGGTCTCTGAGCTCGTCGAAGGGTCGCCCACGCCGCGGCCCGCCCCGGTCTCTGAGCTCGTCGAAGGGTCGCCCACGACGCCCGCCGTGTCACGAGCGGAGGAGATGCGACCGGCGGAGGACGCGTTCGCGGCATCCGGCCCTTCGCTCGTCACATTCCCTCCGCTCCTCACGGATTCAGGGGCGACGGATGCCGCGGCAGCCCGCTTCGCGACGGTGGTCGACACCAGCATCCCGAGCCCGATGACCGCGCCGGCGACGATGCCCATCACGAGGTAGCCGATGACGGGGTCGTCGCTGACGCGGCGGAGCGCCGGCCCGCCCGCGCCGAACAGCAGGATCGCGAAGGTCAGCATCACCACCCGCCACGTCAGCAGGCGGGTGCGCTCGTCGTAGCGCGGGGTGAGCTCGGCCGGAAGCGCGATGTAGGGCACCTGGAACAGGCTGAACGCGGTCGCCGTCGCAGTGAATGCGAACAGCACCCAGATCGCGCCGACGAGGGGGCCGAGCGCGGGCGGCACCGCGAAGGTGAGCGCGAACAGCACCGGCAGGGCCAGGGCGCCGATGAGCATGAGGCGCCGCCGGCTCCCGTGCCGGGCGAGGTCGCGATCGGTGAGCGCCCCGATGACCGGGTCGATGACGACGTCCCACACCTTGGCGATCGTGATGACGACCCCGGCGGCGAGGGCCGCGACCCCGAGCGAGTCGGTCAGGTAGTACGTGAGCACGAGTCCGGGGAGGGTCGCGAAGCCGCCCGTGCCGAGGGAGCCGATCCCGTAGCGGGCGATCGTGCCGGGGGAGAGGCGGTCGGACGAGGGGGCAGAGGGCGCGCGTCGGGAGGCGGCGCCGGCGTCGGGAGCGTCGGTGCTCATCGCGCCAGTGTAAGCGGCGCGAAGCCGGCGCCCGTCACGATGGGCTGGTCCTGTGGACGACACGCCGGGGTCGGGGCGCCGTGACCGGCGTGTCGCTCGTCGGGTCAGCCCACCAAGACGGGGTTCAGGATGCCGGGGCCTCGGCGCGTACGGCATCGCGCACCGCCCGAAGCCCCGACAGGGTTTCGGCGAACGAGGTCGACAGAGGCGACAGGCCGATCCGCAGGCCGCCGGGGTCGCGGTAGTCCGGGATCACGTCGCCCGCCCACAGCCGCGCGGTCACCGCGCGCATCGCGGGATGCGACAGCGTCACGTGTCCGCCGCGCTGCGCCGGGTCGCGCGGCGAGGCGACCGTCACCCCGAGCGGGGCGAGCTCGGCGTCGGCGACCTGCACCGCGAACGCGGTGAGCGCGATCGACTTCGTGCGGATCGCGTCCATCCCGGCATCCTCGATCATCGCGAGGGTGTCCTGCATCGCGAGCATCCCGACGATGGGCGGGGTTCCCGACAGGAACCGCCGCATCCCTTCGGCCGGGACGTATGACGGGCCCATCGCGAAGACGTCGGCGGTGCCCATCCACCCCTGGATCGGCTGGGCGAGCGTGTCCTGGTGACGGGCCGCGACGTAGGCGAACGCCGGCGAGCCCGGCCCGCCGTTGAGGTACTTGTAAGTGCAGCCGACGGCGAGGTCGAAGTCCCACTCGTCGGCGTGCACCGGCACCGAGCCGGCCGAGTGGCACAGGTCCCACAGCACCAAGGCGCCCGCGTCGTGGGCGATCGCCGTGAGCGTAGCGGCATCCGCGAGATACCCGGACCGGTACGCGACGTGCGAGAGCACGACGACCGCCGTCTCGGGGCCGACCGCCGACCGCAGCAGGTCCGGCGAGACCCCCGCGGCGAGATCGACGTCCACCCACCGCACGCGTCCGCCGCGCTCGCGCGCGATGCCCTCGACGAGGTAGCGGTCGGTGGGGAAGTTGTCACGGTCGGCCACGATCTCCACCCGGGCGGGGTCAGCCGCATGCTGCGCGTCGAAGGCGGCGCGGATCAGCTTGTACAGCAGCACCGTCGTCGAGTCGCCGATCACCGTCTGGCCGTCGGCCGCGCCGATCACCGACCGGCCGATCCTGTCGCCGATCTCGAAGGGCAACTGCATCCAGGACTCATCCCAGCCGCGGATGAGGCGCCCGCCCCACCCGTCCCGCGCGAACGCGGCGAGCCGCTCGACGCTCGCGCGCGGCGGCCGGCCGAGCGAGTTCCCGTCGAAGTACACGAGGGAGGTCTCGGCCCCGACGAACTCGTCACGCCAGCGCGCGAGCGGGTCCTGAGAATCGAGGACGGATGCCGTCCCCGCCGGGTCAGTCGTCATGGATGAGCTCCTCGGTGGGGACGACGGTCGCGCGCCCGAGCCATGCGGGCACCTGGTCGAGGGACTCGGGCGCCAGCCCGGGCACGAAAGTCGAGATACCCGACGGCGCGACGTCGGCCGGCCACGGGTCGGCGAGCGCGTCGATCAGGGCAGTGCCGCGCACGCCGGCGGCATCGAGCGCGGCGAGCTCCCGGACGTTCACCCCGACCGGCAGGTCGCCGTTGCCGAGATCGGTGCCATAGAGCACGCGCCCGCCCGCTCGGACGAACGCCGCGAGGTTCGCCGTGGCGAGACGAGCGGCATCGGTGTCCCCGTGGATGTCGAGCGTCGAGATCCAGACCTGGGATGCCGCCGCGCGGGCGATGAGCGCGGCATCCGTGTGCTCTGTGAACGGAGTGTGCGCGAGGGCGGCGACTCCGGCATCGAGGGCGAGTCGCAGCATCCCCTCGCCCTGGACGTGCGCGACGACCGGGAGCCCGCGCTCGCGGGCGATGCCGACGATCGAGGCGAGCGTCGCCGGGTCGAACACCGGCCCCGCGTCGGCGTTGAGCGCCACCTTCACCACCGCGGCGCCGAACGTGGCCTGCTCGTCGACGGCCGTCGCGGCGCCGCCGGACACTCCGGGGTGCGAGGACGGGTCGCTCACCTCCCGCACGGTCGCGGTCGGGGCCCAGGATCGTCCCGACGGATATCCGCCCGGCGCGGTGAGGAACGCGCCGGCGTAGGACACGTGCGGGATGCCGGAAGAGGCGCGCCGCGCCAAGGCGACCGGATCGCCGCCGAGGTCGAGCACCCCGGCGATGCCGCCGGGGGCGAGACGCTGCTCGTCGATCAGGTGGAGATGCACGTGGTGGTCGACGAACGGCGGCAGCGCCACGCCGTGCTCGCCGGTGAGGGCGCGCCGGCGCACTTCAGCGCGGGGTCCGACGAGGTCGCGCAGCGCGAAGGGGTCGAGCATGTGCCGCTATCCGATCTCGGTGCGCACCGCGAGGAGCTCCGGGAAGAACGTCAGCTCGAGCGCGCGCCGCAGGAACGGCACCCCGCTCGACCCGCCGGTGCCGGTCTTGAACCCGATGATGCGCTCGACGGTCTTCAGGTGCCGGAACCGCCACAACTGGAAGTTGTCCTCGAGATCGACGAGCTCTTCGCACGTCTCGTATGCGGCCCAGTGCGCCTGCGGATCCGAGTAGATCTCGACGAACACCGGAACGAGGTCGGGGGTGAAGGTCCACGCCTGCGTGACATCGCGGTCGAGGACGTGCGCCGGGATCGCGTAGCCCGCACGCGCCAGCATGCGCAGGAACTCGTCGTACAGGCTCGGCGCCTCGAGCGTCGCGCTGACGAGCGCGTGCGCGGCGGGGTCGGAGGAGAAGACGCGGGTCATCCCGGCGTTCTTGTTTCCGAGCGTGAACTCCACCGCCCGGTACTGCGCGGACTGGAACCCGCTCGCGTTGCCCAGCACGCCGCGGAATTGGACGTACTCCGCCGGAGTCAGGGTCGCCAGCACCGACCACTGCTCGGTGAGGGTGCGCTGGATGTGCTTGACGCGGGCGATGCACTTGAGCGCTGGGGCGAGCTCGTCCTCGCGCAGGTAGGTGCAGGCCGCCGACAGCTCGTGCAGCACCAGCTTCAGCCACAGCTCCGTGGTCTGGTGCTGGATGATGAACAGCAGCTCGTCGTGGTGCTCGGGGTCACTCAGCGGCCGCTGCGCCGACAGCAGGGTGGCCAGGTCGAGGTAGCCGCCGTAGCTCATGCGGTCCGCGAAGTCCGTGACGACGGTCTCCTCGATCGCCCGGGTATTGCGCTCGACGCCTTCGCTCACGGGTTCAGCGTAGCGAGCGGGGACGGATGCCGCGGGGCGCCGAGTCAGATCAGGGACAGCTCGCGCAGCTTCGCCTCGACGTCGGCGTTCGACGGCTCGACGTGGTGCGACGAGTCGGGGTACACCACAACGGGGATGTTCGTGCGGCCGGAGATCTCGCGCGCGACATCCGCAGCGGCGGGATCGGCGATCAGGTCGACGTACGTGTACTCGATGCCGAGACCGTCGAGCTGGCTCTTGGTGCGGACGCAGTCGCGGCACCAGTCGGCGCCGAAGAGCGTGAGGGAGTCAGGGGTGGCGGAAGTCATCCCTCCAGCCTACGATGCGGTCGCTGGACGATCTCTGAGCTTCGACGCGCGGTGGCATGCGACGATAGACGGCAGTGCAGCTCTCGATCATCGTCCCCACGTTCAATGAGGCTCCGAATGTCGCGGAGCTGGTCAGCCGCGTCTCGGCGGCCGTGGCGAGCATCGGCGTCGACGCCGAGATCCTGTTCGTGGACGACAGCACCGACAGCACGCCCGACGTGGTCCGAGAGGTTTCAGCCACGGCATCCGTCCCCGTGCGTCTCCTGCATCGCGCGGCACGAACCGGCGGGCTCGGCGGCGCGGTGCTGGCCGGCTTCGCCGCCGCGGAATCGAACGTGTGCCTGGTCATCGACGGCGACCTCCAGCACCCGCCCGAGGAGATCCCCGCGCTCTACGCACGCTTCCGTCATGGTGACGTCGACGTCGTCGCGGCATCCCGATACGCGGGCGGGGGAACCGCCCGGGGGCTGGCGGACCGCACGCGCGTGCTCGTGTCGAAGACGGCGACGGCGCTGACGAGGGCGATGTTCCCCATCCGCCTCAGGGATGTCACCGACCCGATGACGGGCTTCTTCATCCTCGACCGCCGCTCGATCGACGCCGCGACGCTGAAGCCGCGCGGCTTCAAGATCCTGCTCGAGATCCTCGCGCGCAGGAACCTCCGCGTGGCGGAGGTGCCGTTCGACTTCGCGGGCCGCCACGCCGGCGAGTCCAAGGCGTCGCTGCGCCAGGGGCTGCACTTCCTCTCGCAGCTGACCGCGCTGCGGTTCGGCAAGATGTCGCTGTTCGCCGTGATCGGCGGGCTCGGCGCCGTCGTCAACCTCGGGATCATGTGGGGGCTCACCCAGGTCGGCGTCGACTACATCGTCGCGGCGATCATCGCGGCCGAGACGACGATCATCGGCAACTTCCTGCTGCAGGAGCGCTTCGTCTTCCACGACATGCGCGACGCCGCCTCGGGCGGCTGGCTGCGCTTCGCGAAGTCGTTCACCTTCAACAACGCCGAGGCGCTGGTGCGCATCCCGGTCATCGCGCTGATGGTCGAGTCGTGGCACTTCTCCGCGGTGGTCGCGGCGGCCATCACCCTCGTGGTCGCCTTCATCGTGCGCTTCGTCTTCCACTCGCTCGTGGTCTACGCCCCGCGCAAGCCGGACGTCGAGGCGAGCCGTGCCCGCAGGTTCGTCGAAGAGCTCGACGCGCAGGCGATGTCGCCGGGCGAGCTGTGAGACGGCGCCGCTAGACTCGCGCCGTGCTGCCCGAGGACTGGATCGAGCACCGTCGCCACGACGGCGAGACGGTGGGATGGATCGTGCCCGACGGGGAGGGCTTCCGCGTGAGGGATCTGCTCGGGCGCGAAGTCACCGACGAACCCCTGGACTGGCTCGGCGCTGAGGAGCTGCTCGACGAGCGCGGGATCGGCTACCTCGCGGATCGATACGCGCTGCGATTGCCCGACGGCACCGAGCGGCCGGTGCGCATCTCGGAGGCGAGTCCGCGCGGGATCACCGTCGTCGCCGACGAGTTCGGGGCGGCATCCGCCGTGGGTGCGGATGCCGACCGGTATCGCCTGCCGTTTCCCGCCCCCGACGTCCTCCAGGCGCGCTGAGGCCCCGAGCTCAGCCGAGTCCTTCGTCCGGTGGGAACCCCACGAGGTCGAGGCGCACGCTCGAGACCGGGTCGAGCCCGGTCACCGTCGCCCAGCCCTCCGCGAGCCGTGCGGCATCGCTGCCGGGCTCGGGCGTGTTCGGCAGGTCCTCGACGGCGAGCCTGATGTGGTGCTCGTCCTGCTCGGTGAGCGTGGTCTGCACGATGCCGAACGGAGCGAGCGTCGCCTCGACGACTCCGTTGCTGGTCGGTGTATTCGGCACGTTGAGGTTCACGACCGTTCCGCGCGGATGACTCAGCAGGGCGGGGACGAGATCGAGCGCGACGTCGGCCGCGGCATCCCAGTGGAACTCCCTCGGCGACATGCCCACGTCGAGCGACACCGCGAGCCCCCACGCCCCGTTGAGGCCACCGGTCAGCGCGGCGCCCACCGTTCCGGAGTGGAGGATCGCGCGTCCGACGTTCGCCCCGTGGTTCACGCCCGACAGCACAAGGTCGGCGGGGTCGCCGAACGCGCCGCGTGCCGCGATGAGAGCGATGAGTCCAGGACCGCCGTGGACCGCGAACGCCGGGATGCCGTCCAGGCCCGCGAGGGTGCGCCGCTCGACCGCGATGCGCCCGTCGGCCTCCATGGCGACGATCGACGCGCTCGATCCGCTGGACTGCTCGGCGGGAGCGGCGATGAACACGTCGAATCCGGACGCAGCGGCCGCGCGTGCGAGGGCATGCATGCCCGGCGCATCGATGCCGTCGTCGTTGGTGATCAGCACGCGGGTCATGGTGCGTGCTCCGGCCGGTCGGGCTCATCGGCGTGGTCCGGTTCACCCGGCTCGTCCGGTTCATCCGGCTCGTCCGGGTGCGGCCGCTCGGCTGAGGCGTCCCGTTCATCCGGTCCGTCCGGCTCGGCGAGCGTCGCCAGCCCATCGGGGCTGACCCGTCCGGATGGCTCGCCATCGGCATCCTCGGGGGTGTGCTCCGCACCAGACGCTCCGCCGCCGGCGAGCTCCCGAGTGGACACCGTCTTGCGCAGCTGGGCGATCGCGTCCGGGTCGCCGGTGCCGAGACCGTGACGGGTGACGTTGAGGGCTCCCGCGGCGGCGCCCAGCGTGATCGCCTCGCGCACGCTCTCACCGCGCACGAGGCCCGCGACGACGCCGGCGACGAGCGAGTCTCCCGCGCCGCGGGTGTCGGCGACCTCGAGGGAAGGCGGCGTGATCTCGAGCACACCCTCCTCGTCGAGGAGCAGCAGCGGGTCGTGCGCACGCGTCACGATGACCGTCCGCGCGCCGCGCTCGCGCAGCGCGCGCATGGCCGCGATCACCGGTCCGTCGTCGTCGGAGTCGGCGAGGCCGTCCTCCTCCAACTCCTCGTCGCTGAGCTTGAGCACGTCCACACCACCGTCCACCGCCGCGGCGAGCCGCTCGCCCGCGAGGTCGACGATGACGGTGGCGCCGGCTTCGCGCAGGTCCGCCGCGAGGCGCCGGTACGTATCGGCGGGGAGCGCGTCGTCGCCCGTCGGGCCGCTCAGGATCACCAGCTTCGACGCCAGCCCCTCCCGGATCATCAGGCTGTAGACCTCGTCCAGCTCGTGGCGGCCGAGAGGGTCGCCCTCCTCCTCGGCGATCTCGACGCGCTCGCCCCCGCGGCGGTCGTGCAGATAGGCGGACCCCCGTCCGTCCCGCGTGACGGCGGCCACCGTGATCCCCTCATCTTCCAGGAGGTGCCGGGCCACCGTGCCGGTCTCCCCCGTCAGCACGCAGCACAGCGTCACCGAGACGTCGAAGCGCAGCAGCATCCGTGCCTGCCACACACCTTGACCACCGGTGTGAATGTGGATCTCGTCGCCGTCGGGATGGTCCTCCACCGTCACGGTGAGGGTGGGCGAGGGGGCGAAGATCGTGACATCGCTCATGACGCCACGCTAGATCGGGGGGCTCGCCGCGGGCGACCCCCTTGCGCCGGACGGACATGGCGGTCACTATGCGACGGATGCCGCCCCTTGCGGCATCCGTTCTCATGACCGCGCATCGCCCAGCCGGTACGCTGTCACGCGTGAGCACCCTGGTACTGACCGTCATCGGAGACGACCGCGCCGGACTCGTCGAGGCCGTCGCCCGCGTCGTCGACGAGCACGGCGGCAACTGGGAGAACAGCCAGCTGGCCGAGCTCGCCGGCACGTTCGCCGGCGTCATCCAGGTGACAGTGCCCGAGGCGCGGTCGGACGAGCTGCAGTCGGCGCTGTCCGCGCTGGAGGGACTGCTGACGGTCGCGGTGCATCAGCCGGCCGAGCCGGAGGGCGGCGCGGGCCGGCGGGTGACGTTCACGGTCCTCGGCAACGACCATCCGGGCATCGTCCGCGACATCTCCGGCGCGCTGCACGCGCACGGCGTCAGCATCGATCACCTCACGACGAGGACGCAGGATGCCGCGATGTCGGGCGGCCGCCTGTTCGAGGCGACCGTGGTTGCCAGAGTTCCGGCATCGGCCGATCTCGCCGCCGTCCAGGCGGAACTGGAGCGCCTCGCGGCCGAGATCCAGGTCGACATCGCGCTGGCCGACCCGGCGTGAGCGGGGGCGTCAGTCGTCCGCGAGCCTGAGCTCGTTCCGGACGAGTCGTCCCGCGACCTCGCTGAGCGGCATCCGGTGGGAACGCGCGTGCGAGCGGATGAGGTCGAACGCCTCGTCGATCGGCACGCCGTTCGTGTACGACACGACACCCTTCGCCTGCTCGATCACGACCCGGGTGCTCAGCGCGAGCTGCAGCTGCTCGCTGAGCACCTCCGACTCGCGCAGCGAGCGCTCGTGAAGGATGCCGATGGTGGCGACGTCGGCGAACGCGCGGGCGGTCACGACATCCACGTCCGGCGGGGAGCCGGGAGTGGATCGCAGCAGGTTCAGCGTGCCGATCGTCGACTCGCGCAGCCGCAGCGGAAGCGCCTCGGTGGATGCGAATCCCTGCGCGAGGGCGCTCTCGCGGAAGGCTGCCCATTCGTCGGGCGTGTCCGCGATCGAGGGCACGGAGACCGCGGCGCCGGTGCGGTAGCACTCGATGCACGGACCCTCCTGGGCGCCGAGCTGCATGACCTCGACGATGCGGCTGGCCTCGCTCGTCGAGGCGATCAGTTCGAGATCGCCATGAGGATCGGCGAGCAGGATGCCGGCGGCGGTGGTGTCCAGGAGGTCGCGGCATGCGTCGACCAGCGTCTGCAGTAGCTCCACGATGTCGTAGTCGTCGACGAGCGTGTCGGCCAGGGTCGCGAAGGTCTGCAGGAGCTGCGCATCGCGCGAGGTGTCTCTCATGACGCCACCTCGATTCGTCCGCCCTGCCGGTGGAACGACAGCCGGCCCTCCAGGATCTCGGTCGCCACCTCGACCATCGGGCGGCCGGTGGCGAACGCGTGCGCCTGAATGATGAGCAGCGCCTCGTCCGGCGGCGTGGCGAGCTGGGCGAGTACGACGCCGGTGGCCTGATGGACCACGCGCCGAGATCGGGGATTGGCGTCCTCGGCGGCGGGAGACTCGCTCGCGGCCACGGCGCCGCGGAGCACGTGCCTGCCGATGATCTCCGCCATCGACTCCGCACGCCTCGAGCTCGTGTCGTCGAGATGGAGCGGCCGCAGCGAGTAGAGGTCGACCGCACCGAGCCGGAGGGGGCCCACCACGAGAGGGAACGCGAAGATCGATCTGATCGGATCGCCGCGGAGCGCCTCGGCGAAAGCGGGCCAGCGCGCCGGCGCGCCCGCTGTCACGTCCGGCTCAGAGACCGGCGCGGCCGACAGCATCGCATCCCAGCAGGGCCCCTCGCCGAGGTCGAACTGGATCTCATCGAGCCGCGCAGCGCGGGCATCCGTCGCCGAGATCGTCTCGCTGCCGAGGACGTCGCCGAGGGTGGAGACGGCGGCGCCGGTGATCGGCAGGAAGGTCACGAACGGCTCGCTGAGACGCTCGGGGCGGTGCCCCGAGCGTTCGAGCTGCTCCAGAGCCGCGGAGAATCGGTCACTCATCGTGTCACTCCTGGCACCCACGGTAGTCCTCGGCGACTGTCTTCGGACCGGGGTTGTCAAGGGGGTGCGCTTTCCCAGGAACCGGCCCGATCCTCGGAGAAGGGACGATCGAGGAAGACCGCCGGAGGCAACCGTGTTCGACAGCGAACCATCGAAACTGTTCGAGGTGCGTCGGGTCAGCGACCAGGACTGGGTGGTCTACGACTGCCGGGTTCCCGCCGACGACGCCCGGTGCGTGATCGCCTGCGTCCACTCGGATGAGGACGACAACGTCGAGGTGCGGTGGGTGGACGGCCGCGTCATGCCCACCCGCTACCTGTCCGTCGGCGCCGTGATCGACGATCTGGTCGTGGCGGAGCGCCGCCGGGGCGGCAGCACCCGGCCGATCGCCATCCCGCACTACCCGCCCGTCTCTGCCTGACGGCCGCGTCAGCGTGCTCCGTCCGTCAGCACGGAGAGCACGCTTGGGGCGAAGATGCGTCGGCGGTACGCATCGGGGTCGACAGCACGCAGGATCCCCTTGCCCCCGGCGACTCCGCTGATCGAATATCCACAGGAATCGGAGACCCGCTCGAAATTGGGGTTGCCTGTGATGTCATGATTCAGCGCGGGTCGACATCTCATGGTGACGGCACTTCCCCCCACCTGAGAGGGCGCATGTACGACACCGACCCCGACGGCGAGTTGATCCGGCTCGCGCAGCGCGGCGATCGCGGCGCGTTCAGCGCGCTGTTCGCGCGGCATGGCAGGGCGGTGTACCTGTACGCGTGGGGGATGACACGCGACGATCGGGATGCCGAGGACGTGACGCAGGAAGTCTTCGTCGTGGCTTGGCGCAAGCTGTCCGGCATCCGGATCGTGGAGTCCTCGGCATTGCCGTGGCTGCTCGTGACGTGTCGCAACGTCGCGCGCAACGTGCTGCGGGCGCGCCGACACTTCCTCGAACTGGACGAGGCGGTGCTGCCCGGCGACCGCACGCGGCAGGACCGCATCGAGGAGCTCACCTGGGTGCGCCAGGCGGTCGAGCGCCTCGGTGGCATGGATCAGCGGGTCATCCATCTGTGCTTGGTCGAGGGGTACTCCTACGCCGAGGCCGGCGATCATCTGGGCCTGACGACATCGGCCGTCGCGAAGCGCGTCGAGCGGGCGCGTGCTGCCCTGCGCCTGGCCGTGAGGGGGGAGACATGACAGAAGGGCCCCGGGAAGGGATCTATCTGGATGCCGCGCTCGCCGTGATCGGCGAGCAGGTGGACGAGCGCATCGATGAGCTTTCGCACCGCCGCCGCACACGTCGTCGCTTCGGAATCGCGGCGCTCTCGGTGTTCGCGGTCGCGAGCGGATCTGTCGCCGCGGTCGCCCTGTCGACGAGCGGCGTCGGCGATCGAACTCCTGCAGCGGTCGTGCTCACGATCGAGCATGAGCTGCGCTGCGTCGAGGGGGAATCCGCACTTCGGGACGCGTACTTCACTCTTCGCTATCGCACGGGGGAGGAGTCGGTGGCCGATCCGCGGCGTCTGTGTGCGCTGGCCTGGTCGGCCCTCCAGACCGACGCGACGAGGCTGCAGTCGGCGACGCCGGACGAGCTCATCGCCACCGCGGAGGGGATGGTCGAGGAGTCGCTCGGTCGGGTGAGCCGCGATGATCTCGAGACACCGCCTTCGGCGGAACTCGATGCGGCCGCGCCCGCGGTTTCGGTGAGCGAGGCCTCGTTCGGGCGCCTGTCGGGTGCCGCCGCGCAGCCGGTGATGATCGCCTGTGAGGGCGGCGATCCGACAGTGGTGCTCGCCGTCGCGGCCGCGCCACGCCGGCCGGCGGAGGAGATTCTCCTGTGCGCGAGGGCGGGCGTGTGAGCGGCGCCTCGGGGCGCCGCGGTCTGCCCAGCCCGTTCGTGAGGCTCTGGCGACAACCCCTGAGGGTCGGTGCGATCGCCCTTCTCGCGGTGACGGCGCTTGCGGCATCCGGGATCCAGAGCGCCGCGGCGATGGTGCTGCAGGCGACGCTCGACGAGAACTGGCGTGGCACGTACGACATCCTCGTGACCCCCACAGACGCGCTCGGCGAGATGGACGGGCTCCTGCCGCCCAACTCCCTCGGCAGCTCCGCCGCGGGAATGACGCTCGAGGAGCTTGCTGCGGTGCGCGCTGTCGACGGTGTGGAGGTCGCCGCTCCCCTCGGCGAGATCCTGGTGCCGTCTCTCAAGTTCCCGCAGGCGCGAGTGGCGATCCCGCGGGGATTCGTCGGCGCCGGTGAGGCGCCTCAGGGCTACCGGATCACGGCGACCTACACGACCGACGACGGCCTCGGCGAGCGCATCGTGGACCAGCGTGCGGTCTCGATCGTCGTCGATGAGGCGAGCGAACTGCGCCCGCCGAGCCCTCCGCCGCAGTGCGGCAGCGGGGGCTCTTACTCGTTCGGGGGAACGCACGGCGACTACGAGGCCGACTTCGACCTCTACCCTGCGCTGAAGGCGATGGCGTGCGGGCCCATCGCGAGCGGTGACGGCGTGACGGTCTACGAGGGCGGACCTGGCGGGGGTTCGTGGTCGTGGTCGGGTGACGATGGACGTTCGGAACCCGCCCCGGTGCTCGGCTTCCAGCTGCCGGCCGCGCCGCAGACGCTCACGCGCATCACGCTCGTCGATCCCGAGGCTGAGCGCACTCTGCTCGGCGGGGTCGGCGCGTTCCTCGATCCCCTCATCGCCGTGCGTCCCACGGCCGAGACGACGACGGCCACTTTGGAGGACTGGGCGAACATGGACGGGGGACCGTTTGCGCGGCGATTCCTCGACCATATCTCGCGCGCCGCGGTCTGGACATCCGACTACGGAGCTGCGGAAGTGGCGGAGCTGCGTGCGCTGTTCGCCGCCAACGACGATGACTGGGACAGCTATGTCCGCGACCTGCTGAAAGGCACGATCTACGCGCCCCTGCTCGTCGCCTCGCAGAGTCCCGCCGCGCTCGCGCTCAAGATCGACGTCGAGGCGTATGGTCCGGTCGGCGTCGAGATGATGGCCGGGGGAGAAGTGCGCTATCTGCCCCCCGACGCGATGATGGCCGGGGAGGACGGCGTCGTCGTGGGGAGCGCGGCGGGCGACGTCTCGACGCTGCTCAACCCCTTCTACGCGGCCGCTCCAGCGCTCGCCTGGCCGGGAGCTTCGCTCGACACCGCGGAGGCCCTCCCCACCTACGACCTCCTGAACATCTTCGCGGTCGGCGAAGTCAGCGCCGCGCGGATCGCGACGGACGGAGATGGCGTCGTCATCACGCCGGACGGCTACCATGTCCCGATTCTCGACGACGGATTGCCGCAGGCCGCCTTCGGGCTCAGACCGACCGGCGAACAGACGGGTGCCGAGGCGGCCTACGCGTCCGGCACGCAGATCTGGTCGATCGACGCCACCGGAAGCTCGATCGCCGCCGCGGCGGTCGGGGCCTTCGACGCCGCAGCGATCGAGCAGGACGAGTATGCCGCCGACTATGTGCCACTCGGGGCATACGCTCCTGTCGGCTCCACGCTCACGCGCGGCGAGCATGCGGGGACCACGATGCTCCCGAGCCTGGCGGGCCTCGGACTCGTCTCACCGCGTACGGTCGCGATCGGCTCGATCCACAGCGCGCCGCTGTGGGGCGACGACGCGCCCATCGCGTCGATCCGCGTGCGGGTAGCGGGCGTCGACGGCTATAACGCGGCCGGCCAGCGAAAGGTCGTCGATGTCGCAGAGGCCATCGAGCAGCTCGGCTTCCAAGCAACTATCGTCGCGGGGTCCTCGCCGACCGACACCACACTGCGCGTGGATGCGTACGCGTTCGGTACAGCGGAGGCTTCGGTCGCGCAAGAGGTCGGCGAACTCGGCACCGTCTTGCAGCGGTGGTCGGAGCTCGGCGCGGCATCACGTGTATCCCTCTCGGTGTCGTCGGCAACACTCGCGATCCTCGGCATCGCGCTCGCGGCGGGCATCCTGCTGCTCGGCGCCGTGCAACTGGCCGGCATCCCGGGGCGACGCGAGCAGGCCGTCGTGATGCGGGAGGTCGGATTCACCCGAAAGCTGATCGCCCGGTGGTTCGCGGCGGAGGAGATTCCGGGTCTCCTCGTCGTGGCGCTCGTCGGAGCGGTGGCGTGGTGGATCTCGCGCGGCTCGGGGATCGCGACGGTCGCGGCGGCCGCAGCGGTTGCTGCCGTGCTCGTGACGGGGATGACCTCCGTCGTCGTGGGGTCCCGCGTACGAGCGGCCACGGTGCCGCGCGACGCGCGCTCTCGTCGGCTCGGCGCGCGTTCGGTGCCGGCGTTCGGTGCGCGGCAGGCGGTCATCCACCCGCTCACGACTCTTGTGCATGTGCTTGCGATCGTGATCGTCGGTCTCTCAGCCGCCGGCCTCGCCGCGGCGACACTCGCGGGGCGCGAAGGCGCGGGGGTCTCGAGCCTCGCGCTGCTTGCGATCGCCCAGCAGCTCGGCCCACAGCTGGCGCTCGGCGCGGCCGGCGTCGTGGGCGGCATCCTACTCGCCCGTCTGACTCGTGGTCTCGACCTGGCACGACGCGCCGACCAGTGGGCGACGCTGCGTGCCGCCGGCTGGACGAGCGGGCAGCTGGCGACGGCGCAGCGTGTGGAGGGGGTCACCGTTGCACTTCCTGGGCTGGCCCTCACCGCCGGTCTCGCCTGGTTCGGCGCCCAGTGGCTCGAGCTCGCGTCGGTCTGGCTGTATCTCGTCGTCGCCGTCGGCGCCGGCCTCGCGACGGCGCTCGTCGCATTCTCGACCCGCAGGAAGGGCAGCGCATGAGCCTCAACGACACGCCGGATGCGGCCGAAGCCTCGGCGACCCGCGCGGCGACCCGCGTCGGACAAGCGACGCTCGGGGGCGCAGCGGTGGAGCTCACCGGGGTGACTATCCAGTACGAGCGTCCCGGCGCCGAGCCGCTGTCGATCGTCCGCAACTACGATCTCGTGCTGGAACGGGGTCGGATGCACTGCCTCGCAGGTCGCAGCGGCTCCGGAAAGACATCGATCCTGCGCGTCGCTGCGGGTCTGGTGCCACCCGCGTCGGGGCATGTCGTGTGGGAAGGGCTCGAAATCACGGGCCTGGCCGACGACGTCGTGACGGCGCGTCGCCGCACGCACGTCGGGTACCTCGACCAGCGGGGCAGCCTCGTGCCGGGACTCACGGCACTCGAGAACGTCCTGCTGCCCGCGGTGCCCGACCGCCGCACCAGGGACCTGTCGCGAAAGGCGCGCGACATCCTGCATCGCCTCGGCGTCGGCCCACGCGCGACGCACTATCCCGACCGGCTCTCCGGTGGCGAGCGACAGCGCGTCGCGTTCGCCCGCGCGCTGCTGCTCGGCCCCGCCGTCATCATGGCCGACGAGCCTACCGCGAGCCTCGATCGGGTCACCGCGGACCAGCTCATCACCCTGCTGCGGAGCCTCGCGGAGGACGGCATCGCGGTCCTCGTCGCCTCCCACGACGAGCACCTCATCGCAGCGTCAGACTCCCGCACGCGCCTCGCCTGACGCCAGCTGGGCTGAGTCCTCAGTGTGTATGAGGCGCAGGGCACAGCGAGGAGCAGCTACCCGCTAGCCTCGGTACCGGCGCTTACTTGGTGAAACTGATCGAGTGTCCAGACAGTCCGTCGATGCTCACCACCAGTTCGACTCCCTCGAGTGTCGACATGCTCCATCCGCTGTTGAAGCTGTACGAATCTCCGGGCGCGAGTGGTTCGAACTCCACGTAGCTGCTGACTTCACCATCGCTGATCGAGAGCACTTCGTGGTCGCCTTCGTCCGCGTTCGTTGCGTGTGTGAAGATGAAGTCGTCGTCGCGCGCAAGAGTCGGCGAGATGTTCTTGATGGTGATGGGAAAGTAGATGTTCACAGGTTCTGCGGTCTGCTGATTGGCGAAGCTGTCAAAGAACACTGCGTTGCCGCTCGGCGTGAACTCGACCGGCGGAAGCACCGTGATCTCCAGAACCATCTCACCATCCCGCGTGCTGTCCGAGTAGATCGCGGTCTGCCCGAACGTGCACGTGGAGGAGAATGAATCGCCCCGGGTCTCGTTGAGGGTCTGATTCCCCGAGAGG
>Ga0307505_10001308_pt1 | contig 20681 bp, 17 predicted proteins | sample 23_S_MG_FD_202183 | JGI IMG/M metagenome (GOLD analysis project Ga0307505, IMG submission 202183) | Soil microbial communities from Populus trichocarpa stands in riparian zone in the Pacific Northwest, United States - 23_S | ecosystem: Environmental > Terrestrial > Soil > Riparian zone > Trees...
CTTGAACTCGTCGCCGGCGATGCCATTGAGGCTTTCGAAACCGATCGAAAACGTCTTCAGGCCGCGCGGGCTTTTTTCCGCCAGCAGCGCAACGATCAGCGAACTATCGAGACCGCCCGACAGCAAGGTGCCGAACGGAACGTCGGCGACGCGGCGGCGTTCGACCGCCGTCCGCAGCGAATCGAGAACCGCTTCGCCCCAGTCGGCCTCGGTCATTGAGCGATCCTCGCTGCGCGGCCGGACCGTGACGTCCCAATAGGTTTCTTCGCTGCGGCGGCCGTCCGGCTCGATCGTGAGGATCGTCGCGGGAGGCAGCTTCTTCACGCCGTTCAGGATCGTGCGCGGCGCGGGCACGACCGCGTGGAGCGAGAGATAATTGTGAAGACCCGCGCGATCGACGTTCGTGTCGATGCCGCCGCCGGCGATGAGAGCCGGCAAGGTGGACGCGAAGCGCAATGCGCCGCGCGTTTCGGCAATATATAGCGGCTTGATGCCGAGCCTGTCGCGCGCGAGGACGACGCGGCCGGTATCGCGCTCCCAGATCGCGAAAGCGAACATGCCGAGAAATCGCTCAACGCAGCGGGAGCCCCAGGCGTGATAAGCCTTGAGTATGACTTCGGTGTCGCCGTCGGAGAAAAACCGATAGCCCTTCGCCATCAACTCGCGGCGCAGCTCGCGAAAATTGTAGATGCAGCCGTTGAAGGTGAGCGCCAAGCCAAGCTCAGGGTCGAGCATCGGCTGTTGCGAGGCCGTACTCAGATCGAGGATGCTCAGACGCCGATGCGAGAAGCTGACGTTTGACTGCGAGAAGAATCCGCCGGCATCAGGGCCACGCGGTTCAAGTTTCCTGGCCATCTTTTGTTGCGTTGCGAGGTCCGGATGGCCGCTGTCGAATCGAACTTCGCCGCTAATGCCACACATGACTTTTTATACGCGAGGGAACCCAGCGATGGATTCCGAGCGAACAAGTTTCCTTTCGTTATGCCCACACTGCGTTGATGAGGAGTCATATAGACAATGAATGTGGCGGCAGACGTCACATTCACTGCGGCCGAATGTACGCTGAATAAAGTCTTAAGCAGAACAAGGAACTGCGGTTCCGCTTACGGTTGCCACGCGCTTTCGGTTTCTTTTGCTATCTCGTGGCGCGACTTGGCAATCAACTTCAACAGCGCGCGCAGCGCGTCTTCGACGCCTTCTCCGCTGTGCGCGGAGAGGAGGAGCGGCTCTCTCTTGCACGCGCGTTTCAACTTCTTCTTTTGCTCTGCGATAATTTCCGGTGTCAGCGCATCGATCTTGGAGAGCGCAACGATTTCGGGCTTCTCAGCAAGGCCGTTGCCGTAGGCCTCCAGTTCCTGGCGCACAGTCTTCCAGGCTTTGCCGGCGTCTTCCCCGGTCCCGTCGACGAGATGAAGGATCGCGCCCGTACGCTCCACATGGCCAAGGAAACGATCGCCGAGGCCCGCGCCTTCGTGGGCGCCTTCGATCAAACCCGGAATGTCGGCGATGACGAATTCGCGCTGGTCGACACGTACGACGCCGAGCTGCGGATGGAGCGTGGTGAACGGATAATCCGCGATCTTCGGTTTCGCAGCAGAGACGGCTGCGAGGAACGTGGACTTGCCTGCGTTCGGCAAGCCGACGAGACCGGCGTCCGCGATCAGCTTCAGGCGCAGGCGAATCGTGCGCTCTTGCCCCGGCAAGCCGGGATTGGCGCGCTGCGGCGAGCGGTTGGTCGAGGACTTGAAGTGCGCGTTTCCGAAGCCGCCGTTGCCGCCTTCGAGCAGCGTCACCGTCTGTCCGATTTCGGTGAAATCGGCGAGCACTTCCTCGCCGCTCTCATCGAGCACCTGGGTGCCGACCGGCACCTTGAGGATGGCGTCCTTGCCGTTTGCACCGGAGCGGTTCTTGCCCATGCCGTGGCCGCCGGACTTCGCCTTGAAGTGCTGCTGGTAGCGATAGTCGATGAGCGTGTTGAGCCCTTGCACGCACTCGACGATCACGTCGCCGCCGTGGCCGCCGTCGCCGCCGTCCGGTCCGCCAAACTCGATGAATTTCTCACGGCGAAAGGACACCGCGCCGGCGCCGCCGGCGCCGGACGAGACGTACACTTTCGCTTCATCGAGAAATTTCATTGGTTGCTACTTTGCTTCCGGAGCATGATGTTCAACATTCCGCTCGGGAATGAGCGGAAAATGGTCCCAGCCAAACATGTTCAGCCCCTCATCGCGCGCTTGCGCGAGGGCAGGCGTGTCTTGCCCCAGGCGCGAAGCGATGCCCACGTGCGGCGCTCCAACCGGAAGCGATCGGACGGCACGGACGCACCGAGCGCGCGAACGCGGCACAGACCGGCGCCGGTCCACTGGAAGCCGCACTTCTCGAGCACGCGGCGCGAAGCGATGTTCGTGACGCGGCAGGAGGCGGCGAGCCCTTCGAGGTCGGTCGCGGTGAAGGCATGGTCGATCATCGCTCGCACTGCCTCGGTACCGTAGCCGCGGCCCCAGAAGGGTTCGCCGGCCCAGTAGCCGATCTCCGGGATCGTCTCACCGCGCCACTCATAGCTGCAAATGCCGACGAACGCCCCGCCCTTCTTCTCGAAGATGGCGAATGCCGCGCCGACGCTTCCGTCGACGAGGCTGCCGATCCAGGTTTCCGCATCGGCAAGCCGGTACGGATGCGGGATCGATGCCGTCATCTCCGCGATCTTGCGGTTGTTGGCGAGGGCGGCGATGGCGGGCGCGTCCTTCATGCGCGGGGCGCGAAGGTGCAAGCGCTCGGATTCGAGAGACGGGATGCACAATTCGCCGGGTGGCGCGGTGCAACTCAGTTGAGCGGCGGTCATGGGCTCCTCCAAATGCGAAGGGGAGACACACCTGCCTCCCCTTGAGTCGGACCCCGCCTTTTTGCGCGATCCCCCGGTTCGGCAGATGCCGGCGGGGGATCTTCGCGATCTCCGCCGTTTACTTGGCCGTAGCCTCCGTGGCCGGAAGTACGGAAACAGTTACGCGGTCTTTCTTGTGGGCGCGGAATTTCACTTCACCTTCAACGAGAGCAAAGAGCGTGTGGTCTTTACCCATGCCGACATTGATGCCGGGGTGCCATTTGGTGCCGCGCTGGCGAACGATGATGTTGCCGGGGATGACCTGCTCCCCGCCAAAACACTTCACGCCGAGCCGGCGACCTGCTGAGTCGCGGCCGTTACGTGAAGATCCGCCTGCTTTCTTATGCGCCATCGTCGAACTCCGAATTCCCGAACTTCTTACACCAGATTCGTGACGAACTCATTCACTTCTTCTTACTTTTTCTTTCCCTTCGGCTTCGCCGCTGACTTCGGCGCGGCCTTGGTCTTTGTTTTGGCCTTGGCCGGCGCTTTTGTCTTTGCTTTCGGCTTCGGCGCGGCTTCCGCTTCGTCGCCTTCGGCGGTCTTGGCTTCCGCCTTCGGCTTGGGCGCGGGCTTCTGCCGCGCGGTCTTGGTCGGCTGCTTCCCGTCGGTCAGGATCTCGGTGATGCGGATCAGCGTGAACTGATCACGGTAGCCGCGCTTGCGCTTCGAGTTCTGACGGCGGCGCTTCTTGAATGCGATGATCGTGCGGCCGTGGCCGGTCTTCACGACTTCCGCGGCGACGGTTGCGCCGGAGACCATCGGACCGCCAATTTGCGGCTTGTCGCCGCCCAGCATGAGAACCGGGAAGGTGACGATATCGCCTTCCTTGGCGTCGAGCTTGCCGATCCGGAGGGTTTCGTCGGCGGCGACCCGAAATTGCTTACCGCCCGTCTTGATGACCGCGAACATCTTGAATTTCCAAGGGTTTGGCGGGCGCGAACGCCCAGCAGCAATGCGCGGGCCTAGAGCCCGCGCTTTCGCCCGTGCTTATGGCGGCCGGGGTGCAACCTGTCAAGAAAAGCCCTGCAAACAGGCATGGGCGCTGCGGGCGGGCGTTCGCGGGGCGGGCCCGGTTGCTTGGCCGGCCGGCGAGCATCCTCTAAGCCTGAGAAAACCGCATAACAGCGAGGAAGCAATGCCCGTCATCGACATCCACACCCACATGACCACCCGGTCCTATATCGAGCTCCTGCGGACGCATGGAGCACCGGAGCTCGAGCTGAAGAAGACCAAGGCCGGGCAGGACACGGTCTGGTACCGCGGGTCGCCCTTTTTCACCCTGTTCGAGCCGATGTGGGACTACGAGCTGCGCATCAAGGACATGGACAAGGCGGGCGTCGACGTGGCGATCGTTTCGCTGACCTGTCCGAACGCCTACTGGGGAGGACGCGAGATCAGCCTGAAGGCGGCGCAGCTTGTGAACGATTCGATGGCCGAGCAGCAGCGCGCGCGGCCCGACCGCATCCGCTGGTTTGCGTCGCTGCCCTGGCAATACGCCGACGATGCAAAGGCCGAGCTTGCGCGCTGCCTCAAGAACGGTGCGGTCGGCGTCATGGTGATCGCGAATATCGCGAGCGACACGCTGATCGATCCGAAGTTCGCGCCCGTTTGGAAGGCGATCGACGACGCGGCACTGCCGGTGCTCGTGCATCCCGGAGCGCCCGCCGGCTCAAAGGAACTGAAGCTCGACGAGTTCAGTCTCATTGCGCCAGTCGGCTTCATGTTCGACACGACGCTTGCCTTCACGCGGATGATCTATTCGGGATTTCTTGACACCTACCCCAACGTGAAACTGATCGCGTCGCATGGGGGCGCGGCGCTTCCGTATCTGGCGGGACGTCTCGACCAGTGCTGGAAAATGATTCCGGCTTGCGGCGAGGTGATCAAGGACAAGCCAAGCAACTATCTGCAGCGCATCTGGTACGACACGGTCGTCTATGACGCCCGCGCGCTCGATCTGTGCATCCACGCGGCGGGAAGCGTCGACAACGTACTCTACGGCTCCGACTATCCGCACAATATCGGCGACATGGCGGGCTGCCTCTCGCGTGTGAACGCGCGCGGAAAAGACGAGGCCGTTCGCATTGCGGGCAAGAACGCGGAGCGGCTGTTCAGGCTATGATTGTCCAAGCGTCATGCCCGCACTTGTTGCGGGCGTCCACGTCTTAAAGCCTTACCGCGTCTCAAGACGTGGATGGCCGGGACGAGCCCGGCCATGACGAAGGCGACGAATCGCGAACAGTGTTTGCGGAAAAGGGCGCTTAATCCGGCCGTTTCGAAGACCTATATTGGAAGCTGCCGCGCACGGGATTGTCATGAGCAAGGAAACGATCGCCAACGCCACGCCTTCGCGCACGCCGGGTCTTTTCGGCGGCGAGGCGATCGATTGCGACGTGCACATCGCCGTGCCGTCGATGAACGTGCTCGTTCCCTATCTTGACGATTACTGGCGCGAGGCGGTGGAAACTCGCGGTCTCGAGCGCCACAAGATGAATGTCACCGGCCAGCCGCCGAACGCGCCGATCTTTGCGCGGCCCGACTGGCGTCCCTCGCAAGGCGAACCGGGAACGGACCTCGCGACCTTGCAGCTGCGCGCGCTGGATGCGTTCGGGACGCGGTTTGCGATCCTGAATTGCATGTACGGCGCGCAGGCTTTGCATCACGAAGACATGTCGGCGGCGCTGTGCGGCGCGGTGAACGAGTGGATCGCACGCGAATGGCTCGACCGCGATCCGCGGCTGCGCGCTTCGATCGTGCTGCCGATCCAGAATCCCGACAACTGCGTGAAGGAAATCGAGAAACGCGCGGGCGACAAGCGCTTCGTTCAGGTGCTTCTCCCCGCGATGGGCGAGATGACGCTTGGCCGCCGCTATTATTGGCCGATCTATGAAGCTTGCGAGCGGCACGGATTGCCGGTCGGCGTTCATGCGGGCTCGACTTATCGCTTTGCTCCGGCCTCGACCGGATGGCCGTCCTACGCGTTCGAGGACTACGTAGTGCAGGCGGGCGGCTTCGAAAACCAGCTCCTGAGCCTCGTCGCCGAAGGCGTGTTCGCCAAGTATCCCGCGCTCAAGGTGGTGTTCATGGAGTCGGGCTTCGCGTGGCTGCCGCCGTTCCTGTGGCGCGCCAACAAGACCTGGCGCGGCGTGCGCGCGGAGACGCCTTGGGTGAAGCAGGATCCCGCCATCATCATCCGCGAACATGTGCGCGTGACGTTGCAGCCGGTGGATGCCCCGGTCGACGGCGGAAAGCTCGAGCGCGTCATCGAACAGATCGGGTCCGACGACATGCTCCTGTTCTCGACCGACTTCCCGCACTGGCACTTCGAGGGCCTCGATGCCCTGCCGGATTCCCTATCTCCGGCGCTCAAGAAGAAAATTCTTCTCGAAAACCCGCTTGCGACCTATTCTCGGCTGCGTGACAGCGCGCCGAAGGAGATTCGGCAATGAACGTCAATGTGCCCCTTCCGAAGCAAGAGACGCCCGCCGAGCAGGGTCTCTCAATCGTCGATTGCGACATCCATCCCGCGCCCAAGTCGGTGGAAGAACTCTTCCCCTTCATGGCCAAGCGCTGGCAGGAGCATCTGAAAACCTACGGTAGTCACGTGCGGCAGGGCCTCGCCGACGCGCTTGCGCACCCGCGCATGACGCCGGATGTCGCGCGCGTCGATGCGTGGCCGGACGATGGTTCGACGCCGGGTTCCGATCCCGAGTTCATGCGCCGTCATCACCTCGATGCCAACGGTGTCGAGTACGGCATTCTCATTCCACTCGGGCGCAGCGGGTCGCACCAGCGCAATCTCGATTACGGCACGGCGCTTTGTTCGGCCGTGAACGACTGGCAGATCCAGAAATACTGCGAATTCGACAAGCGGATCCGCGCGTCGATCACCGTCGCGCAGGAGGATCCCGCGGCTGCGGTTGCGGAGATCAACAAGCGCGCGAAGGAAAAGCGCTTCGTGCAGGTGATGATCCCGCCGCGCGCCGTGGAGCCGCTCGGCAAGCGGCGTTACTGGCCGATCTTCGAGGCGGCGGTGGCGAACAAGCTGCCGATCGGCCTGCATCTCGGCGGCATGGGCGGGCATCCGTCCACCGGCAGTGGAATGGGCTCCTACTATATCGAGGAGCACACATCGAACGTGCAGACGATGCAGTCGCTCATCACGTCGCTGGTGATCGAGGGCGTGTTCGAGGAATTTCCGAGTCTCAAGATTTTGCTGATCGAAGGCGGTTTCGCGTGGGAGCCGGCGCTCAACTGGCGTCTCGACAAGCACTGGCAGCGCTTCAAGAGTGAGGTGCCGCATCTCAAGCGCGCGCCGTCGGAGTATGTGCGCGAGCATATCCGCTTCACGACGCAGCCGATCGACGAGCCGGATAATCCGCGCGACTTGCGCCACATCATCGACTGGGTCGGCGTCGACCGGCTTTTCTTCTCGACCGACTATCCGCACTGGGATTTCGACGATCCGCGCTACGCGCTCAACAATGCGGGCCTGAGCGTTGCCGAGAAGAAGCAGATCATGAGCGGCAACGCCAAGGCGTTTTACGGACTGCAATAGATGGCGCGGCACGTGGTGGCGGCCGTCGGCGAAATCGCGGACGGCGGGCGGAAGCTTGTAACCGTCGAAGGCCGCAATATCGGCGTCTTCAATGTGAAGGGCGAATATTTCGCGCTTCTGAACCGCTGTCCGCACGCGGGTGCGGAGTTGTGCCGCGGCAAGGTGGTTGGCTTCGCCACCTCAGATGAGCCGGGTGAGTATCGTCTTGAGCGGGGCGGGGAATTTCTGCGCTGCCCGTGGCACGGGTGGGAATTCGAGATCCGCACGGGGCAATCCTGGTTCGACCCCAAGAAGGTGCGCACGCGCGCCTACAAGACAAGCGTTGAGGCGGGGTCCGAGCTCGTGAAGGGGCCCTATGTGGCCGAGACCTTCTCCGTGCAGGTCGAAGAAAACTATATCGTCATCGATCTCTGAGCTGGATCACGCGTCGTTCTTCCGTTCGTCCCCGCGAAAGCGGGGACCCAGCGCCGGATTCCCGCTTTTGCGGGAATGAGCGGGGAGTGCAGTTGGCTCTCGATCCGAGCCTTGTGCGAGGGTGGCCGCTTCGCTAGTTTCCGGCCGCCGCGCGCACGGAGAGGTGGCTGAGCGGTTGAAAGCACCGCACTCGAAATGCGGCGTACGGGCAACCGTATCGTGGGTTCGAATCCCACCCTCTCCGCCAAATCCACCCGCATGAAGGCAGATCGCCTTCTTAATGACGCTCCGAACGCGCTCTCCGTTCAAAAGTAGTATCCATCAATCGCCGGATATCGTTCTCCGGGACGAATCTTCTCCGTGCCTCTGTACTTTTTGGCTCTCGATACAGAGAGATTTCAGCATTCTTTGGTCCAGGGGTTTGAATAGTTCTCATTTCAGATCCAACCTACCCGCACAATTGCGATGCGCACGAGCCGCGACCTTAAAGCAGCTCGGACTGGCGGTAAGCATGGGCATGCCGAGCGACGTACTTGATCTGATGAGGTTCTATCCCCAGCCGATGCGCCGACAGCGGGGGGCGTCGTCGAGTATCTGACTGTGCCACGACAGCGAGAAGCAGTCAGGCGGGGATCAATATAGGCGCTCCACCGAGGACAGGGCCATGGCTTGGAGACACGAACTCGCGGCGGCGCGGACCAATTGGAGCCTGCTCACGTTCTATCAGAAATTCGAACACGCGGTGATCCTGCTGCTCACCGCGTTGATTGCGATCATCGTCGTGCTTGCGGTGTGGAATCTGATACTAAAGGTGGTGAGCAGCATGCTCTCCACCAATTTGGATCCGACCGATTACCCCGTATTCCAGGAGTTGTTCGGCACGATCTTCACGGTGATCATCGCGCTCGAATTCAAGCGGTCGCTGCTGGTGGCCTCAGAGCGCACGCAAAGCATTGTACAGGTACGAGCGGTTATTCTAATTGCGCTGCTTGCGGTGGTACGCAAGGTCATAATCATTGATTTAAGCAGTACCGATGCCTCCCAATTGTTCGCGCTCGCGACGACCATTTTGGGGCTTGGCGGCGTCTATTGGTTCATCCGGGATCAGGATCGGAAGCACGGCGCGCGGCAGGATCGAACTCCAACGCCGTTACACACAGGAGGCAGCCAAGACAACTCGGAAGCTCGATAGGAGAGGGGAAACCATTTTTTTCGCTGGGGTCGAAACGGATTGGAGCCGCACCGTTGTCTGGATGAATCTCAGATGCAATTTGACGCCATCACGCGAAGTTCTCCCGACACTTAATCTACTGTACGACCCAAAAATAGCTTGGGAGTAAGGCCGACGGAATCGATCCCAGTCTTCTCCCGTAACTGCGACCTAGGACTCTAGAACGTCGGTCTGCTACGGAGAAAGTTCGATCCCAGTTCCTCTCCTCCGCCATTTGCCCGATTTCCAGCAGCCACTTTACCGAACAGCGCGCGTTGCAGCGTGCGTCCCCGTGTTGCGCGGTCGCCATCCGAGCATCGCGCTGCACAATGCGCGGGCTCGTTGCAGATCACAGCGCCATCGTTTCCCGATCGGCCAAGGACCTTTCGCGATTGATTGCAATGAAGCGGCTGGCCGCTCGGGATTTCGTCCTGTACTTTTTCATCAGGGGCCGGTCGTTCTGATCCGGTCCAGAAAAATGGCACGAGCCGGCTCCGCACCGGGATAGCGAATAGGGTGCAAGACCGGAACTCGTCCGCCTTAAGGGAGGAGCGATCGATGTTTCGGAACGGACGTTTGTTTCCGCGCCTGGCCGCCGGAGTGTTGTGTGTAGCCGGAGCGGTTTTTGTGGCGGGGGCGCAGTATTCGGAGGCGCAAACCACCTCTGCTTATGCCTGGCCCAAGTTCTTCAACGTGATTACACCCGCCGTCGGTACCGCGAACCACTCGCTGGCGGTCGCCTGGACCGCAGAGTTCAGCAACGCGACTGGTTCACGCGCGCGAGTCCTGCCTGCGCCAAACGGATACGCCCGAACGGAATGGCTGAACAGCGGAGAGGGGCGGTTGTCGCTCTATCAGCCGTCCGACTATTTCGATCAGCTCGATGCCGTTGAGGGTTATGCCTCGCGGATCGCGGGGCCGTCGGACACTCGCCTGATCAATATGAATCTGGTCACCGGCTGGGGCTACATGGTCCGCGGAGACTCCAACATCAAGACGATCGACGACATCAAGCCGGGTATCAAGATCGTGCACTACCCCGGGTCATCATTCATCCTTGCCGGCATGGATGCGCTTCTGGCCTATCGCGGGCTGACGCGGAAAGACGTTCAACTCGTCGAAGTCGGCAGCTACGGCGCCAACACCAACGTCGTTGTCGAAGGGCGCGCGGACGTTACGTTTACGTCGCCGATTTCCGGTCCGAGCTATCAGGCGGAGGCGGCCCCGAACGGGATCCGCTGGCTCGATATCCCCTCGCGCGACAAAAACCCGGAAGCATTCGACAGGTACCGCAAGTTTCAGCCGGGCTACATCATGCAAAAGACGACCGCAGGCGTGAAATCGGCGATCGGCGTGCAGATGGATCACGCCTATCAATCCAATCACGTCAAGGCGGAAGAGGATCCCGCGTTCGTCTATCAACTGGCGAAGTGGATGGAAGAGAACCACGACAAGTACAAGGCGAAGTTCAATCACGCTCACATGATGAGCGTGGCGAGTCTGATCACCTACCTCGACGCCGGTGCGCTCGAGCCGTTGCACGAGGGGACGATCAAGTATCTTCAAGAGAAGAACCTCTGGAAGCCGCAGTATCAGGCGCGGCAGGACAAACTCGTCGATCTCGCGAAGAAGCGTGTGGCCCTCTACAAAGAGGCGCTCGAGGCGGCAACGGAAAAGGGGCTATCGACCGTCCCGGGCAACAAAGAATGGATCGCCATGTGGGCCGAGGTCCGCAAGAAGGGCGGGCACGAGAAGCCTTTCGGCGAGGAAGTCCTCGCGCTCAAGTGACAAAAAACGTGGATGCGGATGCGATCAGCGTTCGCATCCACGGTTTCTTTCGTTTGGGTGGTGTCGAGTTTTCTAGGCGCGAATTGCGCGGCGGGACCGGAGGCGAAATTTCATGACCAGCGTTGAAAGCAAACTCGGCGAGGACATCCTGGCAAAGGTGCCTGAGGCGTTCACCGACAAGACGCTTGAGCGGTTCAACCGGCTGCCATGGCTGGTACGGATGTACATTTACGCGTCGTCGGCGTTCGGCATCAGCACCTCGATTGCGTATATTTTCAGTCTCTATCCGATCCTCGACCTCACCTACTATTTCATCTTGATGGCGATGTTCCTACCGGTCGCCTTCCTTCTGACCCCGGCGTACAAGAAGGAAAAGGACGCGGGCTGGCTCAGCTACCTACCGGCGGTTTTGACGCTCGGCGTTATGCTGTTTCTCGTCACCAAGGGACGCGAACTCGCATTCTCAACATGGATTCCCGCGAACGAATGGCAGCTTGCGGTCGCGGTTCTCGTATTCGTCCTTGTTATGGAAGGCGCACGACGACTGGGGGGAATGATCTTCCTCGTCATCGTATTGTTCTTTTCGCTCTATCCGGTCTTTGCCGAATACATGCCCGGCATTCTGTGGGGCCCGCCGACCTCATGGGAGCGCACCGTTGCCTACAACGTCTACTCGAACGATGCGCTGCTTGGGGTCGTCACACGCGTAGTCGGTGAGACTTTGATCGGCTTCCTGATTCTCGCGGCGCTTCTCGTCGCCACAGGCGCCGCCGATTTCTTCCTCAAGCTCGCAATGGCTCTCATGGGCACGGCGCGAGGCGGTCCGGCGAAGGTCGCGGTGCTTTCGAGCGGGTTCTTCGGCAGCCTCAGCGGCAGCATTTTTGCAAACGTCGTGAGCACCGGAGCGGTAACGATTCCGAGCATGCGGCGCGCAGGTTACCCGGGCTACTATGCAGGCGCGCTCGAAGCCTGTGCGTCCACAGGCGGAATGCTGATGCCGCCTGTGATGGGCGCCGTGGCGTTCATCATGGCGGATTTCACCAGCACGGAGTACGCGGTGATCGTCGTAGCGGCGATCATTCCCAGCCTCCTCTACTATTTCGGCCTCTACTGCCACGTCGACAGCTATGCAGCGAAGCGGGGTTTCAAGGGCCTGCCGCGCTCAGAACTGCCGACGTTAAAAGAAGCGCTGCGAGACGGTTGGCCGTTTCTTGCCGTGCTCGCCTTTCTGGTTTGGGGACTGGTCATCATGCGCTGGGAGCGCCTGACACCGTTCTACGCGTCGGGACTTCTCATTGCGCTTACTTTCGTGAAGCGCAGCACCTGGCTCAGCCCCCAGAAAATTCCCGAGATATTGCTCGAATGCAGCAAGCTGCTCGCCCAGACCATGGCGCTGCTGCTGCCGACGAGCTTCATTCTCGGCGGCCTCATGGGTACAGGGGTTGCGCCGATCATCGCCTCCGAGCTTGTCCGTATCGGGGGCGATAACGTCGCGCTTGTGCTTCTGATCGGCGTCGGCGTGTGCATTCTGTTCGGCATGTTGGGGATGATCGTAGCGGCCTATCTCATGCTGGCGCTAACCCTCGCGCCGGCACTTGAGCAGATGGGGATGAACACGATCGCGATCCACATGTTCATCGCCTACTACTCGATGCTTGCAGCCATCACCCCACCGGTAGCGCTCGCCGCATTCATCGCATCGAGGATTGCCGATTCCGATCCGATGCAGACGAGCTGGCACGCGTGCCGGCTCGGGATTGTGCTCTACTTCATCCCGATCTTCTTTCTGTTCGAACCTGCGCTCATCTTCCAGGGCCCGATCGTCAACACGATCCTGGCGACGGCGGCCTGTGTCGTTGCCATCGTCATCGTTGCCGGAGCCTCGGAGGGCCAGCTCTTGGGCTTCGGACTCCTGCGGCCGTGGGCACGCGCGGTAATGGCACCCGCCGGATTGTTGATCGCGTTCCCGGAATGGAAAACGTCTCTCACGGGGGCAGTGCTCGTGTTGGCCGTCATACTGCTGCGCCGGTTCTCGCGGATTCCCGAAGACGATCCGGCTGCTTTGGCGATGGCAGCGCCGCCGGCGCGGATGTAAGGATCTCTGTGCGCGTCATCGGAACGTGCTCCGCGCGCACAGAGAATTTCCCGCGCGCTCAATGGAAGGGCACAGGAAGCGGGCCTACGGGCGTCCGCACCGTCTCGGATTCCGCCGATCCGCACATTACAAAACTTTCATTCAGTTCTTCGTGTACGTGCGGCTCGCGCCCTATTTCTTGCGCCTGCCTTTGCTATTTTGTTGCTTAGAAGGGCGCTCTCCATGACACAACCATATCAAGTCCGCTTCCTGCAAATTCCTCGCTGGCTGGCAATTGTTGCCGGCGTACTGGCGGTTTCTTTCGCAGTAGCGCTGTTCCTGCTCAGCCTGACGGTTTTTCTCGTCCTGCTGCCGGTCATCTTCGTGATCGGCGGGCTCTACTATTTGTTCGGTTGGAAGCGTCCGTCGAACGTGCGCCGCACCGATGGCGTTGACATCATTGAAGGCGAATACCGTGTCGTCGACCCGGAGCGGATCGATCGGGAGCGCACTCCTCGCTCATGATCGCGACCGGCCAGCTTAGGAAATTCAGGCGCCTTCGGGCTCTGCCTGGGCCTGCTGACGATTCATTTCCGCGCGCTCTGCTGCGACTTCATCGAGCCGCTGACGCAATTCAGGATAGCGGGCGATGAAACGATCAAACTCCTCCTTCGTGATGACGAGGAAGAGGCAGTAGTCGATCGCCGTCACATCCGCCGTACGACGGCCTCCGGTGAGCAGCGCCATCTCGCCGAAGAAGTCACCCGGGCCGAGATGGATCTTCTTGCCCGGAATCTGGACTTCCACCGCACCTGAAGAAATGAAAAACATCTCCGTACCGATGTCGCCCGCGCGAATAACCCGGTCACCCGGCGCGCTCGAGCGCGGCTTGAAGAGGGTGAGGAGTTCGGCGCGTTGCTCGGCGGTGAGATCGCCGAAGATCGGAAACTTGCTCATGAGCTGAGCCGGCTGAAGGCCGAGATTGGCTGTCGCCTGCTGCTGGCGCCGGACCTCGGCGAGCGTGCGCTCGAGGGTTGCCAGATGCGCGCGTCGCGTCGGCTCTCCGCGGGCAAGGAACTTCAAACTGCGATTGACCCAGTTTGTCACCGGCCGCACCAGCTTGAACGCGAGCGGATTTAGCGTGATCGACAGGAGCGCGCCCGCGAGGATCAAGTCTTTTCCTTCCGTCGGCAGCAGGCCGAGCGCGATACCGAGCGTAGCGAGAATAAACGAAAACTCGCCGATCTGCGCGAGGCTCGCCGAAACGAGCGTAGCGGTAGAGATCGGATAGCCGAGAACGAGCACGATGATGAAAGCGGCGATGGATTTGCCGACGAGAATGATCAGGAGGACGGCGATTACCTCGAGCGGCTCGCGCACGATGATCGTCGGATCGAAGAGCATTCCGACCGACACGAAGAACAGAACGGCGAAAGCGTTCTGCAACGGGAGCGATTCTTCCGCGGCGCGATGGCTGAGCTCGGAGCGAGCAAGCACGAGACCGGCGCAGAAGGCACCGAGCGCGAAAGAGACGTCGAAGATCATCGCCGAACCGAAGGCGATGCCGAGCGCGATCGCTAGAACCGACAGCGTGAACAGTTCGTGCGAACCGGTGCGGGCCGCCTGACTGAGCAAAAGCGGCACCACACGCGGGCCGATCGAAAGAATGAGGATGCCGAAAACGGCCACCTTGCCGAGCGTGATCGCGAGCGTGAGCCAAAGGTTGGCGTCGTCCGCGCCGTCGAGCGACTTGCCACCGAGCATGCCAGCGAGGGCCGGGAGGAGCACGAGCGCCAGCACCATGGCGAGGTCTTCGACGATCAGCCACCCTACGGCGATGCGACCGTTCCCGGTGGCGACCATATTGCGTTCGTCGAGCGCACGCAGGAGCACGACGGTGCTGGCAACAGACAGCGCAAGACCGAGAACCAGTCCGCCGCCAAAACTCCAGCCCCAGCTCATGGCGACCGCGACGCCGATCGCGGTGGCGACAACGATCTGTACAACCGCTCCCGGAACAGCAATCCAGCGCACGGCGAGCAGGTCGGCAGTCGAGAAATGCAGGCCGACGCCGAACATGAGAAGAATGACGCCGATTTCGGAGAGCTCGGTTGCGAGATGAGCGTCGACGGTCACGCCCGGCGTGTAGGGTCCAACCAAGATGCCCGCGACGAGATAGCCGACGAGCGGCGGCAGGCGCAGCTTGCTCGCGATGAAACCGCACGCAAACGCCAGCACGAGGCCGAGCACGATCGTGATCAGAAGCGGCGTTTCGTGCGGCATGAACCCCCGGAATTCCTCAGGCGCGGCCGTTATATCTTGGTGCCGGGATCAATGCACATTTCATGCCGGGGGCTCAACCTCTGGCAGTTGCAATGCTCCCGGAAGGTTACGACCCTTGCCGGGCGCTTGACAGGGCGGGACGAATGCCATCGATCTTCGCGACAGGGCTGTCTGCATGACCGGTCGCGCTAAATCTTGGTTCATTCTCCTCGTCGGGGGAATTCTTCTCGCCGCCGTTGGGCTGCGGCTGGCCGATCCATTCGTGGTGCAGGCGCTGCGATTGATCGCGTTCGACACCTACCAGCACATCTCGCCGCAGACCTACGATCCGGATCTGCCGGTGCGCATCGTCGATATCGACGAAGCATCGCTTGCGAAGGTCGGACAGTGGCCTTGGTCGCGCACGGTCGTCCGCGACCTGCTGGACAAACTCGGCGAAGCGGGAGCGGTCGTCGTCGCATTCGATATTCAGTTCGCCGAGCCCGATCGCACGTCGATCGAGCAGCTTATCAAGGGCCTTCCCCCCGAAGAGGCTACGCGCCTTGCCGAGGTGATTGTCGGACGCCCCACGAACGACGAAGAACTGGCGGGCGCGCTCAAGCGCACGCCGAGCGTGCTCGCGACCGCGCTATCGGGTGGGTCGGCAGGTTATAACGCGCCGCCGAAGGCCGGTTTCGCGATTGCCGGCGACGACCCGCGGCCGTTCATCCCGAATTTTCCAGGTGGCGCCGGCAACCTGGGCATTCTCGAACAGGCTGCGGCCGGTATCGGCTCGATCAACTGGACTCCGGACCGCGACCAGGTCTTGCGCCGCGTGGCGCTCGTCTATCGCGTGGATGACACCTTCGTGCCGGCGCTCTTCGCCGAGGCGCTGCGCGTAGCGCAGGGCGCATCGACCTTCGTTTTGAAGGCCTCGAATGCAAGCGGTCAGACGGCATTCGGGCAGGCGTCCGGGCTCAACCACGTCCGCGTCGGCGATGTCGAAGTGCCGACCGATCGCGACGGCGCGATCTGGCTCAAATTTCGGGCGACCGAGCCCGCGAGTTTTATTCCGGCGTACAAAGTGCTGTCGGGCGAAGTGAAGAAGGAAGAGATCGAAGGCCGCATCATCCTGATCGGTTCGAGCGCGCCGGGACTACTCGACTTGCGCGCGACACCGCTCGACGCCGCGGTGCCGGGAGTAGAGATCCTTGCGCAGTCGATCGAGCACGTGGTGAGCGGGCGCTCACTGACGCGTCCGGACTACGCGCTTGCATTCGAGCAACTGGCGATCATTATTTTCGGCATCCTGATTGCGATCGTCCTTGCGCGGGTATCCTCGCACGCGGCGGGCATATTCGGCTCACTGGTAATCCTGGGTCTGGTCCTCGGCGGCTGGGCGTCATTCAAATATCTCGGTTTGTTGTTCGACCCGATCTATCCCGCTCTGACACTCCTGTGTTTGCTCGCGATCGGCGGTTTCTATGTCTACCGTCAGGTCGAGGTTCAACGCGGCGAAGTGCGCCGCGCGTTCAGCCGCTACGTGTCGCCGGACGTCGTGAGCGAATTGATCGCCGATCCCGAAAAGCTTTCGCTCGGCGGCGAGGTACGCGAGCTGACGCTGCTCTTCTGCGACGTGCGCAACTTCACCTCGATTTCGGAAAAGCTGAGCGCGAGCGAGCTTACGCGGTTCATCAATGAGCTGCTCACGCCGCTCAGCGACGTCATCCTGCGCAATCGCGGAACGATCGACAAATACATGGGTGACGCGATCATGGCGTTCTGGAACGCGCCGTTACCGGTGCCGGACCATGCCGTGCAGGCGTGCCACTCGGCGATCGCCATGGCGGGGCGCATGCATGAGCTCAACGATCGCTGGCGCCAGGAAGCCGAAGCCGCCGGAAGGCCGTTCCAGGAAGTGCGCATCGGAATCGGCATCAACACGGGCAATTGCTGCGTCGGCAACCTCGGATCGATCCAGAGGTTCGATTACTCGGCAATCGGCGACGAAGTGAATGTCGCATCGCGCTTCGAGGGCCTCGCCAAGGTCTATGGCCTGACGGCGATTGTGGGGGAGCACACCATCAAGGTCGTGCCGGAAATTCCGGCCATAGAGGTCGACCTCGTCAGGGTGTCGGGGCGGGAGAAGCCGACCGCCATCTACACCTTCTGCGGATTGCTGGTACCGGAGGAGGAGCGCGTCGTGCGCCTGCAAACGGCTCATGCGGCGTTTCTGACGGCGTATCGCGCGGGCAAGTGGTCGGAGGCTGAAGCTGCGATCGCAGAGTGTCGCGGTATCGGCGTTGCCGCGCTAGAGCGGTACTATACGGTGTTTCAAATGCGGATCAGTACCTATCGGGCGGCTCCGCCACCCGAAAACTGGGGCGGCGTATTCACAGCAACAGAAAAATAGTTGCGGCGCTGGGCGGGATACCCATGATGCTGGGGCAACGTTCGGCGAGGGGAAGGAAGATATCGTGTCTCACCAAGTTCAGTTGATACTCGCCGTGCTCCTGATTCTTCAGGCCAAGCATTTCGTTGCCGACTTCGTCGTCCAGACGCCGTATCAGTTTCTCAACAAGGGCAAATACGGTCACCCCGGCGGGTTCATCCATGCCGGCATCCACGCATTCGGCACCACCTTCGCCTTCCTTGTCGTCATGCCGTCGTTTCGTCTCGGCCTGGCCATCGTCGTCTGTGAATTCATCGCGCACTATCACATCGACTGGCTGAAGGAGCACACCGTCAAGACCGCTCAATGGAAGTTTCCGCAGTCCGAGTTCTGGTGGACCTTTGGGGCGGACCAGGCGCTGCATCAGGTGACGTACATCGCAATCGCAGGCGTGCTGGCCTGGGGCGCGGGCCTTTAACAGCCGAAATTCAGGATCGAGAGAAAAGCTCGCTGCTCAGAAGCGGGACACGAGCATCAACGTCGCGATGTGAGCTTCGTAGTCGCGGGCGGCGACATTCGAGTCGTTGTGCTCAAAGCGATACTGCGCGCGCAGGTCGGTCTGATAGCCCATCACGCCATGAAAGATGACGGTGGCGAACGGTGAATAGAGCACGTCGCGCCGGCGCACATTCGTTAGTGCCACGACGTCGAACGAACTCTCGTATCGGCGATTCGTCGCCGAGACCCCGCCGCCAACAGTCAGCCACTCGGCCATGCGGCGGAGATATTCGACACGGCCGCCGAACTCGTTGTAGCGGCCCGGTTGTACCTGCTCGGTCGGCGTGAACACGGAGAAGCCCGTGCCGCCGATGTCGCTCCATCGATACCACGGCGATACGCTGACGACATCACCCTCGGCAATTACGTTCGTGAAGCTGAAGCGACCGGTGATGTCGGCATAGAAGCCGTCGTCGGACGGGAAACCGTCGTTGAAGCTGCGATAGCCGGTACGGATGCGCACCGTATGGAATGCGCCCTCGAGGTAGCTTTCGAACAGGATGTTCGCGGTCGCTTCGTTGTAGAACAGCTTGTGGTCGAAGTAGGACGTCGCAGCGCCGAGCGCGGCATGCATCGCGATCGTCGGCGTCACGTCGATCACCGGGCCGGTATAGAAACCGGCGTAACCGAAGCTGAGATCGCCATTATCGAAATACACGTCGGCGGCGAGCTGGCCGATGGTGCGCCAGCGGTTGCCATTTCCGATACCGCGCTCGTCGCGCATGGTGAGCCGTCCGAGAACGACGCCGTCGGAGTCCTGGCCCGTCGAGACGCGGCGCGGATTGGAGTCCCACGCCCCGCCGATCTCGGCGTAGAACTGCGTGGTATCGGGTTGAAGCTGGCGGCGGATGCGCTGCAGCGCGCGCCGAACTTCCGGATGATTCGGGTCGTTCACGAGCACGCGCTCGTAGGCCGACAGGGCCTTCCGAATCTCGCCGCGCTGCTCGGCGAGTTGCGCGTAGCGGATGTTCAGCTCGGAATTGGTGGGGTCGCGCAGGATCTGCGCGTAGAGCCGCTTGAGTTCATCCGCGTTCGCGGACGATGCGAAAAGGGAGAATGCAAACCCGAGCGCCGCAACCTGTAGAAACCGACCGATTCGCACGCCAAACCCCCAACACGACGGGCTTCTCTTGGCGGAAACCAATCGCATTCCGGGACCATACGTTTGGAAGGGGTTAAAGCCAACACGGCCGCAGCAAAGCTGTAACAGCGATGCACAGCCGCCACACACGCTGCGGGTGCATGAATTAAACAATAAACTCAATTGTTTGTCGCTCCCTCAATTGGAGGATGCGGTGACGCCGCGGAGAGACTCGCGACGCCCTCCGGGCGGTCCCGCTATTTCGTCGGGCTCTTCTTGCCCGCGGGTCTTGCCGGCGCTTTGGCGGGCTTGGCTGGAGCGGGCTCTGTGTCGCTACCGCCGGTGTCGCGAACCACGAAACAGGCGTGATAGAGGTCGCGCGGAATTTTCTTGTCGATCGCACATTGGTGGAACGGCAAAAGCTCCGTCTCGTCCCGGTAATAGATATACGGGCCGATCAGGTAGCGGCTCGCGCCGTCGGGCGAACCGCCGTGGCTGTCGATCTCACCCTTGAGATGCGGCTCGACTGCGATAATTGCCTCGCGCAATTCATCGCCCTTGATGAAATTATCCGGCAGCTGGTCGAAGGGGCCATCGAAGTAGTTGTTCACGCTGCCATTTGCTTCGTGCACGCCAATAAGAATTTTTCGCTTCAGGCGGTGCTCGTCGTAGAACGCAAAGCCCGTCCGCCGTCCGAGCAGGATGCGGTTGGTGGCGCGGGCCGGAAACAGTTCGTCGGGAACCTTGATCGACTCGTCGAGAATGTAATGAAAAAGCTTGAGCCGCTTGTTGAAGATCAGAAAAAATCGGATGCCGGATTCATCCTGCACCGGGCCAAGATACTGGTCGTCGGGTCCGAGCGCGGTCGGCGGAGGCGTGAGCTTCGACAGATCGTTCAACTCGAACACGACGCTCTTGCCGCCGAAGGTCACGCGATAGACGAGCGGTTCGATTTTCTCGACGGCGACGCCGTCGTCCTTGCCAAACAGGCGATACTGTAGGTCGTCGTTCTTCACCCATTCCGTCAGCTCGGGGAAATAGGCGAAGTGCAACTTGCCTTCGTCGCGATCCTTGGCGTCGAGACGAATGTTGCCGCCGTAGCGCGTACCGCCGTGATAAAAGTAGAAGTAGTAATAGTTCTCGGTGGGATAGACCTTGACGCGCTCGGGCAGGCTCTCGATCACGAACGCAAGCATGCCTTTCGGATCGTCGAGCGGAAGCGAGGTCTCGCGGTTCAGATCCTCAATGTATTGCTGGTTCGTGTAGAGCCGCGGCCGCTCCGCAGCAGCGGAGGGCGAGACGAGGGCGATCGCAAGGAAAAGGACAACGAGCACACCGGTAAAACGTTCGAAGCGGGACGTTGGTTTCATGGTTTGATCGGGTATTGCGCTCTGCGGCGGCGCGCCCGGTATGGGCGGGCCACTTCCCCAACATTTGGGTTTTTTACGAATTGTAGGTTT
>Ga0307505_10001309_pt1 | contig 20680 bp, 15 predicted proteins | sample 23_S_MG_FD_202183 | JGI IMG/M metagenome (GOLD analysis project Ga0307505, IMG submission 202183) | Soil microbial communities from Populus trichocarpa stands in riparian zone in the Pacific Northwest, United States - 23_S | ecosystem: Environmental > Terrestrial > Soil > Riparian zone > Trees...
CATCAGACACTTCTCCCCTACCTGATCGAAGAGACATACGAGGTTGTCGACACGTTGCACCGTCGCGACTATGGGGCGTTGCGGGAGGAATTGGGCGATCTGCTGTTGCAGGTTGTCTTTCATGCGCAGCTCGCCAATGAGCGCAAACGGTTCAACATTGACGATGTCGCCGATGTCATCTGCCGCAAGTTGATCGCGCGGCATCCGCACGTGTTCGGCAAAGTGAAGGCGCGCACTGCCGATCAAGTGCTTGATAACTGGGAGAAAATCAAACTCGCCGAGAAAAAGCAGGACGGCAAGAAGGGCGGCGTGCTCTCGGGGATACCGCGTTCGCTGCCGGCGCTGTTGCAGGCGTACCGCGTGCAGGAGAAGACATCGCGGTTCGGGTTTGATTGGGACAATCCTCTCCCCGTTCTCGACAAAGTGAACGAGGAAGTTGACGAGTTGCGCAAGTCGTTGAAGAAACGCGGCGTGAAGCGTAAGAAAGAAGTCGAGCATGAGCTGGGGGATTTGCTTTTTGCGCTGGTGAATCTATCGCGGCATCTCAAAGTCGATCCGGAGACCGCGCTTTCGAAAGCGAATCAGCGGTTCATTAAGCGGTTCGGGTATATCGAGAAGAATCTGCCGAAGCGTGGGAAGAAGTTGGGTGAGGCAACTTTGAAAGAGATGGATGAATTGTGGGATGAGGCGAAGGCGAAGTTGGGGTAGGGCTGAAGGGAAGTGATCCTGGGGAGTAAATGGTGTCCGGGGAAGAACGCAGGCGAGGACGCCTGCACCACAATAGTGAAGTGACTACCTTGAAGTGTTTGGAGGAATGCCTGAATCTCTGAATAGAACTGTCGTGATTGTGGTGCAGGCGTCCTCGCCTGCATTTTTTTAGAGTGTCTTGAGGTCGGTGGAGGGGAACCACTGGTAGAGCATGAAGTAGATCAGTACGCCTGTGATGGAGACATACATCCAGATTGGGAATGTCCAGCGGGCGAGTTTGCTGTGGGCGGCAAAGTTGGATTTCAGCGCGCGTTTGAGTGTGATCACGATCAACGGCGCGACCAATGCAGCCAATGGGGTGTGTGTCCAGAGAATGGTGAAGTAGAGAGTTTTGGGCCACCCCTCGGTGGTGAAGCGCGTGATACCAGCGTGGGCGAAATGGTAGATGAGATAGGACGTTAGAAAGAGAATCGAGCAGGTGACCGCGGTCAGCATCGCCGCTTTGTGACGGGCGCGGTCTTTGCGCTTGATGAAATAGAGACCGAATAAGAGACAGACGGCGGCGATACCGTTGAGTGTGGCGTTCATCGCGGGTAGTATCATCCAATCCATTACGCGCCCTTCTCCCTTGCCAGTATGGCGACATCCGCAACGACCTTCTTAATCAGGTCGGGGTCATCGCTGTGGTAGTAATTGCGAATGTGTCCCTTCTTGTCGACCATCGCGAACAACGTGCTATGCAAAATGGGATCGTCTTTGGACCCAGCGTGGAAACCATCGGTGGCGATACTCGCGATCGTATCCTTGTGGCCAGTGAGAAAGAGCCAACGTTCGGGGTCTGCGTCGTAGGCATCGGCGTATTCGCGTAGACGCGCTGTCGAATCGCGTTCGGGGTCGACCGTGAACGAGACGAAGTGCACGTTGGCCTCGACCGGCAGGGCCTTCTGCAATTCCGCCATTTGCAGCGACATCTTCGGGCAGGGGCCGGCGCAGTAGGTGAAGATGAAATCGGCAAGCCAGATTTTGCCCATGAGATCATCGCGCGAGACCATTTTCTCCGAACGCTCGAGCAGTGTAAACGCCGGGACAGCGCCAAAATCGGCCATTGGCGCGATGTTGGGCGCGGTGCTCGTGCTCATATCACGGAAATGCGAGAAGGCGATGATCGCCGACGTCAGGATAAAGGCGATGAGCAAAATCCCCACAGCCCAGAGGACTGAGCGGACGGGCAATTTGGGCTGTTCGGGTGGGTCAACTGGTTGATCGTTCATAACACTCTCACTTTCGCGGCCGTCCTGCGACCCAGACCGCCGCTGCGCATGTGGACACGGCGAACAGCAGCAACAGCGGCATCGTGACCGCAAGGGACGGCAGCCCGGCGGTCATCTCGGGACTGCCAAGATACAACATTTGCCGCAGCGCGGCGGTTCCGTATGTCAAAGGATTGACAGTCATTATCCAGCGCATCCATCCCGATGCGCCTACTGCGGGGAACATCGCGCCGGAGAGCAGCCACATGGGGATCATCAGCACATTCATGATGCCGTGGTAGCCCTGCACTGAGTCCATTTTCCACGCGAACAGAAACCCGACTGCGCTCATCGCGATTCCGATTAACGCCAGCACAACCAATGCACCGAGCCAGCCAATGGGGTTGAATGCAATCCCGACAAACGGTGCGGCGATCAAGAGGATGACACCCTGCAGCATCGCCAGCACAGTCGAGCCGAGGATCTTTCCGAGCGCGATCGACCATGATGGCGCCGGCGCGACCAGCACAGATTGCAGAAACCCCTGAGTACGGTCTTCGATGATCGAGATGGTCGCGAAGATCGCGGTGAAGAGCACCATGAGGACCAGTGTGCCGGGATAGAAGTACTCGGCGTAGGTCCTGTCGGGAACAAGCGGGTGCTGGAACGATCCACTCCATCCCGCACCAAAGAGCAAGAGGAAGAGGATCGGCTGCCCCAGTGCACCGAAGACACGATGCTTTTGGCGAGCGAAGCGTATGAATTCGCGCCGGAGGAGCGTGCCGACTGCCAGCCAGCCACGGGTGTGGGATGGGATGGTGATGGAGGTTGGAGGTGTTGTCATCTACCTGTTCCCTGTAGCAGTCCAACAAAGGTTGCTTCGCCACACAAAGAGCGTGTGGCTCGCAATGACGAAGAACTCAATCGTCACGCGATTTCTCCGTTTGCGAAGGAGCGGCCGGTGCGTTGACGGAAGACATCGTAGAGAGTCGGGCGCGCGATCTCAAGCGACTCGATTGCATCGCCAAGTGCGTGGCTGGCACGCGCGGCGAATTCCCCGCCATCGGTGACGACCACACGTACGCTATCGCCTTCGCCTTCGGCTTCCAGTTGAAATGTCTCGCGAATTCGGGTCTTGATCGCCTCGGTGTCGCGTCCACGAAAGCGCACAATCTGTCCGGAGATTTGCGCGCGCAGTGAATCAGGGGCGCCATCTGCGACGATCATTCCCTGATCGAGGATGATCACGCGTCCTGCGCGTTCGGCTTCTTCGAGGAGATGAGTCGTGTAGAGCACTGCGGCTTTGGTTTCTTCACGTAATTCGTTGATCAAGCGCCAGAAAGACTCGCGGGCCAACGGATCCAACCCGGTGGTCGGCTCGTCGAGCAATAGCAGGCGTGGCTGTGTGAGCATGACTTTCGCCAATTCGACACGTCGCTTCAGACCACCGGAGAGGGACTCGACAAGGTCGCGTCGACGATCAGACAATTCGAGACGCTCAAGGGCGTGGCTGAGTTGCTGGCGAAGCGGTTTGCCGGAGAGGCCGTGGAGATGGCCGTGGTGAAGCAGGTTCTCCCTCACCGTCAGCTTCACATCCAATGCCGGCGCCTGGAAAACGACGCCGATGTGGTGGCGGACTCGGTCGCGCGCGGTGACAACATCATCGCCGAAGACTTCGACACGCCCGTTGGAGGGAGATGCGAGTGTGGTCATCACGCGGAAGAGCGTGGTCTTGCCGCCACCGTTGGGACCGAGAATGGCGGTGAACTCACCGGGCGCGACTTCGAAGGTGACGTGATCGAGCGCACGTCGCTCACCGTAGTGATAGCTCAGTTCGGACGCAGATACGGCAAGGGTGGCATTGGGCATGGCTGGAGAAGATACAACGAGGGTGCCCTCAGCCCAAGCGCTGACCGTCACCAAATTCAGCAATAACTAGGATGTCTTGCGGAAGATGGCCATCACGATGAAGAGCACCGGAAGGTAGATCAGAGACGCGTAGAAGACCCGGCGCGCATACGCACCCATATCCGAGGTCGAACGGCGCAGGGCGGTAGTGATAAAGGCGGCTCCGAGAACGACCGCTGCGATGGTGTAGCCGGTCCCTGCAATGCCGACGAGCGCCGGGAGCAGTGTCAGTGGAACCAGGAAGAGGTTGAGCATCACGATATGGCGCGTGGTGCGTGTTCCAGGGACATCGGTCAATTTCACGACCGACATGCGGGCATTGGCATACTCCTCGCGGTAAATCCAGGCAATGGCGAGGAAATGCGGCAACTGCCAGACAAACATGATGACGAACAGCGCTATGGCACCGGTTTCGATCGTGCCGGAAGCTGCAGTCCAGCCCATGACGGGAGGCAATGCGCCAACAATCGCTCCGGCGGCGACGCACCAAGGCGTGACACGCTTGAGCGGAGTGTAGACGAGCACGTAGATGGCGGCGGTGATCGCGCCCACGACGAAGGCGAGCAATGTCGAGAAGGCGAATAAGTAAGCCAAGCCAGCCACGGTCACAGCAAGTCCAAATACCAGCCCCTGACGGGCATCGAGACGCGCGGAGGGCAGTGGACGATCGGCGGTGCGTCGCATGCGGGCGTCGGCGTCGCGTTCGAGATATTGATTCAGCGCGGCCCCTCCCCCGGCGACGAGCGCGGTGCCGATGAGGACGTGCAGAAGTCCCATGAAGGAAACGGCGGAACCGGAGCCAACGACAAATCCGATGACGGTGGTAAGCAGTACAAGACTCACCAAACGCGGTTTAGTCAACGCGACGTAGTCGGAGAAACGCGATACCTCGACGCGCGCGACACCGACAGGTGCGGCGATTGTGTAGAGTGAATCGTCTTTCACGCCATCACCTCGCGCGTTTTGGCGGCCATGGCCGTCTGCGGCACGGTTTCAGACTGACGAAGACGCAGCGTACGAATCATGACGGCCACGGATGTGACCCAGATGGCCGCGCCGGTGGCGACATGGAGTGTTGTGACGACATAGTCCTTGATCGACCAGACTGTCCATGCACCAAGCAGAATTTGCACAAAGACGAGCCCGGCCAGTAGGTGCGCCCATGTGTGGAGACCATGCTGACGTTGCGCGTGACGGCGCACGGCGAAGAAAAGGACGACCAGCGCGGCGGCAGTCACCCATGCCCACGTGCGATGGGCAAAGTTGAATGCGATGGTTGCGACCTCAAGACGCGGCGGGATAATCTCGCCGTATGACAGTGGCCAATCGGGGATTGCCATGCCGGCGCCCATGTGACGCATGATTGCCCCGAACATGATCTGCAAATAGACAATCGCGGCTGCGGCGATTGTGAACTTGGTCAACGATGCGCTTGGTGTCGATTGTCCGACCTTCTCCCTGATCGCATCCCATGATTTATCAGTCGCCAATGCGATGAATGCGGTCATGGCGAAGAAGATCATCGCCAGGCCCGCATGTGATACCGAGACGGCAACGGGCAATTGATTCAAAACAGTGATCCCGCCGAGAATCGCCTGCGCCACGACTGCGAACCAGGCGCCCAGCGCAAACATCTTGAGCCAGCGGCGTGAGTCGACTAGCCAAATCCAGATCGCCAGCACTGTCATCATGATGCCGACAGTCCCTGCGACCATGCGGTGGCCGTGCTCGAACAACACTCCGCCTTTCATTTCCGGAAAGAACTGACCGAAGGAGAGCGGCCAGTCGGGTACGGCAAGTCCGGAGCCGGTGGTTGTGACGAGACTACCGACAACGATCAGGAGGTACGTCGATAAGCAAGTGAGCTTGGCGAAACGCGAGAGCCAGACTGAATTGGTAGTCTTCATGCGATTGATCGGGTCAGGAGCAGGCTCTCCGCCGCGGCGGATCGCCCTCCAAACGGGAGCGGGCGTACTTGCTGGCACGCCACTATAGCGACTCAGGCTCCGGTGCCATCTCCGCCTGTTTCTGATCTTCCCAGGCCTTGAAGGATTCGGGTGTGTGAATGGTCATGAATCCACGCATGCGGTAGTGTCCAAGGCCGCAGAGCTGGGCGCATGAAATTTCATAGTCGCCGGTAACGGTCGGTGTCCAGGAGACGGGGATCATCATGCCGGGGATGGCATCTTGCTTGACGCGCATCTCCTGCAGGGCGAATGAGTGGATAACGTCCTTTGACGACAGATAGATAAGTGCGGGCTTATTCACCGGAAGATGGAGCTGGTTGATTGTCCAGACATCGTCTTTGGCGGCCGGGTCTTCACGATCCAAGCCGACAGGATTGGTCGCATCATCCATCAATTTTACATCGACGCGCCCGAATTTCTTGTCGGGCCCGGCGTAGTGGCAATTCCACTGGAACTGCTGGGCAACGACGCGAACGACTGATGACTCAGCCTCGGAAGGCGTCTGGACGACGACCTTTGCCCAGAGTGGAATGGAGAATCCGACGAGAAGGATGACTTCGATGACGGCGATTGCGCCTTCGATATAGGACGAGAAATGACTCTTCACGCCGGTGTAGTCGGCTTTGGGACTCTTACCCTTGCGGAATTTCATCAGGATGAACGCGAAGAATGCGCCCCACCCGATGAAGAGTACAAACATGATGATATGAATGACGCCGATCAGTTGATCGATTTGCCCTCCATGGGCCGACGCCAATCGTGGTAGTCCGAGCCAATCAGTCATTCGTTACTCCTCGCAAGCCATCAAGCCATGCGGTGTCGATAGCAGTGCGCTTTGTTGCGCGTGCGCGCCGCCACAAAAAGAGGAAGAAACCCAAAACTGTTGAAACAACAGTACCAGTGATCGCAAGTAGCGCCCAGATCGCGCTGTTCATACCAGCGGTCATGGGTGAGGACGGGTCGCCGCCGCAGACTGAGCAGGCGTGGGCGGTTGCCGACAATGCGATGAACGCACCGAGGAGCAACAAAGATTGCTTCGCCACGCAAAGAGCGCGTGGCTCGCAATGACGGGTGGCAGTAAGTCTGCGGATCATAGGAAGCTGATGCCTTTCAGTTTGCGGAGGAAACGGATCCCGTAGACGATGAGCCCGATTCCGCCGAGCAATCCTGCGATCGCGAAGATCAAGTGTCCGGTCGCATTCGACTGGACGTACTGCGACAAACCCCAAGCACCGCATCCGAAGGACATGAGCGACGACAGGGTGATAAACGCGATGTGAAATGCTTTAAGCGACATTTCTCATTTCCCCAAATGATCGAGCGACGTAAACAGAGGCAGGAGCATGAGTAGCGCAAAGAACGCCCCCGTCAGATACAGTGTCCAGTAGATCAGCTTGCGTTCGGACACGAGGTGCATGAAGTACAGGCAAACGAGAGTGCCTTTCACAACCGCAATGATCATTGCGATGACAATGTGCAGCGTCGTAGAGACCTTCAGATACGAGGCGAACACCGTGAGCACAGTCAACGCGGCCAGCGCGATGAAGACTCCAATGTATCCGCGAACCTCTTTTTTTACATCATGGGCATGCGCCTCAGCCATGCACCCTCCTCAATACAAACGTGATCGTCTTGTGTTCGACTACTTGCCGCCGGCGGCTGCCTTGACTGCCTCGGCTTGCTCTCTCGATGCCGAGACGAGCGTGCTGTGGATCCACGCTTTACCGATGGCGCCATCAGACATGGTCACTTCAACCTGTACCCATTCACCGTCGAGCGCGCCGGTCGCTCCGACCGGGTCTAGAAATTTCAATTTGGCGACAATGGTCGCGTCTTTCGACGGCATCGAACGCACGTTGGCGCTGTTGACGTTGACATACAAGGTGCGCAATGTCTGCTCACCACCCGCGCCGGAGCCGGAGGAAGCGGACGTTGCCGTCGCATCGGAAGCAGCAGCCGGGGTCTCGGCGGCCTTGGGCGTGCTGGACTCGGATGTCGAGCTGGATTCGCCGAGACGTTTCGGGGCTTTGCGAGTGCCGCTGCCCTGTGTCGACGATCCGGAGAAGCATGCGGCCATAAGGCCGGTAACAGCCACCGCAACGATCGCCTTTCTAAAGTGATGCATGGGTCCCCTCCCTCATTCTTCTTACAAGAGATATAAAAGTGGAAACAAGAATATCCAAACCAGATCGACAAAGTGCCAATAGAGTCCGGTGACTTCGACGCGGTTGGTGAGACGCCCCGGGTCAGTCTTCCACATTTTCGCGCCGGGCCCGAGCAAGTACGCCATCACGACCATACCGCCGAGAACGTGGATACCGTGAAGTCCGGTCAGCGTGAAGTAGATCGCCATGAACGTGTCGTTCTTGGGATACAAGTGGTGCGAAAACTTGGCGGTGTACTCAATCGTTTTGATGACCATGAAGCCGACGCCGCAGAGGAATGTCATCAGCATGTACATTTTGTACGCGCCGAAGCGTCCCTGCTTCAGTGACGCCCACGACATGACCATCGTTACTGACGATGTGATGAGCACCATCGTGTTCAACGTGGCCAACGGGACATTCAGAATATCAGCGCCGTGGGGCCATGTTGCCGCGCCAACGCGCAAGAGCACATAGGATGAGAACAGCGCACCGAAGAGCATGACTTCGGAGGCGAGAAAGAGCCAAATGCCAAGCTTGCCGTTGTAGAGTCCTGTATCCGGACGCGGTTCGACTGTGTAAGGTATCTGCATCGCGCTTATGCCTTCGCCGCAGCGTTTTGTGGTGTGAAGTCCTTCGCCGCACTGGGGACCGAATATTCATAGGGTCCGTGGTGAACAACCGGCTCGGTCAGGAAGTTGCCATGCGGCGGCGGTGATGGCGCAGCAGCCCATTCGAGTGTTGTCGCTTCCCAGGGGTTGGCATCGACTTTCTGACCTTTGAACATGCTGTAGAAGAAATTCCAAATGAACGGCAACTGTGCGATGGCCAGAATCCAGGCACCATACGACATCACTTCGTTCCAGTGCAACACTCCCTGCGAGTGAGCGTATCCGGCGCCACCGTCGTAGAGGCGGCGAGAGACACCTGCCAGACCCTGAATAAACATCGGCATGAAAATGACATTCATGCAGATGATTGTCCCCCAGAAGTGCAGCTTGCCGAGCCCGTCGTTCATTTTCCGTCCGGTCGCTTTTGGGAACCAGTAATAGATTCCTGCGAAGAGCGCGATGATTGATCCCGGTGCGACGACGTAATGGAAATGCCCGATCACATACATCGTGTCGTGCAATTGGATATCGGTGGTCGCCAGGCCAAGCGGCAACCCGGTCAGACCGCCGATTCCGAACATTGGCAGGAAACCCAACGCGAAAAGCATGGGTGTGGTAAATCGGATCGACCCGCCCCACAGCGAAATGATGAGCGCGGTGATGATGATGACCGACGGTATTGATATGATCATCGTCGTTGTCTGGAAGAATGCCGATATCGCCGTGCCCATGCCCGTTAGGAACATGTGATGCGCCCAGACGATAAAGGACATTAGCCCGAGGAAAATTGTCGCGTATACGAGAGACTTATATCCCCAGAGCGGTTTGCGTGTGTTATTCGCGATGACTTCGGCAACAATGCCCAGCGCTGGAAGAATGAGAACATAGACTTCCGGATGCGCGAGGAACCAAAACAAATGCTGCCACAGGAGCGGATTGCCGCCGCCTGACACATCAAGCGCCTGCCCCGAAACAACGAGCCCTGACGGCAGGAAGAACGATGTGCCAGCGAGACGATCCATGAGCTGCAAAACGCCTGCGGCTTCGAGCGGCGGAAACGCCAACAGGAGCAGGAATGCTGTGATGAACTGCGCCCAGACAAAGAAGGGCAACCGCATCCAAGTCAGACCGGGTGCCCTTAGTTGAATGATTGTCACAATGAAATTGACGGAACCGAGCAATGACGAGGTGATGAGAAAGACCATTCCGAGCAGCCACATCGTTTGACCGGTGGTGGCGATACTGGAAAGCGGTGCGTATGATGTCCATCCGGAATTCGCGGCGCCGCCGGGTGCAAAGAATGAGGCCAGCATAATTACGCCGCCCAAGAAATACACCCAGTACGACATCATGTTCAATTTCGGAAACGCCATATCGGGCGCGCCGATTTGCAGCGGCATGACGTAGTTGCCGAAGGCGCCGACTGCGAGCGGCACGACTCCAAGGAAGACCATGATGGTACCGTGCATCGCGCCGAAGGAATTGTAAAGCTGCGGCGTGATGATGCCAGTCAGTGCGTCTTCGCCGAAGAACTTTTCCAGCAAGCCGCCGATGACGGGTACTGTTTCATCCGGATACGCCAGCGACCAGCGCATCAACATCATCAGGAAGAACCCAAAGAACAGGAAGACCAGTGATGTAATGCCGTATTGGATTCCAATGACCTTGTGATCCTGGGAGAAAACATACTTGCTCCAGAATCCCAACTCCGGCTCGTGATGACCGTGGCCCGCGTCGGCGTGGCCAGCAGCATGTGCATTATGGGCCGTATGCGAATGGTCCATCAATCCCTCATCCCTCACTCGCGACTTTCATCGCGTGCGGTTGTCGCCTCATCGTGGTGCGGCGCGACCCGTGTTAGGCGCCGGCCTTCGGTACGAAGGTAAAGTTTGCGGCACCGGTGGCGTTTTCGCCAACCGTTACCGACTGCGTCATCGTGCCAAGCTTTTCGTGCCACGCCTCTATTTCATAGGTACCCGGCGGCAACGGACCGATGTCAAAACTGCCATTGGCGGCACTGACGGCGAAGTACGGATGATCAAGCACCCCAACGTATGCGGCCATCCACGAGTGAACGTCGCACTTAATCTTGACCATGACCTCTTGCTGGTTGAAGGTCTTGGTCACACGCATGCCCTGCTTCGGCATGGCCAAATTGAACTGCGGATTGATTGTCGGTACGGCATGGACATTGTGCAGGGTCGGGTCGCTGTTCAATATCGCCAGCGGCTGGCCGGTGCGGATACCAAAGACGTGCGGGAAATATTCGCAGCCCTTCTGATCAAACACGGCGGTGTCTTTTGGAGCGGCGGGCTTGGGGCCGGAGTAGTTCTTCACGTAAACGAACACATTTCCGAGGTTTCCACCGCCATCAACCATGTATTCGTTCGTGTAGACTTCAGTCGTGTGCTGCTTGCTGCACACGGGATCGGCGTCCATCATCAGCTTGGTGGGCTTGGGTGCGGTTCCTTCAAACTTGATGGCACCGGAGATACGGGCTGTTGCGGCCGCCGCGGCAGGAGCCGGAGCTTCTGTCTTGGTTTCGGCTGGCTTGGAGGCCGACTGCTCGCCACCACCACCGCATCCCACCAACGCTACAAACCCGGTACAACATGCCAATGTCAAAAGCTTCCAGCCATTATTGGTGCGAAAATTCACTGCCTTGCTCCTTTCAAAAAGATTCAGAATTCGCTCGTCACACTTTTCACATCCTCAACGAGTGTGACAGGTTACGCAGAAGTTTGGCCGCCGAAAACAATAATTTTGACTCCCCATTCGCCCGATCGGCACAATGGTTGATAAGTGCGGGTCGCGTGTGACCGCAAGCGACTGTCTGGCAACGCATTGTGTCGGTAAATCACCCGCGCGAGGTGGTCTTTTAAACTTTGCACTGCAAGTTCCTCTTTGAAAATCCCAATTCGCCGCGCCGGACCACGCTCGTGGTGCGCGTTCTAATTAGCAGCACGAATCACCCGATACATGTATGTGGGGCGGCCTGCCAGCTTGAGGTGCCTCGCACACAAGACACGCGGCACAACTTGACCCGTATCTGCACCGTGGACGAGCCGCTTGTTCCACCGATCAACCGGACGGAGCTCCGCTCTTGTCATTCCAAAACGAGGTGACGCGTCGACGTTCAGTGTGGCTCGCAATCGCGCTGATGTTCACCGCAATTCTGGCGCTCGAGATTTCGCACGCTGCGGGAGTTGTGTTTGCCGCGGCCTATATCGCAATCGTTGTACTCGCATACCTCTACCTCAGCATGAAGCAGGCGCTGTTTGTCACCGTTCTCTGCACGATCGCAAGTCTGACCGTCGCACTTCTCGACAGCCGGCAAGAGAGGTTTGGGGAAGAAGCGATTGAGCGCGCACTGGTCCTGGGCTCGTTTTGGCTGGTGGCGTTTCTCATGCGCCGCCGTCAACTTCTGAACCTCGCTCTCAAGAGCAGCGAGGCGCGGTACGAGGCGATTTTTGACGCGGCGGCGGATGGCATCCTGATGGTGGATACTGCCGGCACAATTCGCGATGCGAATGCGGCGGCCGCGCGCATGCTGGGGTGTACACCCGAGGAATTGTCGGGCCAGCCGCTGCTCACGATCATTCCCTCCGACCTTCGGGCGGTGGTAGCCAACTCGATCGCCGAGTATGCAACCGGCACTTTCGACGTCACCAAAGTCACCGGTGCGACGCTCCAATTGAATGCGCTTCGTCGCGACGGAACTGAGTTTCCAATCGATGTCAATCTCGCGATTGCAGAGTTCCGGGGCGCCACGATGCTCACCGCGGTCTTTCGCGATGAGAGCGAACGGCGACGAGCCGAGCACTCCGCCCGCGAGAATCAACGCGCACTTTCGACCCTAATGTCAAATTTGCCAGGGATCGCGTACCGCTGCCGGTTCGACTCGGGATCGACAATTTTGTTCGTCAGTCAGGGCGTGCTCGCGTTAACGGGCTATGAAGCGCACGAGTTTACGGGCAGCAGTTCCGTTTCCTTCGACAAGATCATGTACCCGGCCGATCGGGACCTCACGCGCAGCGTGATGCGTCAGGCCGTGATCGACAACGAACCCTATGACATTACATACAGAATCGTCCACCGCTCGGGCCAGATTCGCTGGGTCACCGAGAAGGGCCGGGCCGTTCCCGGACATGACAACGAGCCGGTCTGCCTCGAGGGTTTCATCACTGACATCAGCCGCGAGAAACGTGTCGAGAACGCAATGCGTGAGAGCGAATCGCGGTTTCGCAGTATCTCCGACACTACACCTGTGATGATTTGGGCATCGGGGGTTGATCAGCAAATCACGTTCGTCAATCGGCGGGTCCTGGAATTTACCGGCCTGAACATGGATGCTCTTGTCGGCAACGGATGGCTGACACACGTCCATCCGGACGACCTTGAAATGGTTGCCTATGAGTATGGACAAGCTTTTCAGTCGCGTCAACCAGTCGAGCTTGAGTATAGACTGCGCCATGCTGACGGTGAATACCGCTGGGTGCTAATTGCCGGTCGTCCCCGGCTCGCCGCCGACGGCGAATTCATGGGGTATATCGGATCCGGCATGGACATCCACGAGCGCAAACGGGCCGAGAACGCTCTGCGCGAGAGTGAATCCCGCTTCCGGTCGATGGCGGATTCGACACCGTTCATCATGTTCGCTTCAGACGCGCATCGTCAGAACACATTTGTAAACAGCCGGCTGATGGAGTTTACCGGCCATGGATTTAACGATCTCATGGGCGACGGCTGGTTCTCTCTGGTACACGCCGATGACGCTGACCGGGTTGCACACGAGTATGCGACGGCGTTCGACGCGCGTCGGCCCTTCGAGTTTGAATACCGGCTGCGCAGCGCGAATGGTGCATACCGGTGGATCATCATCGCCGGGCGCCCGCGGTACGAAGCCGATGGCACGTTTGTCGGCTATATCGGATCTGGGATGGACATTCACGATCGCAAGCGGGCTGAGGTCGCGCTTCGCGAGAGTGAAGAACGATTCCGTAATGTTGCGAATCTCACCCCTGCTGTGATTTGGGTCTCGGGCCTGACCCCAAAGTGCACATTCATCAACAAAACATGGACGGACATTACTGGCCAGTCGATGGAAGACGCCATTGGCATTGGGTGGACCGAACGGATTCACCCGGAGGATCGGGCGGCGGCCCAGGCCATTACCATGAAGGGTTATGAATCTCAAACTCCCTTCGAAAATGAGTTCCGTGTTCAAGCCGCCGACGGCAGTTGGCGTGTTCTCTTAAACACGGGCACTCCGCGGCTCGGCCCGGACGGCACGGTCATCGGATTCATTGGATCCGCAAATGACGTGACCGATCGTTACCGGCTGGATCAAATCATCTCGCAGATTTCGACCGGTGTCTCCTCGTCCACCGGCGATGAATTCTTCCGTTCGCTTGCCAAACATCTCGCCGACGCGCTTGGTGCTGATATGGCGAGCATCGCCGAAGTTTCTGGCGACGAATCGCAATTGAAGCCAATTGCACTTCTCCACGACGATGTCTTCGTTCCCGACATTGAGTACCCCATTGAAGGGACACCGTGCAAACTGTCCTTGTTGGAAGGCAGCTTCGCCTGTGGCGAGGGCGTCCAATCTCGCTTTCCTGACGATCGCTTCCTTGTCACGCATGGCATTGAGGCCTACATCGGAAACGCGCTGCGAGACTGCAACGGCGCGAATCTCGGTGTCATGTGGGTGTTGTTCCGTCAGCCGATGTCTGACATGAAGTTTGCGATATCGCTCCTGCGGATCTTCGCGGTGCGGGCAGCGGCAGAACTGGAGCGACGTCGCTCCAGCGAAGCGCTTCGCGTCAGCGAAGAGCAGTTCCGGCTCGCGCTGATGGCGGGAAATTTTATGGTGTCGCGTCAGGATCGACAGCTTCGTTACACGTGGATTCACAATCCGGTGTGGCGAACGGTTGAGCAAATTGTCGGGCGCACGGACTTTGAGTTGTTCTCTGATGACGAGGGCCGAGCCATGACCAATCTCAAGGTCGCGGTGATCAGTTCCGGCGTCGGAGGTCGTGCCGAGATCGGCTTGAGGCACAACGGCGTTACGAAGTACTACGACATGATTGCTGAGCCGGTACGCGACTTTTCGGGCGCGGTCGTGGGAGTTACCTGCATCTCGGCTGATGTAACCGAGCGGAATCGCATGGAAGTCGCCTTGCGCGAAAGTGAACAACGGTACCGTCGACTGTTTGAGCACGCACCGATCGCACTGTGTGAATATGATCTGTCAGGGGTAATGGCGTTGTTGTCATCGCTGGAAGAGCGCGGTGTTCACGATGTCGCTTCCTACTACAGGCGCAATCCGAAAGAGTACATACAATTGTTCACCGAAATGCCCAACGCATCGCTCAACCGGCAGGCCCTTTCACTATTCGGGGTCGAATCGGAAGACCAATTGAGGGAAGTATTCCGAACGGTCGCGACTGAGGCGCTGATCGACTCGTTTGGTAAGTTTATCGGCGCTCTGCGAAGCGGCTGCACATCCTTTGAAGATGAGGTCGAATTGCGGACGGTTTCCGGCGCGAGCCGACACCTTATCGCCCGATCAATGGTTGCCCCGGGGCATGAACACGATTGGAGCCGCGTGGTTACCAGCATGGTGGACGTGACCTCGCAACGGCGCACCGAGGAGGCCCTGCGTCTCTCAGAGACAAGGTACCGCCAGATGTTTCACGAGTCGCCAATGGCCAAGATCGAGATCGATCTGTCGCTCGTGAAGGACGAACTGACAGCCAGTCTTGGCGAAGGTCAGACGTCGTTGACCGAGGTGTTCGATGCCGACCCCGGGTTGTTGGCCCGGTGCGTCAGTGGCATGAGATTCACGTCGATTAATTCGACTGCGCTGCGTGTCCTTCATGCCGCAAGCGATGCGGAGCTGCGCACCGGTCTTGCTTCGATTTTTGCGGACGATACGCTTGTCGCACTTCAGGAATTCCTCGTTCGGTTGTGGGACGGCAGAGCGACCTACGAAGTCGAGACCCATTTCAGGACGCTCGACGGCGATTTGCGATTCTGCCGGATGCATTACGTCCTCACGACGGGGTTCGAGGGCGACTGGTCGCAGGTAATCGTCGCGATTCTGGATTTAACGGACAGCCGCAACGCTCAAGAGGAACTCGGACGCTCAAAGCGTCTTGAGACCGCGGGACGCCTGGCTGGTCAAATCGCCCATGACTTCAACAACCTTCTCGGACCTTTGGTGGCCTACCCGGAAATACTTCAGGCGAAATTCCCCATCGAAGGACGCGCGCGTGAGATGCTGCACGATATGCAGACCGCAGCCTTGCAGATTGCCGAAATCAATCAGGAACTGTTGACGCTCTCGCGTCGGGGCCATTACAACACTGAACCGCTGGACCTCAATCTGCTTGTGAAGACGGCGATTCGCACTGCTGAGTTTCCCTCGACGGTCATCGTCGATTGTGAGACGCTGCCCGGAGAGTTGGTGATTCGCGGCGGTGGTGCTCAGCTCATGCGGGTGATGGTCAATCTGCTCAAGAATGCAGTTGAGGCCATGGACGAAAAGGGCACGCTCACCATCGTTACCGACACGGTCTATGTCGACGAGCCCATTCACCGGTACGAGACAGTATTGCGTGGTGAATACGCGCGCGTGTCGGTCACAGACTCAGGTTGCGGAATTCCGCGCGAGGCATTGGAGCACATATTCGAGCCCTTCTTCACGACGAAAAGGGCAGATAAAAAGCGAGGCAGCGGCCTCGGCTTGGGTGTAGTGCATTCGGTGGTCGAGGATCATGAAGGTTACATTGACGTGGATTCGACACCCGGAGTCGGAACGACTTTCACTCTCTACTTCCCGCTGTACCGCGGCGACATCGCGACCACAGATACCACCCAGACTATTGCGCAGGGCCATGGCGAGACGATCGTAGTGGTTGACGATGATCCTATGCAACGCCGCATCGCGGAGGCAACGCTCGAGCGGGTTGGATATAAAGTGATCGTGCTCGAAAGCGGCGAAGAGGCCCTCGTTTATTTGGCCGATCATCCCGCGGATCTCGTCATTCTCGACATGGTGATGGGTGGCATAGACGGCGCAGAGACATTAAGGCGGATACGCGAACTCTACCCTGATCAACCGGCGATTATTCTCACGGGGTATTCGACATCCGAGAAGGCGCAGGCGGCACTGGATCTTGGGAATTGCGAACTATTGGCCAAGCCGATTCAGGTGTCGACGCTGACGAGTTCGATGCGCCGGGCGCTCGACAAGCGCGTTCAGGTCGACACCCGCGACTCAGACAAGCAAGTGGAGTAGACCTCTACTCCATAAAGTATAGATGGCCCCGCCCGGTAATCCGGACGGGGCCACTCTGATTTGTAGGAGCTACTTCTCCTGAGAAGCGACGAGATCGCACGGATCAACCACGTCGGTGCATGGATCGCAAAGGGGTGGGCCTTGGCGCCAGATGAAATCGACGATCCGAATCACGTCGAGCGCATCGACTACGCAGTCGCAATTGACATCAGTGAACGACACAGGGCAGGTTGCCTCGCTTAGATCCAGTTGTCCACGGAAGGCCACGTTGATTACCAGAATGATGCTCTGGATATTGAACTGTCCGTCGCAAGCCGGCGGCGGATCACCGTGGCAGGAGCAAATGCAGATTTCCTCAGTCACCTCGAGCGCCACGGGGACGAGAACCGACTCAGGGGAGGCGGCGCCAGTCTGGCGAATAGTGATAAACGCGGTATAGTTACCCGCGGCTAACCCCGCTGTATCGATATCAACGGACAACTGCAGCGACGTGGTACCTGTGCCCGGTGTGACCAAGAGCCAGGGCTCGCTGACCGTCACTTCGAAGTCCATTTCGCCGCACCCGGGGTCGGTGACATTGAGGTCTTGCGCGGGCGGTTCGCTCTGACCCACGGCAAAAGTGAACTCGAGTGAGTCGGGATTGACTTGGAATCGATCGGGGTTGGGCTGGATCGTGATCTGCACGATTTGCGAGTCGGCCAGCAGTCCGTCTGTGACAACAAAGGTGACTTGATAGACACCTGAGTCGAGGCACACTGTTGGCCAGCTGAACGTTGCACCACAGGGTGCGTCGTTGTTGAGTGTCGCACCGGCCGGCGCGTTCAGCATGCTGAACGAAACTTCACTGCAAGGATTGTCGACATCGATCGCCGTCGTGGCAAAGGTCAACGTCAGCCCCGACAGCCGCGTCTTGTTCGTAATGTTGGCGAGAATCGGTGGGTCGTTGACCGGGTTGACGGTGAAGGTTGCCGCATCCTCATCGAATTGCAAGTCGCCATCTGTCGCACGAAAGGTGATGACTTCCGACCCAAACCAGTCGGCGTTCGGGATTGAGATTGTGGCGATCTTTGCCGGGCTGATGCTGACTGAGAGCTGGCTCTGGCCGCTCGCGGTCCAAGTCAGCGATGCATCGGGATCGTCGAGGTCGGAGACGAAGTCGTTAAGATTTATGGTGGTAAATGTCTGCCCCTCATCGATTGTCTGATCCGGAATATCGGTCACGACGGGCGGGAACAACGGCGTGCCGACAGTGACGATACCCTTCGTAAATGTCACGGGGATTGCGGTCGAGTTTTCGTCCACGTATGTCACGTGATTTGCCGGACGCACGCAGGCCGTATCGATTTCAATTAATCCGTCGACACCGGTCACATTGAATGTGAAAACAAACGAGGCATTGGCAGTTCCGGGAGGATCTGCGCCGGGATCCATCGAAATATCTTCGCCGATATTTGGATCACCGGTGCTCACCGTGGCGTGAAAAACTGCATCGGGGCTGACGAAGTCGATCTGTGCCGCCGCGGTGTTGTACGTGTTCGAAACGGGACCGCTACAAGGAGGCGCAGCCGTCACGGCGTAACGTCGCGACGTGACACTAGCACCGGGCCAATTGGAGCCCGCGGGGCCCAAGGGACTGTTCTGTACGCGGCCGGCCGCCTGGGCCACGAACGTGAAAGCAGTCGTGACATACGTTCCTGGAGTCGCCTCTCGCAGCTCGAGGGGCAGAACCAGAGCGGTAATGGGAATATCATTTTCGACGAATACACCGATCTGAACACCTGTCGCGCCGACAGCGACACTCTTGGATTCTACGGTAACATGGTTGGCGGCCCATCCAGTGGCCGTCGCGCACGCGACCAACAATCCGACCAATAACCCACGGACTTTCATCATACGATCACCCTCCTGTGATCCACACCGGGCGTGTAAAGCGGTTGTGCCGAACGTTGTCCTGCGTTGGAACGGAAGAAGTAAGCCGGGGCACGTTCGCCGCGATCTGCACGTCGCGACGCCGCAACACCATATGTACAGTTACGATTCAGACCCGCACTTGTCAAGGATACAAACAGCCACCGGTACTGCAAACTCCGGCGCGAACATCATTTGAAGCTGACTTTACCCCGATGACACCTGCAGTCTTTTTCGAGCACCAACCTTTTGGCGAGTTGATTGTAATTCGTCAAGTCGTGGTTCGGGCGAATTTCCCCGGAACTTCGGCATTTCTGAATTTGCGGGTGAGGGTCGGCCCAATGCCTAAGAGTGGGGTCTAGCAATGTCGTAGCCTTGGGGAGAAGACCGTTAGCCGTTCGAGCTGAATTTCGCCTTGGTGTTCGGAGGGCACTTCGAGATTGTAGTTCGTCTGACTTGCAAGCTGGAGCGGCACATCTGGTTAACGTTGGAGGCAGATCAGCGATGCTTGTCAAAAATTCGCTGGATTTCTGATAGGTTTATACTATATTGTCCAACGCATTAGCCAGTTTACATCAACTAACACATTTATCGCTCGGTCGACTTGTCTACGAACTGTGAATGTCGGCACATTTCGTGCTAAGAGTTACAGATTGCCCCCTTCTGATCAGGGGGAAATTTCATGTAATGGCTCTATCCCGCTTCGGGTTAGGCCGATAATCAATGGGTAGGGCTTAGTCTACGGTGTGCAGACCGGAGACAGTAGTAAGCGGCCCTTCAAATACTTGATGATAAGGATGTTAGGATTGACGCACATGACGGAACTACCGACGCGAGGGTCTCAAAACGCTGTGCCGCACTTGGGGTTCGGAGCCGAATCGCTTGAGGCGATCACTCGGGAGCAACTACTGCACAGTTGTGCAAGATTCAAAGGTGGAACACTTATACAATACATCAGGAAGGTTCGCTCGAATACGATTATTCAGAAACCCTATTGGCAAGCGAGCCCGGATTCCCATATCTTATGGGGCCCTTTTACTTCGGGGTCAGTACGAATTTCAGATGTCAGTAGAATTTGTCATGCACATCGGGGGCGATGCGGGCGCGGGGTCTACGTGTCTGCGTTTTCCCATAAGTGAGATATAATGAAACAATCATACTCTCAAATGGAGGTTGCAACGATGTCCGTCCAGGAGATCGTCCGCTCGCTCGCCGGAATCACAGTGCGATGTTGTATCGCGTTGATTCTCGCGCTCTCCCTCGTCGCCCCCGTGCTCGCCCAGGAATATATCGGGCCCGCCGACGACGCATTTTACCCTCAAGAAGAGGATGACAAATCTGTACTCACCGTCCCCTCGGCACCTACCGAGAAAACTGGCGGCGGGGGATCAGGTGACACTGTCTTTATCGAGACAGTCGATCCAGCGCTCTTCCCTCAGATCTGCACCTATGTAACCGTGACGCACAACGGGAGCACGGTCCCCGGACTCGACCCCGACAGCTTCTGTGTCCGCCAGGATGGAATCGTGATCGATTCCTTTACTGCGGTTCAGCAGACGCTGGACTCGTGCATCACCAAGATCTGCTTGGTCATCGATCGCTCCGGCAGTATGGCGGGTACGAAGCTGACAGCGGCCAAGAACGCTGCATTGGCGCTGATGCGTCAGATGGATCAATACGACCAGATGGCGATTGTGTCGTTCAGCGACTGCTACACGGTGAATCGAAACTTCACGAGCGATACAAATCTGATCAAGACCGCCATCAATGGCCTGACCGCCAACGGCCGCACGGCTGCATTTGATGGCACTTGGGCGGGAGTCGATATCACCAAGTTGCTCACCGGTAGCAAAGCGGTCATCGCTCTCACCGATGGTTT
>Ga0307505_10001310_pt1 | contig 20672 bp, 24 predicted proteins | sample 23_S_MG_FD_202183 | JGI IMG/M metagenome (GOLD analysis project Ga0307505, IMG submission 202183) | Soil microbial communities from Populus trichocarpa stands in riparian zone in the Pacific Northwest, United States - 23_S | ecosystem: Environmental > Terrestrial > Soil > Riparian zone > Trees...
AGGCGCGTGGCAATTTCGAGAAGAGCGTGGGCACAGTGGGCAATTGACGTCCCATCTCCAGTACATGCTTTTTGTAGTTCAGGCCGACACAAACAGTCGCTCCCGGCTCGAGGATTGGGCGCAAAACAGGCCAGTTTGTCACCGCCTTGGTCATCGCGGCTTCCGCGAGAGACGGCCAGTTGCCCGTGCGCAATAATTCGCCGACATCCCGAATCGCTCGTCCGTTTACGTCCTTGATTACGAATCGCTCGTTCGCGCGCTCAATTGCGGCGACAGGTCCATCAGGTGATTGGAGTGTGACAATACGCACAGTGCTCAGCCCTGCCGTTTCTCAGGTCGTTCGTGATAGAATCCCAGAGCCCGCAATGTCGGGTCGTCGGTAAAGGAGAAGAGAATCGCGGGATCGTTCGATGTGTTGATGTGCTCGTGAATCGCCCATCCCGGCAATGCTAACGTGTCGCGCTCTGTCCAGTTGATGGCCTGGCCATCGATGATGGTTGTACCTGATCCGCGTACGACATGATAGACAGCGCTTGTTGTATGGCGATGTGCCTCGGTGTGCTGCTTCGGGGCGAGGAGTTGCGTGAAACATGCCAATGTCGGCAGGACCGAACCGCCTGTGATCGGGTTCGAGTACTCGAAAATGATTCCATCGGTCGGCGATCCTGGGACGCCGTCTTTGAGGGCGTCGCGCAGGATTCGCTCAGTCTGCGACCAGGGGTATTTCATCAACGGCGAGTAGTTCTTTGTCCATCCTGTCCAGGTTGGACGCAGTTGACCGTGAGAATAGAGACGCTCTGAGACATCATCAGGCTGAGTCAATTCTTGCGACTTGGTATCGATCTCGCTGAAGAACGAGCATTCCAGGCCATTAACCAGTGGCAAATCGAGACCATCGAGCCAGATCATCGGGATATCCGAGTCGTTGCCGTGATCGTGAACCGACCACGCCGCAGTCAGGACAAGATCACCCGGTTCCATGATCGCGCGTTCACCATCGACTGCGGTGTAGGCGCCATTTCCCTCGACTACAAACCGAATGGCGCTCGCCGAATGGTAATGCGCCGGCGCGATTTCATGCGGTAGGACAAGTTGCATCCCGGCATAGAGACGCGTGGTTGCCGCCGGTTTTCCTTCCAGCCCGGGATTACGCAGAATCAATACCCGACGCTCGGCTTCATCCGCTGAAATGATCTGCCCGGCTTTCATCAGCCGCTCACGGATGGGTGCATAGGGCCACAGGAAGGGAATGGCCTTGGTGGTCGGCTTGCGTACCAGGAGCCCCTGCTGCCGCCAGAGGGGATAGAGGTGCAACGGCGTCAGAGTCTCAATGAACTCGTCCATGATTGCGGCATTTTGGGCGGAAGTCATGACTGTCTCCATCGAAACGGACATTCGCGTGCGACCAAACGCTGACCCTGCATGGCAGTAGATGCCACACAGTAGGGCCTACGATCAAGCGCTTTCAAAGTGCAATGCTACGTGGCCTGCGTGATAACTGAACGCAGAAAGTCGGAGGTAGGACGGAACAAGCGGAAATGAACCATTGAAATCAACGCGAAGAGCGCGATTCTGCCCATGTCCATTCCAAGGATGAACAGGATGATACCATAGATCATCGAAGCAGCGCCGAGGGCCGCCAGCGCGACCGACCCTCCGGTAACAAGCTTCGCAAATGCATCGGGGTTATCCAAAGTTGGTCGGACTCGTTCAGGGGAGAAGAACATCTTCTTCAGCACAAACGCTACAGCGACTTCCGATACGGCGACAAACAGTAGAGCAAAAAATATGATCTGCAGGGCCTCAGCCGGAACCAATCCGCCCACCGGGAGAATCTCCATCGACCTCAGCAGATACGCGAAGAGAAACAGGAATGCCGGCATGGCCAAATTGATGGCCAGAGTGATCTTGAGCAGACGATCGGCGAGACCGCTTATGTCATGATCCGCTGCCGAATGTCTCGTCGGTTCTTTCATTGTCGCGTTTGTCATCTGCCCTCCCTTGGCCTCTTACGCTTGGTGTCCATAATATTCTTATCGGCCAAGTTTTTCCTGTCTTCGCTTGGCGAAGAATTGCCTCATGAGGTCCGCTGCTTCGTCGGCCATGACCCCGCCGACCACCTCGACACGATGGTTGAGCCGTGTGTCCGAGGGAATCTTGAAGATCGACACGCATCCGCCGAACTTCGGGTCGGCCGCGCCATAGACCACCCGACGGACACGCGCCATGACCGAAGCGCCGGCACACATCACGCATGGCTCGATCGTCGAATAGATGGTTGCATCGAGCAGCCGCCAAGATTCGAAATGAGGCGCCGCTGCTCCTAAAGCGAGAATTTCCGCGTGGGCCGTGGGGTCATTGAGACGTTCAGTCTGATTGTGGCCCCGCCCGACCACAAATCCATCCTTCACCACCACTGCCCCAATCGGAACTTCACCTTCATCGAAGGCCTGCTGTGCCTCACGCATCGCCTGCTTCATGAAAAACAGCGCGCGCTCGTAGTCGAAGGTCGGGTCAAAGTTGATCATGGGCGGGAATGTAAGCGCGAATCCGGAGTGGTAAAAGCGCGTAGTGGCGGCCATGAGACCGCCACTACGGACAACCACCTTGGCGCGGGAAGTGTCTGGTAGCTCTAGGGCTTGAAAATGAATCAGGCGCGACTGTACAAAAATCGCGCCTGATTCTCAGTGAGCGAGTGTTTCATGCCGACTGCGGGCAGTAATCTGTCAGCGTCGACGCTTCCGGCGATTCCGTCGCAACTTCGGTTGTATCTCTTAGCACTCTCTTTATGCCAGCAAACACAGAGAATGCCAACAATGAAACGCCGACGGAAGTTAGGTGTCTCCGGATCAGAAAAGTGACCATGAGTCCTATGTATTCAGTGTGTATTTCGGCGAATCGTCGATTCTCTGGCCTAGCTAGAGATTGACCGAGATGACGTCGAGCTTCGCTTACTCGCGGGTCGTTCTTGTATGCCAAGTACATTGCGAGCATTCGCCACAAACTGAATCGTGGAAGTACCCGAATGGTCTTCGCGATACTACTATCCAAGTAGCCGAACAGCCAACTCGAACTCTCAACCTCGCCTTTCATTGCCATCTCTCGAAGTTTGTCTCTAAGTGCATATAGACGGTAACGACACTCCTCAAGTCGCACTTCGCGCCCTGAGTTTGTCAACCGCTCAAGCCCTCTGAGCAGGATGAGGATTGAAATTAGGTAGATTAGCATATGGCCATCTCCCCCTTAGTCGGTATGATGCAGTGGTCCGTCGATCTCTCCTTGCTGATGATTCGATTTCCAATCACTTAGTCTGTCAATCTCATCGTTTTTGACTTTCAGTTTGCGGCGGTAGTAGTGATGCTGTCCGACAACAACCGCAGCGGATACAACCGCCAGTACTAAAACCGGATAGAACCCGGAAAGGTCCTTCCACAAAAGATATCTGTCGATGATCTGTTGCCTTTGCGCATCCGTAGCACTCGTAATCACGAACCAAAACACCGCAAAGAACACCGCCCCCGTCAGCCCAATCCTGTCAACCAGCGACGTTATAACATCGGCGAAGGCACCAAACGCCGCCGCCGTTCCACTGACTGTTACGACCTTACCACGACGCCAGCCCGCCTTTTTTTTGTTCTGATCCTTATATTTTGCCATGTGGTCGGGCTGTCGTGATGTTCATTGTATCGACACTGTAGAGGGCATCGTGAAGGCTGTCAAGCACTTAATATAACAGATCGAGCAGGATTTGCAACACACTTTTGGGCATCACGCATTCAACACTCGCGGCCATATACATGCTGTCCAGGGATGCGTAACTGGGCGGGTTGAGCCGGTCTTGGACTCGAAACGGCATCCTACTGTCCAATTTCCGATCGGAGGGAGCACTCGCGCTAGAGCGAGACAGATTGAACCTGCTCAGGACTGGAGCATTCGATACGCCCCAAGCCCGAAGTGGCCTTTGTTGAGCCAACAGAAAGCGATGGGCACTGACGCAAACAAAGATTCCAGGTCTCACACGGGGCCGTGAGACCTGGAATGACGGTCGCGTGGATCGCCGCGCTGTGTCCGTAGTACTGCAGCCAACCACACAAAGAACAAGTGGTTTCACTGACACCCTAAGGCTTGAAGGCTTGCAAAGTCATCGAGGTCAACGCGAACTTCTCGGACTTCTTGTAGTCGTATTCGACTTCGGTCTTGATGGCGAGATCGACAAAACCCGAATCGCGCACGATCTGCAGATAGCTGTTCATTTCGAGCGCTCCGCCGATGCATCCCGCCCAGAGCTCCATGTCCTTGCGATCCTCTTCGGGGATTGTGCCCTTGGCGACAACGTCAGAGACGACAAATCGTCCGCCGGGCTTCAGAACACGGAACATCTCAGCGAACACCTGGCTCTTGTCTGGCGCGAGATTGATAACGCAGTTGGAGATGATCATGTCGGCCGAATTGTCATCGACAGGCATCTGCTCGATCTGGCCGAGACGAAATTCGACATTGGCATGCCCGCCCTTGGCGGCGTTTTCACGCGCTTTGCGAATCATCGCTTCAGTCATGTCGATCCCGATTACATGACCCGATGCCCCGACTTTCTGAGCAGCCAGAAAGCAGTCGATCCCGGCACCGGAGCCGAGATCGATCACAGTTTCACCTGCTTTGATGTCGGCCAGCCCGGTCGGATTGCCGCATCCCAGACTGAGATTTGCGCCTTCGGGGATCGACGCCAGCTCCTCGGCGGAATATCCGGTGGACATGTCGGTTACTGATGAGTCGCAACACGAGGGGCCGCAGCATGAGCCCGATGTCTCGGCAATGTTCGAATAACGTTCGCGTACTGCTTCTGTGATTGTGCTTCCCTTGGTCATATCGGTACTCCCTATTGAGTTCGTTGTTTGGAAGGCTCTACCTTAAGCATAGAGGCCCATCGAGACCGCGCGCCTCCGGGAAACCCCTCGCGGGGCTCCCGGAGTTGGTCTGGTGGGCCTTTTAATGTCGTGCCGGGGACAGACGACTGGAGCCGCCACAGCAACGCGCCACGCGCGGGATCTGATAACGAGTCATCGAATGCCTCCTTTCTTCGGTTTTGTACTATCGGTATCGGGATCGTCCTGAGGACGTGTTGTCACAGTCACACAACAGCATGGGAAGCTGGTTGCGAGGCCGATGCAGATGTCTCCCAATGCCCCGCCGTTGAGGGAGTAGAAAACCTTTTGCCCGACTTTCTCACGTTTCACCAACCCGGCATCCGCCAGAGTCTGCAGGTGCCGTGAGATCGTCGGCTGAGACAGCTCAAAGAACTCGACAATCTCAGTAACTGTCCGTCTGCGACCTTCCAGCATGAGCATGATTTTCATACGGGTTGGATCGGCCAGCGCTTTCAGGGTGTCGGGGGCTACTTGGGTCCCATGATCAGTTGATTTCTTTGTATTCATACATGTGTATATACGCATGTACGTATGTATTGGTGGCAGTTTTTTCTCGGTTTTCCTGAGAATTTTGCTCTTCACCCCAAATCGTAGGTCCCAGCCCATTCTCGTGCAGCCACTTACCGGCCACAATTCCCGCTAAACGGATTGCCGCATTCAGCCGATGAAAGAGAAAGGCCGCCTGCAACTCAGGTCAGGGTGGGGTTGTGCCAAAGAGGGGCAAACAATGTTCGTCAAAACCACACGCAGCGCCGCGCGCGACTATTTGGAAGCAATTCTTGTCGCGCTCATCATTGGAGTTGTTCTGCGCGCGTTTGTCGTGCAGGCATACCGGATCCCGTCGGAGTCGATGCAGAACACACTGCTGCCTGGAGACTATCTTCTGGTCAGCAAGTTCTCGTATCACTTCAGCGAGCCGAAGCAGGGCGATGTTGTCGTGTTTCAATACCCGCTCAATCCTGCCAAAGACTATGTGAAGCGCTGTGTCGCAGTTGAGGGCCAGATGGTAGAGGTACGCGACAAGGCCGTCTATGTGAATGGCCAACCGGCTCCAATGCCGGAAGATGTCATGTACAGCGACACCCGCATCCTCCCGTCACACCTGTCCAACCGCGACAATTTCGGGCCGGCGGCAGTCCCGCCTGGGCACATCTTCGTAATGGGCGACAATCGCGACAACTCACGCGATTCGCGCGAGTGGGGATTCCTTGATAAGACTCTGATCCGTGGCAAAGCCATGTTCATCTATTGGTCGTGGGAGCCAGACCCCGATGCGCCGCAGTGGGAGAGTCCATACATTCTTCCGCTCCTGACGATTCCATTCTACAACCTCGCGCACTTCCCGAGCAGCACACGTTGGGACCGTATCGGCAAGGGCTTGTAAACACTTCCACAGATTGGCAAGGTGACGGGCGGTCCGATTTGGGCCGCCCGTCGTGCTTGATTCCCACCCCTATTAATTGCAATACTTACACCGACAGTTGTAGTTCACATCCGACAAATGCATCTTGGGCCGTCGTAATGAACGACACCGCGCGCATCCTTCGTACGTTTCTCGCAATGCCGTACGACCAAACGGCATGGCTCGCCGCATGGGATCTGGTCGTTGGCCAGATCACTTCATATTTGCGCGCCTGGGAGTCCCGCGGGCGTCGTCTGCCGCTTTCGCTCTTCGCGGGAGGCAACTGCCACCGCGATCTGGCCGTAGTTGTCGTCAGTGAATTGTTCATTGAGGAGAAGTTGTCCGGAGTCATGCCCTTGATCCGGTTTCTTCGTCCCTGCCTCTCGCTGACAGATGACAAACTTACCGACCAGTATCTCACAATTGTCCGGAAAACTGTCCGCCAGAATGTCCACAAGCTGGAGCGCGAGAGCAGCCCGGATGCGTGGAATATCCGCCGTAACCTGCGGCGGACACTTAGAGACTCGCAGGGTGAGTTCCGCGATGAATCCAATGGCAAGCACTTGGAGTGGTCGTGGTCGAAGGCGGCATCGCCGGGCCGTCTGAATCTGCCCCGTGTCGATGAAACTTCGCTTCACGCGTGGGTAACCTGCGCATGCCGTGAGTGTGCGAACACTCCCACCCAATGCCGGCAGGTGTTCATGAAGCTCGATGACGATGACAGATTTCGGAATACACTACCGTACTATCCCTTGGTTAAGACGTTCGTGGCTGTCCAACTCAATCACGAGCCGCCGCAGGAGGTTACGCCCGAGTCACCACTTTTTGTCCGTATTCGCGGGCTCATCCGTTCGGCCGCAGTTGCGGCAGCGAACGAGACCTTGGCAAATGATCTCCCGCGACTCGCGAAGCTGGCGGAAATTACGCCCGAGGAAGTCGATGGCGTTACCGCGGCTTTCAATGTCTGGCTGGCCGACTGGACCGAACATCTCGATAACGACAGTTTACGTGAGTACTTGTGCCAACGAATGGGTGATATCCCGTTGCCGGTCTATCAGAAACGTTTCCATTACTTATGGAACACTCTGACCGGCAAATGCAAGGATCGCATACTGATACGCGTCAGAAGCCAGTTGGGGATTGACCATGGATAGGCGAATTAACCCGACAATGTCTTCGTCTGGACGCTATCGAATGATTGGGGAGGGGGATCGTGCACCCATCTGATCTCGACTTGCTCCATTACGCGCGTCTATCGAAGTCGCAACGCGACTCCAACGATGCGGTTGCAGTACATCTGGCTGGCTGTGACGTCTGCCGCGAGGAGTTAGCACTGATGGAGGAGTGGTTGGCCGATCCGAATACCAAAACTCCAGGACTTCCGGAGCGCTCGGCATTCGAAGAGACAGTCCTGCATCTGCTCCGAAGGCGCGCATCCTACGTCCCGCTATCAGTTTTAGATATGCCACATGCCGTCGCTGGTGGCTACGCGTTGGCGGCTGATGGTGTTGCGGTTCCTGCGGCAGGGCTTCAGCATCGCGCCACACTCTATTCCGAAGATCCTGAAGTCATTCTGCGGGTGATGCATGACCCTGCAACCGGGCGCGACTTGCTGCAGTTGACCGCAGACGATCCGTTGCTGACCAATCATGTCTATATCCATTTGAGCAGCTCACCGGTGGAAATTCTTACCGATGAGCAGGGGAGAGCTGAACTTCCCGAGCACACTCTGGTTGACCCGTCGGTGCAGTCATGGCGGTTGCAGTTGCCGGATGCGTCTTTCATGCTAAGGCCGCTCGAAGATCCTAAAGCGGCCAGTGAAACAGTCATCGAACTCGTCGGTGGCGACAGCGTCGCGGTCACATTCATTCCGGACTCTAAGGGACTCTCGCTGCGGGTACGGCCGTTGCGCATTCACGGCCAGGAATCGATAGAACGCGTGCGCGTGGTCGTGTGTCAATCGGGTGGACGCTGGCAGGCGGTCGATACGCGTACTCCCGGCGAATGTGTCGCCGCCAATCTGTCGTCGGATTCGCCAATTGAGATTCGTCTGTTCGTAATCGAGTGATCAACACGCGATGACTTCACAACCGTCATCACTCACACCACTGGGATTCGCGCGCGAGTATCAGGCCTATCGCGCAGCCAACTCTGCTATCCCGTTTCCGGACTCGCGATTGCTGGCGGCGGCACGGTTCTGGTCGCGCTTTCCTGAAACGCTCGCGTCCGACTCGTACTCATCCTTCTGGCTGGAGGACCTTCCACCTCTCCTTGCAGTCGATGCGCGGGTATTCGATGACTTTCATCCCGATGAACTGGCTGAGGTCGCGACTCTCATTGCTAGGCTCGACTCCATCCGATTCAATGCGAGACTCACACCGGCCAGTCTTTGGGAACAGTCGGCACGCAAGTGGCTATATGTCGGTGAAGAGGGCCGTGCTATCGAGAGTCTGGGCAAGGCGGGGCTGGGTAGTACAGACTTCACCAAAGAGACTACCGCTGTCGGTGCTGTCGAACCGCAATTGTTGCCGAGCGCCTTGACTGACCATCTCGGAGATCATCACGAGGCACTTAAGCTGTGGCTAACACGATTCGATACCGAGTGGCGCGCGCTGCGCGAATCCGGGCACACGAATCAGGCCACATGTGTGCTGGTCGAACGCGATTCCGGAGGCAAGCCGGTACGCGGACGATTGCGGACTCTCGAAGCCCACATCGAGACACTTCCGAAGGGACGCGACTCCGACGAAGTCGTATTCGGCCATCAACTCTGTACGGCCGATGATCCGCAAGTGCGTGGGGCGTATGCGGCGGTGGCGTCATTGCGGCAGTTGACACGAGGTTCTAATGCGGAATTCGGAATTCGGAATGCGGAAGTGAAGAGCACCGCACAGCCCAATCCGCATTCCGCAATCCGCAATCCGCATTCGTACTTCCGCGCCCGCTTCACATTCGCCAACGACAACCGCGAACCATATGGCGGCGATTCACTCGCCTTCGCCTGCTTCACAGCCGCATACAGCGACAGGTGGTCGAAGGACTTGCACCGCGAACGACGGCTCATTGCCGCGCAGGTCGCCCTTACCGGTGCATTGACATCCGATGGCCAAGCCGAGAGTGTCGCAGAGATTTCGCTTGAGCAGAAAATCGAACGCGTCTTTTACTCTCCACTGTCTTGTTTGGTAGTCCCTCATGGTAACCGCGCGGCGGCGGAAGGCGCAGTCGCAGTCCTGCATAGCAAGTATCCGAACCGACGGCTGCGCATTATCACAGCCGAGCGGGCGGGCGACCTCATCTCCGATGGCAACATCACAATCCCGGAGCGAGTCTGTCTCGGGGAGTATGCTTTGCTGGCGGCGGCGAAGTACTCTGCGAGTTTGAAAGTACAGGTGCCAATTCTGGTGCTGTTACTAGCTATCTTTGGGTGGTTGGCAGTCCCAAAGATCAAGGCTATTCTCGACGAACAAGTGACCGATATCGAACACGCGAAGAGTGGTTTCACCGCGATTAATAAGTACGGCCACGAACTCTGGAAGACGGAATACCTGGGCGACTCACTCGTGGCAGGGGCACCTTATGTCGTCCACGATCTGGACGGCGATGGCAAGAACGAGGTGTTGTTCTATGTTTGCACTGGCTATGGCGCACCGATAAACGCCAAAGTTGATGTGTTCAACTCCGATGGAACACTGCGGTTTCGACTCGATCTCCCGATAATGGGCCAGTACCCTGGCGACTATTCAAGTGGCGAAGTCTATACTCCCGGATTACTTCAAGTTGTAACTGCAGATGGAATTCCATTAATCGTAACATCCGTTAACGCGCAGAATCCCTCGCGGTTTCACATTCGGATATGGTCCGCAAGGGGGGACTCGCTTGGCTGGTACGTCAACGCCGGAGTTACCGGACATTGCCTTGTGCGCGACTGCGATTTTGATGGCACCGATGACATAGTTATCGCGGGATACAATATCAGGATGAGGGCAGTTGCCCTCATCGCGCTGAGATCGGAAGGTTCCTATGGCGTGGCACCTCCCTACTGGGATTCACAGTATGATCTCTCTCGCGTCGTGCCCGGAAATCAATTGCATTACATGATTTTTCCACGAGCGGATCTAACGGAACTATTCGCGGACCGCCTCTACAATGAGCTTGGTGGACTTCACGATGTTTCGGCTCGGGGATTTCGATTTGATGTATTGGAAGGCGGAGTTCGCGGCGCCTCCGAGAAGGAGCGATACTGGGCAATTAACTACTATCTCGATAGCACGCTTCGGTTGTCACATGTGGACGTCGACGACACCTACAAAGCGCGTCGTGAATCACTGGTGCGTAGCGACAGTCTGCCCGAAATTCCTTGGCCGGAGTACTTTGCCCACCTCACTGACACTGTGATGTACTGGACCTCAAAAGGTTGGACGACACATCGAGCCCTGTACTCTGACCGATAATGTGTGGATGGAACGAATGGCGCTACGCATCAACTGAAACACCCGCATGCTGATCGTCTCACCATGCGGGCGTCGCGTCCGGATAACTTAGCCTAACCCCTTACGAACGATGCTCTTCCGAGAGGCGCTCCGAGAAGTCACGGCGGAAGAATTGAACGAAAGCCAAGATCAGAAGTGCGATTGGCGGGACGATTGCCCAGAAAGCTGTCCAGAACCCTTGCATGTGTTAACCCCCCGATTCTCTTCGCCTTCAACCCGCATGTTGAGGCGATTTGTTGAAGTCCCTGCCCTAATTTACTGTCTGCCCGTGACTTCTACCTGCTCGACAGCCCAGCCGGTAGGGGGGAATTAACCTCGTCTCAAACTCGCCGCAATAGAAAAAGTGATCACTTCGCGAAAAATCTTCAAATCCGGTTATTACAGCCCTCACTTACTCACTTCGGCAGGATTGACCGCTGGTCTTTACAGAAATCTGAATTTCGGGCGGAAAAAGTTCAGCATGATTGAACGCGGTGCGAAGCGACCACAAAAATTCAGGCGCGGTAGTGCTGAAAATTGCACTACCGCGCCTGTGTGCCACGGCCCAGGCCCCAATTCCTTCGCCGTGCTCCCCATGCCAGGGACTCGGCCCCGGCTCTATCAACTATTAGTCACAAAATGGTGGGATTTGTTACAGCAAGCCGTTGGAAATCTCAGAAATCGTAGCCCCAACTGAAGTAGAACTTGGTGTAACCCCGATCTGCCAACCCCCAGATCAGAGCCAATGGCCCCAATGGGGTGTCGAACATCAGGCCCGCCCCAACACCGGCACGGACTTCCTGCCAGAAGTTGATATCTGCCCCTTTGGACCAGGCATTGCCAAAATCCAGCCGCACTGTGGCGTAGCTGATTGAGTAAAACTGGTATCGGGCCCCGAACGACAGGGCCACGAGCCGATCCCCAAGCAGTTCATCGTCAGCCAGTCCCATGAACGACCTTCGGCCGCCAAGCGAGAACCGTTCGGGTAATGGCAAGACTCGGTCCGCCGAGCCCGCCTGCGCCCCGACGGACAGTGTCCAGCGCCTGTGGGGAGAGTAGTACCACTCCCCGTCGGCCCGGAACGACCGATAGACAGCATCGCCGTTGAAGAAGTCGTCGCCCCAGCTCAGTTGCGCGGACAATCGCCGGCCACGTGTCGGGAAGTTGGTATCATCCAGGTCGTCCAACCGTGCGACCAATGCCATGCGCGCGTGGTGATAGTCGGAGTCGGTGGAGTCCTGATCAAAGTCAATGAGCTCAGAGTTCACCACCAGCGCCATCTGGGCGAACCGGGATATGTTCTGCCCGAACGCCAACTCATAACCGTCACGCGTGGTGATAAACGTGCTCACCCGTTCATGATCGCGGTAAATGTAACGTTCCTGCTTGTGGTGGTAGATGCGCGCCGACGCGGTCAAGTAGGTGCGAAGAATGCGGTCGGCTTTCACACGTGCGAAGTAGTGCACCCGACGCGGCGCATACTGCGCATGCGCTGTCAACTCGTTCCCCAGCCCGAATAAGTTTGTCTTGGCCCATTGGACGAACCCCTCAGTCTGATACTCCAAGTTGTGGTGAAGCCCCAATCGCAACGCATCGGTGGATCGTTCGCTGATTGTCAATCTCAAGATTGGGCCGCTTCCCGAGTGCTGCACCTCGGCGGTTATCTGCTCGAAGAGACCTGCGGCGTGAAGATCCTCAAGCCCCTTGGCCGCCTTCCGTGAACTGTATGGTGTCCCTACCTTTAGCGGGAAGCTGCGCAGTATGACCCAGTTCTTGATTGTTGTGTTTCCTGCCAGTTCGACCCCGGCGAGTTGCGCCTCGTTGACGGTTAGCCGCAAGACACCCGAAGAATCCCACGAAGCGTCCGTGACCGCCGCGAGGGAAAAGTCATTCGCGATGTACGCGTCTTCGATGCGTGTTACCGCGGAGAGGATCTCAGATCGCTCGTACGATTGCGGCGTCGCAAGTCCCATCGCGGAGCGAACCAACGAGTCGCCGAGCGCCGAAAGTCCCAAGATGGCAATCGAGTCGACACGATAGGAGTCTGTTGGACTATTGCCCGCATCCGGAAGTGGGGATCCGCTGACCCGGTCCTCATAGATATCATCTGCCAGCTTCATCCCCGCCGCGTAGCCGAGCGCTAGCAAGGAATCAAGTTGATCAAAGTCTACATTACCCAGTTCATCGCCGACTGGATCACAGCGGTAATCCGCCATTTCCCAGGATCGCCTGAGAGTTTCGGCGGTCATTGCGGTTGTTGCTTGATTGGCCACGGCATAGGGATCATCGAGTTTGTCAATCGGAGCGAATCCCGATCCGGTATTAACCGCGACCACGGGGCAGTCAGAGATCGAATCCGCCAAACCTACCGGGAGCGGATCGATCAACCCACCATCGGCGAGCAATCGATCACCACTCCGGAGTGGAGCAACTGCCAACGGAAATGCCATTGAAGCGCGAAGTGCGAATGCCAACTCACCACGATCGAGGACGATGTGCTCGCCTGTCACCAAGTCGGTCGACACGGCGCGAAAGCGGACACGCAAATTGTCGAAGTTGGAGCCGGAGAGATATGTCGCACGTTCCGTGAGACGAGACAAGTAGTTGTAAAGTCGCTGGCCGGAGGTGGCACCTGTCGGCCAAACCGGCTTGAATCCGCGCAGCGGGAAGCTGAGAAACCAATCGGCCGTTTTGTCCTTCTGTGAGAGCAGGAGTCCGGCTCGTGACGGAGTATTCTGCAGCAACTCACCCCAATCGAGCGTGCGAACGAGAGACTCGAGCGAGTCGGGGCTGATGCCCGCAGCATAAAGCCCCCCCACAATCGCTCCCATCGACACGCCGCAGATGAGATCGATCTCGATGCCGCGATCCTCCAGTGCCTTTAGAACACCGATCTGCGAGAGCCCTCTCGCACCGCCGCCAGAGAGTGCTAAAGACACGCGAGCCGGCGACGATGGTGCCGAACAGCCTTGTTCGTGCGAAAACTTGAGAATATCGACAGGGGCACCAGCGGCTGGGCTTGCAGTCAGAGTTATGGCAAGCGTCGCAAGAACCAAACATGCAACGACACCCGAATTCGTTCGACGAGCTCGGCCACAATCTGTTGTTGGTTGTTTCTGTACCATCGTTAGGGAACAATGTAGATCAATGCCGTGTAGGAGCCAACACCCCGCTGACCCAGTCAAAGTCACGTGGCTTGCTGCCTTAGGTGCAATTGACTACTTTGCCGTGGCAGCGTCTCCATATGTCATCAAGAGCCATCATAACATTCCGCGTTCTCTCGGTCGTCTACGCGCTGATCGTCGTTGCCGTGTCGTCCTGGCCGTTCATAAAGCTACCCGACCTGGGGGTTTCCTGGACCGATAAGATCGCGCACTTCTCGCAGTATGCGGTTCTCGCCTGCCTGGTTGCCGGGGGTTGGGCCAAGCCGGGGGGATGGGCGAATTGGAAGCAACAGTGGCGTCCGGTGCTCTTCTTGATCCTATTTGCCGCTGCCGACGAGATACACCAGATCTGGATCCCGCGACGCGCGGCAAGCGCGGCGGATTGGACAGCAGATTCATTAGGGATAATCGCCGGCTTTGCCCTAGGGCTGCTCTTGTGGCACCGTTCGAAGAGAGTGGAGTGAGGGCTCAACAGCCCGAAGTCGCATTCGACGCCATTCACAAACTTCCCCGTGCCTGGCGGTACTTCAACATCAGCGTCCTCTGGATCTTCTATTACCCATCAGTCATCCGTCTGCTTTACAGCATGCGGATTCGCCACGAGATCGTCACCTTCGCGTCAATTGGCTCGGGTTTGGTCGCGGCGTGGTTGATTGTAGATGCGCGGTCCTTGTCGGACTTTCTGATCGCCGCACTCTTTGTGCACTTGAAGGATGTTTTCGATGCCTGCGATGGTGCATTGGCACGAATCACTGGCACCGGACATCGGGCCGGACGGTTCCTCGACACCATCGGCGATGGAATTGTCTTCACCGCGTGGATTGCGGCGTGCGCATTTCGAATGACAGGCAGCGACGTCGATCCAGTCGTTGCGGGGATGTGGGGAGTTGCGGCCTGGCTGTCTCTATTCCTCCAGTGCTCATACTTCAATTTTCACCAACTGCATTACGTTCGACTCTCCGGCGCTGAGCTGACCAGCCGTCTCGATGAGCGTGAAGAGCTAGCCCGCGGATTTATCGCCGCACTTGGCTGGGTATACCAGATCTGGTTCGGCTGGCAAGATCGATTGATCGCCTGGTTCGATGGAGTCGCGAGAACGGGTTTGGGATTGCCTCGCGATTCAATTGACAGTCGAAATGACGCGTGGTACACCTACCGCCCGCTGATGATCGCCAATTCTGCACTCTGTTTCGGAACGCATGCATTCGTTTTGATCATTTGCCTCGCATTCCAATCGCCGGAATGGTTTCTCCCTGTGGTAGCAGTTGGCATGAATATCTACTGGCTGGGTATTGTTCTGGCGCGGCAGGTTGTGTTTCGTAGGGGTACATGAAGGTCTCAGTGACACGAAAGGCGCGCTTCTGCGCCGGGCACAAGTACTGGCGGGCCGAATGGACTCCGGAGAAAAACCGGGAAGTGTTCGGTGCCTGTGCTAATGAAAACGGCCACGGTCACAATTACACTCTCGAAGTGACCGTCACCGGCGATGTCGACCCGAAGACTGGCATGGTCATCAATCTCTCCGACCTTGATCGATTGATCCACGAGCTTGTCATTGATCGCATTGACCACCGCAATCTGAATGTCGATGTGCCTGAGCTCGCGGGCAAAATCCCGACAACTGAGGTCATTGCGGGATTCGTCTGGGACACTCTCTCGCCGCGGCTACCGGTTGGCCGCCTGGAAGAAGTACGTGTTTATGAAGCGGATGACTTATGGGCGTCGCGCCGAGGATAATCGTGTTCACGTTGGCTAAGTCATATCGGTTTTCTGCCGCCCATACACTGAGATCATCGCACTTGAGTGAGGATGAGAACAAGCGCGTGTATGGGAAGTGCGCCAATCCGTCGGGGCATGGACACGACTACGTTCTCGAATTTCGTCTGTCGTCCGACCGCCTCACTGATGATGCTGTCTACGGTAGAGGGGCGTTGGATCAGTTGGTAGCCGAACATATTGAACCGCGATTCGATCGTACCGACGTCAACCGGACACTGGGTCCCGACTTCATCAGCAGCGGCGAAAACCTGGCAGTCGCGGCACATCGATTGATCGCACCGCACATTCCGAGCGGTGTGTCCCTGGAAGTGCGGCTGAGCGAAACAGAAAAGAACTCGTTCAGGTACCGAGGAGAATGAGGGAGGACAGATGGCACTCGAACAGACGATACACACCTTATTGAAAGAAATCGGCGAGGACCCGTCACGCGAAGGATTGGCCAAGACACCGTCGCGGGTCGCCGAGTCGATGCGGTTCCTCACTCGTGGTTATAACCAAAAGGTTGAGGACATCCTCAACGGTGCCTTGTTCACCGAAGAGAACAAGGAGATGGTGGTGGTACGCAACATCGACTTCTTCAGTCTCTGTGAACATCACATGCTGCCGTTTTTTGGCAAGTGCCATGTCGCCTATATCCCCAATAACAAGATTATCGGATTGTCAAAGATCCCACGCATTGTTGAGATCTACGCCCGACGTTTGCAAGTGCAGGAGCGTCTGACAAAGCAGATCGCCGATACAATCGAGGCTGCCGTCAATCCACTTGGAGTTGCTGTTGTCATGGAGGCCTCGCACCTGTGTATGCAGATGCGAGGTGTGGAAAAACAAAATTCGGTGGCGTTGACCTCGACCATGCTCGGTGTATTCAAAGAATCGGCGATGACACGCGCGGAGTTTCTCGATTTGATCCGTCACCGTAGTATCCATTAACCCGTATTCAGGGTGTTTACCTTGGGTCCGGTTTCGTGTACTTTGACGCCCCGATATTGACTTCGACCAGGAGAACGACATGGCGATTAAAGCAGACCGTTGGATTAAAGAAATGGCCACCAAGCACGGGATGATCGAACCCTTTGCCGACCGTCAGGTACGCGAAGGCGTCATTTCCTACGGAGTCTCATCCTACGGCTATGACATGCGTGTGGCGGATGAGTTCAAGGTGTTCACAAATGTGCGCTCGACTCTGGTCGATCCCAAGAATTTCGACTCCAGCGCATTCGTAGAGATTCAGGCCGATGCCTGCACGATTCCGCCGAACTCGTTCGCGTTGGCGCGTTCAGTGGAGTACTTCCGGATTCCGCGGCGTGTTTTGACTGTGTGTGTCGGCAAGTCCACGTACGCCCGTTGTGGCATCATCACCAACGTGACACCGTTTGAGCCGGAGTGGGAGGGGTTTGTCACTCTCGAAATCTCGAATACCACCCCGCTACCGGCGCGCGTGTATGCCAATGAAGGAATCGCGCAGGTTCTCTTCTTCGAATCGGATGAAGACTGCGAAGTCTCGTATGCCGACAAGAAGGGGAAATACCAAAAGCAGATCGGCATCACCGTTCCCCGGATGTAATGGCGATCCCGATGCCGCCTCCTGTTAACCGCATTCTCGAGACAGTGATTTACTGCCCCGATCTCGATGCCGCCGAGACCTTCTACGGCGGCATTCTTGGATTGCGTCTGGGTTCGCGATCCGGCAACCGTGGACTCTTCTACGTTGTCGAGGATTCTGTCTTTTTGATATTCAATCCCGACGAGACAGTTAAGGGCGGCGTAGTCCCGCCGCATGGCACACATGGCGCGGGGCACTTTGCATTGCAAATCGAGCCCGAGCAATACGACACCTGGGTCGCGCACTTGCGCGACTCCGGAGTAACCATCGAGCAGGAACACTTTTGGCCCGACTGGAATGCGCGGTCGATCTATTTTCGCGACCCGGCCGGAAATGCTGCCGAATTGATCACGCGGGGAGCGTGGGGCAATCATCTGCCTCCCGGCGCGTAGCGCATGAAGACGACGAGATCAATCGCAGCGGTACGCTCCGAAGTTGCCAAATGGCGGCGGCTGGGATTATCAGCGGGGTTAGTTCCAACGATGGGTGCGCTACATGCTGGGCACATGGCGCTAGTCTATCGGTCGCGACAGACGCATGACCGCACGGTTGTCTCGATATTCGTGAATCCGACACAGTTTGGGCCGAAGGAAGATTATTCGAAGTACCCGCGCACATGGGAATCCGACCGTGATCTGTGCGAAGACGCCGGAGTCGATCTAATTTTTGCGCCGACTGCACCTACGATGTACCCCGATGGATTCGCGACTTCAATCAAAGCCGGACACCTCGGTGATCTGTGGGAAGGCGCGGCGCGTCCGGGACATTTCGATGGTGTGGCGACAGTTGTCGCCAAACTTCTGAGCATCGTCACACCTGACACGGCAATTTTCGGCCAAAAAGATTTGCAACAGACCGTTGTGATCAAACGCATGGTCTCAGACCTCAATCTGCCTGTGCGCATTGCAGTTGCGCCGACAGTGCGCGAGCCGGGCGGGCTTGCAATGTCCTCCCGAAATGCCTATCTTGATCTGCTCAGCCGAACCGATGCACAGTCGATTTACCGTTCGCTGAAATGGGCGGAGAAGCAAGTGCGTTCGGGAGTGACAAGTGATACGCGGCTAGCCAGGGAAATGAGTAAGCAGATCGAAACCGGCAAGCGATTCAAAGTGGACTACATCGGATTCTGCGATACTGAATCATTGGAGAAGAAGAAAGCCGCCAAGCCGCCAGTTGTCATACTCGTCGCCGCGAAATGTGTGGTCAAGGGCCCTGCTTACAATCGCCGTTATATCGACAATCTCATCATTCGCTAAGATTATCTAGAAAAGTTCCCCATGTTGATCCCAACACTTCGTGCAAAGATTCATCGCGCCACCATTACGGATGCGAATCTCAATTATGAGGGCTCGATCGCCATCAGCCGTGATCTCTTGACAGCATCAGGCATCAATGTCTATGAGCGTGTGCAGGTGGTGAATCTCAACAACGGCGAGCGCTTCGAGACCTACGTGATCGAAGGCAAACCTGGCGAGATGTGTCTCAATGGTCCGGCGGCGCGTTTGGGATTGACGGGCGACATCGTGATCGTCCTTGCCTACGCGTACATCGACCCCACGAAGGAGTCGGTGACTCCCAAGTTGATCCATGTCGACTCCGACAATCGTCCGCTCTCGCACTAATCCTCATGACAGACAAAGTCCTCGATTCCACCGCCGCGGTCGTTCTGGCTGCCGGTCTCGGCAAACGTTTCGGCTCCGACCATCCCAAGGTGATGGCGCATTTTCATGGACGCCCCCTGGTCCAGTGGGTCACTGATTCTCTCCGCGAAGCGAGGATCAAGCGCGCGATTGTCGTGATCGGGCACCACGGTGAGGAAGTCGAAGGATTGTATCCGCAGGGTGAGTTCGAGTTTGTTTGGCAATATGAACGTCTCGGGACCGGCCATGCAGTCCGTCAGGCCGAGAATCTACTACGGTCAAATCAGGGTCACGTTCTCGTGCTGCTGGGGGATGCTCCGTGCGTACGCCCTCGCACAATACATGAGCTGCTGAGTCTCCATGCGGAGTCCAATGCCGCAGCGACAATTCTCTCGGCGGAGGTCGATGACCCGACCGGATATGGGCGCATAGTCCGGGCGGCCGATGGGTCGGTCGATCGGATTGTCGAGCATCGCGATGCCGACGACAAGGTGCGTGCAATACGCGAGATCAATTCCGGCATGATCGCATTCCGTTCCGAAGCACTCTGGCCGAACCTGGAGCGGATCGGCAACTCGAATTCTCAAGGTGAGTATTATTTGACCGACGTGATCGGTATGCTCCGCGCCGAGGGACAGAAGGTCATGGCCTATATCGCACCCGATCCTCGCGAAGTGCTCGGTGTGAATTCCCCTGATGACTTGCGTTTGCTGGAAGAATTATTCCCGCAGGCGTGACGCTCCCGAAAACCGATCAATCTCATTCTTGGTGGGTGTGCGGGAACCTTAAGTGCAGTGGCGCAGGCTTTCAGCCTGCGTGCACAGGCTGAAAGCCTGTGCTACTGTCGGGGTGGAATCCTCACGGTCGGATTCGTATAATCCCCCCGGAGGGCTAGACCTAACTGGTAAGGCAGCAGTCTTGAAAACTGCCGGGCGAAAGCCCATCGGGGTTCGAGTCCCCGGCCCTCCGCCAGCGGATACTCACCGCTCAGTAGTCGCTTCCAACTTAATAAACGATGTTAGTAGCGTCTGCCGTCTTGGTGATTGTCCATGTGGCCTCTCTAATTTCCACGATATTGCCAATGCCTTCGATGTCTTTCCTGACCGCCGCTTTGAAATCCTCTGGATTTGGCAACCCGAAGAGGTCTTTACTGGCCCAGATCTTTCTCTCGGTTACCCAGAAGGCAATTGGACCCATTCCCACGGGGCCACTCGGATAGATCTTGATGCCTGGCTCATTCAGCTCCGGCACTTGGACCTCGGTGTATCTGCATCGGCTCGTCGATTCGCCTTGATAAGCCATTTCGTGACACCCCAGCGAATCCAGCTTGCTCTCCAAGCTGGAAAGCGTGATCGGTTCAATTTCAACATAGCCGTTGTACATAGTCCGCGTTTTCGCTGATCCTTGTCGCATTGAATGGCCAGCGCAACCTCCCTGTCCAGCAAGAGCCATTGCTAGGATGATCGTCAGTGGGCCGGATCCGAATGCACGTCGTGCCATATTCGACTCCATGGTTGGATATCAATAATCTCTCAAAAAACTGTGTTAAGAAGCGATGCGATTACGAACTGCGAATTGTATCATCATGTGTGCTTGGCCACGTCAGCTATCTGGGCCAAGACGTCGTCGCACTTGCTGTGGTCGCCAAGCGATTTGTACAGCTCCTGCAGCGCCACCGGCTCCAACGTAT
>Ga0307505_10001311_pt1 | contig 20666 bp, 18 predicted proteins | sample 23_S_MG_FD_202183 | JGI IMG/M metagenome (GOLD analysis project Ga0307505, IMG submission 202183) | Soil microbial communities from Populus trichocarpa stands in riparian zone in the Pacific Northwest, United States - 23_S | ecosystem: Environmental > Terrestrial > Soil > Riparian zone > Trees...
GAAGACGAAATGGATGCCGTTCTCCGACGGCTCGGAGACGTCGATCAAGTAGACGGCGCCCTTGTGCTTGCGATCCCATTCGGTCGACAGGTTCTCATGGCGTTCGTGTGTATGAGCCCAGGTTCGATGCTGGAGCTCGTCGAGTAAGCCCTCCTGCCCGCCGGCGTCGAGGCGCTGATCCCATCGGTAGCACTCGCCTTCGACCTTGCCGTGGTTCTCGCCCGGCACATAGTGATGCGGGATCAGCTCCTGGATGAGATCCGAGGTTGCTTCTTCCAATGCACACAGGATGTATCCCGCGGCCATCGACAGGGTTGCGTAGGTGAACTGCTGTCCGACAAACAGACGCGCCCAGGCGAGATAGAGCGTGCCGCGATAGGCTTTGCCCTGGTAGGTGGACTCCTCCTTCTTGCGAGCCTCCTCCTGGAAGCGATGGTCGCTCTCGTCGTAGGCGAGAAGGGTTGGGAAATCGAGGATCGTCTTTCCCGCGGCGAATCCCTCGTTCAGGAAGAAGCAGTCGTCGCCGATTCCTGTCAAAGGAAGAACGACCTCGTTCCACTGATGTTGGTCGGCCAGCGGCAGGCACGACGCGGCTCGGGCCGCTGCTTTCGCCGATCGGATCTTGCGTCCCCAAAGCTCTGCCAGCAACGCTTGGCTCAGTCGATCATGGTCTCGCTCCGGAATCGCGACTCCATAGCGTTCTTGTTCCTCCCGCGACCATCCGAAGTACTCCGGGCGCACTTTCATGACCGCGCGCCGGAGCGGCGGGCTCCAACGCTGTAGGCCAGCATCCGTCATCGTTCACGCTCAGCGCTCTCGGTGATTTCAATTCCAGTACGAATGGCCGCCGTTCATCTCAGGAAAACTACACCGATCGTCATTATCAGAGCGAACGTCATCTTCGATTGTCCGCCGAGTCTGAAACTGCTCACTGCAAGCGCGCTCGTCGCCACAGTGGAGGTGGACTTTCACAAGCCGAGGCGCCACCGAGGAGGACGCCTTGCCTCGCCTCGGCGGTGCACCCGATTAGCAAGGCGGTGTTCGGACATCCACTCGCGTCGCGGACCGCGCGCGATCTCGCGAAGCACCTGATCGAGGTTCGTGGCAAGCTTGAGTAAGCGACGTCGAGCATGGCACGCGAAGCCGACCACCCCTTTGCGCCTTTGCGTCTTTGCGCCTTGGCGTTGAAAAGAAGGTGCAACGTGCCACCGCGATCATGAATCCAATCCGCGAACGACCTGCCTCCATCGACAATCCTCAATAAAGGAAGCCACAGCCGGCACCCCGATCTCGAACCCGAGCCGCGAGCGACCCTCCCTCCATCAACAATTTTCAACGCAGAGTCGCCTGGGATCCCGCCGAGGGCTTCGGAAACTGTTGCCGGCGGGGATCCGAGCCGAAGGCATGCGGCCGTCACGTCTACTTCGCGACGCAGGTATGCGCGGTGAATGAGATCCGACAGTTGGAAGATCTGACTCGGAGAAATACTGACCGAATCCTGACCTTTGTTCTGAGTCGTTGGGAGTAGCCTACCCGGCAATGAAACGCATTTTCGAGCCGGGAGGGTGAGCATGAGAACCGACAGAGTCAGGACAACGGGGACAACAGTCCTTGTGACCGGGGCGCTGGTCCTTGGATGGATCGGAACGACACACGCCGCCGCGAGCGACGCGCAGAAGTGCGCCGGCGCCAAGATGCTGGCCACCGCCAAGTACGCGAAGTGCCGGCTGGGTGCCGATAAGAAAGCGGAGGTCTCGGGAGACGCGCCGGACTATACGAAATGCAATGAGAAGCAACTGACGGCTTGGGCGAAGGCTGAAGCGAAATACGGCGCGCAATGCCCGACCAGCGGCGATCAGGCCACGGCGCAGAGCGACGTCACCGCCGTCACCACCTGCCTCGCCGGTAATCTGTCCGCGACCGGCGCGCCAGCTGGCGTGCAAGTCGAGTGCGTCTCCTGCCCGATCGGCAGCATCGCCGTAAACGGGGTCTGCTGGCTTTTCAGCGCCGCGGGCGACTCCTGCAACGCCGCCTGCGCCTTGGCGGGGATGGTCTACGACCTACAGACCGACACCTGGGCCGGGTCCGCTTCGAACACCATCGCGCACTGCGCCTATCTCCTCGACGAGCTCGGCGACGATTTCGCCTGGCTCACTCAGCTCAACTTCGGGTCGGGGCCGGCCGACCTCGGCTGTGCGGTCGGAGGGCAGCGCGTTCTGTCCGCAACCACAACGGCGCAAGGCGCCGACAGCTCCTTCCGGCGCGTGTGCGCCTGCCATTGAGATCTCGCGCCGGGACCAAACACATGAACGAACGCACAAACCAAGCTCAATTCGGGAGGGCAATCATGAGAAGAGCGACGATCACCGTCAGCGCAGCGGTACTGCTCAGCGCCGCTGTGGCGATCCTGGGAACCGGCGTGGCGGAAGCGGCAGCCACGGACGCGCAGAAGTGCGCCGCGGCCAAGATGCTGGCCGCCGCCAACTACGCCGCCTGCCGGCTGGGTGCCGACAAGAAGGCCGAGCTCAAGAGTGAGCCGTCGGACGATACGAAGTGCGACGCGAAGCAACAGACCGCATGGGCGAAAGCGGAAGCAAAGTACGGCGCGCAATGCCCGACCATCGGCGACCAAGCCAGCGTGCGCAGCGCGGTCACCGCCGTCACGACCTGTCTTGCCGGAAGTGTGTCGACGAACGGAGCCGCGGGCGCGATGCAGCTCGACTGCATCCCCTGTGGCGACGGCGGTGTGATTCTCAACGGGACTTGCTGGATTCTCGGCGCGCCCGGCGATTCCTGCACCGCCGCTTGCGCCCTCGAAGGCATGGCCTACGACGCCGTGGCCGACTCCTACACCTGGCCTTCGAACGGCATGGGGCGTTGCTCCTACCTGATGGACCTGCTGGGCGTGCCTAACAGCACGCAATGGTTTCCGGTCGGCCAGGGACCGCCACAGTGCGGATGTTCCTACGGCGGTCAACGCTATCTTGGTCCCGACCCGATCACCGCGCAGTGCGCTATTGGCGGACTCAGTCGCATCTGCGCCTGCAACGGATAAATCTCCGAAACCGACCCCTCCAAACCGCAAACTCGCCAAGCCGCGAAGGGCTAACCAGACCCAACACCGGTCCGCGCCGCGCCGTGCACCGATGCGGCCTGTCAGCTCCCGGCCACCCCTTAGCGCCTTCGCGTCTTTGCGCCTTGGCGTTGGCGAGGAAGGTGCAACGTGTCACCGCGATCACGAACCCCATCCGCGAACGACCTGCCTCCATCGACAATTGTCAATAAAGAAGCCACAGCATGCACCGCGATCACGAACCCGATCCGCGAGCGACCCTGCCTCGATCAGCAATCTTCAACGCAAAGTCGCCAAGACGCCAAGCCGCAAAGGGGTAGCCAGGCCCACTACGGCCTGTGCCGGTCGACGACGCGCTCGATCCCGTCCTTGACCAGCTTCATTCCGAAGTTGATGACGAGAGCCAACCGAAGGTCCAGGAATCGGCTCTCCTCCAGACGGCCGAGCAGCGTCAGGCGGGTCATGGTGAGTGCTGCCATGAGCGCGTCGAACGCGTCCTCGTCGCCGGCCGCGGTGATCGAACGCGTCAGGGATCCCTTCCCTGTCTGTACCGCGAAGAAGGGACGGGCCAGTGCCCACGTCTCCGCTGCTCCATCTTCGAACCCTTTCCCCAGTCGACCGCGATCACGTCAGCGTGCATTGGGATCCCAATCTGCTGTGGTCGGCTCTCTCACGGGGTCGATCGAACGACGCCAATCAAGCAACTCTTCTCACTCCCGGGACGGCGTCGAAGCCGCGGTCGAAGGAGAGGATGCTGCCGATCCGATGCCGCTGCATGATGGCGACGTGGAGTGCGTCACGCGCCGAGATCCCCTGAACTCCGAGAACGACGTCGCGCGCGCGCAGCACGTCGCGATCCTCGATGGGAAGCACTTCGTCGACGACTCCCAGGAGCGCGTCCAACGCCGGCTGAATCGCATCGCGGCGATCGATCGCGACGTACCGGTGCAAGATCTCCTGGAGGACCTCCGCATCCGTCACCAAGCGCTCGCGCTCAGAGATGACGCGCTCGAGGAGGCGCCGCGCATCGACCTTGTGCGGGTGTTCGGCGCCAACCAGATACATCGGAATATTCGAGTCGATCAGGATCACGTTCCGATACCGTAGCCCCGCTCGATCTCCTCCAACATCTGGTCAATGTCGCCGCTCGGGTAGGAATGGCGCGCGGCCGCGCGCACGCATTCGAGCTTTCGTTCGACGCTGCCCGTCGGGGTCTGCCGAAGCGCCTCGCGCAGCGTCCCGCGCACCCACTCAGCCAACGTCATCGAGTGATGCTTCGCCGCTGCCTGCATGCGGCGGAACTCCGCCTCGTCCACGAGGACTTGCATCCGTTTACTCATGGAGAGTATCTATCCGGCTCATCATGATGAGTCAATTTGTGTCGACTCGGGCTACGCTCGCCCGATTTAACATCGCAGCCGAAGGAGCGTGACCTTGGTCCGGTAGTGGCCCGGGTGTTTTCGGTTCTTCATGCGGCCAGGGTGGGGGCGCGACTCGACCGAGCACGTTGGGATCGGCGAACGGAGGCGCGGAGAGGGGCTCGTCCGGTGTCTGCGACTCCGAGGGAGGGTCGTCTGGGGCTGGGCCGGCGGTGACGCCGTCAACCTGGCCGATCAGCATCGCCACCGCCGTGAGAAGTGTTCCGCCAAAGCTGGCGGCGCGATGGGAGACGGGTGTCGCTGTGCGCGCAGGTGCAGCTTGTCGCGTCGGATCGAGAATGGCCACACAGAGATCGTCATTGCCGGCAAGGATCTCATCTTTTTCGCGCGGGGTAAGGGCCGAAAGGTTCACCACCCAGCGGTCGCAATGAAGGCAGTACCTCTGTTGATGGTCACCGACCAGCTCACGCCACGACATCCGGCACGGGTGCGGGATCGATACCTTCGAGTGGTCCATCGAGTCTCCTCTCCTGCGGTTCCGACATCGCCAACGGCGCGGCGCTGTTGGCGAGCTGGTGTAGCCAGTATCGTATGGCGGTGTTCAGGTGCCGCGGCCCGGTGTGCGTAGATCAGAATGTTGACGTCAGAGAGACGCACGGCGCGTCGTTCCGGGGGTGCGCAGGCGCGCCGCGTCCTCTTCGTCGTCGAGCGCAGAGATTTCGTCGGCGCTGGGAAATCGACCGCGGGCGCTGCCCCGAACGAGCAGTTCAAATGGCGGGCTCTGTGCGCCCGCCCGTCGCTTGCCTAGATACGCGGCAAGCGCGTCGTTCAGAACCGCGCCGAGCGTCCCCCGCTCAATGATCACCAACTTCTTGGCATGCTCGAGCACGGCCGGATCGATGTCCACCGTGGTCCCCATGCCGAACAATCTACTCGTCACGCATCATCATGCAAACCTTGATGCGCTCCACCGCATCGTCGAGGGAATCCATTGTTGTACTCGTCAACGCCCCTTCGGCATCAGTTTGCCCGCCGCTGGATCGGTCTGCTCCGTTGGCGTGTCGAAGAAGCTGGGGGCGGCGAGGCCTCTCATCCTCGCATTGCGATAGCGGCTGGTCGTGTCGGCGAGCGCCGCGAAAGTTCCTATGACGCCGGCTGGGGTCGCGGCGTAGTTGTGGGTGAAGCCGGCCCGCACCCCCATGGCGCCGCCCACGGCGAAGCTGTCCTGGTTGGCGCCCATGTAGGCGAAGTTCCAACCCGCCCGTTCCTTGCGTTTGATGAGCGCGCGCACCGCACGCAAGTCGTACTCCTCCGAGGCGTTCTCTTGCCCGTCGGTGATGATCAGGATCAGCACGCGATCCTTCCAGCCGTGCTCGCGGACCCACGCCTCGGTCTCGCGGATGGTGCGGCCGATCGCGTCGTGCAACGCCGTCGAGCCGCGCGGTACGTACGACCTGGTATCGAGTTTGGGGACGTTCTCGATCGCCTCGCCGACGAAATTGACCTCGAAGCAGTCGTCGAACTGGGTGAGGGACATCAACGCGCGCCCGCCCTTTGCATCGCGCTGCTGGGTCCGTAGGAACTGGTTGAACCCGGCGATCGTTGCCTCGAGGCACGACTCCATGGAGCCCGAGCGATCAAGGATCACCCCGATCATCGTTCCCTCCGGCACGTCGGCGCCGTTTCGGGGCGACTTGCCCTTTTTTGCCTGCGCTCCGTTGCTTGCCTTTTTCATCGCCTGCTCCCTTCCGCGCCGTCGACGGCGCTTTGGCTGGTCGTTTCGGGATCAACTTGCCGTACGAACTTTCGCGCGGTCGGACGTCGAGGACGGCGTCGGCATCGAGCGCATCGGCGAAGCCAGCGAACGTGCTCAACGTCATGTTGCGGTCGCCGCTCAGGCTTTGCGTAACGTAGGCCCGCGATTTCCCGACCCGACGCGCCAGATCGGCCTTCGTTATTCCCTGGCCGTCCATCAGGGCTTGGATGACAGCCGAGGCGCCCTGGACAATCCGTAGCTCCGCCGGCCGCCGGCGCTTCTCCTTTCTCATGCCCCCGCAGTGTTAATCTTTATATTAACGACGTCAAGAGCTATCCGCAGGTTCCCTTATCGCACAGTCGCGATGTCAGCCGCCGACACGAGGAGGTCCTTTGCCGCTTGGGCAGGGCCAGCGATGCGGTGTCTGTGTCGCGATGGCGTCGAGATAGGTGTCATCGAAACCGACGTCCGATTCGAGGGCGATAGGTTCGAGGCCCTCCAGGCCTCGAGATGAGTTCTTCAATCCTCTCCCATCCGGGCGAGGAGAATTCTTGATGACGACGCGGAGGCGCATGTGGGTCTATTCCCGACAAGCTGATCACCCTCACGGTGTCAGAGATTGGCCGTGGGCGTCTGTGCCGTTGACAACTCGGTCGGACGGTGGCAGCGGCGTACCTGCGCGGCTTTCACTCCGACGGAGTCGCCGTTGATCGTTGAGGGGGAGATCGCATGCGAAACGCATTTTGGTGGGCGAAGGGCACGGCGCTAGCGGTTGCTCTGTTGATCGCGGCGGCCTCGACGGTCCGCGCGCAGGTCGAGGACGCCGGGGTCGGGTTGGAGCCGTGGATGCCGCCGCCGAACCTTTATCCGAGTTGGCTCAGCAGCGCCCACACGCCGGCATACGCACCGGTCACTTACGAGGTGCCGTGGATTCAGAACGCGAACGAGCAGGGGTATGGCCCGTTCACACTGAGGTCTCCTGACAACGGATCGTTCGTCAGCTGCAGCGGCGCAGGCGGATCGTTTGGGTTGCTTCCGCAGCCCCTCGTTTCGTCGCTCGATGGAAACTTCGGCGGAAACTTTCTCGTCGAGAACCCGTGTTTCCCTGCCCCGGGGCTCTATTGCCTGCCCGGCTTCGGCAACTCGATCTCGCCACAGAAAGTCGCGACCGCTACGGCAAATGCGTACGTCGCGGTCGATGCCTTCTGGTCGTTCTTCGAGGACCTCGGTTGGCAGGGATTCGACAATAGCGGCATACCGGTCAACATCGAATTCGGCGAAGTGTCGGGCTTGGCCACGTACGGCTGGAATACGTGGGCGAACTCGGTGACCTTCTGCCCGGGCTCGGTTCTGCACATCGATCATCTGGTCCACGAGCTCACTCACGGCCTGGTCGCCGCCACCGCGGACTTCTCTTACAATTACTCCGGCTCGGGGGGCGATGGAGCGCGCATCATCAATGAGGCGTACGCAGATTTCTTTGCCGAGATGATCGAGTTCGACGCAGCGCTGCCGGACACCTCGCTCAATCCGAACTCGCCCGGCGACTACATCGTCATCACCGGTAAGAGCGACGTCGGGATCGTCGGCGGCTTCTTCGCGCCGACGAAGCCCTGTTACACCGGGCCGCCGAACGTCGTCGGCGCGGCGGGCTGGTACTCTGAAGGCGGACCGATCCGCCATGCAATGTACTTGTTGGCCGAAGGCACCGATCCCGCTGATTTGCCCCACAGCGATGTCTGCGAGGGCCCGACGGCGTTCGCGGGGATCGGGCGGCAGCGCACGGCGCGGATCTGGTTCGATGCGCTGGTAGATTGCGATTGGCGCCAAGACGGTGCGAACATCGACCTATGCGACGCCCGCCGCTGCACGATCGCGGCGGCGGCGTGCCCGTATAAGGGCGACGTCATTCGCGCGTGGAACGCAGTCTCCCTCACCGCGCGCGCATGCGGCGTGCGCGACAGCGTTTGTCCAAAACCGTGGAACGAGGCCAAGGAGTAATCCGTTGAAGTCGCTGCCGAGGAGGCTGTGCTCATGAACTACACGGGACAATGTCATTGTGGTGCGATTCGCTATCAGGTGAGCGGCGATCCGAAGCACGTGGCGCTCTGCCACTGCGGCGACTGCCGGCGTAGCGCGGGTGCGCCGATGGTGGCGTGGGCGGCGTTTGCCGAAAACGAGCTGACCGTCACGCAGGGCAGCCCCAAGACGATCAACTCGTCGGGTGCCGCCATGCGCAGCTTCTGCGGCGATTGCGGCACCGGACTGTTCTATCGGAATGCCGAAATCCTGCCGGGGATCGTCGATATCCAGTCGGCCACCCTCGATGATCCGGACGCGCTTCCGCCGGGCGTGCACATCCAGACGGCCGAGCGAATCGGTTGGATGACGCATGCGCACGAGCTGCCGTCTTTCGAGCGCTACCCGGGGTAGCGTCCCGGGCAACTTTCTCAGTGCAGGGCGCGCGCGGCGCCGACACGCTCGACTGTCAGCGCCGCGCGGAACCGTGTGACGCGAGGAATGCGCCGATCTCGTCGTGCACGTCTTCGATCGGATTCACGACCGGAATCGGTATCGGGCGCAGCTGGAATGGCGGTGCGGCCGGCGGCTCGTAGCGCGACGACTGATCGAGCACCTCGACCATGCCGTGCGCGGCGGGGTCGTAGCGCGTGATCCGTGTCTCGCCGGTCGCGGCGAGCATCGATTCGGTCGCCAACAGGGCCGCGACCTCGTCGAGTGCCGCGACCTGGAACAACACCTCGGGCGCGTCGCCGGGAACGACGCGGTCGCCGACGAGATACGGCGCCAGCGCCAGCGGGTCGACCGGCTCCAGCACCCAGCGCGTCAGGTCGGCGATCGGGTCGAGGATGAGCTTGCGCTCGACCTCGTCGTAATCGGCCGGGTCGAGGCCGAGGACGGGCAGGAACAGTGCTTCGACGACCGGTCGGAACTCCGGTGACTCGACCAGCGTTTCGACGATGGATCCAGGCGGCACGTTCTCCACGCCGGCCCGCAGTCCCGGCTCGGCGGTGAGTGCCGACATGCCGACGACCGAGCCGAGCGAGACGCCGATGTAGGAGAGCCCCTCGCCGTCGAACACGACCGCCCCCTGCGGCGACGCACCGCTCACCGCCGCGGCGAGACCGCCCTCGCGCAGGACGCGCACCGTCGACATGACGTCGGCCGCGAACTGTAGCAGCGAGCCGTGCGAGTAGCCGGGAAAGCCGGTGAGGCCGGGGGCGGCGCCGATGATGCCGAAGATGCGCGCCGAGACGTCGGCGGAGCTGGTCTCGGCGAAGCCGTCGGGACCCGGCACGTTGCCGCGTATCGCGTGCAGCGTGTCGACCGCCGAGGCGGCGCGAGCGCCGTGCTGGAACGCGTCGATGGCGAGCACGGCGACGCCGGCGCGCGCGGCGGTCTCGGCCAGCGCGAACCCGGTCGTGCGGCTGGCGCTGAAGCCGTGATGCACGATCGCGACCGGCAGCCGGGCCCGGTCGGCGCCGAGCGGAATCGTCAAGGCGAAGGGAACCGGTTCGCGCGGGCCCGCGACGATCGAGCCGTTCGCGTCGCGGCGCACGAACCCGATGTCGGTGCCGGCGCCCTCGACGAGGCGCGGCGCCGCGAAGCTGCCGGTGATGACCTCGGCGAGCGTGTCGTGCGCGATCGAACGCGTCCCGGCGGTTCCGGGCGCCGGTGGCACGTCGATGCCCGGCCGGTCGATCGACGGAACGCCGAGCAATTCGTCGATCTCCTCGCCGGTGCGAACTCGCTCGATCGACACGGCCGGCGCCGGACCCTGGTGCAGCACGGCGCGCGCTTCGACGAGGTCGGCCGTGACGTCCTCGGTCGTGAAGGCCGCGAGAGCGACCACCGAAGCGCGGGCGACGCCTATCCGCTCGAGCTCGTCGAGCGCGGGTCCGATCACGTCGCCACCGGCGCTCGAATCGCCTTCCATCGCGCTTCGGAAGGCGTCGCTGGCGCCCAGTGGCGTGCCGTCGGCGGCGCGCATCGCGGTGGTGAGCGCGGCGGCGTATCGGCGCGAGCGGTGCAGCGCGATGCCGGCCTCGGGGCGCAGCGCCAGGATACGATTCGTCGCGTCCCACTGCGCGCGCAGGGGGAAGAGGCGTCCGCGCTCCGGCGACGCGGGATCCACGTCGGCGAGGAGGATCGCGTCGTTCTCCGACGCGGCGCCACCGAGCGCGGCGATCTGCGCCGCGTCGAGGTCGCCGTCGATCACGAAGTAGGCGTTGCAGGTGGCGCAGAAGCCGTCGCGCGCGGCGAACACGTCGCGCAGCGCGTGCAAAAGCGGCGAGTCGGACTGTGAGGAAGGCAGGGCGCCAATGCGGATGCGCCCGTCGCCGTCGCGGTAGAGATCGTTCGGAAAGGGAACGTCGCCCCAGTCGAGTACGTCGCCCGCGGCGGCCGCGGGCGCGAAACGCGCGACGGCGCTGGGCGCCGGCGCGGGCGCGGAACTTCCCGAGTCGCCGCACGAGACCGCGGACGCGACGGCGATCAAACCCCAGAGCAAAATCGTCGCTCGCGTGACCGAGCGATTCTGGCGGGCCGTGTCATCTGTCATTTGCGGACCTTTCTCGGATGATCGGGCAGGGCGGCCTCGATCTCTGGCAGGAGCGGTGCGACCTCGTCATCGCGCATGAGCCGGCCGATGTACTGGAGTTGGCGCCCGCGGGTGCCGCGACGCATGCCGCGCGCGGCCCGAACCGCCTCGCGCAGGATGTCGGGCAGCGGCAGCGCCGCCAACTCCGCGTCCCCCAGCTCGATCAATCTCTCGCCGAGCTGCTGGGCGGCGGCCGCGGCGCGCTTGCGCGCGCTCTTGCTGGGAGTCTCCTCGCGTCCGGTGTCTTGGTCCGGAGCCTGCTCCGTTTCGATCCGCCGTCCCATCTCACCGAGTCCTTACAAGAGAACGACGGGCTCAGCCACGCCTGTGAACGGTGGCCGAGCGCGGGTTATGGCAGGGGTGCGTCCAAGGGCGCGTGGCTGGGGCCACATTCATGCAGGACTCCGTGAACCCAGAGGGTTCGCAGCGGTTAGGCTGAAACTCGTCTGTCATGCGACGACGGGAGACCGGGCTACCCCATCTGTAGGCGCAGGTCTTTAGCCTGCGACCGGGTGGCCGGCCTCGCAGGCTAAAGACCTGCGCCCTACGGTCGGCCGGACCACTCGAAGGCGGAGGCGTAGATGCACAGGGTGGTTCGCGCTTTGCGCGAACCACCAATCGTTTCTCATCTGAATGATCCGGCGGCACGCCCGGGGCAGGTCTAGTCTCTTACATCCCTTCAGAATGTCGCGCGCGTTATTCGTTCAGCACCGCGCCACGTGGGGACGTCACGTTTGCTCCCGCGGGAGAACGCGCGGACGGCATGATGAAGAGGCAGGAGGCCGGCGAGCGGTGGTCGTCGATTGCCCGCGCCGAGGACGTGGCCTTTCAGATCGCCGATTGAGCAACATGGTCATGTTGGTATCTCTTGACCATGCGTCCGAACCACCCCGCTTGTCGTCAACGTGGCCGAAGCGAAGGCGCGCCTACCGGAGCTGATCGAACGGGCCGGGCGTGGAGAGGAAATCGTGCTTGCGCGCAACGGCCGGCCGCGGGCGAGGTTGCTGCCCCTCGAGACCGACCGTTCGTCGCGCGTTGATCACGAACTCCAGTTGCTCAGGTCGGCGTCGAACCCTTCGCCGCCGGGGCGCCCGTCAGCTCCGAAGGAAACGATGGTGAACTTTTGTCCGTCGGAAGCGTAGGTGTACGGATGGCGCCACGGGTCCAACGGGATGCGCTCCTTCTCGACGTATCCATTCGGATCGAAGTTCGGCAGGTCCGCCGGCGGTGGAGGAACGAGAGCCTGCAGTCCCTCGGCGCTCGACGGGTATCGCCCGTTTTCCAACTTGAACAGCTCGACGGACTGATCGAGTGAGTGAATCTGTGTCATCGCCGCCTTCACCTTCGCTTTGTCGCCCTGGCTGGTGATTTGAGGCGCGACGAGCGCCACGAGCAGCCCGAGAATGAAGACAACAACCATGATCTCGATGAGGGTGAATCCTCCCGACGCTCGAACATTTCGCATCCTGTGACCTCCGGCAATTGGCGCTTCTGACGCGCCATCGTTCGGTCGATTCACCAGGAATTTGGTCGGCCCCGTCAGGTGGCTAGTGTGACTGGTTGCACGGCCGCCATGTTCACTAAGAGAGTAAGCCTCTGCGGCCAAGCGCGAGCTTGGCCGCGGCCAACAGCACGAGTGCCGCCACCACCAGGCCCCATCCCGACGAAGCCGGCGCCGCTGACGGCGCGATCGCAGTACAGGTGCCGCTCTGACCCGCCTCGTCGCACCCTTGCGCGGGACCATCGCACGCGGTGTCGCAGCAGACACCGTCGACGCAGAAGTTCGACACACATTGGGTAGGGCCGCCGCATCGTGCGCCGTTGTCTTGCGGAAGCGGTGTGTCGGTGGGCGTTGGCGTGGAAGTCGCCGTTTGGGTTTCGGTAGGGGTATTTGTCGGTGTGCTCGTGGGGGTGGTCGTCGGGGTATTGGTTGGACTCTGCGTAGAAGTTTCTGTCGGAGTCGACGTCGGAGTGTTCGTCGGCGTCGCTGTCGGGGTAGTCGTCGGGGTAGATGTCGGAGTGCTCGTTGGCGTTTCCGTTGGGGTCGACGTCGGAGTGTCCGTCGGAGTCGAGGTCGGCGTATTGGTCGCGGGAGGAAAGGCGTCGGGCTCGTAGGCGCCGATCGCGCAATTCATATGTCCGGCGCCGGGGCGCACGAATCCGCGCTGGTCGCGATCGTCCACCGGCGCGGCAGCGCAGACTCCGGGGTCGCCGCCGTTGGTCGCGGGACTCATGGGCAGCAGGGCGTGGGTGTTGGTCGGGCCGCCGTTGTCGATGAGAGAACCGAGCAGGGGATCGACCATCGACTGGTCGCCGGTTTGGGTGAGGTTGCACGTACCGTCGCTATCGAGGTTCGAGCCCGTCGAAATGATCGGGTTGAAGCAGTCGGAACCGCTGGTCTGGTTCGCGACGATCGTGTTCACCATCGTAATCGTATTCCCTACGGCGGGAGGGCCGGGAACGATGTTGTTGTTGAGGCCGCCGCCTTGATCGTTGCAGCCAAAGGCACCCGTGCAGGTCGCCGTATTCGCCGTCACGGTGACGTTCGTGAGCGCCGCCTGGCTCCCCATGACGAAGGCATTGAAGAGGCCGCCGCCCTGGGCGAAGCAGGCGGTGCCGGCGCCTCCGGAGTTGGTGCAACTCACTGTGTTCCCGCTCACGGTGCTGTTCGCGACGGTCAAGGTGCCGCCTGTGTTGTTGATACCGCCGCCCAACGCGAAACAAGCGCCGCTCCCGCTGTGTGTGCAGCTTGCAGTGTTCGCGCTCACAGTGCTGTCGTCGAGCGTCAGGTTGCCGTTGTTCAAAATGCCGCCGCCCTCGACCTGACAAGAACCATTGTCGACGGTGCAGGAGACGCTTCCGCCCATGACGGTCACGGTGGAGATCTCGGCGGTCACCGCCGAGGCAATTGTGATGACTCTAGTGTTGGCGCCGGTGGCGTCGAGGATCGTGCTCCCCGCCAGATCCCCGGCGAGAGTCAGGTCGACGCTGATGACGAGCGGGAAGGTTTCCCCAAGCGCGGTGTCATAGGTCCCGGCCGCGACCATCACGGTGTCGGCGGCGGCAGCCTGCGTCAGGGCGTGGGTTAACGTCTGGCAGGGCGACCCTGCTATCAGGCAATCGTTCGCCGCGTCACTACCGCCGGTTGCGACGAACCGTGTCGCGGCAACCGCGCCACCAGCCGCGCCGACAATGAAGAGTATTGCTATCGCCAATGTAGACACCACGCCCCGCCCCTGCCTCGTACTCATGTCACCGCTCCTTGTCCACGCAGGCGCGCCAAGCGCGGCGCTCCGCACCGTTGTAAAGAGTGGAAACGGACACCACAAGAGTCCACTCCTTCAATGAGTTGGTCGCCGCGAGTGCCGGTAAGAGACGTCCCGGACCATCCCGCTGCGAGCGGAACGAGCGTATCGAGACCACGCTGCTTGTCGGGCAAGGCCTCTCGATACACTGGCCCTCCGGGCTGGCACTCGAGGCCGACGGTGCGGGTCGCTCGACTGGGCAATTCGGGACAGTACCAGACTGGCGACCGAGGGTACCGCCCAATGCGCGCTACGCGCCGATGGCGCGCAACCGCACGGCGAGCGCTTGCAGGAGCTTCCATGCGATGGCGCCGTTGCGTTCGACCAGCGGGCGGAACTCCCAAAACGTCAGCCCGTAGCAGACGAGGTCGGTCGCGGCGGTCACCGTGGCCATGCGCGGGCCGCCGTCGATCAGGGCGATCTCACCGAAGTAGTCGCCGGCGCCGAGGGTGGCGAGCTCGACGCCCTTCTGCGACACCGTCGCCTGCCCGGAGTCGATCAGAAAGAAGGCGGCACCGCCGGAGCCCTCCATGATCACGGTCTCGCCCTTCGCGAAGTGGCGCTCCTTGAGCAGGCGGGTGATCTGCTCGACCTGCCGGCGATCCATATCGGCGAAGAGCTGGACACGCCGGAGCGCTGTCACCGGGTCGTGCGGCGGCGGGCCGATTGGTGGTGCTTCGCCGCGCGCCTTGCCGGTGGTGACGGCGCGACACTGGAGGAGGTAGAGCGTTCCCTTCTGGAACGCCCACTCGATGTCGCGGCGCGGGCCGTAGACCTTCTCGCAGCGCAGCGCGAGCTCGCCCAACGCCGCGAGCTGCGTATCGTCGAGGCACAGCTGGTTTACCTGCGCGGGTGCGAGTTGCTCCTCGAACGTGCCGCCGTTGGGCAGCGAGCGGATCGCCAGCCGCTTGCGCCCGGGCTTGCGCTCGAGCACTTGGCCGGAGCGGTCGAGGCGAAAGTGATCGGGCACGACGAGTCCGGCGACTACGGCTTCACCCAGGCCCCAACTGGCCTCGATCAGACGCTCGTCCGCGCCGGTGATCGGGTGCTCGGTGAACATGACACCGGCGACGTCGGGATTGAGCAGTGTCTGCACGACGACGCCGACGCTCGGCTGCGTGAACAGGCCGACGCGCTGGCGATACGTGATAGCGGAGTCCGAGTTGGCGGACCACCACACCTGGCGGACAGCGCCGGCGACGTCGGCCGCCGAATGGACATTGAGCAACGTGAGGTGCTGGCCGGCGAAGCTGGCCGACGCTCCGTCTTCGTCGACCGCGGACGAGCGGACGGCGAACGGAGGCGGCAATTCGGCGATGGCGTTCACCACCTTTTCTATTGCCTTCTCCTCGGCTTCGGCGACCGCCTCGACGAGGTCGCCGGAGAGCGCCACGCCGGGAGGAACCGGTAGGCCCTGGCGCGCGGCGTCGCCGAGGCCGACGGCCTTCGATCCGTAGAGAGATGTCTCGACCGCCTTGGCCAGGCGGACGATCTTCTTCACCTTCACCCGAGCACCGTGACTTCGCCGGCGTCGCCGTCGACGCGGACACGCGCGCCGTCGGCGATGCGTTCGGTCGCATCTCGAGTCCCGACGACGCCGGGAATGCCGTACTCACGCGCGACGATCGCGGCATGCGAAAGCAGGCCACCGTTGTCCGTGACAATCCCACCGAGGAGGGGCAGCAGGATGTTGAAGGCCTCGGTGGTCGACTCGGTGATGAGCACGTCGCCCTTGGCGATGAGGCCGAACTCGGAAGGGCCGGAGACGCGGCGCGCACGCCCTTCGTACACGCCCGTGCTCGCCGCCAGTCCGTAGAGGACGCTGTCCTCGTTCTGCGTCTCGGAGCTGCCGAAGAGATGGCCGAGGGCGACCGAGGTCGCGCGCGTCAGGCGGGCGACTGCCGGAGGCAGCGCTGCGAGGTCGGGCGGCGGCGGCGCCGGGGGACCGAGGCGAGGCGGCACGTCCTTTGCGGTCCAGGTAGCGCGGTATGCGGCGCGCCGGCCCAGTTCGTCGGCGGACGGGCCGCCGTCGCCGGCGACCAACTCACACATCTCGTCGAGACTGGCGTCCAACATCTGCTTCGCATCGGCGATGCGGCCGCGACTCGCGACGCGGCGGCCCGCCGCCAGCGCGGCCCGCCGCATGAGCCCGGACGCCCAGATGTCGCTGTAGACGCCGCGCTCGTCGCGCAGTCGGTAGGTGAGACGGGCCTCGCCGAGTAGCTCGTCGAACTCGGCTTGGTGCGCCGCCGGTACCAGCGCGCGGATCTCGGCCGTTCGTGCCTCGACATCGGAGGCGGTTCGCGCCTCTCCGGCGACGGCAATGCGCATCGCTCTCAGGAGCGCGTCGGGCAACTCGAGCGCCGACGGCTCGGCGATGTCGAAACCGTCGATGAGGCGGTTGCCGACGAGGTCGAGGTAGCCGGCGATCGCGGCGCCCGCATCGCCGGCGAGCGACCGCAGCCGCGACAGCAGTTCGCCGGGATCACCGTCGGCGGCGAGCAGTTCACGTGCGGCGGGGTCGTTCGCGAACGCGCGGCGCAGGCGCTCCATCTCGTCAGAGCCGCCCGATGAAACCTCGGTCGCGCCGCGCATCAGTCCGAGCAGCTCGGCATGCGGCAGGCCCGTCCAGTCTCCGACGTGAGCGAGGAAGTCGCCGGTCGGAATCACGGCGCCGGCGGTGAAGCGCATGTGTTGCGCGATCATCGCCGCGTGGTGATCGCGGCAGCGCTTCAGATAGGCGACCAGCTCCGCGTCGGAGAGCGCGTCCGGGTCGACCGACTGCAGCTCACGGTGCGCGGCGAGGGAGGCCGGCTTGCGGTCTTCGTCCCAAAGGCGGAGTTGCTCGCGCCACAGTTTCCCCGGGAACACCTGCTCGGCGCGCTGAAAGCGCTCGGGCATTTCGGCGTCCGGAGCCTGCAGCCGCTGGTTGTAGGCGAAGCCGTTGACGTAGAAGATCTGGATGCCGTCGATGATCATGCCGTAGAAGCGCGCGAAGTCGTTGGTGCCCAGCTTGAAGGCGGGCGGATGCGTCTCCTGGAAGTAGCGCGTCAGCGGCCGCGGGAAGTGCACGGGGTCTTGTTCCCACGTCCCCGGCCCCGGCGGATCGAACGGTAGATTGTTTGGTGCGTCCGAAACAGACATGGCTTTCTCCTCAGTCGCCGCGTGCTCCCGGTCCTCGAGGACTCTCGAAACCGAGGCTGACGTTGAACGCGGAACCTACTCCCGAATTTCGGTGAATGACAACTTGATCGTCGGCCCAATCCCGCAAGCAAAAGCGTCGCGAAATCATCAACGAAGCCCCGGACTTTGCGTTCAACCCGAACCTGGAAGGCCTCCTGCGGGAAGCTTTGATCTCCGGGGGCTTGTCGCTGGATTTCATGAAATCCGGTGGTAGAGTCGCTGGATGTTTACGCGTCAGATCGATCTCGCCTCTGCGATACGAACCAAGAGCGCTCTCCTGCTAGGTCCGCGGCAGACTGGGAAGTCCACCCTGACGCGTCAGATCCTGCCCGACGCGCTTTTTGTCGATCTCCTCGAACCCGAGACATTTCGCCAGCTCTCTACGGCTCCGGAGCGACTGAGCGAGCGCGTCGAGGCGAGCGGAGCGCGCGTCGTGGTCATCGATGAAGTGCAGAAACTGCCCGAACTGCTCGATTCGGTGCATCGACTGATCGAACAGGACAAACGCCGCCGATTCCTCCTCACGGGCAGTAGCGCACGCAAGCTTCGACGCGCCGGCACCAATCTCCTCGGCGGGCGTGCGCGCTTGCTTCGATTGTGCCCCATCACCAGTAACGAGGTTCTCACCGATCCGAGCGCCGGCAGGTCGTGCCGCGATCTGGTGGCGTTCGGGGGGCTTCCCTCTGTTCTGACCAGCGGTGATCCTAAGGCCGAACTCGCAGACTATGTGGGGGTGTACCTGCGGGAGGAAATCCAAGCGGAGGCGATCGTACGTTCGATCGGCAACTTTGCCCGCTTTCTCAACACGGCCGCGCTAGCCAACGGTGAACAGGTGATTTTCAGCGCGATCGCGAATGACGCGCAGGTTCCGGCACGAACGGTGCGCGACTACTTTCAGGTTCTCGAGGACACGCTGGTCGGCAGCCTTCTACCGGCATTTCGCGCAACCGACAAGCGCAAGGCGATGGCGTCGGCAAAGTTCTATTTCTTCGATGTTGGAGTCGCCAACGGACTTCTCGGGCGTGCCGGCGTCAGGCCTGGTGAGCAGGGTTTTGGTCGAGCATTGGAGCACTTCGTTTGGTGCGAGCTGACTGCTTGGCGAGCCTACGCGATGGCCGATGCGCAGCTGTCATACTGGCGTTCGCTTTCGCAACTCGAGGTCGATTTCGTCGTGGAGCTTCCCCCGAATCGCGTCGTCGGTGTTGAAGTGAAGTCGACCAGAAATGTCGGTCGTCGCGACTTGAAAGGCTTGTTGGCACTCAAGGAGGACATCGCCAACCTCGAGATGATCGTCGTCGCGGATGAGCCCGCTGAACGGCTTACGTCGGACGGTGTGCGGATTCTTCCGCTCGAGTCGTTTTGCCGGCGGCTTTGGAGTGAAGGCCTCTGACGACTAACATCCCGCCGGGTTGGCGGCGAGGTGGTCGAATCGTCCCGCCGGGCGGCGACGGCGGTACGCGGCGACGATCGGCTCCAGTTCGGTGGGGCCTGCGCCGTGCAGGATGACGCCGTCGCAGCCGAGATCGAATTGGCCCTGGATCTTGTCGACGCAGCGCTCCGCGTCGCCGGTCGCCGCGGCGGCCAGCCACTCTTCCGGAATCAAACGGGACAGCTGCTCGAGTTGTTCGCCGGTGGCCGTCGCGTCGAAGGCGCCGCGGAAGTTCACGACGAGTTCGTCGTCGCGAAAGCGCCGTAACACCGCCGGGTCCCAGCGGTTGGTCTTCACGAGCAGATCGCCGTAGCCCTGTAGGTACGTGGCCATGCGGCCGACCGTCTTCTTCAGCCGCACGTCCGCCGACAGGTGATCGCCGACGGTGGCGAAGCACGACCATACGCGCACCGCGGCGGGATCGCGCCCCGCCTCCTCGGCGGCGCGCTTGACGGTGCGCACGCAGCGCGCGGTCGTCTCGTCGGAGAAGAACGTGTGCAGTACGACCGCGTCGAAGACGCGCCCGCCGAGTTTCAGCGACTGCGGCGCGAACGCGGTGAACGTCATCGGGATGTGCTCGTCGTAGTCGGGCCCCATGGTCAGAAGGGGATACTTCCCCGCCGGACCATCGTGACCGAAGACGACTTCCCCTCTCCAGATGCGCCGCATCAGGCCGACGAAATCCTCGATCTCGGGGGTGGTGATGCGCGGCAGGCCGAAGGCGTCGAACAACGGCGCGATGCCCCGCCCCAGCCCTAGCGAAAAGCGGCCACCGGTCAGCTTGTGCATGGTCATGGCGAAGGCCGCCGTCACCATCGGGTGGCGGGTGGTGTGGTTGGTCGCCGCCGTGGCGATGCCGAGCTGCGTCGAGACCGCTCCGACGGCGCCCGACAAGGTCGCAGCCTCCTTGACGTTGAAGCGCTCCGAGATGAACACCGAGCCGAGGCCGAGCGCCTCGCCGGCGCGAACCTCCTCGATCAGATCGCGCGGTGTCTTTGGCGCTCCCGCGAGAGTGTAGAAGCCCAGCTCGTTCATTCGCTGCATGGAGATCTGCGTCGCACGCGCGCAGCGCCGTTGCAATCGTCGGCCGGCGACCTGCCTGCCCGACGCCGACGGCGCTCTTTCGAATGAGTTCAGCGGTCGTCTGGCACGCTAGACTTCGAACTGACATCGTCGCGCGGCTCTCGCCCCCTTGGAACCCGCGGGCCGTCGTATTTCCTTGACGATCGGCGGGGGCAGGGGCATGGAATGGGCCATGCGACATCTCAGCCAGCCGCGACGGCGCGGAGTGAACGGTTCGCTTGCGCGGACGATGAGTTGCATATGGATCACGGCGGCGTTGGGGCAATCCGTGTTCGTCCCGCCCGCTAGCGGCGCCGGTCTCTTCAGTGTCCCCGTGAAGGGGGTGAAAGTCGTATCGAAAAGCGAACCGGCGAAGAGCCGGCGGCACTTCGTGTTTCGCGGCGTCGCGGAGCTTCCGGGATTCGACGACCCCAGAGTTGGGTCAACGACATTGCTCGTGTCGGAAGTGAACTGCGTGGCGGGCCCGCCGGACGACCTCTGCGTCGCGACCGCGACCAGTGGGCCGATCGCGTTGGATCCGACGCTCTGGGTAGCGCTCGGCAACCCGCCGGGCAGTAAGGGCTATCGATACCGCGATCCCGAGGGGTCGCGCGGCGGCGTCCGAGCGGTCCAATTGGGGTCGACGGGAAAGATCGCCGTCAAGGCCGTGGGAGATGATTGGCCGCTGGTGCCGACCGGTGGCGGCACGGGGATTCATGTCAGATTGATCAGGAATGCGGACTATTGCGCCGACTTCGCGGGCGACCACAGGCGAAACCAGCCCGGATGGTTGTCCCACGGCAGAACGAACCCGTCGCCGACCTGTGGTGGGGCGTGTGGCAACGGCGTCGTCGAGAACGG
>Ga0307505_10001312_pt1 | contig 20653 bp, 22 predicted proteins | sample 23_S_MG_FD_202183 | JGI IMG/M metagenome (GOLD analysis project Ga0307505, IMG submission 202183) | Soil microbial communities from Populus trichocarpa stands in riparian zone in the Pacific Northwest, United States - 23_S | ecosystem: Environmental > Terrestrial > Soil > Riparian zone > Trees...
CGCGATCGTCACGATTCACGCAACCGGCTTCCCAACGACCTAACGCCGCCCTCGAACCTAACGTGGCCCTGGAAACCCTGCTTCTCCGACAGTCCCTTTCGCCGGGGTGACGAAGTGGGATGGCGATTGAATTGGCGGGCAAGGCTCGCGCAGGCGCAGAGAGGGATCTCTGCGCCTCAGCGCGCGCGATGATGTGCCTGTCAGTCGCGTCTTTGTCGACGCTGTCCGCTTGATGCATCGGCTTCGAGAGCGCGCAATTGCTCGAACAGAGGGGCGTCGTCCGGGCGGATTGGCGGTTGTGGGCGGCGCAGCCATACGAAGCGCTCCGTGGATCGAGCGGTGCGGCGGATCGAGGCGGCCTGTGAGGGGTAGTAGCGCGTTACCTCGGCGCGCTTGCCAGGGCTGGGCAGGGAGAGATCGGCCTTGCAGACGCCGAAGCCGAAGGCGAGGCATGCCGCGTCCGGGTAGGACTTCAGCGCTGCGCCGTGGGTGGCGATGTGGTGCGGGTGCTCGTATTCGCCGCGCGCGTTGTGGGTGACGATCAGGCTCGGTTGCAGGCGCAGTCGGGTCAACGCGTCGGCGAGACCCTCTTCGAACGAGCAGCGTTGCCGCTCCCGATCCTCGCGGTCATCGAGGAACCCGAGGAAGTGGATGCGGGACGGGTCGGTGCCCTGGGCGCGCTGCCAGGCGAGCAGTTCGCGGCCGCGGTCGTCGTCGGCCGTGTAGGTCGCGCAGACGACCGACCAGCGCGCAGCCGACAGGTACGCCTGCAGCGCGCCGGCGAAGATGGCGTCGTCGTCGGGGTGGCTGATGACCAGCAGGCAATCGCTGCCGTTCATCCAGCCATGTACTTCTTCAGCTCCAGCCGGGCGATCTGGTTCTTGTGCACCTCGTCCGGGCCATCGGCCAGGCGCAGCGTGCGCACGCCCGACCACATGCGGGCGAGCGGGAAGTCCTGGCAGACGCCGCCGCCGCCGAAGGCCTGGATGGCGTCGTCGATGATCTTCAGCGCCATGCGCGGCGCGGCGACCTTGATCATGGCGATCTCCGCGCGCGCCACCTTGTTGCCGACCGTGTCCATCATGTACGCCGCCTTGAGCGTGAGCAGGCGGCACTGTTCGATATCGATGCGCGCATCGGCAATGCGCTGCTGCCAGACGTTGTGGCGGACGATCTCCTTGCCGAACGCCTGGCGCGACAGCAGCCGCCGGCACATCAACTCGAGAGCGCGCTCGGCCAGCCCGATGGTGCGCATGCAGTGGTGAATGCGGCCCGGTCCGAGGCGGCCCTGCGCGATTTCGAAGCCGCGGCCTTCGCCGAGCAGGAGGTTCGACGCCGGCACGCGCACGTCGTCGAAGATCACCTCGCCGTGGCCGTGTGGCGCATCGTCGTAGCCGAAGACGTGCAGCATGCGCTTGACGGTGACTCCCGGCGCGTCGGTCGGCACCAGGATCATCGACTGCTGTTTGTAGCGGTCGGGACCGTCGGGATCCGTCTTGCCCATGACGATCATGATCTTGCAGCGCGGATCGCCGGCGCCCGACGTCCACCACTTGCGGCCGTTGACGACGTAGTCGTCGCCGTCGCGGCGGATCTCGGCCTGGATGTTCGTCGCGTCCGACGACGCGACGTCGGGCTCGGTCATGGCGAACGCCGACCGGATCTCGCCGTTCAGCAGCGGCTTCAACCACTGCTCCTTGTGCTCGTCCGAGCCGTAGCGGTCGAGGACCTCCATGTTGCCGGTGTCGGGTGCCGAGCAGTTGCAGACCTCGGACGCGAAGCCGGTGCGGCCGAGGATCTCGGCCAGCGGCGCGTACTCGAGGTTGTTCAGCCCGGCGCCGTGATCGCTGTGCGGCAGGAACAGGTTCCACAGCCCGGCCGCGCGCGCCTTCGGCTTCAGCTCCTCGACGATGCGGGTCGGCTGCCAGCGGTCGCCTTCGGCGACCTCGGCCTCGAAACGCGCTTCGTTGGGATAGATGTACTCGTCCATGAACGCCTCGAGGCGCTTCTGGAGATCCTTCACTTTGTCGCTGTAGTCGAAATGCATGCGTGCTCCTTCGCCGCGCCGGGCGCGGATGGCGGCTGTCAGGCGGGAGTGATGACGACCTTTCCCTTGACCTTGCGGTTGCCCACTTCGTTGAGGGCGTCGGCGACGTTCGCCAGCGGATAGGTGCCGGAGACGTGTGGCTTCAGTTTGCCCGCCACGAACCACTCCATCAGCTCGGCGACGTTGGCGAGGTGGCGCTGCGGATCGCGCATGACGAACGCCCCCCAGAAGACACCGACGATGTCGCAGCCCTTGAGCAGCACCAGATTGAGAGGCGGTCGCGGAATGCCGGCGGTGAAGCCGATGACGAGGAAGCGACCTTCCCACGCGGTCGCCCGCAGCGCCGCCTCGGCGTAGTCGCCGCCGACCGGATCGTAGACGACATCGGCGCCGAGGCCGCCGGTGAGTTCCTTGACGCGCTGCTTGAGGTCCTCGGTGGAGTAGTTGATGACCTCGTGGGCGCCGTGTTGCCGGCAGACCTCGAGCTTGTCGTCGGTCGACGCCGCGGCGATGACGCGCGCGCCCATGACGACGCCGAGCTCGACGGCCGCCAGTCCGACGCCGCCGGCGGCGCCGAGGACGAGCAACGTTTCGCCGGAGCGAAGATGGCCGCGATCCTTCAGCGCGTAGTGCGAGGTGCCGTAGGTGAACAGGAACGCCGACGCGGTGACGAAGTCCATTTCGTCCGGAATCGGCACCGCCGACTCCGCCTTGATGACGACGCGCTCGGCGAAGCCGCCGACGCCGGTCGAGGCGAGGATGCGGTCGCCCACCTTCAGCGTCGTGACTCCCTCGCCGAGTTGCGCCACGGTGCCGGCGATCTCGCCGCCCGGGGTGAAGGGCAGGGGAGGTTTGAACTGGTACTGGTTCTGGATGATCAGGACGTCGGGAAAGTTGACCCCGGCCGCCGCGACGTCGATGAGCACCTGGCCTCGGCCGGGCTGAGGGTCGGCGACCTCCTCGACGACGAGTGACTCGGGCGGTCCAAATTCCTTGCAGAGAACTGCGCGCATATGGATGGGACTCCTCGGTTGGACGGATGACGTCGGCGACGGGACGGATGGACCGCGCCCGACCGCGACCGTTCAGCCCTACCCCAGTGGGCGGCATCTGGTCCAGGCATCGGCTCAGTCGACGAAGCGCAAGTCGCCCCAGTCCTCGTAGCGGTGGAAGTCGGCGCGCTGCAGCGGCGCGCTGCTGGTGAGCACCGGCGGCTGGCCGGTGCTGTAGTCGTAGCGGCACAGCGCGAATCGCCAGACGTCGCCGCGCCGCGGCGCGCCGCCGGTCGGTGTGAAATCGCTCCACGGGATCGCGCCCGCGACAGCCCAGCCGTCGTCGGTTCGGCGCACCGCCGTGCGCCAGGCGAACGGCCGGCTCGACCGCCAGCGGTCGTACGCGTCGCGCGAGCGCTCCGGGATGTACATGTTCAGGCGCGCGCCGGCGGGGTTCACCTGGAACTCGTAGTAGCCCGGCGCGTCGGCGGCGGGTTTGAAGAACAGCTCGAACACGTCGCCCAACCACAGGCGCGCACCGTCCTCGGACGAGGAGCTGATCAGCTCCTCGTCGATCAACTCGGCGAGAAAATAGAGATGATCGTCGTCCCACAGCAATCGAGCCCGGGTGCGGCCGCTGGCGCCACGTACGTCCGGAAGCCAGTGCGACGCGAAGTCGTAAACGACATCGGCGTGTTCCCAACCGCCGGTGCCGTCGATGTCGATCGGCGTGGTCGCGCGCCGACACTGCACCGCCGTATCGCGCGGTGTAGTCGACGGCGTTTGGATCGGATCGCTCATTGCGACTCCCGTCGTTAGCACCAGTCCGGCCAGGACGCAGGCGGCGCGCCCCGAGCTACTCATCGGCCGCCGCGGCGCGCAGGGCGGTCAGATCGTGGTCGACGCGTCGACCCGCGGGGACGACCTCGTGGGCCAGCTCGACCAGGCGGGCGTGGTGGGTGAAGAAGAGGATCTGCGTGGTTTCGGCGAACGATCCCAGCACCTCGAGTGCCGCCCGGGCCCTGTCGTCGTCGAAATGGATGAGCACATCGTCGAGCACCAGCGGCAGCGGCTCGCGGCCCTGCGCGAAGTGGTCGAGTGTCGCCAGGCGCAGGGCGAGGTAGAGCTGGTCGCGCGTGCCATCGCTGAGCGCGGTGACGTCGACCTCGGTTCCGTCGGCTCGGACGCAGCGCAACACCTCTTGATCGCGCGTGTCGTAGGAGGTGCGCAACTCGGTGTAACGGTGCAGCGTGAGTCGCTGGAAGTACGAGTTGGCGCGGGTGACGATCGGCCCCTGGTTGCGCTGCCGGTAGCGCTCGACTTCGCTCTCGAGGATCTCCGCGGCGAGCTTGAACCGGACGTAGCGCTGCACTCGGGCGCTGAGTTCGGCGAGGCACTCCTGCTCGTCGTCGGCGGCGAGCGCGGCGCCGCGTTCGCTTTCCAGGACGTCCAAGCCGCGCTCTTTGGAGCCGATGTCGCGGCCGATGCGGTCGAGATCCTCGGTCAGGGTCTCGATCTCGGTTTCCAGTTCGTAGAGCCGGCCGCGCGCGCTGTCGACGTCCACCCCGGCGGTCTGCGCTTCGAGTTGCGCGACGTCCGCTCCCTCGCCGGCGGCGAGGAGATCGCGTTCGACCTCGGCGATCGCCGCCGCGATCGCGCGTAGCTCGTCCGAGCGCTGTTCGGCGATCTGCAGAGACTGGAGATCGGTCACCCCGGCGGCGTCGCACAAGGCGCGCAGTTCGGCGTCGGCGGTCTGCCGTTCAGCGTCCAGCGCGCGCAAGGCATCGCGGCGCTCGCCGATTTCGCCCTCGATGCGGGTGCGTTCGTCGCGGGCGGCCGTCGCGACCCGGTGCAGCCGCGCCAGGCGCTCGGCCGCGGCGGCGGGCTCGAGTCCGCGCAGCTCGGGTATGGCGTCGTCGATGAGCGCGGCGACGTCGGTCTGAAACGCTTCGACGTCCGATGTGATCGCGGCCACTCGCGTTCGCATCGCCTCGAGGTCCTCTAGTTTGGCGGCGAGGCTGACGAACCCGTCCAGCACGGCCAGTCCCTCTTCGACCGCGACGTCGCCGGTAAGAGCCAGAGCGCCGACCGACTGCTGCCATTCCACTCGCCACTGCCCGAGCTGCGCCTCCTGCTCGGCGAGCGACTGTCGCTCGCGCGCGAGGTCGCGGTTGCACGCCTCGATCGCCCGCTGAATCTCGTCGCGCTCACGGCGAGCCGTGTCCCACGAGTCGCACGCGTCGCCGGCGCGGCGGATCCAATCGTCGAGGCCTGCGCCCGCGCTTGGGTCAAGGCCCGCCGCGCTCATCCGCGACACCAGCGCCGCGCCTTGTTCGTCGATTCGCTGCCGCAGCCGCGCGCATTCCGCCTCGAGTCCCTCCGCGCGCTCGTCGTCGCGCGCCACCGCGGCGGCGCGGCCCAGCCAGTCGCGCATCTCCGGCGGTGTCCTCGGCTCGACGGCGGCGCCCTTCCAGGCGAGGCGCCAGCGGGTGTCGAGATCGTGTTCGCGCTCGACCAGTCGTTGCTCCTCTTCGTCGATACCGCCGATCTCCTCGTCGAGGGCCTCGGCCGCCGCGCGCAGCGACGCAACGGCGGCGACGCGGTCGGCTTCGCGCCGCAGCCGATCGGCGACCGCGTCGGCGGCGGCGATCGCGCGTTCCAGAGCCGCCGCCTCTTCAACCGGAACGGCGACGCCGCTGTCCGCGATCCGGCGCCAGAGATCGTCGCGCCGCGTCCGGGCCTGTTCCAGATCCGCCTCGCTCGGCGGCGCGCCGGTCTCTTCGCACACTTTGCGGTCGCGGCGGTTCTCCGTCCGCCGTCGGCGGGCGTCGCGGCGTCGGCGCTCGATCTCGTTCCGCGCCGACGTCGCGGTGTCGTATTCGCGGGCAAAGCGTTCCACCGTCTCCGGCGAAAGCAGGGCCAGTCGGCGCAGCGCGGGCCCGTCGCCCACCCACGGCGCCAGCGTGGCGAGGCCGTCGTCAACGGATCGCCGCACCCGCTCGATTTCCGCCGCGAGTTCTCGAACACGCGCCGGCAAGTCGGCGACCGCGCGCGCGCCGTCGGCCGCGGCGCGCAACTCGCGGCCGTCCGGGATGGCAGGGACCCGCGCCAGGCGTTCGCGCAACTCGGCGAGATCGGCCTCCCGCTCCCTCACCCGGCGGCTCAGATCCGCAATTCCCGTGTCCAGCTTCGCCCGCTCCGTGGCGAGGCGCCGCAACGCCGCTTGTTCGCGCGCACCGACGTGCGCCTTCTGCAACTCGACCGGTTGCGGCGGCAGGCCGACGGCAGCGGCCTGCCGCCGCACCTCCTCTTCGCGGATCCTCAACTCGGCGGTCCGCTTCGGCAGATCGAGCATCGCCTTGCGGTGGCTGCCGAGGCGCCCGTAGATCTCTTCGACGCGGTCGACCTCCAGGCGCGCGTGCCAGTCGGGTACCTCGAGCAAGCCGAGTTGCCGTTCGCGGTCGGCGATCTCTTCACCGAGTCGCCGTTCGTCGCGAGCGGTGTCCTCGAGTCGTCGTTGCAAGGCCATGCGCGACGCGGCTGCCGTCGGCTCGAGGAGCGACGCGCCGTCGAGCGGCGCCCTGCGGGTCAGCAGATCGCGCCGTTTGGTCAACATCGGCAGCACTCGGAGCGCGCGCTGCAGGGCGCTCTGCTCGGTGAGCAGCGCACGGCGCCCGGCGGTCGCTTCCGCGCGCTCTTCGCGCGCCCGATCGAGCTCGGTCACCTGCAGCACCCATGCGTCCGGACGCACGCTGTCGCTGACGCGGCGATCGTGCGCGTCCTTGAGCTTGCGCAGAGATTCGTTGACGGCCTGCACCTTGCCGCGCGGGCGGTAGAGCGCGTCTGCCTCTTCGCGCAGCTCGGTGAGAACGCGCTGGATGCCGCGCCCGCCGAGGCCGGCGTCGAAGAGGCTCTCGCCGACCGAACCGCGACCGGCGAGCAACGCCTCGGCGCCCTGGCGCAATGTCTCGTGGTCGAGGCCGAACATCGCGCGAAAGGTCGACTCGTCGACGCCGCCAAGCATGGCGTGCAGCGCGGTCTCGGCGAGTGGGCTACTGCCGTCGCCGGCGAGCAGCGTGTTGTTGTTGCCCTTGCGCCGGACCACGGCGAGCGACGTTCCGTTGTTCGACAGCACACCGCCGATGCGCAACTCGGGCATGGCGTGCAGATGCGCGTCGCCGGTGGTGCCGGGGATGCCGTACAGCAGGCCGGTGATGGCGCGCAGCGCCGTGCTCTTCCCCGCTTCGTTGGGCCCGTAGAGGACGTGCAGGGCCGGCTCGTCGCCGAAGTCGAGATCGACGTTGGTGAAGTGCCCGAAGGCGAGCAGTCGCAGCCGTTGGAATCTCACGGGGCTTCGCCCGCATCGAGCAGACGGGCGAGTAGGATGCGCTCGACGTCGCCGATGGCGTCGCGCACGGCGTCCTCGCCCGTCGGGTCGTCGCCGGCGCCGCGCAGTTCCGCCGGCAGCCGCCCGCGCAGCTCGGCGAGCGACTCCGCCAGTGCTCGCAACCGATCCGGATCCGCGGCGACGCCGCGCAGCGATCGCACCAATTGCCCGACCGCGTCGTCGCGCTCGCCCACCGCGACGACATCGAACACCGGATCGGTGGCCAGCTCGATCTTCTCCAGCCACACCCCGTCGGGATCGACATCGGTGGCGGCGGCGCGGAGTGTATTGCGCCACCCCTCCGGATTGCGTTGCAGTTCGCCGTGCGCCCGGCTCGCTCCGCGCACGGCGATGCGCGCGGCCAGCGGCCGGCCGTCGGCAGCCGCCAGCTCCGCTTCGATGGCCAGTCGCGCCCGATCGACGACGTCGTCGGCCGAGGCGCACGGCGACGCGTCGATGTCGAGGCGGGCCCAGCGCAGCGCGTCGACCGACTGGTGCGCGACGTCGGCGATCTCGCCGTTCTCGACGCGTACCAGTGTGGCTCCCTTTGGACCGATTTCCTTTGCGTGGCGGCCCTGCAGGTTGCCGGGGAACACCACCCACGGGCGCTCGTGCACTACCTCGCGTTTGTGGACGTGGCCGAGCGCCCAGTAGGCATAGCCCTTGGCCACCAGTCCTTCGACGCGACACGGCGCGTACGGCTCGTGCCCGGCGCGGCCGGTCAGGCACGAGTGCAGCACGCCGATGTTGAAGTAACCTGCCAGGGCTTCGGGGTAGCCGGCGGAGAGATCGTCGGTCACCGCCCGCTGCGCGAATCCCTGGCCGTGGATCGCAACGCCCAGAGATTCGATGAGCAACGTTTGCGGCTTGCGCGACGACAGTTCGAAGGAGTTGTCCGGCAGCCGCAGGTGTTTGGTGATCTGGCTGGCGGCGTCGTGGTTGCCGCGGAGCCAATACACCGGGATGTCGGCCTGGCGCAGTCGGGAGAGCTGCGCCGCGAAGAACAGCGCGGTCGAGTAGTCGCGCCAGTCGCCGTCGTAGAGGTCGCCGGCGATGACGAGGAAGTCGACCTCCTCGACCAGGCAGAGTTCGACGAGGTTCTCCATCGCGCGCCGTGTCGCGCCGCGCAGGTGCTCGACCGGTGCCCCGTCGTAGCGCTCGAGCCCGCGCAGCGGGCTGTCTAGATGCAGATCGGCTGCGTGGACGAATTTCACAAGGTCGAACCTACGCAATCGCGAGCGGCGTCGCCAGCGCGCGCTCGCGCCGATGGCAGCCGCTGCCGGCCGGTCAGTCCCAGCCCTGGCCCGCTGGGACGAGGTGCTTCATGTTCAGCTTGCGCGAGAGAAACTTCCACTGGCCGGCACGGCGAACGTAGACGTCGTCGTAGTAGCCGACGCCCGTCATGCTCCGGCCGTCAATGGTGCAGCGCAGGTCGAGGTAGCAACGCCCGCTGGCGCGGTCGCCGTCGAGGTCGATGACGTGGTTGTGCACGAACGGGTAGAACGGCGGCCCGGTGATCGCGGCGCGGTAGGCCTCGATCAGCGCCGCCCTACCTGAGATTGGCGGCCGATCTCCCATATCCATCACGCCATCGTCGGTGAACAGGTCGATCGCTTCACCGACCTCCCGCCTCCAGACGCAGTCGGCGTAGCGGCAAGCCAGATCGCGTATCGCCTCCCGGTCGGCCAGCGCGCGCAGTGGATCGGTCATCGCATCCTCCAAGGATGCAAGCATATCCAATGTCTCTGGCTTTCTTGCGCGTCGGCTGGGTGTACTTGTTCGGCGAGCGAAAAGCGCTCCGGATTGGTTGCAGAGCTGACCGATCGAGACATAGCGAAACGGCGGAAGTGCCCGAATGCGAGGAACCGCTCCTGCTCGCGACCGTTCTCAAAGGTCCCCCGGCTGCAATCCAGTGTGCTTTGCGATTCTAGCCAGCATTCGCGGACCGATCTCTTCGCGATCATGGAACGACCACACGTAGTTCGGCCAACCGGACCGAGTGAGGACGCGGTGCGACCCGCCGGTCGCCCGTTTCTCTTCCCAACCAATCCGTAGGAGTGCGCGCAGGACTCGTCTCGCGGGAACACTGCCCCATGCCCTCATGCGGCGGAGAAAGAAACACTCTCAAAGGGAACGGCTTCTCCATGGTCAAGCCGGTCCGCGAGAACTCGGAGCGCCAGCGCTTGCGCCTTCGCTTGTGCTTGCTCCTGCGTAGCGCCGTAGACCAACACTCCAGGCAGATCGGTAACCTCGGCGATCCACCGACCGTCGTCTTCCCGTTCGACTTCCACCAAGAAATTCATGCGGAGAAGGGTACTCCAATCCGTTCGTTCTGCCCAATGTGATTTGCGTCGAATCCCATCAGCGAGCGGTCTCGGACTTGCGGCGGCGCACGGACGGAACGGACATGCATCATCCTCCATCACCGGCGAGTTCTGAGGTCAGATTCTTTCTCGATCGCGCTTTCGCAGGGGACCGGACTTGAGCAACCGCTCCGATCTCATCACATGGAGCACGAGGATGCGCTCGCCATCGTACCGATAGAAGATCCGGCACGGTGGTTCGACAATCTGTCGGTACCGCGACCCCCTCAGTTCCGCTGGCCGGCTGCCACTTTTCGGATGGGCCTCGAGTTGCTCGACGTGCTGAAAAACTCGCTGAACCAATCGCGCCGCCGCTTCGGGATTCTCGATGGCGATGTAGTCGGCGATGGCATCCAGATCGCTGAGAGCCGGCTCGGTCCAGACTATTTCAGCCATCGGCCCATTCGGGCCTTCGCATCGGTGTGGCTGACGACCCTTCCCTCGGCCGCCGCCATCTCGCCTCGGGCGATTCCCTCGAGCACAGCCATCCGCTGTTGCAGTAGCTCGAAGCTCGCGACGTCGAGCAGATATGCGCTGGGCACGCCATGCTGCGTTATCAAGATAGGCTCCCGGTCCCGCTCGAGTTCCGCGAGGATCTCCGTCGCCTGGCGTTTCAAGGTCGTGACGAGTTCGGTGCGCATTGGAGTGCTACTATAGTGGCACTCGAGAAGGCGCAACCCCAATCCAGATCCGACACCTCGCCGCGGCGGTGCCCTCAGCGGTCCGCCGGGATCCACCAACGGCTCAGGTCGATCTCGATCTCGGAGAACGGTTCGGCGCGCACGATATCTTCGCCACCCAGCGTTTGCCCCACGACCCATCCCGATTCCTCGAGACGATACACTTCGAGGGTGTGGGAGGCGGGATCGATCATCCAAAGATGGGAGACGCTCTCGCGTGCGTAGATTGGCATCTTGCCACTGCGATCGAGGCGTCCCGTGGTCGGTGAGACGACTTCGCAAACCCAGTCTGGTGCCAGCTCGAAGAACGCGACGTTGGGGATGGACGGCATGCGTTCGTGGCGCCACCCGGCTACGTCTGGCACCAGCACGTCTTCGCCGAGATGAAGCTCGGGTTCGTCGAGAATCCACCAACCGCCAGGCCCGCCAGGCCCGCCCGGTCTGCGGTCGAAAGGACCCAGATCTTGGCCGACGGCCGAGGAGGCGCGCGCATGCGGTGCCGCCGGTCGCGGAGTGGTGTGGAGCTCGCCGGCCACGATCTCGGCGACCAGGTGCGGCGGCACTGTCAGCAGGTCATCGTACGTCGCCTTGCGCCGCACCGGCTCCATGCGATCGAGGCTAGCACGGCCGGATCGCTCAGTTGAAGCGCCGACGGTGCTTCACACGCCGACGGTGCTTCAACGCGGTGAGGCCGCGCAGTCCCACTCGTATCGGCGGTAGCAGTCCCGTACGGCCCGCGGTTGGTTTCGGTTCAATGTCCGCCAAACGCACGCGATCGCCTGCCACGGCCTTACCGCCGCTTCGCCTTTGCCGCATCCGCTCGTGGCCGCAGTCGGGTTGACCGTGTTGTACGGCTTCCGCCCCCACCTTCGGCAAGACCGATCTCTACAATCGGCTCGCCGTGATGCAGAAGCGCAATCGCGTCAGGAAGAGTCCTGCCGAGAACATCCTTGAGGCGAGCATTCGACATGTTTCCGCACCTGAGCCAGAGCACCTGTGGCGGAGTGCCGAGCCGTCGAACGAGATCCACGAAGTCCTCATCCTTCGTGAACACGGTCACTTCCGCGTCGCGAGCAAGGTCGAATATCTCCGGATCGTCCGCTTCTCGCAGATTGAGGTCGCGAACGTGCACAGCTTCGACAGCGAACAGCCGAGTTATCCAGGGGCACAAGCGAGGAGATATCTGCGCATCGAGCCACAAAATCACGCGGCGACCACGGGATGGCCGACACGGCTGCTGGCGAAACGCAGGCAGGCCTGAATATCCTCGGCCTCCAGATCGGGGTGCTCGTGAAGGATTCGCTTGGGCGTCATCCCGGACGCCAGGAGCTCCAGAACGTCCGATACGCGAATTCGCATCCCCCGAATGCAAGGCCGTCCACCACACTGCCGCAGGTTGACCGTGATCCGATCCATCAGTTCTGCCATGCCCGCTCCTTTAGCATACGCGCCCGTTTGGGCCGAACGACCGTGCTCGTCGAGGAAGAGCCACAGGCCGTGCCGCGAGACGTTTGTGACTTCAGCGATCGCAGTGGACTTTCCGCCGACGGCGGAGGAAGCGCGCGCATGCGACGCCGCCGGGCGCAGTGTGGTGTGGAGCTCTCCCGCCACGATCTCGGCGACCAGATGCGGCGGCACCGTCAGCAGGTCATCGTACGTCGCCTTGCGCCGCACCGGCTCCATGCGAGCGAGGCTAGCACGGCCGCATCTCCCAGTTGAAGCGCCAGTCGGCCAGAGAGTGCATCAACCTGTGCGACAGGCTCTGGTCGAAGAGCAGCTTCACGCCGGAGGAATCTCAAGCAGCCGTCGTTCTCGATCCGCGGCAAACGACAAGCAGGCGCGGATATCCTCATGGGTTAGATCGGGAAAGTCGCTGAGAATCTCGTCCTCGGACATGCCCGACGCGAGATACTCGAGAACATCGTGAACGGTGATGCGCATTCCGCGAATACAAGGCTTCCCGCCGCGTTTTCCCGGTTCAAGCGTGATCAAATCACGGTAGCCCATGTCCGGACCGTAGTTCTGTCGCCACCCGATCGTCAACTGCTGGCGCCTGTGCGGCGAAGTGCATCGAGATGGCCAAGAGGCACTATAACGGTCGCGTTCCGGAGATGTACACAGGGTCCAAGTTGCGCATCGTCCTCTTCGTCGGCGGGTCAGCCGTCTCAAGGGGCACTCCAGAGGAATTCACTGAGGGATTCGGGCGGATGGTGGAGCGCTATGCCCGCCTGGAATGAAAGCCAGTTCGCGAGTACGACCAGTAGTACCAGCACAGACTGGTCAAGTACGTGGGCTCCGACCGATCGTGGCGGTCGCGCGTGGCGCCGGCGCCATAAATTCGTGCGAACCGTCAAAGCAGCGAGCACGAGCAGAATAAGACCGCCGATGTGCATCCGTTCCCACCAGACGAACCCCCCGTGTGCGAACGCACCCCGAAATAGAGCCCAAGGCATCGCCCACAACATCGGGATGATCCAGGCGAGTGCCTCGAGAATGCGGTCGGTGCGACGGACCTCAGTCGTGCCTGCCATTCGTGTGCCCCAGATACCGAATCCTCCCGTCGGTCACCATCCACGCGCCCAGGGACGTCCCGACTGCAAAGGGCAACCCTTCGCGGAGGCTCAGAAAGACATGGGACTCGTTCGGTGCGGAGGTTTCCAGATTCGTCACGAAGACGGCTTGAGCGACGGCGTCGGCTGGCATGTCGGATCGATCGAGGTGCATGCAGTGCTTCGATAGCGGTCGGTTCTCGAGCACCTGCTTGCCGTCAGATGATACCCGAACGCGGAGCTGTCGACCGACCATCACGCGCCCTGTCACGGTCGTCGCAGGGAGGAGATACACGTACCAATCGTCGGTGGTGCCCTCCGGATCTTGAAATACGACGGTGTTGTATCGATCGGAGCAATCGAGCGACGTGCTCGCCACCACCAGTTGTCGCGCTGCGAATGCTGTCGATTGAAGCGGCGGCAGCGGGTCCAGAGGGTCAAGCGCTTTCGCCAACGGCCTGCCGTCGGGAGAGAAGCTGACGTCGAAGAAGGCCGCGTATTGGTCCGAGGCTACGCCGACGAAGCGAACGACGATTCCTTCGGCACTCGGCACCGTGATCCAACCGAGGATCTCGGGCTGGCTCGTGGGAGTCGTGCCAATTCGGATCGACTCGTCGGTAGCGTGAGAAGCGGCGGCGTCGTGGACAAAAATCATGCGACCGAAGCGCTCGGCTTCTGCTACCTCCGCATCGGTCCCCGTCGGCGGCAGTGGTGGTATGACCATCCGAGTGCCGCATGCCGAGACGACGAGCGCGACAATTCCTGCAACTAGGCGTTTCACAGTCGCTGAATGCGGTCTAACGAGCCGTCAGCCTGAACGCGAGCGGCTGTGACGTCCATGACGACGGCTGTACGGTCGTGAGCGATCGTAGCAGTCGCGAGCTGCCCGCGAACGACGACGCGCTTGCCGACGAGCGATGCGAGGTCCCCACCGAACCAGCGGATATGGACTTCCCGAATCCCCGCTTGATCCGCGCTGTTGGTTTCGCTTTTTGGGTCAGCGTCAACGCATGCGGGCTCGTCGAGCTTCAGGACGAACGCCCGCTCGGCACGGTCCCCTTCGGCGATGTCCTCATAATTTGGCGGCCCGGGGTAGGTCCGGGCCTCCAGGGATCCTGACAATTCCGATTCTGCGGGCGAGAAGCGGAGGCATCCCGCGTGCGCAGCCAGCGGATCAAACAAGGTGGACGAAGCCGCGATCAACGCGATCAGGTGGAATTGACCCTTCATCATCACGTTCTCAATCCGAGAGAGCACGGCGCGGCTGAAGGGCCAAGCCGCGCAGCCGCGCGCTTTGCGCGTCGGCTGCAGTCGCTTGTTCGGTGCGCATCTCCCAGAGTTCAGTCACCACAGTCCACCGGCTCGCTGCATGCCTTTCGTGGTTCCTGGGCGCGAAGCACCTTCTGCACCGTAAGTTGACGGTCATAGGCCCCGAGGTGCCCGTAACTGCCACGCTCGCCCACGTGACCTTCCAGTTCGACGTACGCCTCGCCGCCAATCCTTCCATCGGGGGCGGTAACCGCTCGGATCAGCGCGTCCGTCTCGTGGTTGACCCACCAACGTTCATCCAGTCCGCACGGCCGGAACGAATCGACTTCAAACCGGTTCTCGTAGTGGCCACAGAATTTACTAGGCACGCCGGAATGAATCCGACTGGCCGCCCCGCAGGCTATCGCCGCAAGCGTACTCACCAACACGATCGGTCGCGCGATTCTCATCACCGATGCCCAACGTCGGCCGCGGCCGCTTGTAAGACGTATGCACGTCGCTCCATCAGCATTCAGGGACCGCGCTGCCCTTCGATTTGCTCGAGCGACGCCCACGATGCGGCGCCTGTCTGCTTGTCGACGAGGATTGGGTTCGGGTCCACCGTCCCCGCGTATCCTATCCGGGCGGTGAACGCCCAGCGGCTGCCTTCATCACGAAGGTGGCCTTCGACGAACCCACAACCCATGTTGGCGTTGAAGAGGGCGTCAGCGATTTTATACGCCGCACCACTAGATACCGAACCCGCATCCAAGCGTCCCCCGGCAGAGGCGGGCGAGAGCAGAATCCAAAATGGAAGGATAGTCAGCAGCAGCTTCATCGTGGTCTCGGCACAGGTTGTATCCTGCGGCCGCCTCGCTGCAACCCGTTTGTTTAGCCCTTCCCTCGGTACGCTGCGCTACTCGGGACGAACGGGTCGTCATCACCACCCTGTTGCGAATCGCAACGCCGCCCGCGGCTCCGTTGCTGGGTCACCGGCTGCGTGGTACGGCCGATGGACCATGGCGGTGATCATCGACGGCAATGTCGAGGCGGCGAAAGTGCGCGAGGAGACCGCGGTTGCCGTGGCTCGGTTTCGCGACGAGTTCGGCGTCGCGCCGGGGCTGGCGACGGTTCTCGTCGGGGACGATGCGGCGTCGGCGACGTATGTGCGCAACAAGCGCCGCTCGTGTGCCAAGGTTGGCATTGAATCGTTTCACCACGAACTGCCGGCCGCCACGTCCGAGGACGACATCGTCGCGCTGGTGCGCGAGCTCAATGCGCGTCGCGACGCGCACGGGATTCTGGTGCAGTTGCCGCTGCCGTCGGGGATCGACAGCCGCGCCGTGCTCGATGCCATCTCGCCGGACAAGGACGTCGACGGCTTGCACCCGGTGAATCAGGGCCGGCTGATGGCGGGCGACGCCGGGTTGCGCCCGTGCACGCCGCTCGGCGTCATGCGGCTGCTCGACAGTGTCGGTGCCGAACTCAAAGGGGCGCGCGCGGTGGTCGTCGGGCGCAGCCTCTTGGTCGGCAAGCCGGTGGCTCTGTTGCTGCTGGAACGCCACGCCACCGTTACGGTGTGCCACTCGCGCACGCGCGACCTCGCCGGAGAAATCGGCCGCGCGGACGTGCTGGTGGCCGCTGTCGGCGTGCCCGAGTTTGTTCGCGGCGAGTGGGTTCGGCCGGACAGCATCGTAATCGACGTCGGCATCAACCGCCTCGACGACGGCCGCCTGGTCGGCGACGTCGAGTTCGCGGCGGCCAGTCTCCGCGCGTCGCACATCACGCCGGTGCCGGGCGGCGTCGGGCCGATGACCGTGGCGATGCTGCTCGCCAACACCGTCACGGCGGCGCGCATGCAGGAAAGTCGCCGGGCGTGAGCCTCCTCCGCACGCCGCTCTACGAAGCGCATCGCGCCGCCGGCGCGCGGTTGGTGGAGTTCGCCGGCTGGGAGATGCCGGTGCAGTACGAGGGCATCCTCGCCGAGCACGCGATGGTGCGCGAGCGCGCCGGGCTGTTCGACGTCAGCCACATGGGACAGGTGGAGGTGCGCGGCGCCGAAGCGCTGGCGCGGCTGCAGTGGATCACCGCCAACGACGTGTCGCGGCTCGCCGACGGCCGGGCGCAGTACAACCTGCTGATGCTGCCGACCGGCGGTATCGTCGATGACGTCATCATCTACCGGCACTCGGCGGACCGATATCTGGTCTGCGTGAACGCATCGAACCGCACCGGCGACGTCGCCCACATGATCGAGCACCGCGGCGCGGCCGAGGTCGTCGACCGCAGCGACGAGTTCGCGCTGCTGGCGCTGCAGGGGCCGCTGGCCGTCGACCTCATGTCCGACCTGGCCGCGGCCGACGTGACGGCGGTGCCGACGTTCGCCTTCGTCGAGACCGAGGTCGCCGGGGCCCCGTGTCTGCTGGCGCGCACAGGGTACACCGGTGAGGACGGCTGGGAGGTGTACTGCCCGGCCAACCGCGCCGTAGAGATCTGGAACGCCATCCTCGAGCGCGGCGCGTCGCGTGGCGTCGGGCCGGTCGGCCTCGGCGCGCGCGATACGCTGCGGCTGGAAGCCGCGCTGCCGCTGTACGGGCATGAACTCGACCGCGAGACGTCGCCGTTCGAAGCGCGTTTGGGTTGGGTCGTGCGCCTGGACAAGGGCGACTTCATCGCGGCCGACGCGTTGCGGCGCCAGAAGCAGGAGGGGCCGCGGCGCAAGCTGGTCGGGATCGACATCGGTAAGGGTGCGGTGCCGCGCCAGGATTACCCGGTTCTGCGCGGCGATCGACGCGTCGGCATGCTCACCAGCGGGACGCGGTCCCCCACTCTTGGCAAGGGAATCGCTCTCGGCTATGTGGAGCCGCAGTCCAGTCCGGTTGGGACGGAGTTGGCGGTGGAAATTCGCGGCCGCGCCGTGCCCGGCCGGGTCGTGCCCTTGCCCTTCTATCGCCGGTCGGCTTCATAAGAACAGTCTCAAAGTGGTCGCTCGTAAGGAGGTGTCGCCGATGGAATTCCCAGACGATCTCAAATACTCGCGGGAGCACGAGTGGGTGCTGGTGGAAGGTAGCGTCGCGACGGTGGGAATTTCGGCGTTCGCCGAGAGCCAACTCGGAGACGTCGTTTTCGTCGAGTTGCCGGCGGTAGGCGACTCCGTGTCGAAGGACGAGGCGATGGGCGTGGTCGAATCGGTCAAGGCCGTGTCGGACGTATACTCGCCGATCAGCGGCACGGTGTTGGAGGTCAACGACGATCTGCCGGAGAGCACGGAGCTGGTGAACGACGACCCGTACGGCGACGGTTGGATGGTCAAGATCGAGATGACGGACGTCACCGATCTCGACGACCTGATGGACGCGGAGGAGTACCAGAAGTTCATCGCGGAGTCCGAAGGTTGACCGCAGCGCAGCCGCGGTATTCCAGCGCGCGACCACAGCGGTCAAGCGCGGGCGATTGATGCGCTTCCTGCCGCAGACCGACGAGTCGGTTCGCTCCATGCTCGACGTCGTCGGCGTCGAGCGCGTCGAGGATCTGTTTCGCGACGTCCCGGCCGAGTTGCGCGCGACGGCGGCGGTCGACCTGGCGCCGGGGCTGCCGGAGAGCGATGCATTGCGCCGGCTGGGCGAGTTGGCCGGCCGCAACGCCTCCGCGCAGCCGAACAGTCTGTCGTTTCTCGGCGCCGGCGCGTACCCGCATTTCGTCCCCGCGGCGGTCGACAACCTCCTGCAGCGGGCGGAGTTCTACTCGGCCTACACGCCGTACCAGCCCGAGGTCAGCCAGGGGACGCTGCAGGCGATCTTCGAGTTCCAGTCGATGGTGGCGATGCTGCTCGGCTTGGACGTCGCCAATGCCAGCATGTACGACGGCGCGTCGGCCACGGCCGAGGCGGCGCTGATGGCGTTGCGCGTGCAGCCGCAGCGGGCCCGCTTGGTCGTCGCGCGTTCGCTGCACCCGCAGTACCGCGACGTGCTGACCACCTATCTGCAGGGCGTGCGCGACACCGAAGTGGTCGAGGTCGGTTTCGGCGACGACGGCCGCATCGATCCCGCCGCGCTGCGCCAGCTGGTCGACAAGCGCACGGCGGCGGTGATCGCGGGCACGCCCAACTTCTTCGGTGTGATCGAAGACGTCGCGGCGCTGTCCGCCGTCGCGCGCGACAGCGGCGCGCTCCTGGTGACGGCGACGGCGGAGGCGATGTCGCTGGCGGCCGTGCGGTCGCCCGGCGAGCTCGGCGCCGACATCGCGGTGGCGGAGGGGCAGAGCCTCGGCGTGCCGATGTCTTACGGCGGGCCCGGCGTCGGGCTGTTCGCCGCGCGCGACCGCCACGTTCGTTCGCTGCCGGGCCGCCTGGTCGGCGAGGCGCACGACACCGGCGGCCGGCGCGGCTACGTGCTGACGCTGGCGACGCGCGAACAGCACATCCGCCGCGAGCGGGCGACGTCCAACATCTGCACCAACCAGGGCCTCATCGCGCTCGCCGTCACCATCTATCTGAGCCTGGCCGGCAAGCACGGGTTGGCGAAGCTCGGCGCGCTGAATCTGCAGCGGGCGCACCGCGCTCAGGCGGCGGTGGCGGCCGCCGGGGCCTGGAAGCCTCGTTTCAGCGGACCGTTCTTCAACGAGTTCACTTTGCGCGGCGTGGACGTTGCCGCCGCGCTGCGGCGTGCTCGCGACGCCGGCGTGGTGGCAGGCGTTGCTCTCGGCGAGTGGTATCCGGAGTTGGACGACTCGATCGTTCTCGCCGTCACCGAGACCCACACCGACGCCGACATCGGCCGCCTCGCCGAGGTGCTGTCGCGATGAGTGCCGCGATGCGCGACAAGCAGGCTGGCCTGCTGCTCGACGAACCGCTGATCTTCGAGCGCAGCCGCAGCGGTCAGGCCGGCATCGACGTGTTGGGCGGCGAGGGCGGCGAGGAGTGCTTGCCGATCGAGTTGCGCCGCGGCGCCATCGACGGCATGCCCGAGGTCAGCGAGCCGGAGGTCGTGCGCCACTTCCTGCGGCTCTCGCAGTGGAACCTCAGCGCCGCCACCACCTTCTATCCGCTCGGGTCGTGCACGATGAAGTACAACCCGATCGCCAACGAGGCGGCGGCGCGCCTGCCGGGGTTCGCCAACCTTCACCCGCTGGCGCCGGACGAGTTGGCGCAGGGCGCGCTCGAGTTGATGGCCGAGTTGCAGGACATGCTCGCCGAGGTCAGCGGCATGGACGCCGTGTCGCTGCAACCGGCGGCCGGGGCGCAGGGCGAACTCACCGGCATGAAGATGATTCGCGCCTATCACCTCGACCGCGGCGATTCGCGGCGCACGGTGCTCATCCCCGCCAGTGCGCACGGCACCAATCCGGCCAGTGCAGCGCTGTGCGGCTACGAGGTACAGCAGTTGGCCGGCAACTCGCTCGGTGTCGTCGAGGCCGAGTCGGTGCGCCGCGCCATGGGGCCGCACGTCGCGGCGCTGATGATCACCAATCCCAACACCCTCGGCATCTTCGAGCGCGAGATCGCGCAGGTGGCGGAGATCGTCCACGCCGGCGGTGGCATGGTGTATCTCGACGGCGCCAATTTCAACGCGCTGATGGGCGTGGCGAAGCCGGGGCACATGGGCGCCGACGTGTTGCAGTTCAATTTGCACAAGACGTTCTCGACGCCGCACGGCGGCGGCGGCCCCGGCGCGGGGCCGGTCGGTGTGCGGCAGGTGCTGGCCGACTACCTGCCCAATCCGCGCATCGTCCGCGACGGCGATCTGTGGCGCTGGAGCGGCGCGGCGCCGAAGTCGATCGGCCGCGTCCGCAGCTTCCACGGCAACTTCGGCATGTTCGTGCGCGCCTGGGCGTTCATCAAGGCGCTCGGCGGCGACGGGCTGATGCGGGCGACGCAGATGGCGGTGCTCAACGCCAACTACGTGCGCGCGCGGCTGGAGAAGACGTACCACCTGGCGGTGAAGGGTCTGTGCATGCACGAGTGCGTGCTGACCGACAAACACCTCGAGCCGACCGGCGTGAAGACGCTCGACGTCGCCAAGCGCCTGCTCGACCACGGTTTCTACGCGCCGACGATCTACTTCCCGCTGGTCGTGCAGGGCGCGCTGATGATCGAGCCGACGGAGTCGGAGAGTCTCGAGACGCTCGAACAGTTCATCGCCGCCATGGAAGCGATCGCGCGCGAAGCCGTCGAGGACCCGGACGCCATCCACGCCGCCCCGACTCTCACACCCGTCGGCCGCCTCGACGAAGCGCGCGCCGCGCGCAACCCCGTGCTGCGCTGGCGGGCTTCTTAGCCTGAACATCGCCCTCCTGGTGCGAGACTGGCTACCCGTCATCTGTAGCCGCAGGTCTTCAGCCTGCGCCCCGGCGGCCGGCCACGCAGGCTAAAGACCTGCGCCTACTGGC
>Ga0307505_10001313_pt1 | contig 20651 bp, 23 predicted proteins | sample 23_S_MG_FD_202183 | JGI IMG/M metagenome (GOLD analysis project Ga0307505, IMG submission 202183) | Soil microbial communities from Populus trichocarpa stands in riparian zone in the Pacific Northwest, United States - 23_S | ecosystem: Environmental > Terrestrial > Soil > Riparian zone > Trees...
GCCTTCCGGAATGTCAAATGGGATGCGCTTGGTCTCGGCGATGCCCGCGACTAGGAAGAGTAGAAATCCCAGCGGCTGGTACAGGATGCCCCACGCTGGCAGAAACCCGAACACCAGCCCGCCCTGTGCGCGAACAATCTCCATGAGCGACAGACTCTGGTAGATCATGATCACACCGACCAGCGTCAACCCGATCGTGATCTCATACGATATCATCTGCGCCGAAGCGCGAATTCCACCGAGCAGTGCGTAGTTGTTGTTCGACGACCAACCGGCAAGCACGACGCCATACACCGCGACGGACATCATGGCGAAGATGAACAGGAGCCCAACATTTACATTGGCGACCTGCAATGGAATCGAGTGTCCGCCAATGGTGAGCTGACTACCAAAAGGGATAACTGCAAAGGTCATGATGGCGAAAAAGATTGAGAGAACGGGAGCGATAGAGAAGATGAAGCGATGTTTCGTTGTCGGGATGAAGTCTTCCTTCGTGAACATCTTTATTGAATCGGCGATGATGTGGAACAAGCCAAATGCCCGGAAGCCGAGAATCGACGCACGGTTGGCGCCGATGCGATCCTGCATGACCGCCGACTGCTTACGCTCGACCCATGTAAGGATTGCTGCCAACGTAAGCACAAAGAGCACCATGAAGACCGAAGTCCCGATGGCAGCACCAATGGCGTATGCGGTTGTCATATCACAAGAATCAGTCTACACTACGGTCGGCTCGGCAGTCTTGGCCGAGGGATTCAATCCCGTGTGGCCAAGCCCACGATAGCTCAGGCCGCGGAAGTAGTCCACGGATTGAGCTATCTCATTGAAGCATGCCTCCGGCTCACGTGGAGCTCCGGCGATCTCAAAGCGCGCGGCCAAATCAGCAAGTATGGTCAGAAGAGGCCGTGACTCGGCGACTGGTTCAATGGCGGTCCAAAACCGCTGCACATGGCCGGCGAAGTTGGTGACCGTCCCGCTTGTCTCCGCATATGTAGTCATCGGGAGCGTGATGTTGGCATGTTCTGTCACAACGGATCGATGTGTCCGGATGGCGACCACACAGTCAACCTTCTCCATCGCCTGACCAAATTGTTCTTCGCCCATTCCCATCACAAATCCACCACCGACGACAACGAGCATCTTCACCGAGCCATGATTGCACGACTCGAAAATCGCTTCCGACGAAGCGTGCGATCCGACAATCTTCTCGGCTCCAAAAGTGTTCGGATAGAGATCGGCCTTACGGAGCAACTCATCTTCGACTCCGGCGGGGTCAGCCGGACAACGGTGAGCGATCGACTCCACCTTTATGCCGTCGCGGAATAAACGCTTTACTGACCAGTACTCTTCATTGGACAGGGTTGGTGGAGCAATGACAGCAATGCTCTTGGCGCCGTGAGCGGCTACAATCCGGTTGATTTCGGCATCCAATTGTGACAACGCATCTGTCCATGAGGCTGGCTGACCATCCAATTGTGGCTCGGGCAGCCGGTCGTCGGATTCAATCTGCTTGTACGAGTATCGTCCGGCATCGCACATCCAATAACCGTTGACGTCCTGGTTGTGACGTGGCTTGTACCGGGCGATGAGTTTGCCCTCGTTGTGATGCGAGCGTCGACGATTGGTATGAACTTCAATCGAGCACCCGCGCGAGCACCCATGGCAAACTGATTCAGTCTTCGACAGATACCACACCCGCACCTTGAAGCGAAAATCGCGATCGGTCAACGCGCCCACCGGACAAATATCCGCGAGGCAGCCAGAGTACGCGTTGTCGACAGTCATGCCCTCGGTTGGCAACAATTCGGAGTAATGGCCACGATTGAAAATGCTCAGTTCATGCGTGTGCGTGATATCATCGACAAATCGCGTGCAGCGTGAGCAGAGGATACAACGCTCCGAGTCGAGGATGATATTGGGTCCAACCGGAATCGCTTTGTGCTTTTTGAGTTTGTCCTCGAGGTACGTCGAATCATAACGGCCAAACTGCATGTAGAATTCCTGCAGCTTACATTCACCGGCCTGATCGCAGACAGGGCAGTCCAGCGGATGATTAGCCAACAGGAATTCGAGAATGGCTTGCCGGGCAACTTTGACCTGGTCGGTGGTGGTATGAACCACCATGCCTTCAGTCACGAACGTGTAGCACGCTATCTGGAGTTTGGGAGCTTTTTCGACTTCGACAAGGCACATCCTGCACGAACCCGCAATCGGAAGGCCGGGATGATAGCAATAGTGCGGAACAAACATGCCGAGCTTGTCTGCCGCCTGAATAATCGTCGTACCGGCGGCAACCTCTACATCCTTGCCATCAATGGTGATCTTTGGCATCGTGCAATCGCTCTACGCGGTGTAATTCGCTGGGGTGCCCAACCCTTCGTACTTGACGTAATTGCGATCGTACTCCTCAATCGGCACCATGTCGATCGTTTCCCACGGACAGTTCTTTTCGCAGAGACGGCAGCCAATACACAAGTCATCGACCACGCGCACGGTCTGCGCGAACTTCGGATTGTTCTCGTCGGGACCGGCGATTGGCACGATGCACTCGGGAACCGGGCAGAAGTCGATGCACACCTCACATCCAGTGCATCCCTCTTCCACGATCACCGCCATCAGTTTGGGCCGTTTTTTCTCTTTGACCTTTGCCGGGGCTGCTGTTTCTGTCATTGTCCGCCTCGTTGAATCAATTGCGATTTCTTCAGAATTCTGTGTACGCCACTGCGGGATCGCCGATGTGCGTCGGTCGCAATGGAAATGCCGACACCGGACGTGCCCGGTTGACCCACTCTTCAAACTCGCCACGGAATTTCGTCACGTAGCTAATCACCGGTAGCGCCGCCGCATCGCCCAATGGGCAAATCGTGTTGCCTATGATGTTCTTTGCGACGCGCACCATATTGTCCAGGTCGCCGGGGCGACCCTTCGAATCCAAGATACGAAAAACAATCTGCTCAAGCCATGCCGTGCCTTCGCGGCAGGGTGTGCATTGGCCGCAGGATTCATGTGCATAAAACCGAATCAACACAAGCAACGCCTCGGGGATCGAAACAGTCTCATCCAAAATGACCACTCCGGCCGATCCCAGCATCGAGCCGATTTTTGCCAAAGAGTCAAAATCCATGGGCACATCGATCTCATCGGCACGCAGTATAGGGGAAGAGGATCCTCCGGGGATGACCGCCTTCAGTTGCCGTCCACCTGTGATCCCACCCGCGACTTCGTAGATCATGTGACGCAGCGGTGTCCCCATAGGAAGCTCGTACACGCCCGGTTTGTTCACACGCCCCGAGAGCGAGTACATACGCAATCCACCGTTGCGTTCCGATCCCAAAGCGGCAAACGCCGCCGCGCCCATTTCAACGACATAGGGAACGTAGGCAAGTGTCTCGACATTATTCACTACAGTCGGGCAGCGCATGTACCCTTCGACAGCAGGGAACGGTGGCTTGAGACGCGGCCAGCCGCGCTTGCCCTCTAAGGATTCCAGAAGCGAAGTCTCCTCGCCGCAGATGTAGGCACCGGCACCGCGATGCACGACAATATCCAACGCAAAGTCATGCCCCATGACCTTGTCACCGAGGACACCGACATGCTTCGCCTCGGCAATCGCGCTTTCCATGCGCTCGATCGGCAGGTCGTACTCGCCCCGTACGTAGATGTAGGCGCGGTGCGCCTTAATCGCCCAACAGGCGATGATGATCCCCTCGATCAAGAGGTGCGGGTCGTGGATCATGACATACTTGTCTTTGCAGGTCCCCGGTTCACCTTCATCGGCATTGATGACGAGATAGCGTGGCTTGGGGGAGTCCTTTGGTAGGAAACTCCACTTACGTCCCGCCGGGAAACCAGCGCCGCCCAGTCCCCTGAGGTTCGAGGCGATCACTTCCTGGATCAGTTGCTCAGGAGTCATCGCAAACGCCTTCTCGACCCGCGAATAGGCGCCATTCGCACGCGCCACATCCATCGTGTGCGAGTTCTCAACTCCGACGTTCTTGGTAACAAGCTTCAACATAAATTTTGAATCTTCTAACTGTGTTCTTTGATGAGTCGGGCGACAGATTCCGATGTCAGGTTGCCGACATATTTGTCATCGAATCGCATAGCCGGAGCGCACTCGCAATAGGCGAGGCATTCGACTTCAGACAGTGTAAACTTACCGTCGGGCGTCGTTTCACCGACTCCGATTCCCAGCACTTGCTTAATCTGCTCACGCAAATCTATCGCACCCGCCAGCCAACATGAAATATTGCGGCAGAGCTGAATGTGATGCGTACCCATTGGCTTGCGTGGGTACATCGTATAAAAGGTCACTACCTGATGAATCTCATTCAACGGACGCTCAAGCACGTCCGCGACAATCAACTCCACCTGATACGATACCCAGCCAAACTCGCGTACCGCCAGCCACAGCACTGGGAGAGTGGCGGAGCGCTTGTCGGGATACTTTGCGAAAATCGCATCGATCTCACGCTTCGCCGTCTCCGACCACGAGACAGGGCCGGGATGCGGTTGCATCCCGTAGTCGATTGTGGAGAGGTCGTGGTTGTCGGCCGTATGTGACATTAACGATCCAGTTCGCCAGCGATCATGTTGATAGTCCCAAAAGTCGCGATGACATCCGCGATCATGTCACCGACGATCATCTTCTCGAGTCCTTGCATCAGGTAGAAGCACGGGGGCCGGCACCGCACTCGGTAAGCGCGGCCTTCGCCATTGGAGACCATGTGGAATCCGAGTTCACCGTTGGCAGCCTCGTTGGCGATATAGATTTCGCCGGGTGGTGGCTTGAGCCCTTCACCCTCCATGATCAACATGAAGTGGTTCATGAGCCCTTCGATATTTCCGTAGGTGTCTTCCTTGGGAGGCAACACCACAGACTTCGCGTCAGCATTGATCAGATGGGCGCGCGATTTCTCCGCGCCATCAAGTGTTGGATCGGGACGTACAGTGCGGAGCAGCAAGTCGGCGGTCATCCCCATCTTTGCAGAATCGACCATTTCCGCGCCGGTCAATGGTCGCCCGGTGAGGTCAACGCGAACGGCTCCTCCTGGAATTTGTTTAATGCACTGCCGGAGGATTCGTATCGACTGATGCATTTCTTCCATGCGCACAAGATAGCGGTCATAATTATCGCCGAGAGCGCCGACCGGCACATCGAAGTCCAGTCGGTCATAAACTAAGTAGGGCTCGTCTTTGCGAATGTCGCGCGCGAACCCTGTTGACCGCAGCACCGGGCCCGTGAAACCAACCGACCAGGCATCTTCCTTCGAGATGATGCCGACATCCTTCACACGATCGATGAAGATTCGATTGCGCGTCAGCAGACGATTGACTTCGGCGATCTCTTTCTCAACTGCCACTAACGCCGTCTCAAGTCGCTCCAACCATCCTTCGGGAAGGTCTGCCTTTACGCCCCCGACTTTGACGTAGGAAACCGTGAGGCGCGCGCCCGTGAGCTCCTCGACAAGGCCATAGAGATACTCGCGCGCTTTCATCAGATAGATGAAGCCGGTCATGGATCCAAGCTCCATCGAGCACGCGGCTATGCAGGTCAAATGATCAGTAATGCGCGAGACTTCCGAGATCAGGACACGGATATACTGGCATCGTTCTGTGATCTGGAGATCCAAGAGCTTCTCTACGCCCATTGCGTAACAGACATTGTTGATGAGGGGGGATACATAGTTCAAGCGATCGGTGTAGGGGAAAACCTGCCCCCAACCAACCACTTCGCTGTCTTTCTCAAAGCCACGATGTAGATATCCGATTTCGACATCCGCGCTCTTGACGATCTCTCCATCAAGGGCGAGGACAAGTCGAATGACGCCGTGCATTGCCGGATGCGACGGGCCCATGTTGAGCAGCATATCTTTCGTCGTAAAGGCCGGTTTTGGCGAAACCGGTGACGACTCGGGGGCTGCTGAAGTGGTGAGAACTTCGGTCATATGTAAAACAGTCTGGGTTGGTGTGTGTCGTGAACCGGGCGCTCGACCACCAATGGCTGACGTTTGTTGACCGGATAATCTTTCCGGAGTGGGTGGCCGACGAACTCCTCATACATCAGCATGCGCTTCAAATTGGGATGACCGGCAAACCTTACGCCGAACATGTCCCAAACTTCACGCTCCGGCCAGTTGGCCGCCGGATAAATGTCCGTGATTGAGGCGATGGTCGGAGCTTCGCCATCCGCCGGGCGAGTCTTGACGCGCAGCCGGTCGTTGCGCGCGGTCGAATACAGATGAACGATAACTTCGAACCGGGGCGACTCGTGCAGCCGGATTCTATCCAGTCCCGACAGATCGGTTAGGAAGTCGTACGAGCAATCGGCGTCGTTGTGGAGAAAGGCGATGGCTTCGTGGTACCGCTCCGGCGACACGACAACCGTGTGGTCACCCCGATGTGCATGCACCTCAATAATGGCGTCGGCAAATTGTGCGCGCAGCTTTTCGATTGCGGGATGAACGGTGGTTGGAGATTCCGACATGGAGGTTATCCCTTCCTCATGTCGACGACCGAGCCAGTCAATGAATGCCGTTCCGCTTGTATCTTAGCTTGCAGCTTGATCAGCGCATCCAAGACTGTCTCGGGCCTCGGCGGGCATCCGGGGATGTAGCAATCGACAGGAATGATCCGGTCGATGCCTTGAACGGTTGCGTAATTGTCGTAGAAGCCACCTGTACAAGTGCAGACACCGAACGCCACGACCCATTTCGGCTCGCACATCTGGTCGTACACTTTCTTCAGCACCGGAGCCATTTTGTGGGATATGGTTCCGACAACAAGAAGCAGATCCGCTTGTCGTGGTGAGAATCGCGGCCACGCAGCCCCGAAGCGATCCAGGTCATAATGAGCCGACGAGACCGACATGTATTCCATGCCGCAACATGCGGTCACAAACGGATAAGGGAAGAGCGACCATTTACGCGCCCAAGCGATACCATCGGATAAACGTGAGGTGACAAACCCTTCCTGATCCCCACTTACTCCCACTGCAGCGCTCCTTTTTTCCAGACATACCACAGAGTCAGAGCCAGAATCCCGATGAAGACGAGCATCGAATAGAAGGCGGTGATTCCGATGTCACGAAACACAACAGCCCACGGGAACAAGAATGCCAAGTCGATATCGAAAATGACAAAGAGGATGGCGATAAGGTAGAATTTGACGCTAAACGGTCGGCCCGGGGACTCGAACGGTTCGACTCCGCACTCAAACGGCTCCTGCTTGACCGCAGTACGCACTTTCGGCCCCAGCCAAGCACCGAGCACGTACATCACCCCGACAACAATCCCAACCAGAGTTGCGATGACAAGAATGGGCCAATAGTGATTTATTTCTCAAGCCTCCGCAAAATAAGAACGGCAAAAGCCGTTCTCATCACTGCTCATCGCAGGAGACGCAGGCGGCCGCACGTCCCGACCGCCTGCCCCTGCAATTACTTCTGGAAATACTCGGCGTTCTTCGCGGTGAACTCAGCCCACTTCTCGGGGACTTCGCTCTCCTCGAAGATGGCTTCGACCGGGCAGGCCGGAACGCAGGCGCCGCAGTCGATGCACTCAGCCGGATCGATGTACAACAATTCTGATTCTTCGAACTCCGGCTCTTCCTTGGTGGGGTGGATGCAGTCCACCGGACAGGCCTCGACACATGCTGTGTCCTTCGTTCCGATGCATGGTTCGCAGATGACGTACGTCATGATCTTCGGTTCCTCCTTGGCGCCGGGTGGTCTCGGACCAACGCCGCGCAATCGGTATACATTTCACAATGCTCTGAGGCAAGTAAAACTTACCGTGACGCATTGTGCTCACCTCCCAGTTCAGTGACGCCCGTATCTGAAATTTGTTGGCGTCAAAATCTCTATACGGTCGCTTCGGACGATTTCTCCCTAGGTTCATTCCACACACTCTTTGGGTTCTTCGAGAAGTACGGCATGTCACGATAGGCCAGTTAGCGCTAACACGTTGCTGGGTAGATGGTTGAGTCCATACGTTGAGAGTCGCCCTACGTATGAAGTATTAGACCGGCCGATTGCATTCCGCTCTGTCAATTCCCTACATTATCGATTCGCGCCGGGCCAACTGGCTTCGGCTTATGAATGACGCACACTGAACGGAGGGTTGATCATGCCAGCACGCGCCGCATCCGCGGAATGGAAGGGAAGTTTGAAGGAAGGCAAGGGCACCATGAAGATGGCGAGTGGCGCCTACGAGGGGCCGTACAGCTTTGCCTCACGCTTCGAATCGGGCACGGGGACAAATCCCGAAGAGCTGATCGCTGCCGCCCATTCGGGGTGCTTCTCGATGGCCTTTTCGGCTGGGCTCGGCAAAGCCGGATTCACCCCAACCAGTGTGAAGACCACTGCGACAGTTCATCTCGATAAGCTGGGCGATGGCATGGGGATCGTTCGCATCGACTTGGACATGACCGCGGAAGTCCCGGGCATCGATGAAAAGACCTTTATGGAAGTGGCCGAGGGAGCAAAGAAGGGCTGCCCAATTTCGAAGGCGTTGGCCGCTGTTCCGGAAATTACGCTGAAGGCCAAACTGGTCTAATTGAAGTTCTACGGATTCAACTGATGTAGCGGGGCGCGACGATGTCGTGCCCCGTTTTCATTTCATAACCGGGCGATCTCATCCAGACGTTTCGAGGCGCTGGCCATATCCCATCTTTTGAGGAGGACGGGCTTTCCCCGCTCGAATGCCTCGGCTTGGCGCTCGACCACTGCTTCCGCCTCGACCGAAGACATCGTCAATGTCTCATTAATGAATGACGCCACTCGTGCGTTGTAGAGCGGCGTGGCAAGCTCCAGCAACTTGAACCGATTGGCCGGCCAGTGGTGAAAGGTTGCAGCGAGCTCGTACAATATCTCGACCCAGTCCGATGTTTCAAGGCGGAACTCGCTATCGGATCGAGCAGCCGCGCGCTTGATCGACTCAAACGTATGGGCCGTGAAGATGGCTTGCCAGATGACACCAAATTTGTCGAAGCCCTCACGAAATGCCTGGCACAGCGCCGCATGGTTTACCGTGATGGCCTCCGGCTCCTGGCCATTGGATTCTCCAAATACTTCAGTGGGCTCCGACCCCTGAACAGTCTTCCAGAACATCTCATTTTGCTCCATCAGCGTGAACAGGGTGAAGATCACCTGACGGAACATGGGGCCGAGACCACTGGCAGGGTCTTTGGCGTCGTGAATCTTGACACCCAAGCGTGACTGACATACGCGATACCCGCACGCCAACGCACTTGTCGTCATCCAAATGTCGATTCCGAAGCGGGCAATGTCCGAGTCCCAGACATCTTGCTCCATGTAGTAACGGGCCATCTGACCTGAGAACGCGAAGTCGCCGCCGATCGGCTGACGGATTCGACGGCCATAGAGCGCGCGAGTCAAGTTGTACACGATGTTGTTCGTTATCGTGCCGTCATATTTGTATCTGGTATAGATAGGCGCAACAAAGTCGAATCCCTGACTCACGACTGGTGTCAGCAGGTGTTTCACCCAATCATCCGTGATCGACCGGAGATCGGAATCGACCACCATGCAAGCCGATGCTTCCAATCGGTGCGCGGCTTCAAAAATCGTACGGAGCGCAGAGCCCTTTCCCGGCAGACCTCGGTAGATCGTCACGATGCGTTCCTGCCAGGGCGGACTTACCGCCTCACGCGCCAGCTCTCGGGAATCATCCGTTGAGCCACCGTCTGAAATTATGATGACGGCCCGTTTGTCGGGGAAGTGTCGTTGCAGACCGGTAGAGACCATGCTCACAACATGCGCGATGGTGTCCTGATTATTGTAGCAGGGGATACCCGCCACGATGTCGGCCGAATCGATCTGCTCCAGCCGCCGAACGAGCCATGGACGGAGCGACGTGTCGTATCTTGCCATGACTACCCTATCTGGTTGTCGGCGGCGACAGCCGCGAGGAGACGGTCGCCAAAGTCCGGAATGGCGGCAAAAACGCGATTCCAGCTCGGAATTTGCGGTGCGCCTAGAGTGTCCCGTTCCATGACTTCACCCGCCTTGTGGATCGCTTCGATAAACATCTCGACTGCCAATCCTTCACCATGACGGTCGTAGCTCAGTCCATTGATCATGGCGTCGCCATGATAACGTACGGTCATATCCTGTGCGATGCGTTTGTAAGTAGCTCGCAGTGAGTTGAAGAAGCCAGGGGAGTACACAACATCTTCTGTCGCCAGTGTTGTGAAAAGCGAGTTGGCAATTTCGACTGCCATCTTGTGCAACCCCTTGCCGGCATCATCGAACGACATATCCTGGTGTTTGTGGTCGTAGTTCTCGCACAGCTCAGCTTGGCATATGCGCTTGCGCGAACAGTTGCGATAGATTTCCGACAAGACGCCAATCTCCAATCCCCAGTCTGAGGGAATGCGATTCAGACGCGCCAGGTTCGTCATCATCGAGAATTCGCCAGCCAAAGGGTAACGGAAGCTGTCGAAATACTCGAGGCTTGGGCGCTGCCCCACCATGATCATGAGCGAGCGGAGGAGTGGTGTAATGAACAGTCGCGATACTCTACCATGCATCCGATCAGTTACACGGGAGTAGTATCCCTTGCAGAACTCGAAGTCAAGCTGGGGCGACGCGACCGGATAGATGAGACGGGCAAGAAGCTCGCGTGTGTACGTTGTAATGTCGCAATCATGCAATGCGATGACGTCGCTGTTGGTCTCCGCTATCACATACCCATAGGCGAGCCATGCTTGCTTCCCTTTGCCGTCAGGGCCGGTACTCAGCCCGCTAGAATCAATGAGGTCGAGCAGGCCCCGCAGACGCGGGCCGTGCACCCACATGAGTGTTGTCTTTTGGGGTAGAATCGAGAAGTACTCCTGCGCAAACCGGTACTCCTCCTCTGAGCACGGTCCCAGCGTGACAACGATCTCACGGATGTACCGCGCGCCCTTGAGTTCCTCGACGATGTTCCGAAGCGCGGGTTGCGCCAGTTCGGAGAACAGCGATGGAAGGACGAGTGTCACGCCACGCAGGCGGGAGATCACTTCAAGTTCCCGCTCCATGCGCGGCAGGTCCGTCTTGCCAAGTCGATGGAAGGTGGCAATAGCACCTCCCTGAAAGAAATCGCCCATAGCCTTTGTCCTCCTCTATGGGTTATACGGTTTCAATGAGCTCCAAGCAACCCGCGATCACATAAAAAAACCCTGGGTCGAAGTGCTCGACCCAGGGCCATTCGCTCCCGCTGATACGAGATCAAGCGTCTTTGAGATGCTTGGAGACCAACTTGGTCATCTCAAACATCGACACCTGCGTGCGTCCGCCGAAGATCGCCTTCAACGCCGAGTCGGCATTGATCATGGTGCGCTTCTTCGCATCCTGCAGGCCGTTCTTCTTGATGTAGGCCCAGAGCTTCTTCGTGACTTCGGTGCGCGGCAGCGGCTTGGTGCCGATGACTTCGCCGAGCGTGGCCGACGGCATCATCGGCTTCATGAATGCTGCATTTGGCTTGCGGGCAGTCTTCTTCTTCGGAGCTGCGGCTTTCTTTGCAACCTTCTTCTTCGGGGCCGCTTTCTTCACGGCCTTCTTCGTCGTCTTCTTGGCCGCTTTCTTGGCCTTCTTCATTGCCATACTTGCCTCCGGTGAATAGTGGGTTTGAACGACTACAACGCGATTACACTCTGTCTTCCATGAACGGATTTTGACGCTTTTCCCTCGTAGTTTCGAGTAGATCGGCCCTCAGAAACCCCGTCTGTATCTTCACTCTCCCTATGAAAACCGCCCCTTCTCATAGGGGCCACATTCGCCGTTACGAGGGAAGCATCATCCACTTTCGCGAAGTGCGCAAGGAAAAAATCACATTTTCACCTATGACGGCAAAAAAACTTCATAGGGGAAGCGACGCAGAGCCCGCCCCTAGGTGTCGATCCGCCCAGAATTCGGGGTCAATTCCCATAGGGGAAATGGCATTTACGGGACCATGGATGACACACCTTCGGGCTGGCCAACGCGGCGCTTTACCCCGAAATTGCCCCGGTCATCAGAGGAGAATACCCGAATGGTAAAGATCGCCGCCTCCGTACTTGCCTGTGATTTCAGCCGTCTCGCTGAGGAAACCAAGGCCGTGGTCGCCGCTGGGAGCGACTGGCTGCACCTCGACATCATGGACGGTCACTTCGTGCCGAACATCTCATTCGGCCCCGATATCGCCGGAGCATTCAACCGCTCGACCGACACCTTTCTCGACGTGCACCTGATGCTCACCGACCCTGGACGCTATGCTGAAGCGTTCGTTAAGAATGGGGCCGATTCGATAACGTTTCACATTGAGGCAGTACCGGAGCCGCGCCCGCTCTTCGCGCGCCTGCGCGGGATGGGTGTTGGCGTGGGATTAACGCTGAATCCGGATACGCCCTTGGAACTCGTGACGCCGTACTTGGGGGAGATCGACATCCTGCTGATCATGTCTGTCTTTCCCGGATTTGGCGGCCAGAAGTACATCGAGGGGGCGACACCGCGGATCGCGACCATTCGCAAGGCCATCGATAGCGGCGGCCACAAGTGCCTCATCGAAGTCGACGGTGGCATCAACTTGTCCACATTTCGTCCCGTCGTGGAAGCGGGGGCGGATGTGCTGGTGGTGGGGTCGGGGTTGTTTGGGACGGGGGACTATTCGGCGACGATTAGGAGCATGAGACAATGAGAACCATGCTTCTGGCCGGACTCGTAGGGCTGTTAACCTTTCAGGCGGTGCCTGCGACTGCACAATCCGTAGCGGACATGTACTACTACTTGATGCGACCATTCTTCATTTCGAGGTATCTCGATGTGCACCACGAGAAAGGAATGAAAGCCGCCCAGAAGCAGGATTGGGAGACCGCAGTTGTCGAGCTTGAATCCTCGTTTTGCCATCTTGCGAAGAATGACACTTCCTCGGAGAGCCGGAAAGCATGCATGGCTGATGCGATCGGCGATAGCACAAAGATGTTTTCAATATTCTTGAATCGGCTACGTTACGATCTCGCAATGTCGTACTCACAGCTTGCGGCCCGCAGGGCGACAGCTGGACGCATGAGGGAGGCGGACTCATTGGGTGAACTCTCTATCTACTTTCTCAATCATATCTGGGGTAACATTGGAGGATCACTCGCGGCCGTATACTCAAGCGTGGGCAGCATAAAGTACGATCTGGGAGAACTCTCGTCCGCCGAGAAACTCCACAGGAAAGCTCTGGAATTGGTTGAACGGGAGTCTCAACCGTATTCTACGATGCGCGCGATCTGCGGGATCGGGTTGGGAAAGGCGTATCTGGCTCGGGGCAAGATGTACGAGGCCGAGCCCGTCTTCCTGAACGCGATTGAAGCCGCAGACAGTAATTGCACGCCACTGGGAGCAGAGGAGAACTATGCGTGTGTGATGGCGGCAATTGGCAAAGCATACTTGGGAGAAGATTATCGCCTAGTGGGCAAGAGCGCCGACGCAGAATCGTCTTATTCGCAATCGCTGGCCATGCTCGAGAACTCGAAGATACCGATGGTCCTTCCACAACTTGACTCGTTATTCGATAACTATGTGGAACTGGTACGACTTTCAGGTCGGGAAGATGAGGCCGGAGAGCTTGACAAACGCGTGTGGGGTATAATCGAGAGGCGCATGCAGTCATCCAAGAGGATTGATGCAGAGGACCACCGAACGAAGTGATCGACCAGCAACCGAATCGGAGACTGTCGTGCAATTCCGCATTCGCATCCCCCTCAACTCCGGTCTAGTACGGCAGTGTGGGGAGTCATCAAGGCCGGAGACACTATGGGCGCATCTCTCTCGACTGCTGTCCGAACAACCCGCGCCTACGAACGCATTAGCACAGAATGAGGCCAATCACGTGAGCACCTAGAAGTATCGCGAATCGCGAGTAGATACGAAACTTCAGTATTCTGCCCTGGGCTCAACGGTCTAAAGCACGGCTCTGAACCTACTCCAACGGGAAAACTTCCATGATGGCTTTGTTGCCGTAAGCCACATACAGCTTGTTTGTCTGAGTGTTGACGGCAAAGGCTCGCGGATCAAGTGCTGGCGTCTCCTGAAAACGTGATTCGAATCGGGCGTTCTTGGCCAGCGTGGTCAGCGAGCGCTCCTCGACCGACTTCCGCACCGACTGCGGACGGTCCGAGTCGGTGACAAGTGTGTACCACATGCCCCGGGTCGAGTGGATAGTCAAGTGATGGCGGTCCGAGGTCATACTTTTGCCGGGCTCAAATAACGACGCCGATGACGACGTCCCGCCGGTCTCGTAGGCGAGCGAGCCGTGTGATACGCTTGCTGCGACTCCGCGATTCCCGCTGAATCCCCAGATAAGGGGACGGTAGCCAGCAATCCCGGTGCTCATCGAGATCTTGCGGACCCCCGGAATCGGTGCCGTGAGGTTGGCTGAACGGTCGAATGTACCCCACGCGGACAGTGAAATGGCAACCAAGACAGTGTCGCGGTAGTTTGAGACAAGCAGCTCAAAGTTGTTCGCGTCGAGCGCGATGCCATACGGCCAATTGACCGATTCGCCGACCAGGCTTGAATCGAATGCGAATTTACCGTCGATGCTCGAGTTGTCTGCATCGGTATATCCACCGGCCAGGACGTTTAAGCAGAACACTTGGCCGTCAAATACACCCGAACTAAAGGTCTGATGTGTTACGAAGACGTCCAGCCCATTCGGGGTCACCGCGATGTGTCCGCCGATCTGCACCGGCTGATTCGTATAGAAGATATCCGCGCGATGGGCTGTCATCGTATTGATGTTCCAGAGTCGCAGGTAGTACCCCTGCCCGGCCTTGAAACAGTTGAAGGCAACCACGCTTCCGGAGACGAACGCTAAGTCATATACATTGGTAATGTCAGTGAACTCATGAGTCTGAATCGCACCGGTGGAGAGATTGACTACCACGATGGCAGGAATGAGGCGCCCGCGAGCTGTCGACGTATCGCAGAGAAGCACTGCCGTATTCGACGCCGCGTCGATTTCCATGCGCGACGCTCCACCGAAAGGCAGAGAAATGCAGTCCCCCGATACGTCACCGGTTAGTGTCATGTCGACGCTGACCGTGTCACTCTCAAGCACTGTCACAGCGGCATGCGTGTCAGCGAGGCAGGCCGCTGGCGCGAAGGTGAGAGTCTTGGCACCGATCGGGACATCGTTGAAGGCATAGAGTCCGTTGGCGTCTGTTGTACGGTCCTCATCGTAATCGCCACCAGCCAGATTGACACCGACACCTGCCGCCGGTTGCAAGGCGGCAGCGAGGTCGAATGGCAGGTAAACAGCGCCGTCGACTCTTCCGAATTTGTCGTCGCCGTTTCCGTTGCCATCATCGCCGCACCCCGAGCAGGCAGTGAGGATCACTACGACAAAAAGCGTAGCCATGATCGAGCCAATCGACTGCAACGTCTTCAATTTCATCAGTTCGCCTTGTTTGGGTTAGTATCGTGCCGCGTATGCTGCCATGTCCCTTCTACAAGATACTAACAAGTCCGCCCCATGCCAAACTAAGGCACGGGGCGGAATACTGCACAATTTCAGTCACTTACAATGTACGATGGCTGCCATCGCAGAATGGCTTGTTGCTAGAGTGCTTACAGCCACACCACTTAACCATACGGTCCTCGGTCAGCTCGACCACAATCGGACGAATATCAGTATCACGGTGCGAGCCGTCACAATACGGCTGGCCGGCCGAACGCCCGCACTGGCACCAAGCGACCTTGCGAGCCGCTTCCTGGACAGGGTATGGCGCCTTCTGCGGGATCAGCGGTTCGCTCATACGAATGCCCTCCCCTGGTCGAACTACTTGGCGCCGATCAACTCGACGTCGAACACCAATGTGGCATTGGGTGGGATCACGCCTCCCGCGCCACGTTCGCCGTACCCCAGTCCCGGCGGGATGATCAACAACCGGCGGCCACCGATTTTCATCGAGCCGATACCCTCGTCCCAGCCCTTGATCACGCGTCCTTGACCCAAGGGGAACCCGAAGGTCTGGCCGCGATCACGCGAGGAGTCGAATTTCTTTCCATCGGTCAACCATCCCGTGTAGTGCGCCTCGATCATCTGGCCGGTGGCGGGAGTTGCGCCTGTCCCGACTACCATCTCGATGTACTTCAGCCCCGACGCGGTCGTTATCGTGTCCCCGGCGACCTGCGGAAAGCCTGGATCTGCAGATGGTGACTGTGCCGCCTGCTGCTCTTCCTGTTTCTCTCGTGCCATATCCTCTTCCGTCTGACAGCCGTTAGCGTCCACCATACATCCGGGCGGACTATCCGGGCACTTGTCAAGTTTGTCAACTACGCCGTCGCCGTCGGAGTCGACTGTCTTATTGCCGCAGCCAACGATCAGCACGAAGGCTGCGAGCGCAATCAATCCCTTTGTCTTCAAGAATTCCCCCTTCCAATAACTGCGATTGAGTCACCCAACGGCCCCTCGCCGTCCGCAATGGGCCAATGATACAGTCCGTTGCCGATACTGGAAACGGTTACTTTCGCCGAAATCAGATGTTCACAAGGTGCAGCATCTTGGTCCGCGAGCGCTCAGTTTCGCGCAGGTCCGGTCCCCGTTCGGCCACAGACTTGAGATTGGTGAGGAAGAAACCCCAAGCGACACGGCAGCCCATATGCATTTCCCAACGGCCCTTTGGGGTATCGGGAATATTGAACTGACGCAACTCGACAACACTCCACGCCCCCTGCTTGCGCACTGATATCTCTACTTCCATCCCTGAGCCAAACGTGAACCGTAGACGAGTCGGCGGACGAACCTCCAAAATCCACCCTTCACCGCTGGTCCCGCCGTCGTAGTACCATTCCCACTGGTACCGGTCATTGCCACGGCATGGCTCTTTCTCGCCACGGGCCTGATCGAGTTGGATAGCCGGGAGCTTCACCTTGCTGTTCTTGGCTGGTGGGCCATCCGACGGCACAAAGTCGGCATTGCGGAGAAACCACTTCGCCAACCCCTCGCTTGTGGACAGGAGCTCAAACACCGTTTCCGGACGCGCCTTGATGTAAATTCCGACTTCGAACTGAGTCCAATCGTGTTTCTGCTCTTCCTTCATTCCTGCTCCCTCGAATGCCTGTGACGTTGAGGTGTGGATCGTATCGGAAATGCCGATAACAGTCAAGAGGTTAGGCGGATTCGGCCCGGAAGGGACAGGACCCGGATTCCCCGCCTCGCAGAAACATGACCCGGGTGGGTTGACAAGTTCGTGGTTTGGCCGCTTGTTTCGTATCAGCAGTTGGTGGTGGTGGCCTTACTTTTACCCGCCCGATGTGGAGCAGCAACGATGACGAATCCGAGGAAGTCCGCGCTCTTGCTATTTGTGTGTCTCATGGCAGCGACTGCCCATGCGACTTTTCCCCGTTTAATGAACTACCAGGGACGCATCGATGATGCCAATGGCGATCCCGTTGCCGATGCGAATTACGATGTCACGTTTCGGCTTTTCAATGTATCAGCATCGGGGTCTGCGCTTTGGACTGAAACTCAGCAAGTCACCACGATTGATGGAGTCTTCTCAGTACTCCTCGGGTCGGTTGACACGATTCCCGAGTTCATCTGGTACCAAGACAGTGCCTTCCTCGAAGTGCAGCCGCAGGGATCCGATCCGGTGCTCCCGCGTTCCCTGATCGCGGTTGTGCCCTATTCATGGCGGGCGAGAAACTCTGATCTCATCGGTGGACAGAGTGCGAACGACTTGGAAGAATCGGCAGAGATTCAGGCGGCAATCGCCGCACACACTGCTATTCCCAGTGCGCATCACACAAAAACCATCGATGCATCGGAACTGATACTGGGGACACTCTCCGAAGGACGTTTACCGCAGGGTGCCATTGATAGCAGCGAGATCGAGTTGGAGTCAATCGGCTCAAACCGTTTGGCCGATGAGCCCGGAATCGCCCACACGTATACCGAGTTTGTGGTGCTCACCGGGACCATGGCAGCGATTGACTCAGCTGTCATCACTCTCCCTAAAGGCGGCTGGCTGCTGATCCAGGCCAATGGAAAATTTCTACGCGATCATCCGATCGGCGGAGCTACTTCTGCGGCGACCGTGTCACTGTCCGGCTCCAAAGTCTCGCATACGAATCAGTACTCAGCGCGCTTCTCTGTTCCGACAGGTTTACCCACGGGCACGTACACGGAGAATTTCCTGATCACACAAGTCCTCCAGGTAGGTGCCGGAACCACCAAAGTGTATCTCATTGGTGATGCCGTGGCAGCTGCTCCCCAACCACGGGTCGAGCAGGTGCACATCAACACCATCTATTTCCCGACCGCCTACGGCAACATCGACAACTTCTTGCGTTAACCCAGACACTCATAGATTGAGCGCGACACACTTTTTTGTGTGTCGCCTTTTTTCATTCTGTTTTGAGAATTCCTGCGTATAACTGACCTGCGTCGGCGGTAGGCGTCGTCGCGTGACAGAATTCAAACGAGGGAGATCGAACGATGAAAGTTCTCGTAATCGGCGGAACCGGGACTGTTGGGATACCTGTGGTTCAGGGACTCCAAGCGAAAGGTGTCGAGGTTGGTGTTGTGACACGGGATGTGGCGCGGGCGCAGACTGTTCACCCGAAGGCAACTGTGATAAAAGGTGATCTGCTCGAACCCGCGAGCGTTCGTGAGGTCTTCAAGGGCTATGACACCGTTTTCATGCTCAACCGCACAACCACGACCGAAACTCATGAAGCGCTGCTCGCCCTCAACGGCGCGATTCTCTCAGGTGTGAAACGATTCGTATACATGACAATTCACGATCTGCAGAAAGCACTTCATTTACCGCACTTCGGCGCGAAATTGTGCGTTGAAGAATCGCTCAAGAAGTCCGGGATGGAATGGACAATCATTCGTCCCAACAACTTCCACCAGAATGACTACTGGTTCAAAGATGCACTCTTGCAGTACAGCGTCTATCCCCAGCCCCTCGGGAGCAAGGGACTGCATCGTGTCGATGTGCGCGACATCGTCGAGGCGTCAGTCATTGCGCTGACACAATCCGGCCACAACGGTCAGGTCTACGATCTCGTCGGACCCACTGCGGTTACCGGCCCCAGTTGCACTGACTCGTGGAGCAAAGCACTGGGCAAGACGATCAATTACGGCGGCGAGGACATGGACGCGTGGGAGAAGATGAACTCCGCGTGGTTCCCCGCATTCATCGCTTTCGATTATCGGTTGATGTACGAGTTCTTCCAGAAGGAAGGGCTCTTGGCGACACCGCAGGCGATCGAACGTCTCACCAAATTGCTCGGCCATGCGCCGCGCAGCTACGATGCGTTCGTCAACGAGACCGCGAAGATGTGGTCGTAGTAACAGAAACGAAAAGGGGCCCGAATGGGCCCCTTTTGTTCGTGAAAGTAAATTCCTACTTTCCGTCCTTCGCCGCTTGCGCACGGACATGCGCGCACACCTGATCGACTTCCTTGCGGAACTGATCGAAATCTGTCTGATACCCATTGATCCAAGTGCTCCAGCCCGCCGTTGACTTGGCGTAGTGGATCGCGTCCTCGATCTCGGCATCGGTCGCACCGTTGAGCTTCGCGAACTCGGTGTGGAAATACGAGCAGTAGTGGCACTTGGAAACGGCGGAAACCGCGACGCCGATGAGTTCACGGTACTTGTTGGGAATGGCACCGGGGACCATCTGAACCTGTTTCATCAGTTCCCACTCCAATTTCAACGAATTGTCCGGAAGGGTCTTGAAGAATGACGGCACGATGCCCAGCATCTGCTCCATTTCCTGATAGACGGCCTGACGCTCGGCGCTGGGCGCCTGCGCGTTGATCTTGGCGGTAAAGAGCACGGCAAATGTCAGTGCAACAGCCACCCCCAACACTACTCCGTTACGCGACTTCACGGCGTCCTCCTTCGGTGGAACTATGGGTTATAATGCATTCGTGGCGTGCAATTCCCGCCACGCGAAGTACGACTATCGCCACAAACCAGCGAAATGCGGCAGTTTTTGTCAAGATTGCAGTTGCTGTGAGTCGGAGATCGTGGGAAGCTTAACGTTCGTTCCCATGCTTGAAATGCCCGGTCGCCTTGGCCATGATGAGCTGCGCCCGCTTGGCTTCGGCAGTCTGGATCTTGGCCAGAAATCGCTCAGCATCCTTGCCCGCAAGCGTTGTCACCTGCTGATTATTCCAGGAAATAAACACGCGTCCATCCTTCGAGGCGCGATACGCAAACGGCATCTCATCAAGCTTGCCGCGTTGATCGACCTTTCGTGATTTGGCCATAGCTAATGATAACTCCGGCAAGTCCCGTCATTGCGAGTCCCGCGCTCTATGCGGGGCGAAGCAATCTTTGTTTTTCGGGCTGCAGTCAGGCCGAGCTTGTTCTGCGAAGCTTTAGCGTAGCAGAATGAGGGTGGATGGGATCGAACCATCGACCACCTGATTAAAAGTCAGATGCTCTACCACTGAGCTACACCCTCAATCACGACCAAGATACACACCATTTTCCATCGGAGTCAATTCAGACGAATGTGCGCCACCCGAGCGTCCCCTCACCCGCCCCGGCAAAGAGCGCCGGGACGGCCTCTCCCTGAGGGAGAGGCGAACAACGAAGAACCGTAATCACAAATTGCAGCAAGGTTGTAGAAATGGACTGGTTCGTTCACCTCTCCCTCTG
>Ga0307505_10001314_pt1 | contig 20650 bp, 17 predicted proteins | sample 23_S_MG_FD_202183 | JGI IMG/M metagenome (GOLD analysis project Ga0307505, IMG submission 202183) | Soil microbial communities from Populus trichocarpa stands in riparian zone in the Pacific Northwest, United States - 23_S | ecosystem: Environmental > Terrestrial > Soil > Riparian zone > Trees...
CGACCACCGGTAAGCCGTGTGCGGGAAATCCGCACGCACGGTTTGAACGGGGGTCTTGCTGACACCCGGTCGGGCAACCGACTGGCAACAAGTAGGATCTACCAATGAGCATTCGGCCCTTCGCGGTCCTGGCGCCCTTCGTCATGGCGGGAGCCCTGGTGGGCGCCCAGGCGCCATCGGTTCTCGCCGGCGCGGATGCCCTCGATGCGTTCGTGGAAGGCGCGTCGCAAGGAGCGGCCGAGACGGCGGCGACTCGTGTCGGCAAGGACGTGTCGTTCGACACGGCGTGGAGGCGGCTGAAGGCGGGTCGCGGGTACACGGTCGAGCGCACGGGGCGCGTGGAGATGCCCACGGCGGACTACGGCGCGCGGCTCGACAACGTGCTCGAAGTGCCGGCCGAGTACGTCCCGACACGCGCGTGGCCGCTGCGCGTCAGCCTGCACGGCGGCGTCGGGCGTCCGGCGCCTGGCTCGGGCGACGAACCGGCCAGGCCGCTTGTCAACCGAATCGCGGGCGGTGCCGAGTTCGTGCTGCACCCTCGCGCGTGGGCGCAGTCCGAGTGGTGGACGTGGGGCCAGGTCCAGAACATCGCGGCGCTGGTGGACCGCGTGAAGCGCCGCTACAACATCGACGAATCGCGAATCTACCTGACGGGCATCTCGGATGGCGGCACCGGCGTGTACTTCCTGGCCATGCGATCGGCCACGCTGTGGGCCGCGTGCCTCCCGCTCAACGGGCACCCGAGCGTCCTGGCCAATCCCGACGTGGGCGCCGACGGGCAGTTGTACGCGGGCAACCTGGTCAACTGCCCCTTGCGGGCCGTGAACGGCGGCCGGGACCGGCTGTATCCGGCGGCCTCGGTTGCGCCCCTCATCGAGATGTTTCGCCGCGGCGGCATCCCCGTGGAGTTTCAGGTGTATCCGGAGGCCGGGCACGACGTCAGCTGGTGGCCCGTGGACCGCGCCAAGTACGAGGCGTTCCTGTCGTTGCACGCGCGCGTCGCGCACCCGGCGCGAGTGTCCTGGGAAACCGAGCGCGTGGACCGCTACAACCGGTTCCGGTGGGTTGTCGTTACGCAGCTCGGCTCGCGGCCCTCGGACACGGCGTTCGAGGACGTGAACCGATTCGTGCCCGCGCCCACCCTGAGCATCCCGTTGTACGACCGGTCGAAGCCGTCTGGTCGGGTGGACGCGACGCGCAGCGGCAACGCTATCGAGTTGAAGACGCGGGGCATCCGAGAGGTGTCGCTCCTCCTGTCTCCGGACGCTGTCGACCTCGACAAGCCCGTCGTCGTGACGGTCAACGGCCGCCAGGTCCACAATGCCCTCGTGCCGCGGAATCCCACCACGCTCCTCAAGTGGGCCGCGCGCGACAACGACCGCACCATGCTGTATGCCGCAGAGCTGAGGGTCGGCGTCCCGTAGAGGTTGGAAGGCTCGTCCGTCGCGCGCCTCTGCCATTTCCTGGTCCAGGGCGCGAGAGTTGTAACCGGCCGAGGTCCCCGTCACTCCTCCCACCTCGAGCGTATTGCTCGCCCCGGCGGGTGCCCCATCTCGTGGCCACCTGTGGGACGAGGGTTGGTACCAGCCGCGATTCCAGCTCCCCACCGACCAGGGGGTGCGCAGAAATCGCCATCTTCACGCACTGCGCATGAGGTGTTTATCTCGTACGCCGACCGCTCGTCACACGGCGAGCGTGCCCCAACGGCTCGAGAACCAGCGGCACCAGCCCGCTCCCGGAGCCTCGGTGTCGTCTTGGCGTGGCGGTTGCTCCCTGCCGTAGAGCTCGGCTTGGCCGGGCTGACCACGATCAGGGAGATCCGCCGTGAAACGACTTGTCATCCTCGCCTTCGCCGGGCTCGTCCTCGGCGCCGACGCCACCGCCTGGGCGCAAGGGCCCCGCCTCGACCGCAAGCTCGACGACTACCTGCGCCGCCGGGCCGCCACAAGCGGGGACGCCGACGGCGTGGAACGCGTCATCGTGACGTTCAGGACCGTCGGCACCAGCGCGCCGGCTGTCCAGCGCCTGCGCCGGAAGGGCGCCGCCATTGGCCAGGACTTGCCCTCGATCGGCGCCGTTGCGGTGCGGGTCCCACGTAGCCAGCTCCGAGCCGTGGCGGACGACGCGGAGGTTCTGCACATCTCGCACGACAGCCAGGTGGTGGCCCAGGACATCGATGCCAGTAGCGTCTCCGGCACGGCCGCCGGATCCGCCTACACGCTGCGTCGCACGCTCGGCATCGACGGCGTCAGGTCCACCAGCCCGCTTGTCGGCCGGGGCGTCACCGTGGCCGTCATCGACTCGGGGATTCACCCCGCACCGGATTTTCAGGGTCGCATCGCCGCGTTCGTCGATTTCACCGGCGAGAACGCGAAAGTGGCCACGGACCCGTACGGCCATGGCACCCACGTCGCGGGCACGATCGGCGGGTGGTCGCGTGATGTGTCCGGTGTGGCGACGGGCGTGACGCTCATCGGGCTGCGGGTCCTCGACTCGACGGGCGTCGGCACCACGAGCCGCGTGATCCGGGCGCTGCAGTGGGCCATCGAGCACCGCCGGTCGCACGCGATCGACATCGTCAACCTGTCCCTTGGGCACCCGGTGTACGAGCCCGCGGCCACCGATCCGCTCGTGCAAGCCGTCGAGGCGGCCGTTCGCGCCGGGCTGATCGTGGTTGTGTCCGCCGGCAACATGGGGAACCACCCCGATACGGGGCTGGTCGGCTACGCGGGGGTGTCCTCGCCGGGCAACGCGCCGTCCGCCATCACGGTTGGCGCCGTTCGCACGCAGGGCACGACGCGCCGAACCGACGATCTCGTGGCCGACTACTCCTCGCGCGGGCCGTCGTGGTACGACGCGTTCGCCAAGCCGGATGTGGTGGCGCCGGGCCACCGGGTCTTGGCCGCATCGAGCGACACGGCCGCGCTGTACCAGGCCTTTCCCGTGCTTCGGGGCGTCTCCAAGGATCCCCGGCGGCAGTACCTCTATTTGAGCGGCACCAGCATGGCGACCGCGGTGACGTCGGGCACCGTGGCCCTTGCTGTCGAAGCCGGGCGGCGCGCGTTTGGCGTGAAGCCGACGCCCCGCCAGGTGAAGGCCATGCTGATGCAGACGGCGTTCCCGATGGTCGATGCCGCCGGCGCACCCTACGACGTGCTCACGCAGGGCGCCGGTGCGCTCAACGGCGGAGGGCTCGTGGCGCTCGGGGCCTCGCTGGCCCATCGCACGCCATCGTCCAGGGCGGGGCTGCTCGGGAGGGTGGATCCGTGGACCGTCGTCGACGGCGAGGCACTGGCGTGGGGACAGAACATCGTCTGGAGCGATAGCCTGCTGGGAATCAACGCTCTCGACGCGCGTCGTCTCGCGGCGATCGGGGCGACGGCGTGGTGGACGCGCGTGGTCTGGGGCGACAACATCGTGTGGAGCGACGCCGACAACATCGTGTGGAGTGACCTCGACAACATCGTCTGGAGCGATGCGGACAACATCGTGTGGAGTGACGCCGACAACATCGTGTGGAGCGACGCCGCGATTCTGTCCCTGGACGGCCTCTCAGGCCCCTGAAGAGCCACAGCCCGGCGGAGCCGGGCCAGAGACAGGGCACTAGCGAAGCTCTCGCCGGTTTGAGGCAGAGCTTCGCTAGTGTTCCGAGCCGGTGCCCACCTGTGGGCCAGGTCGGAACACGACCTGGGGCGCCCGCCAGCTGCCTGATCGACCAACGCCTGATGCAACAGGCGTTTAGCCCGTTTCGTGAATCTGGCTTGGTGATTGCTCCTCCAAGGAACGGGTGTCGGCGTTCGGCGACCCGATGGAGGAGGCGGTTGTGTCAGGTAGCGAATGGGGAGCACCCGATGTGTCGACCGTGCGGGAACGAGCGGGTCGATGGCTTCGACCGCTGATGCTGATGGCGCTCGTCGTGCGCTGCGCGATCGCGTTTGCCTGACACCTACACCGGCGCCTCGCCGGTCGGCAGCCGCAGCTCGAACGTGGTGCCGCCTGGCGAGCTGAAGACCGCAACGGTTCCGCCGTGGCGGTCCACGACCGCCTTCACGATCGAGAGCCCCAGGCCGCTCCCTGTCGCGGACCCGGCTCGCGACGCATCCACCTTGTAGAACCGGTCGAAGATGTTGGGCACGTGCTCGGGAGCGATCCCTTGCCCCGTGTCCTGCACGGTGACGACGATCTGCCCGCCGTCCAATCGACAGCGCAGGCTGACCGTGCCGCCCGCGGGCGTGTGGCGGAGCGCGTTGGCCACCAGGTTCTGAAGGGCCTGTTCCAGGCGCCGCGCATCTCCACGGACGATCTCGGCGCCTGGTTCGACGGCGTGGGACAGGCGGACGCCGCTTCCGGTGGCCGCCAACTCGTGACGCGCGGCCACGGCGCCGAAGAGCCCTTCTACCGAGACGTCCTGCATGTCGAGGGTTGCCCCGCCGGCTTCAAGGCGCGACAAGTCCAGGAGATCACCCACCAGGTGCTCGAGCCGTCGGGTTTCGTCGCTCACGATCCGCACATAGCGCTCGCGCGTTTCGCGGTCGGCGGCGGCCGACGGCATGGCCATCGTGTCCAGGTATCCGCGCATCGAGGTCAGCGGCGTCATCAGCTCGTGCGACACGTCGGCCAGGAGCCCGCGTTTGGCGCGATCGGACTCGGCCGCTTCGTGAGCGCGCGCGGCGAGGTCGGCGGTCATCCGGTTGAAGGCGCGCGCCAGATCGGCCACTTCGTCCCCGCCGTCCTCCCGCGCTCGAGCGGTCAACTGGCCTTGGCCGACCGCCGACGTCGCGCGTTCGAGGTCCGAGAGGCGGCGGCGCACCGGTCCGAAGATGACCAGGACCATCAGCGCGGTGGCGGCGGCCAGCGCTGCCGCTCCCGTGGCCGCCAGCGTTGGGCCCAGCCGCTCGGCGAGTGTCTGGGGCACCACCACCACCAGGCCGATGATCCGGTCCTGGACGCGGATGGCCGCGAACGGCGTCGTGCCGGCCAGCAGTGTCCCGCGACCTCGGCCTCGGCCTCGGCCGCGAAAGCCGCGGTCAGACCCTGGTGGGCCACCTCCGCGTGGGGCGAACGCGCCGGCAAGGTCCTCCGGGCGAGAGAGGAGCGCACGAGCGCGATCGATGATCTCCGCCGAGACGCCTGCCCCGTCCTGCGCCACCACGCGCCCGTCGCGCAGCACGACGGCAATCGGAAAAAGGCGCCGCTCGTACTCTTCGCGGATGAACTGCCCCAGGTCCAGGTCCGGTGTGCTCGCGAGGGCCCGGCTCAAGTCCTGGGCAACGAGCCGTGCAAAGCCCGGAGGCGGAGGGCCGGCGGGCGGACCCTCCTGGCTCAGGAGCCACAACACCACGAACGCCTGGACCGCGACGACGGCCGCAACGGTGAGCACGAAGCCCACCGCGATGCGCCAGTACAGGCTTCGGTACCAGCGGCGGCCCACGCCGGCGTCGGGCATTGGATCAGGCATCGGCAAACCGGTAGCCGTCTCCCCACACCGTCAGCAGCACCTGGGGCTCGGACGGGTTCGCTTCGATCTTCCGGCGGATGCGCTTCACCAGCGTGTCGACGCTGCGCTCGGTGACGAAGGCCTCGCCGTGCCACACCTTCGCGAGCAGTCGCTCGCGGGAGAAGACGATCCCGGGGTGCGATGCCAGCACGTACAGCAGGCTGAACTCCTGCCGCGTCATCTCGACCGCTGCGCCGCGCACCTTGACGGATCGGCGGGCGGGGTCGAGCTCGATGCCGTGAAGCGCGATGGCCCGCTCGGGCGATTCGTCGACGGCGTGCGCCCGCCGGGTCAGGGCGTTGACGCGCGCGACGAGCTCGCGCACCCCAAACGGCTTGGTCACGTAGTCGTCGGCCCCGCTGTCGAGGCCGAGGACGGTGTCGGACTCTTCCCGCCGGGCCGTCAGCATCAGGACGGGCGTCCGGCGGTTCGGGCCGTGGCGCCGCATCGCCCGGCAGATCGCCACGCCGTCGACCCCTGGCAGCATGAGGTCGAGGACCACGACGTCGAACGTCCGCTCGTTCAGCATTGCGAGCCCGCCCGTGCCGGTATCCACGGACTGGCAATCGAAGCCCTCGAGGCCCAGGTGCAGGCACACCAGCTCGCGTATGTGCGGGTCGTCCTCCACGACGAGCGCCGAACGAGGAGCCGTGGCCATTGAGGTGGATCGATTATCCCGCCGCGTCCGGGCCTCCCGGCGCATGTCACCGAATTTTCACGTCTGCGTACAGGGGATGCCACCGGCGGCATCGTCCAATCGTTCAGGACGTAATCGATTGGAGGCAGACATGTTCACACAGCAAGAGCGGGTTCGACTGGTGGCGGGGACGGGTGGCGTGGTGGTGGTGGCGGCGTTGCTCGTCGCGATGGTGGCCGGGGTGTCGGCGCAGGGCCCGTCGCCCGGACGGGGCGGCAGGGGCGGACCGGGGGTCGTCGGTGGACCGGGCGGCCCGCGCGGGGACGGTGCCTTCGGCGGAGGGTTCAGGCGCTTGTCGACCCTGACCGAAGCCCAGCGCGAGCAGCTGCGATCGCTGGCGGCGCAGCATCGTGAAGAACTGGCAACGCTGGCACGGCAGGTGGGCGATGCCCGGCGGGCCCTGACGGCTTCGGCCCAGACCGGCCAGGTGGACGAGAGCAAGGCCACCGACGTTGGGGCCGCGGTGGGCGCCCTCGCGCTGGCACGGGCCAAGGCGCAGGCCGAGGCCTTCGCCGTGCTGACGCCCGACCAGCGGGCGGAGCTGGCCACGAAGCGCGACCAGATGCGCCAGTGGCTCCAGGCGCGGCCCGACGGCGGCGGTCCTGGACGGAGGGGACGTCCCGGCAGGGGCCCACGGTAGCTCGCGTCCGACGAATCGGCCTTCAGGTTCCGTGCCTGGGGGCCGATTACCGACCTTGAACGACGCCCGACGCCGTCAATGGCTCCCCCGACACAGACCGTCGCCCCACCGTCGCCCGCCGGTCCAGCGGCCGTCGTCGACCCCGAGAGGCCGATTGGCGACATCCTCGTCGCCGACGGCGTGCTGGCACCAGACCAGCTGAGCAAGGCCCTGCGGGTTCAGACGCGGCTCGAAGAGTGGCGTCCTCTTGGCACGCTCCTCGCGGAGTTGGGCATGGTACCGCGCCCGCGCGTGGAGGAAGCCCGACGGGCCAGCCGGAAAACGCTGTCGATCGAGCAGATCCTCGTCAGCCGCGGGATGCTCCGAGCCGAGCAGCTGGCTGCTACCGAGCGCGCCTTGCAGGGCCGGCCGAACGTCACGGCGGCACGGCACCTGGTGGAGAGCGGCGCCATCAGCGAGCGGACGTACCTCGAGGCGTTCTGCGAGAAACACGGGCTGCCGTTCGTGGAGCTCGATGCCAACCACGTCGACCGGACCCTCCTCGTCAAGGCCAACCTCAAGTATCTGGCCAAGCTGCGCGTGCTGCCGATTGCCGTGCGCCAGGGAACGCTGCACGTGGCCAGCGACGCCCTCCTGACCGACGCCGTGCGCGCCGAGTTGGAGCGGCAGTACCGCGTGCCCGTCACGCTGTGGGTTGCCGAAGGCTCGCGGATCGCGGGGGCGATCACCGCGCTCGAGGCCGAGCTGTCCGGCAAGGCGGGCGCGGCCAAGGCCGTGCAGTATCACGTGGTGGCGCACGTGAGCGACGACAACCGCACGGCCGCCGCGATCGTGGACAACGTGTTGGGGCGCGCGCTGCAGCAGAGGGCCAGCGACATCCACTTGGATCCCACGCGTTCGGGTCTACGCGTGCGTTTCAGGATCGACGGCGAGCTCATTCGCGTCGCCGAGTATCCAGCCAACGCCACCGGCGCGGTGATCTCGCGGCTGAAGGTGCTGGCCGAGGCCGACATCGCCGAACGACGCGTGCACCAGCAAGGCCGGATCGTCCTGAAGGCGGACGGCGAGGAAATCGACGTGCGTGCCTCGTTCTATGTCACGGTGGCCGGCGAGAACGCCGTGCTCCGGCTGCTCCGCAAGACAGGCGTGCTCGTCAGCCTGGACGACCTGGGCATGTCGCCGGCCGCGCAGCGCACCCTGATGCACGATGTGCTCGAGCCGTCCACGGGCATGGTCCTCGTGACGGGGCCGACCGGGAGCGGGAAGACCACCACGCTCTACGCGGCCGTGCAGCGGCTGATGGACGAGTCGAAGAAAGTCATCACGTGCGAGGACCCGGTGGAGTACTTGATGGAGGGGGCGACCCAATGCTCCATCGCCGAGCGCCCGGGCATGACCTTCGTCGACTCCCTGCGCACGATTCTTCGACAGGATCCCGACGTCATCCTGGTGGGCGAGATTCGCGACAAGGAGTCGGCCGAGATGGCCGTCCACTGCGCGCTCACCGGCCACAAGCTGCTGTCCACCCTGCACACGGAGGATTCGGTCAGCGCCATCGTGCGGCTGGTGCAGATGGACATCGAGCCGTTCCTGGTCGCGTCCACGCTTTGCGCCGTCGTGGCCCAGCGCCTGGTCCGCAAGCTCTGCCCGCATTGCCGGAGCGAGCACGCCGCCACTCCTTCGGAGGCTCGCTCCCTGTCGATCGCGCAGGACGACGTGGCGGCCTTCCGCTTCAGCAAGGGCAAGGGGTGTCCCACCTGTCACTACACGGGCTACAAGGGCCGTGTGGGTGTCTACGAGCTGCTCTTGATGAGCGACGCCCTCCGCGACGCCGTCCTGCAGCAGCGCCCGGTCCACGAGATTCGACGTGTCGCGCAGGACTCACCCGGCTTCTACTCCCTCCAGGAGGACGGAATCGCGAAGGCACTCGGCGGCCAGACCAGCCTCTCGGAGATCATCACCAACTGTCCGCGCGTCATCACCACGAAGCGTTTGCGCCAGTTACAGGAGATCTACCCATGAGCGACCTCGCCGAGAAGTTTCGGAGTCCGGTGGTTCCTGGGTCGCCCAGTCAGAAGACGGCCACGCGGGTCGCGGTCGCGGCCCGGCCGGCGCCCGTGCCGCTGGCCCAGCGGATCGAGCAGGAGATCCGCGCGGGCCGTGTGGAGCTGCCGGTCCTGCCGCAGGTGGCGATCGAAGTCCAGCAACTGATGGACCGCGAGGCCGACATCACGTCCCTCGTAAAGGCCATCGAACGGGAACCGGCCGTCGCGGCGGCGCTCATCAAATACGCCAACGCGGCTGTGTACGCGGGCTTGCGCGACGTCACCGACCTGCACCAGGCGCTGCTCCGATTGGGCCTGGACTCGGTGCGGCAGGCCGTGCTGTCGATCTCCGCGAAGGGCGCGTTCGAGACGAACGACCCGAACCAGCGGCGGTTGTACCAGACGATCTGGCTCCACTCGCTGACGACCGCGATCGCGGCGCGGCGCCTGGCCGCCCTTGTGTCGGTGGCCCCCGAGACGGCCTTTCTCGCCGGCCTGATGCACGACATCGGCCGCATCGTGGTGCTGCGTGGCATCACGGCGCTGCGCAAGCGCGACCCGCAGAGCTTCCTTGTGCCCGCACACACCGTCCGGGAGTTCACCGACGCGCTGCACTGCCCGATCGGCGACGTCCTGTGTCACGAGTGGAACATCCCGGCCGAGCTGCGCGACGCCATCGCCCGTCATCATGAGCCCGTTCTGTCCGAGCCCAAAGATACGTTGGCAGCCGTGGTGCAGGTGGCCGACCTGATGGCCGCCAAGGTGGGCGCCAGCCTTCATCCGGATCCCACGCTCACGCTCCTCGGCCGGCCGTCGGTACAGCTGCTCGGGCTCGACGACGTCCGCCTCGCGGCCCTGCTCATCGATCTCGAAGACGAACGGGAGCAGCTCGTCACGATTTTCTAGCGCGCTAGCTCTTCACGTACACGGCCTTCTGTTCGACAAAGAACTCCAGACCCGACCGCGCGTTCTCGGGCGGTCCGTATCCCGAATCCCTCCAGCCCCCGAACGGGAGCCCCGGGTCCTTGAAGCCCGTGTGGATGTTCACGTGCGCCAGGCCGGACTGCACCTCGTTGATGTAGCGCATGGCCGACGTCACGTCCTGCGTGAAGAGGGCCGACGATAGCCCGTAGGCCGAGTCGTTGGCCAGCGCCAACGCCTCGTCCAGCAGGTCGAAGCGGGTGGCCGCGAGCACGGGCCCGAACACTTCCGACCTGAACACGTCCATCGCCGGCGTGACGCCGGCAAGGACGGTCGGCGAGACGAAGTAGCCTGCATCGTCCGCGAGACCGCCCGTCAGGTGCCGCGCGCCGTCGCGTCGCGCGCGCTCGACTGCCGCCGTCACGACGGCAAACTGGTGAGGCCCGGCCACGGGCCCCATGTCGGTGCGCTCGTCGAGCGGATCGCCGACCCGCATCGCGCGACAGCGTTCGATCAGCGCGTCCAGGAAGGCGTCGTGGATGCCGCCTTGCAGGAGCAGGCGGCTGGTGGATGTGCACCACTGGCCGGCGCACGCAAACCCGGCCACGACCGCGGCCTCGACGGCGGCGTCCAGGTCCGCGTCGTCCATCACGATCAAGGCGTTCTTGCCGCCGAGCTCCAGCTGCGTGCGCGTGAGCGTGCCGGCCGCGCGGGCCTGGACCTGCTTGCCCACGGCGGTCGAGCCCGTGAACGAGACCGCGCGCACGCGCGGGTCGTCGACGAGTGCGCCGCCGATGGCCTGCCCCGGGCCGGTCACGCAGTTGAAGACCCCGGGCGGCAGGCCCGCATCGGCGAAGATCCCGGCCAGCACGATGCCCGACCAGGGCGTGAAGGTTGCGGGCTTGAACACCACCGTGTTCCCCGTGAGGAGCGCGGGCAGCGCCTTGCGGCACATCACGTTCATCGGGAAGTTCCACGGGCTGATGACGCCCACGACCCCCAGCGGCTCCTGCCGCACCCAGCCCGTGTAGGGTCCGACACCAGTGGGCAGCGCGTGCCCGCCGAACGTCGCGATCTGGTGGACGTGGTGCGTGCCTTCGACGAGGGCCGACGCCACTTCCGCACGCGCCTCGCGGATCGTCTTCCCGTTCTCCAGCGACACGATGCGCGCCACCCCCTCCTGTCGCTGGCGCAGCAGGTCCAGGAAGCGTTGGCCGAGCTGCTGGCGTTCCGCGACGCGCGTCGCGCGCCAGGCAGGGAAGGCCGCCGCCGCATGGTCGACGGCCGCCACGACGTCCGCCGGCGTCGAGGCGTGAAAGTGCGCCAGGACCGATCCGCGCACCGCGGGGTTCTCGTCCGCAAAGGTGGCGCTGCCGGCGGGCGCATGCCAGGCCCCACCCACGAACGAGCCGAAGCGCGGTGCCGTCATCCCTGCCCCGCGGATCGGGGCGAAAAGACACTGTGACTAGCGAGGCCGAGCCGCATGCTTGTTGGTCAAAGGCGAGGCCTCGCTACACTGCCGCGGGCTCGTCGTGCGCCGGGCGAAGCGCCGCCAGCAGCCGCTCGCGGTTCTCGACCAGGTGCGTCAGCTCCCTGTACATGTCGGGGTTGATCGCAGCCGCGTACGGCAGGACGAACTGTCTGGTTTCGGCCACGAAGCGCCTGATGAACGGCGCGTCGTGCACGAAGCCCAGCGCCGTCATGTTGCTGATGCGGTCGGCCAGCTTCAAGAGCTGCGCGCGAGGCGAACCCTGGGTCATCACGCGAGAGAGGTACTCCGCCTTCGACTCGCGGGCCCCGGCCACGGTTCGCATCGTCATCTCCATCACCAGCTCGTAGACCGCCGGGCCGTCCGCGTCGATCCGGATGATCTCGTCCTTGGAGACGCCGGGCAGCGAGGGCGCGTCCTCGAACAGGTCGTGGATGACGGCCGCCTTCAACAGCACGGAATCCACGATCTTGTAGTCCAGCAGGATCGCCATGGTGCTGATCTGGTGACGGAACATGTTGCTGCCGCCCTTGCGCTTCACGCCAATGAGCGCCATCGCTTTGACGATGTAGGGCGCCATGGTGATGTTCGCGAGGGTGTGTTCCAGGTGATCCATACGGGCTCGTCACAGTACCTATCGGGCACTGCGGCATCTCAGCCCAGCGGGCCGAAGGATCTGAGATTCTAGCCGATGAACCGGCCCTCCGCCGGCTCGAGCTACTAATATCGATACTGCGGGGAGGCCGGCGTGCCGGACCCCAAACGAGGGGGTGCAAATGAGCATGACTACGTTTCGTCGGCGTGCGGCGCCGCTGGCCCTGACAATGGTGGTGGCCGCATGGGCAGGCCCCGGCAGCGCGCAGACCGCGCAGACGCGTCAGGTGATGCGCGAGAAGCTCGAGATGTCGGAAGTTCTCCTCGGCGCGCTGGTGACCAGCAACTGGGGTGCCCTGGGCAAGAGCGCCCAGGCGCTCGTGGCCGTCACCAATCGGCCAGGGTGGCAGGTGTTGGAGGCCCCGGAGTACACGCGCCAGACGCGAGCCTTCCTCACCGCAACCCAGGCGCTCATCGACGCCGCAGGCCAGCGCGACCAGCGGGTGGCCTTGACCGCGTACAACGGGCTGGTCGCGAGCTGTGTCGAATGCCACCGCTACGTTGCCCGCTCGCGTGTGGCCGACCAACGGCCACGTCTCCCGGACACCCGCTAGCGCTCGGTTGACCCTCCCGCCACCGGCGCGGTACGCTCGGCGGCGACGGGCCGTTGTGTGGCTCGTTCTCATTGCGGGAAGGGACAACCGAATGAAACGCAGGTGGGTGAGAGCCGCGGCGGCAGTCGGATGCGTCATGTTCCTGTCGGCGTGCGGTGGCGGAAGCGCGCCGGCCAGCGGCACGTCTCGCGGCGGGGCGGCGTCGCCACCCGCGGGTTCCATCCCGGATCGCACAAGAGAACAGTTGTCGGAGCTGGGGCGGCAGCACAAGACCGCTCAGGCCCTCTACGAGGCTTTAAAGGCGGAGGCCAGGGGCGGGCAGACGCTGGCGTGGGCCGCGATGCCGGACTGGAGCGGCGTCTATTCGCGCCCGGCCGACAAGGGCTTCACCTTCGATCCCGATCTCCCGCAGGGCGTCCTCACCTCGGCGAAACTGACGCCGGAGTTTCAGGCCAAGCTCGAGAAGCGCGTGGCGGACGTCAAGAAGGGGATCGAGTGGGATCCCATCTCCACATGCGCCCCGCCCGGGCACCCGCGCTGGTTGACCGAACCCTTCCTTCGCGAGTTCATCGTCACGCCGAACCAGACCTGGCTCGTCAACGAGATGGTGAACGACCTCCGCCGCGTCTACACCGACGGACGCGCGCACGTGCCGGAGGAGGATCGGTATCCGCTCTACAACGGCGACTCGATCGGGTTCTGGGACGGCGACAAGCTGGTGGTTCACACCAACCAGCTCATGGCGGGGATCTATCAGCGCTCGAACCCCGACTACACGGAACAGGTGGAGACCGTGGAGATCTGGCGCAAGGCCGACGCGAAGACGCTGACCGCCGACGTCTGGGTCTACGACCCGCCGGCGCTTGCCGAGCCGTGGTATGTCAAGCAGTCCTACGTGAAGCTGAGCGATCCCGATCTGCGGATCCGGTATTGGAACTGCGCCGAGAACCAGAACAACGCCGTGTTCCAGACAGGCGATGGCACGACGCAGTTCAACGACTTCACCTTTACCGCGCAAGACGACGCGCAGCGAGGCAAGTGATGACGAATCGTCCCAGCTCTCTCGCGGTCGGACTTCTGGCGGGGGCGGTGGTGCTGCTGGCCACGGCGGCCACGACCACGGCCCATCACTCGGCGGCGATGTTCGACGACAAGAAGACGGTGACCGTCGAGGGCGTGGTCAAGGAATTCCAGCTCACCAACCCCCACTCGTGGCTGCTCGTGGACGTCACAGAGAAGGGCGGGAAGGTGGTCACCTGGGGCTTCGAGGCAGAGGGGCCCAGCACGTTGCGCCGCGCCGGCATCAAGCCCAGCGATCTGCGCCCGGGGACGAAACTGACCATCACGGGAAATCCCATGAAGGACGGTCGGCCCGCGGCGATCTGGGTGAACGCCGTCCGAGCCGACGGCCTGAAGTTCGATCCGCGTGCTGGCTTCGCTACGAAATAGCTTCGCTATTTCGTAGCGAGCTACCAGTGTCTTCTGGTCCCCGCTTCGCGGGGACGGTAGCTTCGCTACTAGGGTAGAGTAAAGTCTCGCGGCCCTGGCGCCGATTCCCAGAACAAACCCTCCACGACGGCCACGTCGTCCGGTGTGGAGCAAACGGCACGCGGAGGGCACGCCATGGGGCCACTGCGAGAACTGCTCTCGGTCGACGAACGCCGGACGCTGGAGTTCTTCGTCCTGGGTCTGAAGGACGTGTGCGACGAGGGCGTGGACGTCGACGAACTGCTCTACAACGCCAGCGTGCTCGCGCACTACGCGCTGGTGTCCACCGAAAGCACCACCGACTGGCCCGCGCCGACGACGCTCGCGACGGTGTTCGATCAGTTCGTCCACGAACCGGACGTCGTGCCGACCACCTCGCTGATGGAGGAGGCCGGCGCGCAGTGCCTGCTGATGACCGGCTTCTTCGAGAACCAGATGCGCGAGCGCCACAACATCCGCTGGTACGCGGGGCTCGGCGCCTCCTTCTTCGCCCGCGCCGCCGACCAGTCCCCGTCGCTTCGCCGGGCGCAGTTCCTGCACGCGATGGCCAAGCACTTCGAGGTGTGGCGGTGCCGCCACGCCCGGCTCAGCCGCGAGCTGCGTGACACGCCGTACCTGCTGCGACTGCCGAACCCGCCGGCCCTGATGTAAGAGGTCGAAGCGGCCGTGCCGTTCGGCGGTGTATCCTGGCGCCGGGTGGAGGGGGCTTCCCCCGGAGGAGGCGAGATGAGTGTCCGTCGTCTGCTGGCTGTGTGCGCGATGGCCCTCCTGGGCGTGCCGTTCGTGGCGTTGCTTGCGGCCCAATCGGGCGCGCCCGCGCGATTGCCGTGGGGCGACCCGGATCTGCAGGGCGTCTGGTCCAACGCCACCCTGACTCCGCTCCAGCGCGCCCCCGAGCTGGGAACGAAGGCCTTCTTCACGGCCGAGGAGAACGCGGCGTTCGCGAAGCAGCGGCGGGAGCAGACCAACGCGGACCGGCCTCTGCGCCCCGGCGACGTCGGCGCCTACAACGATGCCTTCTTCGAGCGGGGCCAGGGCGGCGTGAAGACCCTCCGTACGTCGCTCATCATCGACCCGCCGGACGGGCGCCTGCCCGCCCTGCTGCCCGAGGCGCAGCGCCGGGTCGCGGCTCGCCTGGCGGCGGCCGAGAAGAGCCCGGCCGACAGCTGGCACGACCGGTGGTTGACCGAGCGCTGCATCCTGTTCGGGGCCACCGTGCCGATGCTGCCCGAGCCCTACAACAACAACTACCGCATCGAGCAGTCCCCCGGCTACGTGACCATCCTCGTCGAGATGAACCACGACGCGCGTGTGATCCCCGTCGACGGCCGCGCACCCCTTTCGCCCGCCATCGCGCAGTGGACCGGCGACTCGCGCGGGCGCTGGGACGGCGACACGCTGGTGGTCGAGACGCGGAACCTCAAGTTCAACCACCAGAGCCGATTCGGCGTAGGGTACTTGAACGGCGCGAGCGACGAGAACCTTCGCGTGGTGGAGCGCTTCACCCGTACCGACGCCACGACGCTGACCTACCGCGCCACCGTCGAGGACCCCACGGTGTTCACCAGGCCGTGGACCGTCGAGGTGCCGATGGATCGCGCCGACGGCGCCATCTACGAGGTGGCGTGCCACGAGGGCAACTACGGGATGTTCAACATCCTGTCGGGACACCGGGCGGAGGAACGGACGGCGGCGGAGGCGGCCCGTCGGGGTGGGCGGTAGGCAGTTGCTACGGCGCTGCGTCGGCCTGGTGCTCGCGGCGTTGGCGCTGCTGCCCGAGGCAATCGTCGGTCAGTCGCCGCAGGCGCCGGACGACTACAACGGCGGCCCGTTCACCCGCGGGCCCGTCTACGAGGCGCCGTTCTCGGCCGAGGCCGTCACCACGGTCAACTTGAGGTTCCCCGACGGGCGGCGACTCGCGCAGCGCACCACCGCGCGCTATTTTCGCGACGGCAACGGGCGGGTGCGGGTCGAGCACCTCATGGAAGGCCTGCCTGCGGCCCGCTCACCAGCCGAGCGGGGCATCAGGCTCGTGATTGCGTCGAATCCGTGCGAGCCCCACGCCTCGGCCGTCGACCCCGTCACCAGGACGGCCCATCGTTTCTTTCCGAGCTGGCTGTCCGCGATGACCATCGGAGCGTCGAGCTATCTGCCGATTCCCCTGGACGGTGGAGGCCAGTTCCTGCACATCGAGCGCGCCGTCGGCGTGGTCGACCGCGGGGCGATCGTTCCGCCGGGCACGCTTGTCGACGACGCGCCGTTGGGCATGCGACGTTTCTCGGGTCTCGACGTCGTCGGCCGCCGCGTCACGATGACCACGGCGACGGGCCAGATCGGCAACGATGCGCCGGTCGTCGTGCGCGATGAGGGGTGGTACTCGCCGGACTTGCATCTGGTCGTGGCGGTGGACTACTCGGATTCGCGGTACGGCACGGTTCGCTATCGCCTCACCAACCTTCGTCGAGAGGATCAGCCGTCCGAGCTATTCGTCCTGCCGGAAGGATACGACGCCAACGCCTGGACTCTGCCGGGGACTGCCATCATCGGGTTCAGGCCCCTCGCTGCCATTGTCGCACCGCCGGTACCCCGCGCACGGCGTCCGTAGGCAGTCCCCTCGGCGGCTTTCGTCTGAAGCGCGACCAGGCCGTACAAAGTAAACGGGGCTGGCCAGAAGGCCAGCCCCGTGGTTGTCGGTGCCGAGCGACGGCTGCTACAGGTCCGCCCGACCGGTGCTGGCTCCCATCTTCTCGATCTCGGCGCCCGCGACGTGCGCCATGGCCAGCAGCAGGTTCGCCGTCGGCATGTCGTCTTTCGCCTCGATGTGCCGATTGCCCTTCATGCGGCCATGCGCGCCGCCCACGATCACGGCCGGTGGGTTGCTGCGGTCGTGCGCGTTGCCGTTGCTCATGCCGCTGCCCCAGTACACCATCGAGTGGTCCAGCAGGTTCCCGTCGCCGTCTTTGGTGTCCTTCAACTTCTCGAGGAACTCCGCCAGCTTGACGATCTGGTAGGTGCCGATCTTGGCGTACTTGGCCAGCTTCTCGGCGTCGTTCCCGTGGTGCGAGATGCTGTGGTGCGTCTCCGGGATGCCGATGTGCGCGTAGCCGCGGTCGCTGGCCTCGTGGCCGATCATGAACGAGAACACGCGGCTGATGTCGCCCTGGAAGGCCAGGTGCATCAGGTCGTAGGTCACGGTCATGTGGTCGTCGAAGGCTTCCGGCATCCCGAGGGGGGCTTCCGGGTTGCCCGTCAGCGTGCCCAGGCGCGTTTCCATGCGGTCGAGCTGCTGTTCGACCTGCCGGATGTTGCTCAGGTACTCGTCCAGGATTGCGCGATCGGATGCGCCCAGCTTGCTGCGCAGCTTGGTCGATTCGGCCATCACGGAGTCCAGCAGGCTCTGGCGTTCCTTCAGGCGTGCCGTCCGCTGCTGCTGGGAACCCGTTTCTCCGAACATCCGCTCGAAGGTGACGCGCGGGTTGATCCCGACCGGCAGCGGGCTTGTGTCGTCGCGCCACGAGAGCGCGTTGAAGAAGGTGCACGGGAAGCCGTCGCAGGCGCCGGCCGCCGTGCCCATGTCCTCGGTGCCCACCTCGAGCGACCGCAGGGGCGCATCCCCGCTCACCGCGTCGGCGATGTACTGGTCCGCGGTCTTCTTCGACTGGATCTTGCCGAAGGCGTCGCCCGTGCCCTCACGCGTCCCCACGGGCCCCGTGCCGTTCAGGAACGCCGAGCTGGCGCCCAGGTGGACCGATTCGCCCCACGGCGCCTTCATCTTGCTGACCGTGACCAGCTGATTCCGGAAGGGCTCCAGCGGCTGCATCACCGGCTTGAACTCGAAGTCGGCGCCGGTCTGGGTCGGGTGCCATGTGTCGGGGAACACGCCGTTGGGCATGTAGATGGCGCCAAACCGGAACGGCGACGCGGCAGCCGTGCGGCTCTGCGCGGTCATTGCCGGCACCATGGCATCCAGCAGGGGTAGCGCCATGGCAGCGCCGAATGTGCCTTGCAGGAACGTACGGCGGGACAAGTGCTTCTTTGTGATGATCATGGCTACTGTACCCTCGCGACTAGGTTCGTGGTTTCGTTCTGTGCCGGTTTGGTTCGCATTTGAAACGCCTGACTTTCGACGATGCCCTGGATGATCGACGTCAGCCGATAGTCGTTCAGAGCCGCCCGTCTCGTGATGCTGCGGACGAGCGGCATGTCGGACGCCTCGACGCCGCGGCCCAGAGCGTAGGTCATCATCCGCTCGGTCAGAATCGTGGCAAACGACGCCGGACGGCCGAGGATGACGTTTCGCAGCGAGACCGGGCTGTCGATCGTCGTGCCGTCCGCGAGGACGCCGCCCGTGTCCAGCTTGGAGCCGTCGGGCATGGTGGCTCGCCACTGGCCCACCGAGTTGTACTGCTCGAGGGCAAAGCCCACCGGGTCGATCATCCGGTGGCAGGACGCGCACGTCGGGTTCTGGCGGTGACGCTCCAACTGCTCGCGCACCGTCTTGGGCGCCGCCGATTTGTTGCTTTCCTCGAGCGTCGGCACGTTGGGCACCGGCGGCGGTGGCGGCGTGTTGAAGAACGTGGTCAGCACGTACTTGCCGCGCAGCACCGGAGACGTCCGGGTGGCCACCGACGTCAACGACAGGACGCTGCCGTGGCCGAGCAGGCCGAAGCGGTTCGGGTCGGTCAACTTGACCTGCCGGAACTTCGACCCGTAGACGTTTGGCAGACCGTAGTGCTTGGCCAGCCGCTCGTCCACGAACGTGTAGTCGGCGCTCAAGAGCTCCATGGCGCTCTTGTTCTCGCGCAGGACGTGCGCGAAGAAGAGCTCCGTTTCCCTGCGGAAGGCCTTGCGGATGTTGTCGTCAAAGTCCGGGAACATCAGCAGGTCGGGCGACACCTTGGCTTCCAGGTTTCGCAGCTGCAGCCACTGCCCGACGAAGTTGCTGGCCAGCGCATCAGCCCGCTTGTCGGCAATCATGCGCCTCACTTGCGCGGCCAGCACCCCCGGCGCCCGCAGGCGGCCGGCGACGGCCAGGTTCATCAGCTGCTGGTCGGGAACGCTGCTCCAGAGAAAGAAGGAGAGGCGCGAGGCCAGCTCGATGTCGCTTACCGGATGCGCCGTGCCCGGCCGCAGGGCGGCTGGGTCCTCCTCTATCCGGTACAGGAACGAGGGGCTGGACAGCACGCGCGCCAGGCCCACGCGGACGCCGGCGTCGAAGTCCTCGCCGCCGGCGCGCGCCTGCCGGTAGAACGTCATGGGCGCCTCGACATCCTCGGCCGTCGTCGGGCGGCGGTAGGCACGCCGCGTCAGATTGCTGAAGATACGCGTCGCGCAGGCCGTCTCTTCGGCGGCCGAAGCCGGCGTGCAGATGAACACGCGCTCGCGGCTCGGGTTGAGGCTGATGCCCTTCACGTCGTAGGGGCCTTCAACGCCCACGTTCTTGAGCCGGGCGTGGCCACCCACCATGTGGACTTCCTGGCTGTCGCGCAGGGACGGCACCCACACGTCCTGACGGTTGGTCGGTCGCTCTCGCCACGTGAAGCCCACCTCGTGCGGGCCCGCCGTGACGAAGACCCTTCCGGACATGCGGGCGTCGACCAGCTTCTGCGCCTCGTTCATGTCCTTGGCCTGCACCGCGTGGTCCTCGAACCCGCCGATCGGCGCGCTGTAGACCTCTTCGCCGTCCACGGTGATGATGAACGTTTCCGGGTACTCCTGACCCTCCACGCCGGCGTAGCCTTCTTCGACGCCGCGGACCAGCCGACCGAACAGCTTGTAGTGGCCGTCCGCCGGAAACACGTGGTTCACCTTCGTGCCGCCGCGCGTGCCGAACGGCAGGCCGTCGACATGGTCCCGCTGCGTGAACTCGCGGCTGATCGAATACTCCGTCGTTCCGGGCGGCGTGTTCTTGTCGCCGACCACCATCGTGCTGATGCGCTGCGCGACGAGCAGATACCGCTCGAGCAGGAGCGGCGACGTGCGCAGCGATGCGGCGATGTTGTCGAATCCGAAGTTGGCGCCGTCGCTCGGCAGCAGTTCCGTGATGTCGACGTCGAGCGCCAGCAGGTCCCGAATCGCATTGCCGTACTCGGTGCGGTTCAGGCGATGCATCACGTAGGTGCCGGGCGTCGTCTTCCCGCGCCACGAGCGATCGAGTGAACTCGACAGGTAGGCCGTGAAGGCGGCGTACTCGGACTCGGCCGGGTGCGGCATGCCCTGTGGCGGCATCGCACGGTGGCCCAGCTTGCGCAGCACGCGCTCCCAGGTGACGGCATTTGCCGGCAGGTCCGCCAGCTTCGCCACCTCGAGGTTCACGGGCTCCGTCGCCGGTTGAGGCGTGCGGGTGTTGTGGCAGCCCACGCAGTACTTCGTGATCCACGCCTGGTGCTTCGCGGTCTCGGCCGCGGTGGGCGCAGTGCTAGCTACGGGGCTAGCGGCCTGAGCGCTGGCCACCTGGCCGGGGGCGGCCGGTGCACGAGCAGGAGCCGCGGCAGCCGCCGCGGTTGGGGTTTGGGCTCGCGCCGGAGCCGGGGCGGACGGCCTGGGCGCATTGGACTGCGCCAGCAGGACCGCAGCGCCGACCCACGCGAGGGCGACGCCTACCAGAACTTTCTTCATTGTTCAGCCTCCGCGTCGGCCTTCTTCTCCGCTGGCTTCGAATCGGC
>Ga0307505_10001315_pt1 | contig 20619 bp, 18 predicted proteins | sample 23_S_MG_FD_202183 | JGI IMG/M metagenome (GOLD analysis project Ga0307505, IMG submission 202183) | Soil microbial communities from Populus trichocarpa stands in riparian zone in the Pacific Northwest, United States - 23_S | ecosystem: Environmental > Terrestrial > Soil > Riparian zone > Trees...
CTTCGATACCGAAGCCCCGATCTATACCCGCAGCCGATATCTGCCGCCTTCAAAACTTCACGATTGCGATATTGATAATTCGATGGTCAGCGAAGGCTGCATCATGAACGGTGTTTATGCTCGGCGGTCGATAATCGGATTGCGCAGCCGCATTGATACCGGAGTGCGCGTCGAGAATTCTATCGTAATGGGTGCGGATTTTTTCGAACCGCTGGAGGCGTTAGAAGAAAATCTGAAAGCCGGAATTCCCTACATTGGAATTGGAAAAAACACGATAATTCGGCGGGCGATCATTGATAAAAATGTTCGCATAGGACGCGACGTAAAACTTCTAAATGAAAAGGCCGTCGAAAAAGCCGACGGCCCAAATGGGTGTTACTACATCCGCGAAGGGATCATCATCGTGCCGAAGGGAGCGTTGGTCCCGGACGGCACCGAAGTTTGATCATTTGCCTGCCAACCGCCGGTCGCTTTGGCCGACGATGTAACTCGTCTTTGCACGCACGACGACATTCGGCCGTTGAACGCGAATAGTGATTTGTCTGCGGTCGCCGATCTGGCCTACCTTTTCAGGATAGTAACCCAGTGAGTATTGCCGTCGAAGCTCTTCGGCAATTCCCGAAAATGAAGATTCAAGATTCAGCATCGAATCGGCCTCAAACTTTCGGCCGCCGCTGTTTTGCGCAAGATTCTCAAGGTAACGCCGTCCCGTCTCGTAATCGCCCTGCATTCCGCCGCCGCCCATTGGCTGACCGTTTATTATTAGACCGCCAAGTATCTTGCCCAGAATTCCGCCGCCGGTGTTTCCCGGCGGATACCCGCCGCGCCCGCGACGCTGGTTGCCGCCCCAACCGCCGCTGCCGCCGTTTTCGGTGTCGTATCGGATCGGATAGACCAGAACGTCCGTCTCTTCGGCATCGCGAAGCGTGCTGTCAAAATCGGCACGTCGCGACGTAGTGTCAACGCCATCGGTAAACAGAACGATCGCTTTGCGGCCTTCGATCTTTGTCAACTCACGGTTCAGCACCTGATCGACCGCCTCGTACAGGCTCGTGCCGTCACCAAAATCGGCTGACTGGATCGCTCGGCGGATCTGAAACCTGTCGTTTGTCGGATATGTCAAAATCTGCACATTTTCATCGAACGCAACTACCATTACCTTGTCATTCGCACGAAGCTGATCGACGAACATCATCGCCGCCTGATGGATCTGATCTATCTGAAACCGCGTCGAAGGGCTTACGTCTATCATCAGTACGACGGTAAATGGTTGTTCGGTAGAAAGAAAATAATCCAGCTTTTGTTCGATGCCATTCTCAAACAGCTTGAAATCCCGCTGCTGCAAATTTGGAATGAACCGGCCGTCGCGGTCCAGCACCGAAACCGGCATTGTAACCAAATTTGTTTCGACCTTAATGACCTCGTCTTCTCCGTCAGCGGTTACGGGCGTCGGAGTTGCGGTCGTCGTCCGCTGGTTCCCGCCTTTTAACACGGGTACGCCGCGGCTGTCGTAAACCGGGGAATTATCATTCAGGATCTTTGGCGGGGTCGGCGTTGGAGTCGCAACGACTCGCGCACGCGACGATTGGCCAAAAGCGGCAGCCGCAAACATCCCAAAGCATGCAAAGGTGAGCAAAAGTCTATTCATTTCAATCCGTACTCCGAGACGAAATTCTACTTTGGGGAAAGCGTTGTTTTTGATTGTAACACGAGCATTTTAGTTGCTTGTTTTATTGTCTAAAAGCTCGATTGCAAGGTCGTGAAACCGGCGGCGGATGGGATTTATATTAACGAACGGCAGCGAATGGTTGTGAGTCCGGTTTGTAAGCAGCACAAAAATGCGTTCTTTGACCGGATCGATCCACAAGCTCGTTCCCGTAAACCCATTATGCCCAAAACTTTCCGGCGACATTTTCGTCCCGGCGGTCGAATCTTTGGTCGAAGCAAGCTGAAACGCAAAAGAACGGTCCTCGTTCATTCCCTTGGTGAAATTCGTCCGAAACAACTCGCAGGTCGTGGGCTTCAAAAGCCGCGTATAGTTCGGCAAAAACTGCTCCGCGATCTTGAAAACCTCTTCCGCAGTCGAAAACAGCCCCGCGTGCCCGGCTACACCACCCATGAAATACGCATTTCCGTCGTGGACCTCACCCCAAATGATGTGATTGCGGAGCTTGTCAGAACCGCCTGCGGTAGCGGGCCGCTGAAGATAGCCTTTTTCAAGGCACATCTGCCTCTCGTACTGGTTTCCTTTTTCGCTTGCAGCAATCTGTGTTCTTAGATGGTGAGCAGGATTGAAACCGGTTGAAGAAAGATTTAGCGGCATTACGATCTCCTTGCTCGCAAACTCGTCGATCCTAGCCTCACCTAGCCGTTCAATTAGAAACATCAAAACTGTGAAGTTCAAATCGCTGTATGTAACAGCATCGCCTGACCAATGCATTGGTTGATGAAGTATCTGTGTCAAAATCTCACTTCGGTCATTGCACAACAGGTAAAAAGGTTTCCACGCTTCAAAAAACGAAGAATGCGTAGCAAGCTCCCAAACGCTGGTGTCCCAGGACTCATGTCCGTAATGGCTGGGCGCGTAGAATTCTGGAAAATAGTGGTCGAGCGTTCGGCCTTGTTCAAGTTCTTGCGTTTCGACTAGCGTTGCGGCCAATAAACCGGTAACCAATGGCTTCGTCAAACTGGCCAAATCATAGATCGTATCGAGCCTCGCCGGAATCAGTTCCGGCTCGACGACCGCATATCCCAAAGCGTCATGAAACACGATCTCGCCTTTTTCCGCAACGAGATAGACGGCAGACGGAAAGTCTCCGGCGTCGATGCGTTGCTGTAAAAAGTTTGAGATCACTTGCATGTGACAGAATCGTGACTGGAGCGGCAAGCATCCCTGCTTGCCAGAACGCGAAGCGTTCTAATCAATTTTCATTCTCGCATTTTCCCAAGCACTACTAAACCGCCATTCGTCCGGTGACTGACACAATCCGGCTTTAACCGGATTCTGCTCAATATACTTAATCACCGCCCAGTAGTGCCGGTCGTTGCGGATATATCGGTAGAATAACTCGTGTTGCCAAAACTGGCCTTTTCGATTTAGAAACCTATTTGCCTTGGTGCGGTGAAAGATTTGATCGAGTGCAATATCTCGGGCAGATGCCGGCCCTCGAACGGCTGGAGAAGTAAGTGAACGTGATTTGGCATGATCACCCAAGCGATCAGCCGATATTTCTTTCCATCGTGGAATAATAAGGCATCTCGAACAATGATTGCGATTTGTTCTAGTCGAAGCCAACAACTCCCGGCCCCGGAATCCAGAAACTTCTCAATTCGACTTCGAAACGCCGCGTCCGATCTTGCTTCCAATCGCCACTTATCGAGCAGCTCTTGCGGCATCGAATCAAAAAGTCGAAAGGTTACGAATTGCGACTGTTGCGGGCCGTCAAAATGCGGAAGTTTTCGTGAATGCCAGCCATAGTCTAGACGCGAACGCTTGGGCTTGAAATTAATCGGTCATTTGTAATTCATGAAATGACAAGCAAGGATGCTTGCCGCCCCAGTCCTTGTCGTTCCAGTCATTGGTGCTACAATATCGCTTATCAATTCTAATTCGGAGGCAATTTATGAGCAAAGTAGAATCTGCAGACCTGATCTTGAAACTTTACGACCTGCGTCGTGAAGCGACCATGCGTAAGGCACGCGACTGGATGTTTATGTTCCACCCGACGAGTGCGGAAGAATATATGAAGACGATGATGGACCCCGAGGTCGGCGCGTATCTGAGAATGGTCACGTCGTATTGGGATATGGCCGCTGCAATGGTAAGCCACGGAGCCATCGACGCCGAATTGTTCAATGAGACGGCGGGCGAGCATGTGATCGTTTTCGCAAAGATCCAGCCGTTCCTCGCCGAGTTGCGTGAGATGTGGCAAAACCCGACGGCTTTTCAGCACCTCGAAAAAACCATCATGGACAGCCCCGGCGGTGCCGAACGCATAGCTAAAACTCAGGAATGGATGAAGACAATAAAAGAACAAATGGCCGCTGCTCAGGCTGGCTAGTCGGTTCTCGATTTCTGAAAGAAATAGCTGTTGGCTAATTGCTGACAGCTATTTTTCATTTCTGCTGAAGGTTTAAGTTGGCGGCGTGTTCCTCGATCTTCTTCAACACGCCAACCGCCAATGCCAACGCCCTCCTGCCATCTTTTCCGGAAACAGGCGGCTGGGAATCGTTTTCGATCGAATCCAGAAACGCAGTTATCTCCGCTCGAAGCGGTTCCACGTCGTTGATCTCTAAGCGATTTATGGTGATCCCGGCTAGGGGATGTGCGGGATTTGGATTTAGCGAAGTCACCGAAGCAAATTTTGTTGCGTAATCCAAAACCACATACGAACTTGTCTGGTAGAAGCGTGTCTTTCGCACCTTTTCGGTCCCGATGCGTGAGGCCGTGATGTTCGCAACGGCTCCGTTCTCGAATTCTATCCGAGCGTTCGCAGCATCGACCTTGTCGGAAATTATCGGGATACCGACGGCGTGTATCGCGGAAACTTTCATGTCTTCTCCGACCATCCACTGGACCGCGTCGAGGTCGTGGATCATCACATCTAACACCACGTCAACGTCGAGCGAGCGATTGGGAAACGGCGAGACGCGGTGGATCTCAAAATATAGCGGCCGCGTAATGTGCGGGCGAAGAGCGACCATGGCGGGATTAAATCGCTCCAATTGCCCCACCATCAGTTTTGTACCGGACTTTTCAGCGGCTGCGATGATCTTATCGGCCTCATCGAGTGTGATCGCGATAGGTTTTTCGACAAGAACGTGAACTCCGTGTTCGAGAAATGCACAAGCGATCTCGCAATGCGTTTCGGTCGGCGTAGCTATGGACACGACATCAACTTTATCGAGCAGTTCTTTCCAGTCTGTGAATGACGGGCATTCGTTCTCCGCCCCGATCTGCGTCGCGGTTTCGGTGCTCGAATCACAGGCGCCGATAAACTCGATGCGGCCTTCGCGTTCAAGTTCTGCGTAGTTTCGCGCGTGGTGGCGGCCGAGACTCCCGACACCGACCGCGGCACAGCGAAGTTTAGTTGTTTCAGACATATCGAGTTCTCGTTGTGCCCTTACTTCGTGCGGGCTTCTGCATTCGCCTTTCGATAAATTCTTAGCAATACTTATTATTTTCGGCTAAGTCTCGGCAAATGACAAAGTTACAGCGTTCAAAGGGCATCTGGTGGTTTTTCGCCGCGTTGACGGTTTTTGTCTATTTGTATGCGTTGAATGTGCCGCTGCTCGGGCCGGACGAGCCTCGCTATGCACAGGTCGCACGCGAAATGTGGCAAGCGGGAGATTGGGTAACGCCTACGCTCGGCGGCCACAACTGGTTTGAAAAACCCGCGCTTCTTTATTGGCTGCAGATCACTTTTTATCACGTTTTTGGCGTTACGGAATTTGCCGCGCGTCTCGGTTCGGCGTTGTTCGGACTCGGAACGATTTTCTGTTTATGGCTTGTCGGACGCTATGCAACGATCAACGATCCACGATCCACGGACGACCTGGCGAGTTGGCTCGCCCTTGTCGGTGCGTCGTCATGCGGATTATTGGTCTTCGCACGCGGAGCGAGTTTTGACATTATCGTTACTTTTCCTTTGGCGGCTTCGCTTACAGGTTTTTTTGTTTATCTGAAAACGCAGGATTGCGATTCGCGTTGCGGCACCGTCGGGCTTGCCGCGTTTTATTTTTTTGCAGGTCTCGCGATGCTTGCAAAAGGTTTGATCGGCGTAGTTTTTCCTTTCACAATCGTCGGATTTTATTTCGTTCTCTCGCGGCAATTTCCGCCAAAGCGATTTCTCGTCAGCATTCTTTGGGGCAGCGTGTTGATGCTCGCTGTCGCAGCTTTGTGGAATGTCCCGATGTATCTCAGGCACGGATGGGAATTCATCGACGAGTTTTACATACAGCATCATTTTCAGCGTTACACCTCGAACAAATATAAACACCCGCAGCCATTCTATTTCTTTTGGTGGGTGCTGCCGCTGATGACGCTGGCATGGCTGCCGTTTTTCTTTGGTGGATCTTGGCGGGCTGTAAAGTTGATCTTTCGATTCAAGAAAGAAGACCCGCTTATCCGCGCACCGAAAATCGTCGAACCGGATTCCACCAATATGGTCGATTCTCCCCTACACCCCAACTCCTCCACGCCCCTGCTTCTTTTCGGCTTGGCGTGGATGCTCGTGCCGCTGGTTTTCTTTTCTATTTCGGGATCAAAACTTCCCGGCTACATTCTTCCCGCACTGCCCGGAGCCTTGATCCTCGCGGCGGTCTTTATTTATGACTTCGTGCAACAGTCGGACGCTCGAAAGCGCGCAGTGATGGCAACTTCGCTGGTTACGTTCCTCGTTGTTATCGGATTACTTACGTTCGTCGTTCCCAAATTCGCTGATTCCGATTCGGTCAGGCGGCTTATACAGACGGCTGACGCGAACGGATATTCGACAAGCAGGATCGCAAATTTCGCGACGCTTTCGCACAACGCGGAGTTTTATGCGAGCGGCCGCTTGATCAGAAACGCGGACGGCTCTCAAGTCAGGTTTAACGATCCGGCGAAACTTATCGAAGAGCAGCAAAAAGCCGGAGCACCGCTTCTGGTTTTGGTCCCGCTGAAGCAAATTGATCGGCTGAAGGTTGAAAACAAAACGCGCATTGCGGATAACGGCGACCTGGCGATCTTTGTAATAAACGGAAATTAAAAATCACTTCTCGGCGGCACGGCGAAGGCGGTCCATCAGCGCAGCCCCGATCCCATCTTCGGCGACGGCTTCGCAATAGACGACTCCGATATTTCTGCGGTCACACTCGCGGAAAAACTCAAACACCTCATGAGCGTATCGCGACGGATTTGAAACTATCTTCAAAAAAGCGAGGTCCGATGACGGTTTGTTGATGCCGATGTACGCACCATTCATATCGAGGCCTTGCGAATCGTTTTCAACGATAATAACTTCGGCCTGCGGCGAATAATGCTTGTGCTTCAAACCCGGGCTCCGCGTCTCGCCGCTGGTTTCGCCTTTCTCAAAACGGGTCGAAGGAACGACCGACTGAAGCTCTTCGAGCGAGATCGCACCGAGCCGCAGCAGCACCGGCACGTCGCCGGTGCAATCAACGACCGTCGATTCCAGCCCGATCTCGGTCGGTTCGCCTTTCAGGATGCACTCGATGCGGCCGCCCAGGTCTTCGTAAACCGCCTGCCACGTCGTCGGGCTCGGGCGTCCCGAAATGTTCGCTGAAGGCGCCACCAGCGGCACACCGCTTTTTTCTATCAACTCGCGGGCCGTCTTATTGGCCGGCATTCTGAAAGCTATTGTCTCAAGGCGCGCCGTAGCGGAGCGTGCAGCTTTTCCCGACCCGCGCGCAACTATCGTCAGCGGCCCGGGAAAGAAGTTTGCGATGAATTCCCGCCCGTGGTCATTCAGATCAACGGTCAGCTCTTCAATCTGCTCGACGCTCATCACATGAACGATCAGCGGATTGTCCGACGGCCTTCCTTTTGCCGCAAAGATCTTTTTAACCGCCGCATCGTCAAACGCATTCGCCCCAAGCCCGTAAACCGTCTCCGTCAAAAACGCCGCCAACCCACCGTGTTTGATTATCTCGGCAGCATCATCGACTGAATGTGTCACGATAGTCTTCATTGCCTGCTGACCAGAATGCATATTTGGTCACATTTTACATTCTTTACAATCTCTTTGCGTCGGCTTAACAACCGTGGGGTGGGCGGACGGCACAATGGATGTGTAGGAGAACTAATAATATGAAACCGTTATACCTTTCGCTTTTCTTGATTCTAGCATTTGTGGCGTGTCCGGGAATTAGGGCGCAAACTAAATCGACCGTTGAGATGCCGATGAAGATGCGGGCCCTGATGCCGGCGGTTGAGGTGATGGTGAACGGCAAAGGGCCGTTCCTTTTTGCAATCGATACGGGTGCTCAGGGCCAAGCGCGACTTGATGTTTCACTTGTAGAAAAGCTCGGATTGAAACCAAGCGGCGAGGCTCGTGCAGGTGACGGTTCGGGGCAGAATGCCCGGGTCCTGCCAACTTACGAGATCGATACGCTCGACATCGGCGGAATTAAATTCAACAAACTAACAGCTCTTTCGAGAAACTACAACGCCGCACCCGGTGTTGAAAAGATCGATGGGATTATCGGCTTCGGGCTTTTTGCCGATCACCTTTTGACGCTCGACTATCCGGGCCGCAAGGTGAAGATCGGCACCGGAGCGATCTCAAAAACCTCCGGTCAGAACGTAATCAATTTCGATAATTCACGCGGCATCGTTTCGGTCGATCTTGTCGTCGGCAAGCAGACGATCAAGGCGAACATTGATTCGGGCAATATGAACGGCGGATTTATGCTGCCAACCGAGCTGGTCGAAAAGTCGCCGCTTCTTTCCGAAGCCGTCGTCGTCGGGCGTGCGAAAACCGTCTCGAACGAGATAGAGATCAAGCAGGTGAAGATGAAGGAGACGATCAAACTCGGCACGCTGGAATTCAAAGAACCGACCGTCACGTTTCCGTCGTTCGGCACCGCGAACATCGGCGGCAAGGTCCTCAATAACCTTGTGCTGACCTTCGATCAGAAGAATAAACTTATAAAATTTGGGTGAGACATACGCAAAAAATGCGTTGGCCGAACGTCTGATCTGTAACAACGCCGAAAGGCGATATTTATTCGGAGGGTATCAATATGACGGGCATTTTCATCATAAGCACGGGAATCATCGCAATTCTTATCGGTCTATTACTTCCGGCGATACAAGGAAATCGAGGTTAGTTTTCACCCACGATGCCCACACGAATAAAGCCCGGCTGCTGTCATGAAGCGCCGGGCTTTTTTGCAGTAGCCCGCTGCTTAAACGCAGAAGTCCGCACGTTAGTAATGGCGTAATCCGCAAGGTGAAGGTTACGCCCTTACTAACGTGCGGGCTTCTGCAAAGAGCGGGATTCTGAAACGGACGGGCTTCTGCATTGTGGCTCTGATAAAATTATTATGTGACGATCGACGAGAAACTAAAGATGCTTCCGACGGCTGCCGGTATATACATTCATAAGAATGCGGCCGGAAAGATCATTTATGTCGGCAAGGCCAAGAATCTAAAGAACCGCGTCCGATCTTACTTTCAAAACTCACGGACGGATTGGAAGACCAGTCAGCTAAAGCGTTACATTGCAGATTTCGAATTCATCGTCGTCGATAATGAGGTCGAGGCACTCGTACTCGAATCCAACCTGATCAAGAAGCACAAGCCGCGTTACAACGTGATGCTTAAGGACGACAAGCAATATCCGCACCTTAAGCTGACGAACGAGCCGTTTCCCAAAGTGGTCGTCACAAGGAAAGTTCTTCGCGACGGAGCGTATTATTACGGCCCGATGCTTCCGGCTTCACTCGCGCGAAAGACGCTTGATCTTGTGAACCGCGCGTTCCAGCTTCGCACCTGTGAGATCGACATCGACGGTAAACTTCCGCGGCCGTGTCTTGAATACCACTTGAAAAGATGTCTCGGCCCGTGCGTCAAAGGGCTTTGCACGCAGGACGAATACACCGAAGCAGCACGCGACGTAAAGACTTTGCTCGAAGGCAGAAATAAAGAACTTGCCGGTGATCTTGAGGCACGGATGTGGCGGTTTTCTGAAGATGGCAAGTACGAGCTGGCGGCGAAATACCGCGATCTGCGAAATACGGTCATCGCTCTCGGCGAACAACAGAAGATGGCGTACACCGCCGATCTCGACGTCGATATTTTCGGCTTCTACCGCGAAGGCCCGCGTCTGGCGTTACAGCTTTTCACAATGCGCGAAGGTCGCATCGTCGGTCGCCGCGAATTCTTTTGGGAAGACCTTGCAGAAGATGACGATGAATTTAATGCCGGAGAATTCTTAGGCGAAGTTCTGATCCAATACTATTCGACCGATTATGTGCCGCTCGAAATTCACGTTCCGAACGATTTCGAGGACCGCGTGCCATTGGAAAACTTGCTGACAGAACGCCGCGGACGCCGCGTTCGAATAAGCGTTCCAAAGATCGGCGAAAAGCGGCATCTGATCGGGCTGGTCGAAACAAATGCGCGCGTCGCATTTGAACAGCGTTTCCGCGTTCTGAAGGCTGATTCACAGAAAGTGCTGGAAGAGCTTCAGGAAATTTTGGAACTGTCGTATTTCCCCGACCGCATCGAGTCTTTCGACATCTCAAATATCTCCGGTTCCGAGAACGTCGCGGGAATCGTCGTTTTCGACAACGGCAAACCGGCGAAGAATCTTTACCGCAGATTGATCATAAAAAGCGTGGACGGCCAGGACGACTACGCCTCAATGCGCGAGGCAGTTTTTCGGCGCTATAAGAGAATGTTTGATGAAGGCGGGCAGCTTCCGCGGCTGATATTTATCGACGGCGGCAAAGGACAGCTATCGGCAGCAGCGTCAGCCATGCGTGAACTCGACCTGGAACAAATAATGCTCGTCGGTCTCGTCAAGCCTCCCAAGCAGCACAGCCAGATCTCGCATCTGCTCGTGCATGGACGCGAAGACCGGCCGCCGATACCGTTCGACAGAAATTCGCTGGCGTTTCGTCTGATCCTGCAGATCCGCGAAGAGACGCACAAAACGGCGATAGAGTTCCACCGAAAACGCCGTGAGAAGCGCGACTTTAGTTCCGAGCTTTCAGACATTCCCGGAATCGGCGCCAAGCGGCGGCTGAAATTATTAAAGGTATTTGGTTCGATCGAACGTATCGCGAAAACTCCGGTCGAAGACCTCGCAGAGATCGTCGGCGGCAAAGCCGCTACGGACGTGTTTGAACATTTCGAAGGCCAAAGAAAAATGGCCGGCTTGTCAGTTAAACCAGACCCTCAGGTCTGAATAAACGTAACTGCCCTCTTGATCGGCTCCGCCCGAAACTAGATGCCGCGTATAAAACTCGCGATTCTTCTCAAACTCGTCCTTCGAGATCTCCAGTCCCTTCCCAAAACGCTCTTCTATAAAGTAAGAGTTGGCCTGGAGTTCCCGGGTTGCATGACCAAAAAAGCTCAAGGCTCCTCGCATGATTCGCGAACGCGGACAAAAAGCTTTTTGTATTCCTTCAGATAAGTTCCGTCGTTACCGCGTTCGTCGTATTCGATCAGTGCATTCGCGCAGTTTCCCCAACCGAACGCCATTACTTCGACCATGGCAAATTTCTCACGATCCGGTGACGCCAACTGTTGTTCGAACTTTGCTTTCACCTCATTCGGGCAGCAGTTTCTTGCGCGTCCTTCTAAATTAACATCGAGCCAAACTTTGAATAGGCTCTCGCCTGATGAGATTAAAGCCTCAGCATACTTTAGGTTGCACGAAGGGGCGGCGGTGTATTCGCGAAGCACTTTCGGGTCGTCGTAAGCCAGAGTCTGAATCCGACGAAACCTATAGGCCTGGTCCATCTCTTTTATCTTTCGCTGGCGGACGGTTTCCCAAAACGGCGACTTCACGATTTTCAGCGATTTCAGCTTCGCAGATTTCGCGGCGTATTCTTTATCGAGTGCGGCAACGTCAAGCTTGGCGATGTCTTCATATTTGAAAACCATCGGGTGGTAGGTGAGATTGAACTGACCATATTCGAACAGCCGTGCCGTGTTCCGCAGTTCAATTTCCGAATACTTCTTTGAATCGTAGGTTAACGTAAATTCGCACATGTCGGCCGCCCATTTGAATGTGCGACTTTGAGCAAACGCCGTCGAAGTCAAAATCAGAAAAACAAGAACCGCAGATATCTTTTTCATATTGAGAACCATTATAAGTTCATTTACCGCGCGGACAAGCGCACCAATGACCGAGCCGTCCGCTATTTTGTTGACGGACGACGCGGCCACTTTTGCCCCGGGGAGGACGGTTACTGTTTCTTAACGTAGTTACGGTGAACGATCAGCTTTGACTTATCGTCGCGTGCTTCGAAAACGACGTTGTCTTTATCTTCACGCGTGACGACGCTGGAAGCCCCCGACGCCGGACGCGACTTTGCTTTGCCCCTATCCGCATCCGCGATAAACGAAGTTACATCTTTCGGTTTCGCGCCTTCAGCTAAACGAACACCGCGTGAATGCGAAACTGCTTCAACCGCCGCGGCCTTCAACATCCTCGGCCACAACTTCTTGAACAAAGCGTTGGAGACATAAATATCCGCACTGTTCAACTGGCCGTTAACTGCGAATGCGTATCCGATCACATCGGATTTCCCTGCGACCGCGTTTGAAAGTGCCCGAACATATTCCGCGGTATTCTCGGCGACCTTGCCGTTCTCAAGCGTAAGCTGAAGGCTGGTGCGCGATGTTTCCGACGCAACGGAACCGCCGACGTTGTCGCTCAAACGTTTTTGAGCCTCGGCGACTTTCGACCAAACTTCCTGCTGTGAACGTGTGTCGTTGGCGGCGAGTTTCAGTTCCTTTGAAACGATACGTTCGTCTGATGAAGAAAATTGCGATGCGTCTTCGTTCTTTCTCTTTTCCCATCGACCGGATTCGACGCAGAATGCCTCGATGCTCACCTTACCCGAACGTGCCGGTATAATGATGCTGATTCCGAGAACGCGATCCTGTTTTCCGCCTTTGACGATATCGCCGGACTGGATAAAAACGTCGAATTCGCGCGAAATATTCTCGACCATCAGCTCATTCACGTCCGACGTCTCATAAACTTTGAAGATCCTGCGTTCGAGCGCTTCGGGCAGCGTGATGATGTTTGTTTTGCTCGTCTCGTTCTTTCCGTGGATCAAAAAGATCGTCAGGTTCTTGTGCGTGTAGGGCGTCGAAATACGATATGCGGGCGATTGTGCATTGATGGCGATCGCGGCAAACACAACTAGAAATGCGGCAGCGATGCCGAAGGTACGTTTCAGTTTCATGATGCGGACTTGCTCCTATGGTAAATTTCCGGGGAAAGTCTTTCGTTCTTTAGGTGAACGCCATCATGAAACGTTTCTTGCAAAAAAAGTTACGGATTAAATCCGCGCAAGGTGTGTTCGAACGATGCTCGGCTTGGCACGAAGAGTTCGACCGCCTTTTCTATCGACTCAGACGCTCCAAGCAAAACCGCCGTATCCAAAGCCTTTAACGTGAAATCTGCACCGGGGCTGACGATAGTTTCCTCGCCGCGAACGATGGCGATGATCGTCGCTCCGGTTTGTCCGCGAAGATCAAGCTGAGCCAGATTCTTACCAATGACTGCCGAATCTTCGGGAATTCTTACTGTTTCGGCACCTGCGGCATTCAACGCGGAACGCACGTCTTCGGTTTTATCAGGCGGCGGATTTGGCGAACGCAGCATCTCGTAACCTTGCTTGCGGATGCGGTCGATCTGTCCTTCAATCACGCTGCGTGCAACGCCGAAACGGTACAGTACGCGGGAAAATATCTCGATACTTGTTTCGAATTCTTCGGGAATGACCTCGTCGGCGCCGAGTTCGAAAAGCTCTGTGATCTCGGCGACGTAGCGCGTGCGGACGATGATGTGAACTTTGTCATTCAATTGACGGGCTTGTTTCACCGTGCGCCGAGCCGCCTGCGGGTCAGACATTGCAACGACCATCGCCCACGCTTCTTCGATCTTTGAATGCGTCAAAACTTCGCGTCGGGTTGCATCGCCAAAGTTGATCTTTTCGCCCTTGGCCTTGGCGCGTTTTACGACCTCTGCATTTAGCTCGAGAACGACATACGGAATCCCGACCGAACGAAGGACGCGGGCCAGATTTCTTCCGTTCAAGCCGTAACCGACGATCACGACGTGCTGCTGCAATCCGCCGCTTGACGTCATATGGATGTCTTCGTTCTCCATATTTTCAACATCGTGAACGGTTCCGTCCTTTAGAAAACGCTGGATCCAAAAACCTACGCTTGGAGCGGCGGCGATCATGAACGGTGTCGCGATCATCGAGATGATCGATGCTGCGAGGAACTTTTGATAATCGTCGTCGGGCAAAAGATTTGCGGCTTGTCCGACCTTTGCCAACACAAACGAGAACTCTCCGATCTGGGCCAGGCCCATTCCGGTCATGATCGCAATGCGTTGCGGAAAGCCGAGCAGACGAATGATCAGCCAGACGATCAACACTTTTGCGAGGATCAAACCGACGACCAATGCGACAACGATCCCGATATTCGCGACCAATGCCGAAATCGAAAGCAGCAGGCCGATCGAGACGAAAAACAGGCTGTTGAAGACTTCGCGAAACGGAAGAATCTCGGTCGTTACCTGATGGTTATAGTCCGTGTCCGCCAAAACCATTCCGGCGATAAAGCCGCCGAGAGCCAGCGACATTCCGAAATTCGCGGTTATCCACGACATGCCGATGCAGAAAAGAACGACCGTCAGCAAGAAAACTTCGGGGCTTTTCAGATCACAGATGCGTTTCAGAAATCTCGGCAGGATCAGCCATGCGACAGCCACAATGATGACAAGCGCTAGTAACGAACTACCGAGACTCAGCAGAATAGACGTAAAACTGACGACGTCCTCACCGCCGAGCAGCGGAATTATCAGCATCATAAAGACAATGCTGATGTCTTGAAACAAAAGTATTGCGACGCCTGCGCGTCCATGCGGAGCGTCAACCTCATTGCGGTCAACGTAGGTTTTCAGCACGATGGCCGTGCTGGATAAAGCGATGAGAAAGCCAAAAAAAACACCATGCGTCAGGCTCCGGCCAAGCGCGTAAGAGATGCCGACAACCGCTCCGGTCGTCAACAGCACCTGCAACCCGCCGCCGACCAGCACCAGTCGCTTCATTTCGCGAAGCCGTTTCAACGAAAACTCAAGCCCGATCGTAAACAGCAGGAGCATCACGCCGATCTCAGCAAGGATCTCGATGCTGTGTAGGTCTTTTATCAGCCCAAGTCCGTACGGCCCGATCGCCATTCCGGTCAGCATCAATCCGACAAGCATCGGCACCTTCAAACGCAGGCAAAGGAATGCGACGGGAACGGAAACCAAAAGAATAATTAGCAGATCTGTGAACAGCTGCGGAGTATGCATCCGGCCTCTCCTTTTTTTCGTACGGTGAAATAAAGATAGCGCGTCTTGCGGCAAAACGTTATCGAAAAGCCGAAATCGCATTTTAAGACAGCGGTCGATCAGACGCTAGGCGGAGGCCGGCTGTTCAGGTCGGAAGGAAATGTCCTATTAAAGGAAATGCTTGTGTCCGGAAAGAGTTTTACGAAATCTCGGATCGCAGACCATTTTCGATCGATCTCGATGCTAATCGAATCTTCCGCATCGAGATCAGCCTCGACACCGTGTTTGTGAAGGCCAAAGGGATTCTGACGCTTTTCAAACCGGGAGGCGTTTTCGTTATATCCGGCATCAATCAATGCTGTGAGATTTGATATATCGCACGCAGCCTGTGCAACGGCAGGGAACGGCAATAACCGTATTCCTTCACCCTTAGAAAACAAAAGCCCAGCAAGCAGGATCGTCAGAATCGCAGCCTTGAAGAACATTTTATTTGAAACGAGACCGTGCATTTATTACATGAGAGGCTACAATCTTAAGAAAAAAACGGCATTTCATCAAATACTTGGGTAGAAATTCGCTTCTGATTTCTCACTGGCTTTTTGTTTAGGGCAAAGCATCTCGGGTTGAACCAATTCTCTGAACCTCTACTAGGAGGCCATTGACGAAACTTTTGGATCACCCTAAAACCTGCTATAATGGGTATGAGACGGGTCTTTTATGTTGAGTTGCGACAAAATCTTTCGAAGCCTCAATCGCTACGGCGCGATGGCCGGACTGCTTTTGACGCTGTTCGTTTCGAGCGGCGAAGGCGTCCGTTTGTTTCCGATCCCGGTTAACGGCGACATAAAACCTGAGACATCCGACGTCGCATTTCACGATAAAGACTCTTATTGCGTCGGCATTCAAACGGCGCGAAATCTTTCGTCGAACCAACGTACAAAGCACGCGGGCGATCTTAGGATCGACGCCATAGGTGCATCTCCTGCTTACGCTGGCAAAGAAGGCCGGGTAGCGGTTTCTCACATTCGCGCGTCTGAATTCTCGCCCAACCATACATTCAGATCAGATCCACCGATAACATCACACGCCGGGCGAGCTCCGCCAATAGCCTAAGTTTTACACGACATCACCATTCGTTTCGGCAATGCTGAATTGCCGGATAGGTAGTTGGCTATTTACCCGTTTTTTACAGCGGGCCATGCGGAGGTGCATATGAAAGACAAAGCTCCAAAAAGAAGGAATTTAAAAGTTTTGGTAATTTTAGGCTCGATCGGGCTTACACTAGGATTGCTAATATATTTCGAGCAGATCGCGCTCATTTACGGCCTTTCGACCCTGGCGTTGATCATTCTGCTGCTGATAGTCGCGTTCGCCGATCTTGAGAAAGTTGGCGAGGAAGCGCGGATTGAGGCATATGGCGGGACCGGCCGGGAAAAAGAGAATCTGAGGAAAAACACGCTTGAGAATATCGAGCGTCGTAAAGACCAGGGACGCTCACCCGAAACGGTGAGCTGACAAATCAAGGAGACACATTCTTAATGTCAACAATCAGCGAAGCCTATCTGCCCGGCGTCGGGCGCAAGTTTCAAATCGAAACGCTCAGGGGCGACCGCCTAGTTGTCGTCATTCACGACGACGGCGTGCGCGAACTTTACCATTTCACCCGTAAGAATCTGGATCGCCCGGCGTCGGTCATTACCCTGAACGACGGCGAGGCCAGGCAAATCGCCGGAATCGTCGGCGGGTTAACTTACGTTCCGAAGGCTCTGCCGACGGCGGAGGTCGTGCTGGACGACCTCGTTCTGGAATGGTTCACCATCGAGCCGGACGCGGCGGGCGTCGGAAAAACGATTCGTGATTTGCAGGCGCGAACACAGACGGGGGCGTCTATCGTTTCACTGGTCGAGCCAAACCACATAACGCGCACGAACCCCGAAGCCGACACGGTGCTGAACGCAGGCGCGACGCTTATTCTGGCGGGCGACCGGCAGACCATCGCTGCGCTGAAAAGACTTTTAATAAACGGGAAAGTATAGCTGATGGATAATATCGTTTTAGAGGTCGGCTTGGCACTGGGGTTGATTTCGGTCGCCGTACTGCTCGCCGAAAAGCTCAAATTGTCGAACGTCCCGTTTCTGATCCTGATCGGGATGGCGGTCGGACCGCACGCGCCGCAGTTCGGCGTGTTCGACTTTCGCTTTATCGAAACCGGGTCGCTTATCGAGTATATGGGACGCATCGGCGTTCTTTTTCTGCTTTTTTATCTCGGTCTTGAGTCGAATGTTTCGCGCCTGATAAAAGCCGGACGCTCGATCCTGACGGGCGGTTCGATCTATATCGGGATGAATTTCACCATCGGGTTCGCTTACGGCTATCTCGCCGGTTTTCCGATGCGCGAAACGCTGATCATCGCCGGTTTAACGACCGTTTCGTCGAGCGCAATCGTCGCCAAAATTCTTTTTGATTACCGGCGAATGGCGAATTCCGAAACACAGATGATTCTCGGCATCACGATGTTCGAGGACGTATTTCTCGCGGTTTACCTGTCGCTCATCTCCGGCATCGTTTTAAGCGGCGCGACTTCTTTCGCGGGCGTTGCTTCCTCGGGCGGCATCGCTCTCGGCTTCATCGTCGGCTTGATACTTCTCGGCCGATGGTTGACGCCGCTGCTTAATCGACTATTAAATATTTCGTCGAACGAAGTTTTCGTCGTCGTTGTTTTCGCCTGCCTGTTTCTGCTGGCCGGACTCGGCGAGACGATTCACGTCGCCGAATCGATCGGCGCTCTGCTTTTAGGTTTGATATTCGGCGAAACCGAACACAGCGAACGGCTGGAGCGCCTTGTCATTCCGTTCCGCGATTTCTTCGGCGCCGTCTTCTTTTTCGGCTTCGGCCTTTCGATCGACCCGTTCACGTTGGGCGGTGCGGCATGGCTGGCAGTCGGCGCGGCGGTTCTCTCGCTCGTCGGCGTAACCGTCGCCGGATTGGTGGTAGGAAAACGCAGCGGGCTTTCAACCGTCGGCTCGCTCAACACCGGATTTACCCTGCTCGCGCGCGGTGAATTTTCCATCATCATCGTCAATCTGGCCCTTGCGGGCGGTTTGATGCCGGTCTTGCAGCCTTTCGCGGCGCTGTACGTTTTGCTTTTGGCAAGCGCATCGCCGCTTCTGGCAAAGGAGTCCGAATGGATCTATGACTCGTCATTGACCGTGGCTGGGAAGGTTGCCGGACTTTTCAGGAAAAACGACTCCGATGATGACAACGGAGATGCGGAAATGCCGGAAGCTTTGGATGTGAACAGTTGATTTCCCGCCGGTTTACAGTAACAATAACTTCGTTTTTGGAAATATCTTTGGAGGACTTTTAATGAAATCAATCGTTTCGATAGGTTTTATCTTTCTTGCCTTATCGTTTTGCGGTCTCGGCGAACGGCTAAAAGGCGTTACAGGTTCGGGCAACTCGAACAGCGCTTCAAACACCGGCACGGCAAAGACCGGCGACGCTTCGGTCGAAAAACCGACGCTTTCGGGGGCGGCACAGGAGATACAAAACAATTCGACCGAGACGAAATGGGAAGAGCAAGGCATTTCGTGGAAGCTGCCCGCCGGTTGGCCGAAGATGACGGCTAACAAAGACAGTCTCAATTACGGTTCGCCCGCGAAAGGGTTCTTGATCGCTTCGATCTCCGTTATGCCCGACAGCTTCCCCGCTGACATCAGCATCAACGCGACCTACGACAGTGCTCTTGAACAGCTAAAACAAGGCAACTACGAACGCGTCCGCTGGCTTGAGATCGACGGCGTTAAAGGCGTGGAATTCGCCGAAGCATTGAAAGAAAAAGACGGCATCCGCCGCCACCAATGGATAGCCTTCCGTAAATACCAGGGCCAAAATCAACAACTAAACATCATGCTCTCGACCAACGGCGAAAACTTCGAAAAACAAAAAGACACCTTTACCGCAATAATGTATTCAATGAAGATCCCGAAGGGATAGAGTTAGTCTCAACGCACAATAAAGCCCGGATGTTCCCGGGCTTTATCGGTCTCTCACAGAATATCGCAGATTCGCAGACCTGACACCGGTTTTTCTGACACCGGTTTTTCCTGACCGGTTTTTCCTGACACCGGTTTTTCCGGTTTTTTCCGGTTTTTTCGGTTTTTTATTTCCCTAAATGGATCACTCAACTAAATAAGTAAAAGACCTAGTGCCAACAAGATGCCGATAATAGCCCACTTCCACAATGTATACTCCCCAATCCAAGTCCAATACGAACGCTGTCCCCTTCCGAAAATTGGATACGCCGAGAAAAAAGCGATCACAAAGCAAAGCCTGAAGAGTCGTGACGTGGTTGAAGAATCACCGCTCAATAAGTAGCTCGCAATCCATGCAAGCAAAAAACAGTAGGGAACAAGAAATATCCCTAAACCAACAGTTCGAAAAGTTGTCTCACCCATATGTCCCCCAAATTCGAAATCACGCGTAACGCTCGTTTCGGCTACCGTAAACTTGGTTCAAACAGTCAGCCCGAGCGTTAGTACGCGCCGGATCGTACTCCTCTTCCCTGAACTTATTGAACTCGCGCCTCCAACTCTGTAACGCCATCGCAGATCCGGCCAGTCCACCAACCGGACCTGCAAGCCCACCGAGAGCAGTCCCGAGAGCCCATATGTTCATATTGTCATTCATCAAAGCATTTAATTTTTTTGTCATGCCTTTCATTTTGTCTCGAACACAATTATCAAATTTTTCTTTACGTCGGTCCTCAACATGATTTGCGGGAATTACTTGTGGCTCACTACCAATGCCACCGCCACCGCCACCGCCACCGCCAGTTGTTATGACAGGCCCCGGACCATCGTTGACCCAAGAGCATGTTGTTACCCAACCGGAATTATCCCAATCAATAGAGGACTCGCAGTTGTTACCTATGCAAACGCTGGTATAGGCTACTTCAAATCGATCATTGCACTGCCATGCAAGTCCGCTTGGATCTACAAAATTTGTCGGCTGGTTTACGACGTATGAATATCGATTGACTGACTGTGGATCACCTAAGTCCATCGAACCTTTGTACGGATCGGGACTCGTCCATCTGCCTGCAAAACCTTCGTTCTTGCGGAACCAAGTGTGGTCGAGACCGGTGGCTTCGTCTGCTTCAGTTAGGCCATAGCCTTGACGAGTAGCAACGGTTCCCCAGTATCCTTGTGCTGTCGAGCGCAACCCGACGCCCATACCTATGGCTTCTCCAAAGGCTTGGTGGTCTGTGCGGGAAACTACATGCCCATTCGAATTTGAAACGGTGCGAACACTTCCTTGCCAATCTTGCTGAATGTAACTGACGCCGCCAACACCTTCTTCAGCCTGACCATATTCGGCAACAAGTTTTCCAAAGGCGTCATAAATGGCAAAGTTCCAAACATCGTTCACTTTAGATGCGACCCGATTACCCAATGCGTCATAAATGGTATGAAAAGTATGGGTGCGTGGAGGGTGTGAGCGGTGCGTTAGTTGCAGGGAGTTGGCTGACGGGAATATCCTGAAGCTAAGCTGGGCAACAGGATGCGTCGCGACGCCAAGACCG
>Ga0307505_10001316_pt1 | contig 20613 bp, 17 predicted proteins | sample 23_S_MG_FD_202183 | JGI IMG/M metagenome (GOLD analysis project Ga0307505, IMG submission 202183) | Soil microbial communities from Populus trichocarpa stands in riparian zone in the Pacific Northwest, United States - 23_S | ecosystem: Environmental > Terrestrial > Soil > Riparian zone > Trees...
GCGCAAGGCGAAATCCATTCCCCTGTCGCCGGAGGCGCGCGCGCTTCTCGAGATCGACGCAGCGGAAGCGACGCCCGCGCAGGTGATGAAAGCAATCCTGAAGGCGCAGGTCGATCTGCTCTGGTTCGGCGGTATCGGCACGTACGTCCGCGCAACGGCGGAAGCCGATGAGCGGGTGGGCGACCGCGCGAACGATGCGATCCGCGTTACCGGCACCGATTTGCGTGCGAAGGTTATCGGCGAAGGCGCCAATCTCGGCATGACCCAGCTCGGGCGCATCGAGGCGGCGCGCCGCGGTGTGCGGCTGAATACGGACGCGATCGACAATTCGGCCGGCGTCAACTCGTCCGACGTCGAAGTGAACCTGAAGATCGCGCTGAGTACGCCGGTGCGGGAGCAGCGGTTGACGATCGAGGCAAGAAACGAACTGCTGGCGTCGATGACGGACGACGTCGCCGCGCTGGTCCTGCGCAACAACTACCTGCAAACGCTTGCGATTTCTCTTGCCGAGCGGCGTGGAGCAGAGGATCTCGGGTTCGAACTCCGGCTCATGCAAATTCTCGAATCGCAGGGCTTGCTCGACCGGGCGGTCGAATTTCTGCCGAGCGACGCGGAGATTGCCGAACGGCGCAACCGCGGACAGGCGCTGACCCGGCCCGAGCTCGCGGTGATGCTTGCCTACGGCAAGATCGCGATGTTCGGCGAACTGCTCGATTCGAATGTCCCGGACGACCCGTATCTGGCGCGAGAGCTTGCACGATACTTTCCAAAGGCGGTTATCGAGCGGTTTCCCGAGGCGGTGGACAAGCATCGGCTGCGCCGGGAAATCATTGCCACCATGCTTGCGAATTCGCTGATCAACCGCGGCGGACCTTCGCTCGTCGCACGCGTCGCGGATGAGACAGGAGCGCCGCCGCCGTCCATCGCTCTTGCATTCACCGCGGTACGCGATTCGTACGGCCTCACCGCGTTGAACGGCGAAATCGACAAGCTCGACGCGAAGATCGGCGGCGCGCTGCAGCTTTCCCTGTACGGGGCGGTGCAGGATCTGCACCTCGAGCGCATCTATTGGTTCCTGCGCAATATCGATTTCGCGGAAGGGCTGGAGAAGATCGTCGCTCGCTACCGGGCCGGGATAGCGACCGTGGAAGCAGCTCTCGATCGAGGCCTGCCGGCGGAGCAACATGCCGCGCGAGGCTCGCGTGCGGGCAAACTGATCTCCGAGGGCGTTCCGGAAGCGCTCGCGAGGAAACTTGCGAGCCTGCCGGAGCTTCTCGCGGCGCCCGACATTGTGCTCGTGGCGGAGCAGGCGCGGCGCGCCGCCGAAGACGTTGCAGGCATCTACTTTGCGGTTGGCGGCTATTTCCAGCTCGACCGCATCGTCGCCTCCGCGCGCGCGATCGAGCTGTCGGATCACTTTGACCGTCTCGCGCTTGATCGCGCGCTCGTCGACATCGCGGCGAGCCAGCGCGCGCTCACGGCGGAGGTACTTGCGACCGGTGAAAAGGGCGATGCCGCGATGGTGGTCTGGACGAAGCGGCGCGCGTCCGAACTAGACCGCGTGCGCGCGCGCATTCACGAGATCGCCGGCTCCGGCCTCAGCCTGTCGAAGCTGACTGTCGCCGTCGGCCTGCTGGCCGATCTGGCGAAGACCTGACACAGTCACTGCCTCACCTCGCGAAAGTCCCTTCCAGATATGAGCAGCAAATTACAGACCGGCCACGCGTCGAAGCTCGCGATCTGGGGCTGGGTGCTGTTCGACTGGGCATGCCAGCCGTTCTTCACGCTGGTGACGACTTTTGTGTACGCGCCCTATTTCGCGTCGGTCGTGGTGGCCGACGCCACGCGAGGGCAGGCGCTCTGGGGATTCGCGGCAGGCTTTGCCGGTCTCGCCGTTGCGTTGCTGTCGCCGATTCTCGGATCGGTCGCGGACGCCACAGGACGGCGAAAGCCATGGATCGCGGCGTTTGGGCTGCTGATGATCGTCGGCTCGTCGCTCCTGTGGTACGGGCGCCCGGGCGACGCGGACACGATCATGCTCGTGCTTTTCGCCTTCGCGATCGCGTCGATCGGCGTCGAGTTTGCCACCGTGTTCAACAACTCGATGATGCCAACTCTGGTACCGCCGGATCGGTTGGGCCGGCTCTCGGGCCTCGGCTGGGGCATGGGCTATGTCGGTGGACTCGTGTCGCTCGTGCTCACGCTCGGTTTTCTCGCGGCGAATCCGGAAACCGGACGCACGCTGTTCGGCTTCGAGCCGTTGTTCGGCCTCGATGCGAAGCTAAGCGAAGGCGACCGGGCAAGCGGACCGCTGTCGGCAATCTGGTTCATTGTTTTTGTGATCCCGCTTTTTCTGCTCACGCCGGACGGCAAGAAGGAAATGAATCTCGGCCCCGCCGTAAGCACCGGGCTGCGGAATCTTCTCGACACGCTCCGCGAGGTTCGCGCGCACGGCAACAGCCTGATCTTTCTTCTTGCAAACATGATCTACGCGAATGGACTGGGCGCCCTTTTCGCGTTCGGGGGGATCTACGCCGCGGGAACGTTCGGCTGGGGGACGATCGAGATCGGTCTGTTCGGCATCTTCATCGTGATCGCCGCGAGTATCGGTGCGCTGCTGGGCGGCAGGATCGACGACAGGATCGGCTCGAAAACAGTGATCCTTGTTTCGCTTGCGATCCTCATCGCGATGTCGATTGCAATTCTATCGGTCGACCGGGATACGGCCTTCTTCGTGATGACCGTCGAGCCGAAAGCCCCCGGCGCCGGGCTGTTCTCAAGCCTGCCGGAAAGGCTTTATGTGCTGTTCGGTGCGATTATCGGTATCGCGGCCGGCCCGCTCCAGGCGTCCTCGCGGACCTTGCTGGCGCGGCTCGCGCCCGCGGATCAACTCGGCCAGTTCTACGGACTTTTCGCGATGTCCGGAAAGCTGACTTCGTTTGCGGGACCGATTGCTGTCGCGGCGGTGACCGCGGCCACGGCCAGCCAACGCGCCGGGATCTCCGTGCTGGTCGGCTTCTTCACCGTCGGCGCGGTTCTGCTGGCGATGGTGGACGTCCGGCGATGATGAAACCGGCAGCCACTTTCGGATCATGCTCTAGTGGCGGAAGTGGCGCACGCCGGTAAACACCATCGCGATGTTCTTCTCATCCGCCGCCGCGATGACGTCCTCGTCGCGGATCGATCCGCCCGGCTGAATCACCGCGGTTGCGCCCGCTTCGACGACCGCGAGCAACCCGTCAGCAAACGGAAAGAACGCGTCGGACGCGACGCTTGATCCCCTGGTAAGCGGTTCCTTGAGACCCGCTGCCTGTGCGGCGTCGCGCGCCTTCAGCGCGGCGATGCGTGCAGAATCGACGCGGCTCATTTGTCCGGCGCCGATGCCCACCGTGGCGCCGTCCTTCGCATAGACGATCGCGTTCGACTTCACGTGCTTGGCGACGCGGAACGCGAAGCGAAGATCGGCGAGCTCGGCGGCGCTCGGCTTGCGCTTCGTCACCACCTTCAGTTCGAGGTCGTCGACCACGGAATTGTCGCGGCCCTGCACGAGCATACCGCCCGCGACCGAACGAAAGGTGAGCCCCTTGGCGCGCGGGTCGGGCAGGCCGCCGGTCAGAAGCAGCCGAAGATTCTTTTTTGCCGCGACGATGCGGACGGCTTCCTCCGTCGCGTCGGGAGCGACAATGACTTCGGTAAATATCTCGACGATTGCCGAGGCTGCCTCCCCATCGAGCACGCGGTTGAGCGCGACGATGCCGCCGAAGGCGGAAACAGAATCGCACGCCAGCGCCTTCCGATAGGCATCGAGCAAGTCCTTGCCCTCTGCCACACCGCAGGGGTTTGCGTGCTTGACGATCACGACGGCCGCGGTGCGCTTGGGATCGAACTCGGCAATACATTCGAATGCCGCGTCGGTGTCGGCGATGTTGTTGTAGGAAAGCTCCTTGCCCTGTACCTGGCGCGCGGTCGCCACACCCGCGCGACTTTCCGCGCCAGCGTAGAACGCGGCAGTCTGATGCGGGTTCTCGCCGTACCGCAGGCGCTCGATCAGCTTTCCACCGAAGCCGCGCCAGGCCGGCGCGTCGGTGCCGACCTGGTCCGCAAACCAGCCGGAGATGGCGGCGTCATAGACGGCAGTGCGGGCGTAGGCTTTCGCCGCAAGGCGGCGGCGTAGCGCGAGCGTCGTGCCGCCGTGCGCGGCAATTTCCTCGAGCACGACATCGTAGTCCGCCGGATCGACGACGACCGCGACGTCGTTGTGATTTTTTGCGGCGGCGCGAATGAGCGCCGGACCGCCGATGTCGATGTTCTCGATGCATTCGTCGAACGGCGCGCCTTTGGCGAGCGTCGCCTCGAACGGATAGAGGTTGACGACGACAAGATCGATCGGCGCGATGCCGTGTTGCTTCATCGCCTCCGCATGAGCCTTGTCATTCCGGATCGCGAGAATGCCGCCGTGCACCTTCGGGTGGAGGGTCTTGACGCGACCATCCATCATCTCCGGAAAACCGGTGAGGGTGGAAACGTCCGTTACCTCAAGACCGGCGTCGGACAGCGCGCGGCTCGTGCCGCCGGTGGAGACAAGCGCTGTGCCGTTGTTCGCGAGCGCCCGGGCAAATTCGACCAGCCCGTTCTTGTCGGAAACGGAGATCAGCGCGCGGGTTACGGGACGGACGGGGCTGGACATAGCGTGAGCCGCGATAGCACGCGGCACGCGGCAGGGGAACGCCCGGGCGGGATTTACAACGGCAATTTCGGTCCGACGGTCTCGGCCTGCTCGCGTTCCTTGTCGCGCGGCGTCTGCGGTGCGCGGATGAAAGTCCATACGACGCGTGGCAGCGCGCGTACTTCATCGGAGATGATGATCTGGCTGGTGCGGCGGGGACCGTCCGTCGCCGAGAGGAATACACTTTCCTCGACCTCGACCTGCATGTTCGGGGCGCTGAACAGCCAGCTTTCCTTGGTCGGCAGGACGAGCAGCACGCTCGAGCCGTCGGTCCGGCGGCTTGCCTTCACGTGCGGGTGCAGATGGAAGCGAATTTCGAACACGTCCGGGGCATCGCCGGATACGGCCTCTCCGCCGGCCGTGAAGAAAACGTCCTCGCCGTCGAGCCGGCTGCCGTCGGCCGCAAGCCGCCATGAGCGCTGGTGCAGCAAGCCATAACGGCTGGCGTAGCCGTCATGGGTTGCGCGCACGAGCTGTGCGCCCTCGCGCTCGCCGCGCGAAGCGCGCACGACCGTCGGTCCCTCGACGATCGGCGTACCCATGAGACGGTTGTAGGTCGGCCCCGACAGGAAGCGGCATGAAGAAGTTTCGTTGATCGTCACCGTTGAGTGCGCGGCGGTCGCGCGGGCGGCCGGGCGCCACGCCTCGCGGCTCGAGGCCGGCATGCCGCAATTGACGACAATGCGTGCACGGCCATGGGAGAACTCGAAAGAGAGGCAGCCGGCGTGGGCATCGTGGCTCTGCATCATCGGCGGCGGGGCGCCGGTATCGGCGATGACGACGGACTCTCCCGCTTCCATGCGCTGGAAGCCGGAGTGCGGAGCATTTGCCACCGGCGCACCGCGGGCGTCGTCGTAGGCGAGGACGGTCGCAAGCAGATCGGAGGGGGTCGCGCCCATGCCGTTGAACTGCGCGAACGCGCCGTCGCGATGACGGAAGAAGCGCAGCATCGGCATCATGCGATCGATCGCATTCAACAGGGCGGACGGCGGCGGAACGTTGCGGGCATCGAAAGATTGCCGGAGCGGCAACATGTCGATGAGCAGGTCGATGAGCACGCCGGGGTTGCGGCTGACGTGGCCGCCGTCGGGCAGAATCTGGCGGTTGAGTTCGCTTGCCAGCCTGCGCGCGCTCAACTTCAGGAGGCGCGTTTCGCCTTCGATGCAAAGTCCGGCGAAGGTGAGGGCGATGGTCGCGAGCAACCGGGGATATCCGTCGCGCGTGTCGTGAAGCGTCCGGCGCAAATAGCGGACCTGACGCGCCAGGCTTTTCAGAAACGAGCGATAGAAGGCGTGGTCGGCGCCCTCGAGTATCAGCGGCGCCTGAGTCAGCCACGATATGACCCGGCGGGAAACGATCTCGGGCGCCCAGCCGCTCGCGTGTGACGTTCCCTGCAAAGCGATCCAGTCGCTGACCAGCGCACGCGCGTTCACCTGCGCGATCGATGTTCCCGCAGCGCGCAAGTGGCGCAGCCAGCCGAAGCCGAGAAGCTCCTGCTCCCATTCGCGCGAAGGCGGAGGCATCTCGAAGGGCGAGCGGCCGTCGGTCGCGACGATCTTTCCGGCGAACACGAAACGCCCGGAGTAAAATTCACTCGCGAGGGTCGGGTCGCCGGTGCGCAAATCCTGCGGCGCGATCAGAAGCCGCTCCGGCACCGAGAGGCCGAAGCGCCAGCGATAGCGCGGATTGGCGGTGAGCCTGATGACGAAGCGGCGCCAGCCGTGACCGGCTGCAAAGCGCGCGAGCCGCATCCGCTCCGCAAACACTTCACGACTCATCGGGCCGATTGCCTCCCTCGGCCAGGCGCCCGCGCACCCACCCAATCGGGGCCAACATATCGAAGCGGACTCCTATGTCCAACCGATTGCCGTGAATTAAGAATTGCGGCGCAAACGTGAGGCAAAAAAGCCATCGCAGCCCGCCAGACGCGGATCCGGGTCGGGCATATGGCAGGGCAGAGTGCGCATATCGCCGGAAGCCGAAACGAACGCCTCAATGCCGCCCGTGTCCGCAACCGTCACGGGTACGCGGACGAAGTTCGAATGCCGGGCGAGAAAGGCATCGATCTGCTGCGGTCCTTCTTCGGGTTCAAGCGAGCAGGTCGCGTAAACGAGCAGTCGGCCCGGTTTTGTCAGGGTGGCGGCGCGGTCGAGAAGCCGGGTCTGTAATGCGGCGGGCGCGGCGATGTCAGCGGCCTGCTTTTGCCAGGGGATCTCGGGATGGCGCCGGATCGTGCCGGTGGCGGAACAGGGCGCATCGAGAAGAACGGCATCGAAGGGTCCGCCCTCCCATGCGGCGGCATCGGCGGTGACGGTTTTGGCGTCGAGGCCAAGGCGCGCAAGGTTTTCGCGCAAGCGCTTCAATCGGTTTTCAGCGCGATCGACCGCGGTGACGCGTGCACCGCCGGCGGCGAGCTGCGCGGTCTTGCCGCCAGGTGCTGCGCAGAGGTCAGCCACCTCAAGCCCGCTTACGTCTCCGAACAGGCGCACGGGAAGGCTCGCGGCAAGATCCTGTACCCACCAGGCGCCTTCGCTGAAGCCGGGCAAAGCGGTGACGACGCCGGCATCGACGAGGCGCACCGTGTCGTTCGGCATCAGCCGTCCGCCGAGACGCGCCGCCCATGCTGCAGCGTCTGTCTTTGCCGTCAGGTCGAGGGGCGGCTCGTTGCGGTGCGCGGCGGCGATTGCGGCTGCTGTGTCCGCTCCATAAGCGCCGCTCCAGCGGTCGAGAAGCCAGGGCGGCGTATCGAGCGAAGGATCGAGCGCGGCGAAGCGTTCTTTTCCTTCACGGGCGACATTGCGAAGAACCGCGTTCGTCAAACCGGCATAGCGCTTGTTGCGGGTCCCCGACGCAAGCCGGACGGAAAGATCGACGGCCGCGTGATCGGGCACGTCAAGAAAGAGAATCTGCGCGGCGCCAAGAAGAAGCGCGATCTCGACGTTCGGCGCGTCCTTCGGCAGTCCGCCTTGCAGCATGGTGGCGAGGAGCGCGCGCAACGTACCCAGGCGGCGCAGCGTCGTCGCAACCAGCATGCGGACGAGCGCACGGTCGCGGTCGGGCAGGGCGGACAAGCCTTCGATGCCCGTGGACGAATCGAGCACTTCGTCGAGGGAGCGGCGGCGATGGAGAATCCCGAACAGCGCCTGCGCCGCGATGTTGCGCGCCGCGAACCCGGGCGTCTCGGCGTCTTCAGTGGGACGGCGTTGCGGCTTCTGGGCTCGTTTCACCATCCGCTGGTGCTACGCGAGCGCGCAACGGCGGTCAAAATGCGCATCAGCCCCAGGGGCCACGCGGCGTGTTCCAGGGATTGGCGCTCGCACCGCGGCCGGGCACGGCAGATCCGCCGCCGCCCATCTCGCGGTCAAGTTGCTCGAGCGCGGCGATGCGGTTCTCCATCGCCGGGTGGGTGGAGAACAGACTGTCCATGCGCTCGCCCGACAGCGGATTGACGATGAAGAGATGCGCGGTCGCGGGGTTGGCCTCGGCGGTTTCGTTGGGGATTTGCCGCGCCGCGTTGCCGAGTTTCGCCAGCGCCGATGAAAGCCAGCGCGGGCGGCCCGCTATCATCGCGCCGTCGCGGTCTGCCACATACTCGCGCGAACGGCTGATCGCCATCTGCACGACCATGGCGGCGAGCGGCGCAAGGATGAGCATGGCAATCGACCCGATGACGCCGAGCGGGTTGTTGTTACGGTTGCCGCCGAAGAACATGCCGAACTGGGCGAGCATAGAAATTGCGCCGGCAAGCGTCGCGGTGACGGTCATTGTGAGCGTGTCGCGGTTCTTGATGTGCGCGAGCTCGTGCGCCATGACGCCTGCGACTTCCTCGCGGCTCAATAGCTGCAACAGGCCGGTAGTCGCGGCGACCGCCGCGTTCTGCGGATTGCGGCCGGTCGCGAACGCGTTCGGCTGCGGATTGTCCATCAGGTAGACGCGCGGCATCGGCAGACCGGCGCGCTCGGAAAGCTCGCGCACCATCTGGAAGAGATCGGGCGCGGTGCGCTCGTCCACTTCCTGCGCGCCGTGCATACGGAGAACCATCTTGTCCGAATTCCAGAATGCGAACAGGTTCGTTCCCGCGGCGACCACGAGCGCGATCAACATGCCGGTTTCGCCGCCGATCAGGAACCCGACGACCATGAAGAGCGCCGTCATCCCCGCCAGCAAAATGGCGGTCTTGAAGTAGTTCATGCTTCCCTCCGGGGGCGGAGAACCCAGCCCGCCCGCACGGCAAAAAGATGGGAACTGGCGGCTTCCCGCGCAAGATGGCGCCGCTTGACCGGTGGCGGCGGCAACGCCATTTGTTTTCTCATGAGCGAGGCTGAAAAACCCTCAGGCGAGAAGCCGCTTAGTCCGGCGGCCGAGCGCGCGCTGGCCGAAGCGGCGGCCCGGCGCAAGGAAGCCGCGGCGCGTGCTCAACCGGCGCCGACCGAGCATGGTGGCCGGAAGGGCCCCGAGCCTGTTCGTTACGGCGACTGGGAGATCAAGGGCATCGCCAGTGACTTCTGATCAATGATTTTTCGCCGCGCGTTTCGCCGGGTCTGGTTTGCGGTTCTCGTCGCGGCGGCTGTCACCCTGGGTCTCGGATACTTCTATCTCGACTATGTGATGCCGTTCGACCTCGACCGGCCGCCCAGTTTCCTCACGAAGTTTCACCTGCAAACCCTGAAGCAACAGCCGGACCGGTGCATGGCTGCGCTCGAGCGTGCGAGCGTCGACTTCAGGCCGGTGCTGCCCGAGCAACGCGACAACGGCTGCGGATATGATGACGGCGTGCGGCTCCTGAAATCCGACATCGACTACGGCTCGCGTATTCTGCTGACCTGCCCCGCGATGCTCGCTCTGCTTTCGTGGGAGCGGCATGTGCTCGTGCCGAAGGCGAGGGAATATTTCGATCGCAAGGTTCGCACGACCGGGCAACTCGGTACCTATGCGTGCCGCAAAATCGGCGGGCAGAAAGGGAGCCGGCTCAGCCAGCATGCGTACGCGAACGCCATCGACATATCCGGCTTCACCCTCGAAGGCGGCGAGCGAATTTCAGTTCAGCGCGACTGGAATGACGCGGGTGCGAAGGGACGATTCCTGCGCGACCTGCGCGACGGAGCCTGCGGTTATTTCGGCGCGACGCTCTCTCCGGAGTTCAATGCGGCGCACGCCAATCACTTTCACTTCGATATGGGCGCGATCCGGATCTGCCGTTGAGGCGGGGTCGCGCCCCGCTATAGTCAGGAAAAGCGGGAGGGCGGAATGGCGCGCGGGAAGACGACGTTCGTGCTGATTCACGGCGCATGGGGCGGCGGCTGGAACTATCAGCGCGTGGCCGAAAGCCTGCGCGCGCAGGGGCATGTCGTCTATGCCCCGAGCCTGACCGGTTGCGGCGAGCGCGCGCACCTGCTCAACGGCTCCGTCAATCTTTCGGTGCACATCGAGGATGTGCTCAACCTGTTCAAGTACGAGAGGATAGAGAACGCGGTTCTCGTGGGGCATTCTTACGGCGGGATGGTCGTCACCGGCGCTGCGGATCGAATTGCCGAGAAGGTTTCCGCGCTCGTCTATCTAGACGCCTTCCTGCCCGAAAGCGGGCAGTCGCTGTTCGACATCAACATTCCCGCCAACACCGCGCGCTTCATCGCGCTCGCCGGCGATCATGGCGGGACGGTCGTGCCGGCGCCGCCCGCGAGCTATTGGAATTTGAATGCGGCCGACGTGCCGCTTTATGAAGAATTGACCGGACCACACCCGCTGCCCTGCTTCGCCGAGCGGCTCGCACTTTCCGGCGCGCACGCGACGATCCGGAAGCGAATCTATGTTTGGGCGACCGAGCTCGGACGACCGAGTCCGTTCAAACCATTTTATGACAAGTGCAAGGCGGATCCTGCGTGGGAGACGCACGCGCTCGCCTGCGGGCATGAAGTGATGATGGACATGCCGGAGAAGACGACGGACATCCTGCTCGGCGCCGCGGGTTGAGCCGGGCGCCGAGCGAGGGTTACGCGCTCTTCTTGTTCTGCCGGTTGTTCACGAGGTCATCGACGACGGCCGGGTCCGCGAGCGTCGTCGTGTCGCCGAGATTGCTGAAATCATCCTCGGCGATCTTGCGCAGGATGCGGCGCATGATCTTGCCGGAGCGGGTTTTCGGGAGGCCGGGCGCGAACTGAATGAGGTCCGGTTGCGCGATGGCGCCGATCTCCTTGCGTACCCACGAAACCAGTTCCTTGCGCAGATCCTCGGTCGGCTGTTCGCCGGCCATCAGGGTGACGTACGCGTAGATGCCCTGACCCTTGATGTTGTGCGGATAACCGACGACAGCGGCCTCGGACACCTTGGTATGCGCGACAAGCGCGCTCTCGACTTCGGCGGTACCCATGCGATGCCCGGACACGTTGATCACGTCGTCGACGCGGCCAGTGATCCAGTAATAGCCGTCCTCGTCGCGGCGGCAGCCGTCGCCCGTGAAGTACTTTCCGGGATAGGTCTTGAAGTAGGTATCGACGAAGCGCTGATGGTCTCCATAGACCGTGCGCATCTGGCCGGGCCACGAGTCGGCGATGCAGAGATTGCCGCTGGTCGCCCCTTCCAGAATCTTTCCGTTGGCATCGACGATCTCGGGCCTGATGCCGAAGAACGGGCGGGTCGCCGAACCCGGCTTGAGCCTGGTCGCGCCCGGCAACGGCGTGATGAGAATGCCGCCGGTTTCGGTCTGCCACCAGGTATCGACGATCGGGCAGCGGCTGTCGCCGACGACACGGTAATACCACTCCCACGCCTCGGGATTGATGGGCTCGCCGACGGAGCCAAGGAGCCGCAGCGACTTGCGGCTCGTCTTCGTCACCGGGTCGTCGCCCGCCTGCATGAGCGCGCGGATCGCGGTCGGCGCGGTGTAGAAGATGTTGACCTTGTGCTTGTCGATCACTTCCCAGAAGCGCGACATGGTCGGGTAGTTCGGCACGCCTTCGAACATCAGCGTGACCGCGCCGTTCGAGAGCGGGCCGTAGACGATGTAGCTGTGGCCGGTCACCCAGCCGACATCCGCCGTGCACCAGTAGACGTCGCCGTCGTGGTAATCGAACACGTACTGATGGGTCATCGACGTGAAGAGTTGGTAGCCGCCGGTCGTGTGCAGCACGCCCTTCGGCTTTCCGGTCGATCCTGACGTGTAAAGAATGAACAGCGGATCTTCCGCGTTCATCTCCTCGCAGGGACAATCGGCCGACACGGTCTTCGCCGCATCGTCGTAATAGACGTCGCGACCGGCCTTCATGTTCACCGCCGCGTTCGTGCGCTTGACGACGATGATATTGGTGACGCCTTTCGCCTTCTCGCAGGCCGCGTCCACATTCGCTTTCAAGGGAATCTTGCGTCCGCCGCGCAAGCCTTCGTCGGCCGTCACCACAACAGTCGACTGGCAGTCTTCGATGCGGCCGGCAATCGAGTCGGGCGAGAAGCCGCCGAAGATCACCGAGTGAACCGCGCCGATACGCGCGCAAGCGAGCATCGCGTAGGCTGCTTCCGGAATCATCGGCATGTAGATCGTGACACGGTCGCCCTTCTTCACGCCCTGCGCCTTCAGGACGTTGGCGAAACGGCAGACCTCGGCGTGCAGCTGCTTGTAGGTGATCTTCTTGTCGTCCTTGGGATCGTCGCCTTCCCAAATGATTGCGGTCTGGTCGCCGCGCTTCGCCAGATGCCGGTCGATGCAGTTGTAGGAGCAGTTGGTGGTGCCGTCCTCGAACCATTTGATCGAGACGTTGTCCTGCGCATAGGAGGTGTTCTTGATCTTGGTCGGCGACTTGTACCAGTGGATGCGCTTCGACTGCTCGGCCCAGAAACCGTTCGGGTCCTTCACCGACCGTGCGTACATGTCCTGGTATTTGGCATCGTCGATCAGCGCGCGGCTCTTCCACTCCGCCGGCACGTCATAAATCTTGTCGGACACCGTCTTCCTCCCTTGATTCCCCATCGGACCGGCTGGCCGGCCTCGGAATTTTTCGTTCGAACGCATTATGCGAACGCAGCCCGCGCGCCACAAGGCGCGGGCTGCTTCGACTTTCGTTTGCTGTTTCCGAGGCTTGCGGGGCTAAACGCCGAAGGCGCCGACGACCGCGCCCATGATCAGGAGCACTCCGAGCCAGTGGCCGCCGTCGATCACGGTAAGCATCGGTTGTCGGCCGCCGAATCCGTAGTTCACCGACATCGTGGTGATGACGAAGCCGAGCCAGACAAAGGCGCCGGAGATCAGGCCGCTGCGCACGGTCACCATACCCATGTGGCCGATGACCCCCGCGAGAACCCAGGCCATGACGAGGTTGGCGACGATACTGATGACAAAGGGTGTCTTGCCCGGATTGATCTCGCCCTCGGCGTGCGCAGCCTGCTGCTCGGATGACCAGCCCATGGCGGTCATCCACGGACGAGAAAGCGTTATGTAGTAGACCGCGCCAAAGCCGAACCCGGCGAGGGCCGCGATGACGACGGCGAGGTAGTTGATTCCGGCGAAGGTCATGAGGCACCCCTCGTTGCGTCAGCCGGACTTCATGCCGCCCAGCTTGCACACCGTAGCCCATTCGGAGGCCGATACGGGCTGCACTGACAGGCGCGAGTTGTTCAACAGCACCATCTTCGCGAGGCTCTTTTCACTTCGCGCGCTCTTCAGCGTTACCGGTTCGGGAAGCGGAGACAGCGCCTTTACGTCGACCACGACGAAGGTGCCGGTCTTGTCGGAGGGGTCCGGCTTGTGCTCGCCGACGATCTCCATGATCCCGACGACGCTCTTCTCGTCGCCCGAGTGATAGAAGAAAGCGCGGTCACCCTTCTTCATCTTCATCAGGTTTGCCTTCGCCTGATGATTGCGCACGCCATCCCAACTCGTGCCCTTTGCGCCCGCTTTCACCTGGTCGTTCCACGACCAGGTTTCCGGTTCCGACTTCATCAGCCAGTAAGCCATTCGTTACCCGTTCGGTGAGCCGATCACCCAGCGCCACGGCCGCACGTCGATTGACCCGAAAAGACCGGCGGTGCGGTAGGGGTCTTTTGCGAGCACTCTTTCGGCGGCGGCGCGATCGGGCGCCTCCACGATCAGCATGGAGCCGATCATGGTTTCGTGGTCTTCGGCAAGGATCGGGCCGCAGACTTTTATATCGTTCGCGTTGGTGCGCAGGAAGTCGAGGTGCGCACCGCGATTGGCGAGGCGCAAAGCCTGGCTGTCGGGCTTGTCGTAGCAGACGGCAATATAAAGCATCGGTCTCTCACGGATTCGCCAATAACTAGTCGAGTGAAAAGAGCGCGTCCACGGATTACCTCTCGGCTCCGATGGGGCGAGATAAAAGACGCGTTACTGCCTCTCCGATCTGCGTGCGGCCGGCGAGAATATCGTCGACCGCTTCGGCAATCGGCATCTCCACCTTCCTGCTTCGAGCCATCTCGACGAGCGCAGCAGCCGTGAACACACCCTCGGCGAGTTTGCCCGCGCCGGCTTCGGCAAGCGAACGGCCTTCGCCAAGCGCTACGCCGAGCGAATAATTGCGCGATTGCGGCGAAGTGCATGTGAGGATGAGGTCGCCAAGGCCGGAGAGGCCGGTGAGCGTTTCCGCCCTGGCGCCCAGGGCGCGGCCAAACCGGGTGAGTTCCGCGAAGCCGCGGGTAATGAGCGCCGCCTGGGCGCTCGGTCCAAGTTTCCGGCCGACGACGATCCCGGCCGCGATCGCAAGGACGTTTTTCGCGGCTCCGCCGATCTCGACGCCGCGAACATCGCTCGAGTGGTAGATGCGAAACGCCGGCGCGTGCAGCGCTTCGGCGAGTTTGCTGGCGAGTGCTTCATCTTCGGCAGCAAGGGTGACAGCCGTCGGCAGTCCGCGGGCGACGTCGGCGGCAAAGCTCGGGCCTGACAGGATGGCGGCTCGCGTCTTCGGGGCTGCGTCGCGGAGAATCTCCGTGACGAACAGACCGGTGCCGCGCTCGATACCCTTGGCGCAGGCGACGAGCGGCGTTTCGGCTTTCACGAGCGAAGCGAATTGGCCGGCTAGCGCGCGCAGGGATTGGGTAGGCGCGGCGAGCAGAAGGATGTCCGCTTGCGCCGCTTCCTCCAGCGACGCGGTCGGCGTCACCTCGGCCGCTACAGTTACGCCGGGCAGGCGTTGCGCGTTCGACCGCTTCTCCGCGATTTCCGCCGCGCGGCTCGGGTCGCGTGCATAGAGCGTGACGGGACGTTGCGGACCGGCGATTGCGTTCGCCAACGCGGTGCCCCAGGCACCGGCGCCGAGAACGGCAATGCGTTTCGCTTGCGCCATACCAGCGTCAGGCTGCCGCTGTCTGGCTCAAAGGCCAGCGCGCCTGGGGGCTCACGTCGAGCCCGTCGATCATGTTGCGCGAAAGCCGCTCGATGCCGGCCCAGGCGATCATTGCACCATTATCCGTGCACAGCTCGGGCGGCGGCAGCATCAACGGTGTTGCCGCCTCGTTCGCGATCGCCGACAACGCACCACGGATTGTACGGTTCGCACCGACGCCGCCCGCCACAACGAGCGCGCGCGGCTTCCAGGCGCTGTTCCTGAGCATGCCCAGCGCCACACGGATACGATCGACAATGACGTCGACGATGGCGGCCTGGAAACTTGCGCACAGATCGGCGACCGTTTCATCGGTCAACGGCGCGGATCTCGCCGCTTCCATGCGCATGGCGGTTTTCAGGCCCGACAGGGAAAAGTTGGGCTCCGGCCGGCCGATCATCGGGCGCGGGAGCGTGAAGCGACCGGGATCGCCGTTCATTGCGTAGCGTTCGACTTCGGGTCCGCCGGGATAGGGCAGGCCGAGCATCTTGGCGGTCTTGTCGAAGGCTTCGCCGATCGCATCATCCACGGTGCCGCCGATGTAGCGGTAGCGGCCGACATCTTCTACCGAGATGATCTGCGTATGGCCGCCCGACGCGAGCAGCAGAAGATACGGAAAGCCGAGCCGATGCGTGATCCGGATTGTGAGGGCGTGTGCCTCAAGGTGATTGACCGCGAGCAACGGCTTGCCGGTGACGAGCGAAAGCGCCTTCGCGGTGGTAAGTCCGACGATCACACCGCCGATCAGACCGGGCCCGGCGGCGGCGGCAATTCCGTCAAGCTGCGTGAAATTCACGCCGGCTTCCGCCATTGCGCGGCGGATCACGTCGTCGAGAATTTCGACATGCGCGCGCGCGGCAATCTCGGGGACCACACCGCCGAAAGCGCGATGATCGTCATGCTGGGAATGGACAATATTGGAGAGGATGTCGCCCTGGCCGCTGGCGTTACGGCGCACGACCGCGGCTGCGGTTTCGTCGCACGTCGTCTCGATGCCCAGAACGAGCATGCCGCCATCTCCCCATCGGCCGGACGGATCCGGCGCAAAGGCCATAGCAGGATTCCGGATTTCCGCCCATCCATGGGCGGAATGCGCTAAATCGAAGTCATGACCGGTAAGGCACGACTTCGCATCGGCACTCGCGGCAGCCCGCTCGCGCTCGCGCAGACCGAGAACGTGCGGGCGCGGCTCGCGCGGTCGCACGGCCTCGCTCCCGAGGCGATCGAGGTTGTCGTGATCCGCACGACAGGGGACCAGGTGCGCGACCGGCCGCTCGCCGACGTCGGCGGGAAGGGGCTTTTCACCAAGGAGATCGAGGAGGCTCTGCTCGCCGGGACCATCGATCTCGCGGTGCATTCGGCCAAGGACGTGCCGACGTTCCTGCCGCAAGGCCTCACACTCGCCGCCTATCCCGAACGCGAGGATCCACGCGATGTGTTCGTGGGACGCGACAACGCGTTGCTCGCGACTATTCCCGCGGGAGCCGTGATCGGCAGCGCGTCGGTGCGGCGTGAGGCGCTGGTGCGGCGGCTGCGGCCGGACATCGAAGTGAAGCTCTTGCGCGGTAACGTGAGTACGAGACTCGAGAAGGTGGCAGGCGGGGTCTTCGCCGGCACTGTGCTTGCACTCGCCGGGCTAAAGCGGCTCGGTCTCGAAACGCGCGCGACGGAGATTTTCGATCCCGCCGTTTTTCCGCCGTCGGTGGGTCAAGGGGCGATCGCGGTGGAGATTCGGGCAGGGGATGAGCCAACGCGTGCCCTCGTAGCGGCGATCGACGATCGGCCGACTTCGACGGCCCTCGCCGCGGAACGCGCCTTCCTCGCGGAGCTCGACGGTTCCTGCCGCGCGCCGATCGCCGGACATGGACGGATCTCGGGAGACCGATTCCATTTTTACGGGCTCCTGATTTCCGCGGATGGCCGCGAGTCGGTGGAAACGACGCGCGAAGGACCGCTGTCGGAAGCCGCGCGGATGGGGGCCGACGCGGGCATTGAACTGAAACGGCGCGCAAGCAAGGCGCTCCTCTCGGTCCTGCACTGATGCGCGTGCTGGTCACCCGCCCGGAGACGGACGCGGCGCGAACGGCTGCCCGCCTGGCCGAGCTTGGGCACGAAGCGGTGGTCGAGCCGCTCCTGACCCTTGAGGCGAAGCCGATCGAGCGCATGCCGGCCGGGCCGTTTGTTGCCCTCGCGGCGACGAGCGCGAACGCGCTGCGAATTGCCGCACGGATAAAGGCGCTCGACCCCGTGCGCGGCCTGCCGCTTCACGCGGTTGGAACCCATACCGCGGACGCCGCGCACGCAGCGGGTTTCCATACCGTGGTCGATGCGGAGGGCGACGCGGCAGCGCTCGCAGCGAGTATCGCGCGCGTCGTGCAATCTCCCGGCCGCGTCCTGCATCTGGCGGGTGACGTGCGTGCAAAAGAGCTTGCGGTTCTGCTGGCGCCGCGCGGAATTGAAGTCGACGTGCTCGAGCTTTACCGAATGCGCCCCGCCGAGAAACTTCACATATCGGCGGCGCTCCTCGGCGCTGGCAGGATCGACGCCGTGCTGCACTTCTCGCCGCGCAGTGCTGCGACTTTCGTCGGACTGGTGCAGCGAGGGGGGCTAACCGAGATGGCGCGCCGGCCGCGGCATCTTTGCCTTTCGCAGGCCGTGGCCGCGGAGCTCATGGCGATCGGCGTCAGCGCTGAAATCGCGGCAGAGCCGAATGAGACGGCACTTCTGGCATTGTTAAATTCGTAATCGGTTGTCGGCCTAGAATGGCCGGTCTAAGCCTTGGTTTGCCCGAATCTTGCGGGCAAAGAGGAGCCGATGGCGGAGAGTGACCGGCCCGAGGACGAAGCACCGCAACAGCCGCCCCCGAAGCCAAAGCGCCGGCGGCGGCCGACAACGCTTGACCTGACCGCCAAGGAAATCGGCGAAAGCACCACGGGCAAAGAAGATCGGCAGCAGGCCGGTTCGCGGGCGTCGAAACCGGACGCAACGGACGGCGCACAGCCGGGATGGCGCGCAAAGGCGCCTGCCTTCGAAGCGAGCGCGCTGTTCTCCTTGCCGGTATTGGCCGGTGTCGGCGGCATCCTCGCAGGCGCGCTCGTGGTTTATCTGTTCGCGATGCCGCGCGGCGGAGACGCCGATCCCCGTGTCGCGGAACTGACCGGGGAGATCGCCAAACTTTCAGCGCGGGTCGAGACGCTCGCCACGCGGCCGTTGCCCGCTCCCGCGAGCGGCGACTCGCCCGCACTCATGCAACGCATCGATCGTCTCACCGCCGCAATCGGCCAGACCGAACAGCGTCTCGCCGCGATCGAGAAAAAGCCGTTGCCTCAGCCGGCAGATCTGTCCGGCGTCAACCAGCGAACCGCAGCGATCGAGGACACGCTCAAGGAATTGCGTTCGGCGCTCGGTGATCTTCGCCGCGCGGCGGAGCAGGCGCCGCCGGCTGCTACGCCCGCGGCAGTGGACAAGCTGTCGTCGCAGATTGGCGGACTCGAACAGCGGATCACCGCCCTCGCTGCGCCCCGGGTGGCGGCGGCCGCGAGCTCGGCGGCGGATGACCTGATCGCTATGAACGCGCTCGCTGCGGCGGTGCAGTCGGGCCGGCCGTTCGCGAAGGAGCTGGAGATCGCGCGCACGCGCCTTGGCGAACGGGCAGAGCCGCTCGCGAAGATCGAACCGTTCGCGGCAAAAGGGTTGCCGACGGCGAGTGCACTCGCGGCAAGCTTCAGCGCGCTTGCACCCGAGCTGTTGCGCGCACCGGAAGCCGACGGCGACTTTCTCTCGCGTCTGCTCGCCAATGCTTCGCGACTCGTCGAAGTGAGGCAGGTCGGCGAACCGCAGGGCAGCAGTGTCAGCGCGATTGTCGCGCGCGCGGAAACGAAGCTCGCGCGCGGCGAGCTCGCTGCCGCCATTGCCGAAGTGGAGGCACTGCCGGAGCCCGCGAAAGCGAAGGCCGCGGAGTGGCTTGCGGCGGCGCGGCAACGCCGCGGCGTCGACGATCTGCTCAAGTCGTTCGTCGATGCATCGCTCGCCACCAATGCGGAGCGCGCAAAACCGTGATTCGCATCGCAGTATTCATCGCAGCGCTTGCCGCCATCGGTCTCGGCATCGCCTGGTTTGCCGACCGGCCGGGCGAGGTCGTCATGACCTGGCAGGGTTGGCGCATCTCAACCTCGCTGATGGTGGCCGCCGTCGCACTGCTGGCCCTGATCGCCGCCGCAATTTTTGCCTGGTCGGTCGTCCGCTTTTTATTGCGCTCGCCGCAGGCGGTCGCCGACTACATGGAAGAGCGCAAGCAACTGCGCGGATGGCGCGCGCTGTCGCGCGGACTGATCGCGGTCGGCACGGGCAATGTTGCGCTGGCGCGCCGGTCTGCGGGCGAGGCACAGAAACTTCTGGCGGCCGAGCCGCTGACACTGCTCCTCTCCGCTCAGACGGCCCAACTCGGCGGAGACGCGGACGGAGCGGAGAAGAATTTCCGCGACATGCTTCAACATGACGAGACAAAGCTTCTCGGCCTGCACGGACTATTCGTTGAAGCACAGCGCCGCACCGATCCGGTCGCCGCGCTCGCATTCGCCGAGGAAGCGGCGCGGACCGACCCGGCGCTTGGCTGGGCCGCGGATGCGGTGATCGAATTCCGCTGTCGTGCCGGCGACTGGACCGGCGCCCTTGAGGCACTGCAAAGGCAGATCGACGCGAAGGCAATCAGCAAGCCGGTCGGGAAGCGCAGGCGTGCCGTGCTTCTCACGGCACAGGCGCTCGCGATCGAAGAGACGCAGCCGACGCGCGCCGAGCAACTGGCCAGCGAGGCGGCAAAGCTTGCGCCCGACCTCGTACCCGCGGTGGCGATCACGGGGAGGCTCGGGGCCCTCGACGGAAACGTGCGCCGCGCCGCGCGGTTGATCGAACGCGCTTACTCGGCATTACCGCATCCCGAACTTGCCGAGGCTTACGGCGAACTCCGTTCCGGCGACAATGCGCGCGAACGGCTCGACCGGGTGCAGAAGCTCGCGAAGCGCGCGCCGGGGCATGCAGAGTCGGTGCTCGCTGTCGCGCGTGCGGCGATCGATGCAAACGATTTTGCGCTTGCGCGCGAAACCCTGAAGCCGCTGCTCGCCGAACCCACGCAGCGCGTGTGCCTCCTGATGGCCGAGATCGAAGCCGCGGAACATGGCGATCACGGCAAGGCACGCGAATGGACCGCTCGCGCGGTACGGGCGCGGCGCGATCCGGCGTGGGTGGCGGACGGCTACGTATCGGAGCGATGGCTGCCGATATCGCCTCTATCCGGCCGGCTCGATGCCTTCGTTTGGGCCGTACCGCAGGAAGTCTCGAGCGGACTCGTGCTGGAGCAGGTTGCGCAGCAGGCGCTTGCCGAAGCTTCGGCCGCCGCAAAGCCGGCAACCGCTCCGCTTGCGCCGGCCGAAACTCCCGCGCCGCGGCGCGTGACGACCACCCGCAAGGCTGAACCGGTAATCGCCGAACCGCCGCTGCCCGACGATCCGGGGCCGGAACTGGATGGCGACGCGCCGCGCGGAGCGCAGCGGTTCAAGCTCTTTT
>Ga0307505_10001317_pt1 | contig 20597 bp, 16 predicted proteins | sample 23_S_MG_FD_202183 | JGI IMG/M metagenome (GOLD analysis project Ga0307505, IMG submission 202183) | Soil microbial communities from Populus trichocarpa stands in riparian zone in the Pacific Northwest, United States - 23_S | ecosystem: Environmental > Terrestrial > Soil > Riparian zone > Trees...
CGGTCTCATCCAGACCGACGCCCCGATCAATCCGGGCAACTCGGGCGGCCCTCTGGCCGACGCAGAAGCAAGGGTGATCGGCATCAACACCGCAATCGCCTCGATGTCCGGTGGCAACGACGGTGTCGGATTCGCCGTCCCCGTCGACGACTTCGCATCACTTATCGAAGAGGTCGAGGCCAACGGAGGCGTCGACGCTCCAACAGTGACGGCACCCGACGACCTCCCCGGTCTGGGTGGGCTGGTCCCCGGTCTCGAAGACCTCTTGCCGGGACTCGAAGACCTGTTCGGTCCCGGTACTGGCGAAAGCCTCGAGGATCTTCCCGGTCTGCTGGAAATGCTCGAGGAGATGTTCGGGCCGGGAGCGATCCCGCCCGAGCTACAGCAGCTTCTCGACGAACTACTCGTGCCGGTTCCCGGCGAAGGAGAGGAGGGAGGCGCATGATGACCTACCCACTACCACCCGCCGGTGGTCAGGATCAGCCGGGGCTTCTCGGAGTCCGACTCCGCGAGGTTATGACCGAGCTGCAAACCGTCATCGTCGGTCAGGAGCGTGTTCTCGAACGGGTCCTGGTTGCGCTGTTGGCCGGAGGCCACTGTTTGCTCGAAGGAGTACCGGGCCTCGGTAAGACGCTCACGGTCTCGACCCTTGCCAAGACCCTGGGCGGCACGTTCACCCGCATCCAGTTCACGCCCGACCTGTTGCCTTCGGACATCGTCGGAACCCGCATCTACCGTCCGTCGACGGAGAAGTTCGACGTCGAGCTGGGGCCGGTGTTCTCCAACTTCGTCCTCGCCGACGAGATCAACCGGGCCCCTGCCAAGGTGCAGTCGGCCATGCTCGAGGCAATGGCCGAGCGGCAGGTTTCGATCGGGGGGACCACCTATCCGCTGCCTGCTCCTTTCTTGGTGCTGGCAACCCAGAACCCGATCGAGTCCGAAGGCGTCTATGCACTCCCCGAGGCGCAGCGCGACCGCTTCCTGATGAGGATCCCGGTGGACTACCCAACACCCAACGAGGAGCATGAGATCGTCGATCGCTCCCGCCGTCAGCTGCCGGCGGCAGCAGCGCTTCTTTCGACCGACGACGTGGCCAGCCTGCAGTCTGCGGCCGCCGGAGTCCACGTCGAGAAGTCGGTGCAGGACTATGCGATCAGACTGGTGCTTGCCACCAGGAACCCGTCCGAGCACGGGGTGAAGATCGACGGGCTCCTCGCCTATGGCGCCAGCCCACGGGCCAGCATCGGCCTCATCGCGGCAGGACGGGCGCTTGCCATGTTGCGAGGGCGGGACCATCTCCTTCCCCAGGACGTCTACGACATCGCCTACGACGTCCTCAACCACAGGCTCGTGCTCTCCTTCGACGCAGTCGCCGATGGGGTGAGTGTCGACGACGTGCTCATCGAGGTGCTCACCACCGTGGTGGCGCCCCGGGTTTCGTCTTCGGCTCACTTCGAGCAGCGATCGTCAGTGGGGGTCTGACAATGTTCGCCAGATCCGGTCCTCCGACCGGGGTGGAGACGATCCCACGGTCGTCACGTCTCACCTCGCCGTCCCAGCTGCCGATCGATCGCCTTCGGATCACGGTGCTGAGACGTCTCGACGGGCTTCTCGCCGGCGATCATGCCGGATTGTTCCCGGGCCATGGGACCGAGCGTGGCGAGGCCCGTCCCTACGTCCCCGGCGATGATCCCCGCCATATCGACTGGGCGGTGACCGCTCGCACCCGCGAGCCACATGTCCGGGACACCATCGCCGATCACGAGCTTCAAGTCTGGCTGACGCTGGACACTTCGGCGTCGATGGGGTTCGGGACCGGCCGCGCCACCAAGCATGAGGTGGCCTGGTCGGCAGCCGGCGCGTTCGCATTGCTGGCAGCCTCGTCGGGCAACCATGTCGGCGCTGTGCGCACCACGCCGCACGGATCGGGGTCTCGTCCCCAAATGCTTCCCGCCCGAGGTGGCTCGACCCATGCCGGTGCGGTTCTTGCCGCCCTCAACCGGGAGCCGGTAGACGGCGAGACCGGAGATCTCGGTCGTGCCATTGACATGATCCGTCGCACCGCCCGGCGTCGAGGGATGGCTGTTGTCATCTCCGACTTCTTGGGCCCGGCCACGTGGGAGAAGCCGTTGCGAGCGCTGTCGCATCGTCACGAAGTGATCGCCATCGAGGTGACCGACCCCCGCGAGAACGATCTTCCCGATGTCGGTTTGATCTCGGTGGTCGATCCCGAGACCGGCAGACGGCGTCTGGTGGACACGGCGAAGCTCTCGGTGCGCAAGGCCTACGGCGACCTGGCCGGACGTCGCCGCGACGAGGTCGCCGACCGTCTCAAGAGCTGTGGCGCCGATCATCTGGTGCTCAGGACCGATCGTGACTGGGTTCTGGACTTCGTTCGGTTCGTGTCGGGCCGCAAGGCGAGGTTGATGGCGGCGGGGAGGTCGAGATGATCAACGATTTCGGATTCCTCGCCCCGGGGCGACTCGTGTTTCTGGTGTTCCCGATTGCGATGGCGATTGCATACCTCGTGGTCCAGGCAAACCGGCGGCGCTACGCGCTGCGGTTCACCACAATCGACCTCCTCGACCAGGTGGCCCCTGATCGTCCCGGATGGCGTCGTCATCTCACGGCTCTCGGCCTCCTGATCGCGGTGGTCGTAGCCACCCTTGCCTTCGCCAGACCGGTGGTGGCGGGGGAGACCCAGGAGTCGATCCAGTTGGTGGTGCTTGCCATCGACACCTCGATCTCAATGGAAGCCGACGACGTCGCCCCGTCGCGGATCGATGTCGCCCGGGAGGCCGCAGGGGAATTTCTCGACACGGTCCCAGCCGGGGTTGCGGTGGGGGTGGTGGGCTTCGACGGCGAAGCACGTCTCCTTATCGCCCCAACGACCCGTCTCGAGGCGGTGCGCCGGGTCATCGACAGCTCCATTGACCACAACAGTTTGGGGGAGGGCACCGCCATCGGCGAAGCCGTGTTCATGGGCATAGATGCAATCGAGGCTGCTGCCGAGCAGAACACCGGCGCTTCCGAGTCTGGTGAGGCAGTGGGGACCATCGTGGTCCTCTCCGACGGCGACACCACGATGGGTCGAACCAACGATGAGGGCGCCACGGCGGCACGTCGAGCGGGGATCCCGGTGCACACGGTCGCCTTCGGCACCGATTCCGGCACCATCACCGACCCGCTCGTCGGGGAGGTACCGGTGCCGGTCAACGAGCAAGCCCTCGAGGAACTCGCCCGTCAGACCGACGGCAAGGCACTCACCGCGGCAACGGCCGAACAGCTCAGCGAGGTGTATCAGGATCTGGGCCGTTCGGTTCAAGTCGAGACCGAGCCGGTCGAAGTGGCCGACTGGTTCGCCGGAGCGGCCCTGGTGGTCCTCGCCCTTGCAGGTGTCGGTTCGCTTGCCTGGTTCGGTCGGCTTCCCTGAGCGGAGGCCGGCCGAGCCCGTCCGATTCGTAGAATCGGTTAGATGGACCCGGGTCTTGCCAGTGACGTCGACCCCCTGACCGCGCCGGTGGGCGCCTCGTTCGTCATCCAGCAGCATCACGCGACCGCCCTCCATCACGACTTCCGCTTGGAGATGCTCAACGGTGACACCCCGGTGCTGGTGTCCTGGGCGATCCCCAAGGGTCTGCCCCGCCGCAAGGGGATGCGTCACCTGGCGATTCGCACCCCTGACCATTCGATGGAGCACGCAAGCTTCTCCGGATCGATCCCCGAAGACGAGTACGGGGGAGGGGAGGTGCGAATCTTCGACCAGGGTGAGTACGAGATGCTCGGTCGGGACGACGATCGAATCTCCTTTCGGCTGGATGGTGCACGTTGGGCCGGTGTCTGGCACCTGGTGCAAACTGGTCCCAAAGCCGGCAAGGACCAGTGGCTGGCGCTGATGTCGGAGGACCTCCGTCCCCCTGCCGACAAACGACCACCGCTCGAGCCAATGCTCGCATCGCTTGCAGCCGACACCTTCGACGATCCCGAATGGGTCTTCGAGCCGAAGTGGGACGGGATTCGCGCCCTCGCCGTTTGCGACGAGAAGACCCGTCTCGTCTCACGCAACGACAAGGACATAACCGTCGCCTATCCGGAGCTGCACAAACTGCACGACCAGGTGGTGGCTCTCGATGCGGTCCTCGACGGCGAGATCGTCGCCTTCGAGGCGGGAATCCCCTCGTTCCAGCGTCTTCAGCAGCGGATGCATCTCAGAGACGAGCGCCGGGTGAAGCAGATGGCAATCCAGATACCGGTCGTATACATCGTCTTCGACATCCTCTACATCGACGGTGAGGACCTCACGGCCCGACCACTGCATGAGCGACGTCGGATCCTCGAGGAGGCGATCGTCACGTCGGAGAAGCTGCAGGTCTCGCCGACCACCGAAGGTGCCGGGACGGCACTGTTCACGGCGGCAGCAGCCCAGGGGCTGGAAGGGATCATGGGCAAACGTCTCTCCTCCCCGTATCTACCGGGGGAACGAAGCGCCGACTGGCTCAAGATGAAAGTGACCTTCGACGCCGATGTAGTCATCGTTGGCTGGACCGATGGTGAAGGTCGACGGAAGGGCTCTCTCGGCTCGCTGGTGATGGCGGTCTACGACGAGGGCGAGCTGCGCTACGTCGGCAACGTCGGCACCGGTTTCGATCGCGATTCGCTGGCCGACACCATGAGCCGCATGGGAGCGCTCGACGAGACCGAGCGCCCGATTCCCTCAGATGTGCTGCGATCCCGGCCCGAGCTGCGTCGGGCACATTGGGTCACCCCGTCCCTGGTGGCGGTGGTCGAGCACCGCCAGCTCACCTCGGTCGGCCGGCTCAGGGCACCCTCGTTCAAGGGATTCCGCGAGGACAAACGTCCAGAGGAATGCACCTACGAACAGCTCGTCGCCGGAACCGCTCCGTAGGTTCTAGGCGATGCCCCGGGCGGCCCAGGCAACCGCGGATTGCACGAATGGGGCTGAGGGGAGCAACGCCCTGCACTGCTCTCGAACCCGGTCCCGTCGGTCGGAGTCGAGACCCGTCAGGTACTTGCCCGCCGGCCCAACACCCATGGTGTAAGGCTCCCACCACTCTTCGAAGCTCGGGTGCTCCAGCTCGACGGTGAGGATGCTCTCCTCCACATCCTCCAGCCCGGCCTCCCGGAACAGCGCGCCGAGATGACCCTGTCGGGTACCGGGGAGTGTGCCCTCGTCTTCGAGTTCTGGATCGATGTGGCGGGCCGCGTCCCAGAACAGACTGAGCGGTCCCCGTCCTCCGGCGTGGTCCCAGACACATGCCGCCACGACGCCCCCGTCCCGGGTCACCCGCTTCATCTCGGTAAGCCCAGCCACCGGGTCGCTCATGAAATGGACGACGAGCTGAGCCAGAGATGAGTCGTATGAGCTGTCGGGAAGAGGCAAGCTCTCCGCAGCCGCCTGTTCAACGGTGACCCCGGGATAGCGCTCCCGGGTGGCGGCAACGAACTGCTCGGAGGGATCGACTGCCCCCACCGCAGCCGGTCCGAGTCTTCTCACCAGCTCACCGGTCAGCGCGCCCGGCCCGCAGCCGACGTCGAGGGCGGTCTGCCCTTCGTCGACACCGGCAAGATCAACGGTTTGTGGGGCGAGTGGCACCGAGTAGCGACCCATGAAACGGTCGTAGGACTCGGCAGCGACAGCGAAACTCATGCGAGGAACCTAGCTCCACACCTTTGGGAGGCAGGCGGTGACCCCGGCTCGGTCTTGTGGCAGACCGTTGTCTTGCGGATTCCTACACTCGCCGACCATGGAACCGGACACGAGATACGCCCGTCTCGGTGAGGACCGCATCGCCTTTCAGGTTGTCGGGGACGGACCGGTCGACCTCGTGGTCAGCCGAGGCACGTTCTCCACGCTCGACGCTGTGTGGTCGATGACCGAGACAGCAGCTCCCTACTTGAGGCTCGCTGCCGTGTGCCGGTTGATCCTGTTCGACAGGCTGGGCACCGGGTGGTCGGATTCGGTGCCACTAACCGCTTTGCCTCCGCTAGAGAGCCGTTGGGCAGAGATCCAGGCGGTCATGGATGCGGCGGGTAGCCAGCGGGCGGTCGTAATGGGATTCCAGGACGGTGGCCCACCGGCGATGTTTGGTGCCGCGACCTCACCGGATCGGGTTCTTGGCTTGATCCTCTTCCACTCTCCGGCACGATCTCGTCAGGATGTGGACTACCCGATCGGTGTCGACGAGGCCACGATCGCCGAGTGGGGGACGATGGTGTCCGAGTGGGACATCGACCGGATGGTCGGCATGTCGTTTCCCAGTCGAGCCGGTGACGAAAGGGTCCTGCAATGGGGCCGGAGGTACATGCGGTCGATGGCTACGCCAGCCGCGATGATCGCCTACACCCAGGAGATGGGGGAGACCGACGTCCGTGATCTGCTCCCCTCGATCAGGGTGCCGACCCTGGTAATCCACCGCCGTGAGTTTCGGTGGGGCCGACCCGAGCTCGACCGCTACGTGGCCGATCACATCGCAGGTTCCCGGTATGTTGAGGCGCCGGGGAGCGACGCCGACTTGTTCTTCGACGAAACCGCTCCACTTCTCGATGCGATAACCGGGTTCCTCGCCGAGATCGAGCCGCTGACCATCGAGCGGCGAATTGCCGAGCGAATGATGGCCACCATTCTCTTCACCGACATCGTCTCCTCGACCGAGCGCGCCCAGGCCGGCGGCGACGCTAATTGGGTCACCCAGCTTCAGATCCACGACGACCTCTCGCGCAACCTGATCTCGCGACATGGCGGGCGTCTGGTCAAGAGCACCGGCGATGGTGTGCTCGCCCTTTTCGACGGTCCGGGGCGGGGGTTGTTGGCCGCTGGCGACCTGTCAGCGTCTCTCGACCGCGCCGGTCTGCCGGTGCGCTCGGGGTTACACGCAGGGGAGATCGAGGTCAGAGGTCAGGACATCGCAGGGGTTGGGGTTCACATCGCGGCCCGAGTGATGGCCGAGGCCGCACCCGCCGAGGTGATGGTGTCGAGGACAGTGCGCGACCTGGTGGTGGGCTCGGAGTTCAGATTCGAGGATCGCGGCCTCCATCGACTCAAGGGAGTCGACGGCGAGTGGCAACTCTTCGCCCTCGCCGGCTCCTGACGCTCGCGGCGGCCTGCCGAAGGCCAGCCCGAAACCCCGAACCTCAGCTTCGACGTTTCATATATGAAACGAACAGTCTCAGCTACGCGAGCGACGGCCTGAAGTGGGCGTCTTCAGGCCAGGTCGATGCCCTCACCCGAGTCGAAGACCTCCTCGAGGACTATCGCTTGGGTGGGGCATGCCGCCGCGACCTCGCGCAACACGTCCTCGTCGACCGTTGTGGGGTCGAGAAGCTCGGGCTTGAGGAAGTCGCCCTGTCTCCAGCGGAAGGCCGAAGGTGCGAGGACCAGACAGCTGCCCGCTCCGATGCAGCGTCTTCGGTCGATGACCACTCTCACCGCCATGTGACACCGGATTTGATCGCAAACTCGATCGCCTCTGTCTCCGACCCCACACCCAGCTTGGCGAAGAGTCGGTCCACTTCCTCGTTTGCATCAGTGGCCCCGTCATCAGTCGACCGCCGTGCGGTGACCGTGCCCGATGCAAGGTCGCGGAGCACCTCGAGGTCGCTGTCGCTGAGCTCTACGGCCGGTTCCTCCGCCTCGAGCTCAGAACGCTCAAAACCCACGATCCCGGCCAGCTCGCTGTGTTCGGGCACAGCGAACCAGCGGCTCTTGATGTCAGGGTCGTTGATCAACATGCTCACATAAGAGAGTCCTCCGAGAATCTCCTGAGTGAGCCCCTCCGCCTCCGGCTCTCCCTGGCGGATCAAGATTCGTCCGGCGACCCATAGGACTTGGATGTACGCGGAGACATGTGTCTCGGTGTCGAGGTCGAGGGAGGCACGGGCCTCCTCGGCTGCAGTGACGTCGTCCCCTTCCGCCTGAGCGACCAGGGCCAGGGCGGCATGTGCCAGCGCCGTCCAAGGGAGTCGGCCTGAGATGGGGCGGACTGCATCCAGTGTCTCGAGGGCGGTCGTCCGTGCCCTGCCCATGAGGGCGTCATCGCCAGCGGCTACCCCGAGACGTGCGCACTCGAAGGCCAGAGCCGCCTGTGCCTCGCACCTTCCCCCGAGGTTCTTTTGGCCGGCGAGTTCGCCAGCCCTCTCATAGTGGCTGATCATTTGCGCAGCGTCACCCCGGGATGCGGCGTGGGCTCCCCGCCACATCTCCATGCGGCGGGCCATTGAAGTGTTGGCCACTGACATTGCGGCCTTGGCGGCCCGGTCGAGCCATGGAGTCGCTTCCTCGGTGGCCCCGAAGGTCAGATATGTCATGGCCAGCCCGCCCGCGGCAAGACACTCCAACCATCCATCACCGAGGGCCCGTGCAGCATCGAAGGCTTGTTGTCCCCGCGCCAGTGCCAGGTCAGGTTGGGCATTCTGCCTGGCGTACACGTGGATGCTGTAGAGCATCAACGCGTCGTCGGTTGCTCGCTGACTCTCGGTGACTTCGCCTTTCCTGCTGTGGTGCAGTGCCCTGATGTGTTCGAGTCGGCCCGCCATCCCGCTCGTCGATGGATCGTTTAGGTGGGTGTACGCCATTGAGATCAAGGCCGACATCGAGCCGCGACGATCACCGAGCTCCTCATAGATGTGGAAGGCCTGTTCCGCCAGATCTTTAGCCTTCGCCAGCAGCTCCGTACCACCAGCGAGGAGGAGTTCGAGACGTGAAGCTCCCTCATCGACCTCGTTCTGGAGCGCAGCCGCCGTTCGCCCGTGCTCTATGACCGCCAGCTCACGGAGGGCGTCGGCCTCCTCCAAGCGTGCGCCGACTTCCCGAGAAATCTCCAACGCTCTCCGGAAGGTGGCTTCCGCCGCTTCGAGATCGACCTCCCCCAGAGGCCAGTAGCTCTCACCGAGCGGGGAGCGGGTTATCGCCTGACCCAACTCAAAACACGCTGCGAGCTCCAGTCTCAGATCACCGGAAGGCTTGGCCGCGTTGCAGAGTGTCTCGGCGATATCCACCGCCAGGTCGTAGTCCTGATTGGCCCGGGCCGCGGACGCCCTTCGCAGTTTCACCTCGGTATCCAGAGCGGACGAGGGGAATGCGGCGGTGAGCGCGGTCATCTCGGCAAGATTGGCCATCCGATCCGATCCCCGGTCGAGCACTGCGAGGGCGTCATCTTTGACCCGGAGCATCTCGATCCGATCCTCGGGATTCGACGCTGCTGGCAGCGTGGCGTCGATGAGACGGACGCTCTCCTCGGGGGCAGAGAATTCCATGGCAACTCGGGCGGCCTCGATCGCACTTGCGACCGCCTGCGCCTGGTCGCCTGCCTTGAGTGAGTGGAAGGCAAGCATCGACAGGCTCTCCTTGCCTCCCTTCGATCTCAGGATCTCGGCAACTGCGCCGTGTATGGCGCGCTGCCGCTGCCGGGAGATCGAGTCCAGCAAGGAGGCACGAATCTGGTCATGTGAGAACGAGTAGTCGTAGCGGGTGCCTTCCGGCTCCTCGGCGATCAAGCCGAGCCCGACGGCCAGCTCCAGGTCTTCGCTCAGTTGCCATTCGCTCTTAGCCTGCTCGCCCTGCAACTGGGTGATCGCCGCCGAGAGGTCGGTGAGGCTGAACCGTCGTCCGAGGACGCCAGCGTCGGCAAGCAGTGCGCGGTGATCCTCAGGCAGCTGGGCGAGACGTCTTTCGATAAGCGACTGGACCGAGGACGGAACCGCAGGCCCGCTGAGACGGGTCATGGTCCAGGTGCCGTCCATCAACTGCAATGCCTCCGCCTCCCGATAAGCCCTCACCAGCTCCTCGACGAAGAAGGGCACGCCCTCGGAGCGGGCATGGATGCTTTGCAAGGTCGACTCGTCGACCGGTGACCCGAGGATGTTCTCGAGAAGCTCACCGGTTTGGATGCGGGTGAGACGTTGGAGTCTCAGAACCTTGGTAACCCGCATCCGATCGAGGTCTGCGATCAATTTGCCCACCCCGCTCGTCGCCAGGTCGTAATAGGGACGGATGCTGATCAACAGAAACAAGGGACCGGAAGCCAGGGTCCTGACCAGATACCTGATGAGCTGGATGCTGTCCTCATCGGCCCATTGCACATCGTCGAGCAGCAGGGCGACCGGACGCTCCCTGGTCAATGCGGAAATGGCGGAAGCGACCTCGTCGAAGGTTCGCAGCATCTGTTCCTGGGGGGAGAGTCCCTCGAGCCCGGAACTACGGCCGGCAATCGCCTCCTGGGCCCGGTCGAGTTGCTCGAGCGCCATCGCCTGTTGGGCAACAGCCAAGGTCCTCGGAGACGTGAGAAGCGATCGGAACAACAAGAACGGCCCGCGCAGCTCCTCGTCGGCGGTCACATCGAGCACCCAGAAGGGATCGGTCAGTCCCGAAGCCATCTCTGAGGTGTCCTCCAGCATCCTGGTCTTGCCGATTCCGGCCTCGCCTTCCAGGATCACGGCTCTGAGACCCGCGGACGGGGCGGCCTCTACCTGTTCTCGGATGACCTCCTGCTCGCGGGCACGCCCGACCACCCGACCCTCGGCTCGGGGCATGCCGAGATCGAAGGCGGCGGCCGATGCGGCGCGGATCTCCTTCGTGGCCCGCTCCGTCTTGCCGTCCTTGTCTCTCCACAGGACTTCGAAGAGACGCCACCTGTCGGGAAAGCCCTTGAGCCAGAACAGGCCCCGATCGACGATACGGGTCTCCGCCAGGGTGCCTGCAAGCTCGTGGACGATCTGTGAAGCCAGGATCTGACCACCCTGAGCCTTGGCGGCGATTCTCGCCGCGGCGTGAACTGCGGTCCCGTGGGCGTCGCCACCCGATTGGGTGACATCCCCGCTATTGAGCCCCATCCGGACCGCGATCGGCACTCCCGGATTGGACTGGTTGTGCTCTTCGATCGCTCTCTGGATCGACACGGCCGCTTCGATCGCCCGGTTCGCCGAGGTGAACAGAGCCATGAAGCCGTCACCCAGCGACTTTGACTCGACACCTCCTGCCATCTCCAGCTGGGCACGGACGATCGCATCGTGGGCGTTGATCACTTCGTTGGCGGTCGCATCCCCGAAGCGGACTCGCATGTCGGTTGAGCCCTCGAGGTCGGTGAAGAGAATCGTCAGGGTTCCCTGCGAAGTCTGCACCCGATCCCGGTCCAATTAGGCCTCCCGTCCGAATCCCACCGTCGCCAACTGAGCGTCGTGCAGTCTTGCACGACGCCGGTCGCGGTGACACCGTCCCTGCCCGAGCCGCGTAGCTGAGACTGTTTGTTTCATATATGAAACGTGGAAGCTGAGGTTCGGAGAGTATGGGTTGCGTGACGGCCGGAGACGGGAGATAGCCGGGGATGGCGGGGGGAGCTAGTCCAGGGGGTCGATGTCGATCACGTCACCGAGCTGGCCCGGGGTCGATCGGGTGGCGCCGGAGGTGAACACCCTCACCCGCCCGGTGAGTCGCTTCGAGACCAGCCCGTGAAGCGGTGCGCGAACGGCGGGGATCAGCAGCAGGAACCCGAGGATGTCGGTGATGAAACCCGGCGAGATCAGGAAAGCGCCGGCGACGAGCACGGCGGCGCCGTCGGTCAGCTCCCGCCCAGGAACCTGACCCTGATTCATCTTCGTTCGGATCCGGTCGAAGATCGAGAGCCCGGCCCGTCGGACCAGGAAGGCGCCGAGCATCGCTGTGGTCACGGCGAGACCGAACGCCCATCCCAAGCCGATCTGCGAGCCAACCCAGAAGAACGTCGCCACCTCGGCGAGGGCCACCAAAGCGAAAAAGGCCAGGAACCGCATGGGGGAACGCTACAGGCAGTCGGGAACAAAGTGCCGACGTCCGGCTAACCCGGCGACCCCTACTCGGCGGAGATATCGGCCACCACGGCGAGGTGGTCCGATGCCTGTGATTCGATGACTTCGACACTGACCGTGGTCAGGTCCGGCGTGTGGAACACGTAGTCGATCCGGTACTGCGGATCTGCTGCGTTTGATGTGTAGCCCGGCCCGTCGCCCGTCTCGGACCAAGCGTCCACCCAACCCGCAGCAAGGAACTCCTCTACCTGGGCCCACTCGGGGCGTGCGTTGAGATCCCCGACCAGTACTGCCGGCTCCCGACCTGCCCACTCTTCGATGACCACCGCCAGCTGCTCCCGGTGCACGGGATACAGATCACCTTCGGGGTCGATCTCGTGGAAGTCGGGGTCGTTGATGTGTTGGAGATGGGTGGAGATGAACAGCACTTCTCCGTCGGGGGTCTCCACCGGTGCGCCCAGATAGCCCCGCTGATAAGGGGTGTCCACCAGGGGAAGCAGCCGACGCTCGACCTCGCCCAGCGGATATCGGCTCAGGATCGCGTTGCCCCACACCGGGTCGGTCGTCCCGAAGAACGCCACGTGCTCCCAACCCAGTCTTTCTCCCAACAGATGAACCAGGTCGGTGTTTGCGTTTAGCAGCCCGCCGCGCGCCACCTCCTGGAGACCCACCACCGAGGCCCCGCTGTCGACGATCACCTCGGCGATCGCCTCCACGTCCATCTCGCCTTCGGTCCCGAACGCCTGATGCAGGTTGTACGACATGTAGCGGACCGGGCCCTCCGCGGGAGCAGTGGTCAACGTCCCGGTTCCGACCAGGCCGACCAGGGGCAGGATCAAGGCCATCGAGGTGAGCACCGGAATGCCGACGGGAACCGCCTCCGGTGGGAGCGGGCGTCGCGACGAGGCGGCGATCAACCCGAATCCGACAAGGGTCAAACCTCCGACGATCCGGGCCTGGGACTGGGTGAATCCGAGGTCCATGTCGAGAGGGAGGTAGTAAGCGAAGCCCATGATCAAGAACAGCACCGCACCGCCCGTCAGTGTCACCGCGGCCGGAGTGACAGCCGTGCCTGGGGTGTCAGGCACCATCCCCGCCCAGAGGATCCCGGCTGCGGGAATCCCCAAGAGGACGAGCACCCCGAAAACGATCGCCGGGCCTTCGGCGAACACGACAGGCGCCGCCACCAGGACCGCTGCCAGCGCCACCATCGAGCGCAGCTCCCCATAACGCTGGGCGAGCCAGATCCCGGTGAGGTTGAGGGCGGTGATGACGATCATCACCAGACCGGCCGGCAGAGTGGTCACCTCGGAGACCCAGCCTGACGACTGGAGCACGAGATACTGGACGAACAGGTACGGGCCGAAACCGATCAGTGTGATCGCCGGGCCCCAGCGCGGGCCTGCGCGGGAGGGGATGGGGACAGTCACCATCAGGAAGACCACGGCAGCTCCGATGGTGATGGTGGCGGCCAACGCCGCCGCCCCCGGGCGATAGGCGAGATCGAGACTCGAGCCCAGGCCTTTGATCGCCGAGTCGAGGGTGATTCCCATCAGCACCCCGCCTACCAGTGCTTCCCGTCCCAGACTGAGGAGCAGCGGGAGCAACCCGACGAAGGCGGCCACCGCCAGTCCTGATGTCCAGTGGTCGGTGGCCGGATCGTCGATGACCTGATTGGCTATGCGGGCTCCGACCAGGATCACCACACCCACGCCGAGGGTGTAGCGAAGGGTGAGCAGCCGTGAAACGACGGGAAGAAGGATGCCGGCAAGGAACGGTGCGATTGCCAGCGGAAGGAGATCGAGGGCGCCCACTCCAAGCGTGTCTCGCTGATACCAGCCCAACGACCCGAAATGGAAACGGGCCATCTCCATCCCGAGGACGAACACCAGCGCCGTTATCAGTGCCCCGAGTCTGGCTCCTCGCATGCGACCAGCCTACGGAAACCCGCGTGGGCAACGGGGTTCCCGGATCAAAACCCCTTTGATTGGGGGGGGCGGCTTGGGCCGCCCCCCAATCAAGTTCCGATCGGGTTATGACTCTGAGTCGTCGAAGTGCGCCCCTCCGTCGCCACCAACGGTCCCTTCGGGACCAGCCGGCTCAGGAAGGATGAACTTCCCTGGGACTTTCTTTCCCTGGACTCCGTTCACGGATTCCGTGGAGTATGCGTAGGTGATCACGGCCGTGGCGATGGCATCAGCGTTGACGCCCAAGGCATCGAGGCTGATGTTGTCGTAGTCGTCACATGCCAGGTGATAGCAGGGGTCGAACTGCTCTCCAGCCGAACCTCCCCAGATTGCCACCTGCTCGGGTGTCTTCACCACCTCCGCTCCGGTGAAGAGCCCGCCGGCCGGGATCCCGTTGAGGATGAACGCCTGGTAGTCGCTCCGGCCGCTGAACTCAGCGTCGTCATATGGCTCTCCGGCCCATGTGTAGTACGACTCGAACAGGTCCTCGATGGCGATCGACCCTCCAGGGACCGGAACCGGTGCCGGGAATCCCGACTCGTCGCTGTCGTAGACCATGAAGATGTAGTTCGGTGAGCCGACCATGTCGAAGTTGAGATAGAGGGCTATCCGATCCCTGTCTTCTTGGCTGAGCCCATTCACATAGGCGGTTGAACCGATGAGACCACTCTCCTCTGCTCCCCACCATGCGAATCGAAGTGTGTTCTGAGGCTTCAGCTTGGAAATGTTCTCCGCGACCTCGAGTAGTGCGGCCGAGCCGCTGCCGTTGTCCTGGATCCCCGGTCCACGCTGGACAGAGTCGAGGTGAGCGCCGGCCATGACGACGTTGTCGTCGTTCTTTCCCGGAAGCTCGGCTATCACGTTGACCTGGGGCCGGTCCTCTGGGGGATCGACAATGACGGAAGCAGTTGCGCCCGCCTGGGCAAGGGCCTCGCCGTCGGCGAACGATGCGCCGACTACGGGGATGCCCACGATATCGAGGCCGCCCAAGGTGCCGACGATCAGTCCTTCACGATCCGGGGTATTGCCCTGGTTGAAGATGATCACGGCTTCGGCGCCGGCTGCTTCGGCGTTGATCGCCTTCACATCGAAATTGCACGTTCCCCTTTGGGTCAATGCGATGTCGGCCGGACCGCTGAAGTCGAGACCGTCGAAATCGTCCGGCTCACAGCCACTCGTAGTGGCCCGTGGCGGCACCAGGTTGATGTCGACTGGGATTACGTTGCCGGTTACATCCCCGGAACCGGTGCCGGTGAAGGCACCCGTCTCGTAGACGGCGTCAACCGGTGTCAGCTGTTGCAGTGAAGGCGGCGGTGTGTAAGTGAAGTCGAACTCGTCCAACTCCACTTCCCAGCCGGCGTCCTCGAGGGTGTCGACCACATAGTCGACGCTGGCCGTGTATCCGGCGGTGCCAGCAGAGCGGTTGCCCTCACTGTCATCCGCAATCGCCTGGAATGCGGCTTGGTGCTCCCTGACGCCTTCGACGGTCACACACTCGAGGAGCTTCGCGTATGTGTTGTTGTTGCGCCTTTCACAGGCAGGATTCGCTGTCGCTGCGAGCGCCGCTCCTGACGGCAGCAACGCGAGTAGTAGCAGAGCGGCTATAGCCGCCGCGATCACACGTCTCCGTATAGGTATTGGCACGGATGTCGACATGCTTCCCCTTCCGGTATCGGATGGGCCCGGGTTCAGGCCCGGCGTCCGTCTGGCAACGGACACCGAGGCCGATGTACCCGATTTCGGGGAATTCAAAACTCTGCCGGGCAGGACCTTCAGGAAAACCTGCCCGAGATTGATCGGGCTAGTCCCGTCTCACACCCGATTGTCCGACCGAGCGTGCTGCAACGCCCAGTCGAGGGCGTAGTCGGCGACCTCTTCCCATCCTGTCTCTGAAGGCATCAGATGCGACCTGCCTTCGTAGAGCTTCACCTCGGTGAGGGTGTCGGACTTGTAGTGCTTGGCGTTCGATGCCTGGACGCTCGGTGGCATCAGATTGTCCTCGCCGCCCGAGATGAACAGCAATGGCGCCCGGTTGTCATTGTTGTAGTCGACCCAGGTGTCCTGATGACCGGGGAGGAGGTTCGCCAGTGAGCTGCCCCACAGGATGCGGGCCGACGCAGGGATGTGATAGCGCTCGTACAGTCGAAGTGATTCGTCTTCGGTGAAGGTGTTGGTGAAGGCGTACTTCCACTGATCATGGTTGAACCCGATCGCCTTGTGGCTGTTGGCCGGGTTGCGCAGCACGGGAAAGGTGGACTTGATCTGTGAGAAGGGGACGACCGGGACCCCCTCGGTTGGGGCCGAGTTGATCGCCACTCCGACGGCCCCGAAACCGTGGTCGAGGAGGATCTGGGTGAAGGCCCCGCCTGCAGAGTGGCCCATGATGATCGGGGGCGAGTCGAGGGAGCCGACGACCTCCTCGAGATGGCTGATGATGCCGGGGACCGTCACCTCGGCGATCGGCGTCGGGTCGGCTCGTAGAGCTTCGACTTCCACCTCGAAACCGGGGTAGGCGGGGGTGATGACCTTGAAACCGGCAGCCTCGTAGCGCGCCTTCCAGTCTTCCCAACTTCTCGGTGTGACCCAGAAGCCATGGACCAACACGATGGTGTCGGGCGCCGTCGATTCGTTGCTCATCTTCATCCTCCGGACTCTCCTGCCTTGCGTCACGCAAGTTAAGACAATGACTTTCGTAATGCAAGTGAACGCTTAGATTTGGTGGATGCAGCGAACCGACTTCGGCGAGATGACATGTTCGATCGCAAGGGCACTCGGGATCCTTGGGGAGCCATGGACGCTGTTGATCCTGCGGGACGTCCTTCTCGGATTTACCCAGTTCGATGAGATTCGGGAGGACCTCGGCATTTCGACAAACGTCCTGACCGATCGACTGCGGGTGCTCGTCGAGAACGGTGTGGTCGAACGTCAGCAATACGGAGCCCATCCCAACCGCTTCGAGTACCGGCTCACCCCTAAGGGGGAGGACGCGATTCCGATCATCCTCGCCCTGGTGGCATGGGGCGATCGTTGGGAGGCGGGGAAGGCGGGGCCTCCGACTCATGTCGTCCATCTCGACTGTGGAAAGCCAACCAGAGCGGTGACCCATTGCTCCGAGTGCGGGGAGAGAATCGAGCCGGCCAGACTCGAGTACCACCAGGGGCCCGGCAGCCGCAAGGGGCCGGGCACTGACTTGATCAGGGACTACCTCGGGCCGCCGGTAGGCGTCGAGGGGACTCAGAGCCGCTTGCGCAGATGAGGGCTGAGGTCGCCCTTGTCACCGACTGCGATCTCGGCGAGACCCAACCACCTAGCCATCTCTGTTAGCTCGGTAGCCAGTTCGATTGCGACGTGGGCGGGGTCGAAGCATTGCTCGAGAAATGCCCCATGGGCCCGCAGGACGCCGGTCTTGCGATCGGCCTTGAGATCGACGCGGGCCACCAGATCCTCATCGAGGAGGAAGGGGAACACGTAGTAGCCGTAAATCCGTTTCGGCTCCGGGACATAGATCTCGATGCGGTAGTCGAAGTCGTGGATCCGCTTGATCCGATCCCGATTCCAAACCAGGGTGTCAAACGGGTTGAGTAACGCTCGTGCGGTGATGCTTCGGGGAACCGTGGCCTCGGGATCCATGAACGCTGGCTTGGGCCATCCATCAACCATCACCTCCACGATCGAACCGTCGGTGATGAGATCGCGCAACGCCTGTTTGCCTTCGACCGATCCCATCCAGTAGTAGCCGACGAGATCCTGGATGGTGCCAACACCGAGTGCCTTTGCCGCCTGGAGGATGAGCCGTTTTTGCGCTTTGGGGCGATCGACTTCGGGGGCGTTGAAGTGCTGCTTGGGAATCACCCTCTCGGTCAGGTCGTAGTAGCGGGTGAAGTTGCGCCGGTGGGCGACTGAGACCTTGCCCGCCGCGAAGAGATGCTCCAGCGCCAGCTTTCCGTCGGCCCATCCCCACCAAGGCCCGGTCCGCTCACCGGGCTCGTCGAGGTCGGCGACTGTGAGCGGTCCGCGCTCGGATACCTGACGGAGCACCGAATCCACATATCCAGGGGCTCGGGTCTGAAGATCCTGGATCCATTTCCCCTTGGCCTCGGCATGACGCTCCATTCGATATCGATAGAGGGGGTAGTCCTCCACAGGGCAGAATGACGCCATCCGCGCCCAATATTCGAAGAGATGGCGCTCTTCGAGAGCCCTGGTCAGCAGATTGGTGTCATATGGCCCGAGCCGGGAGAACAGTGTGAGCAGGTGGGCTCGCTCAACGACATTGACCGAGTCGATCTGGAGCAGGCCCATGTTGCGAACCGCCCGACGCACATGACCAAGGTTCGGTGAGACCGACGGACGGGGAGAAGCAAGTCCTTGAGCGGTGATGGACAATCTTCTCGCCTGAACTTCGGTGAGCCGTCGCATCGGGCAACCCGGGCTCAGGTCTTGTGGAGCGTCCGGTCGAGACCGTCGAGGAGCAGATCGAGACCGAATTCGAACTCGGTCTGATCGTCACACCAACCGAGGGTGTCCTCGGGACCGTCGTGGGTGATCTCCATCAGCATCCCCACGAGATTGGGCAACTGATCGGCCATTTGCTCGAGCATCGCCATCGAATCGTCGTCACCGCTGTCTTCGCCGGGGTCGAAGAGCTCCTGGGTGAAGCCGAGGGCGCGGCTGCCCAGGGCGTGCATCGCATGGTGAGCCAGGTCGTAGGAGAAGCCACCCTTTCGAAACAACCCGAGAAGTGCCTCGAAGTAGAGGATGATCGACAACTGCATGTTGGTGCGTGACTCGAGCACGGTCGGCGCCCAGGGATGGAGCATCATCACCTTCCGCGCGGTCAGAATCCGGTCCCGCATCGCGGTCTTCCAGTCGGACGCCTCCTCAATCTGCTCGACCCGCTCGTTTATCTCGGTTCCGAGGACGTCGACCATCCCGTCGAGCAACTCTTCCTTGTTTGCTACGTGGTAGTACAGCGACATCGCCTCGACCCCCAGCTCCTGTGCGAGACGTCGCATGGTCAGGGTCCCAAGCCCTTCGGTGTCGGCCAGGTCGATGGCGGCTCGCAGGACCCGCTCTTTGCTCAGGGGGACGCGTTGCGGGGAGGGCTCGGTCTGGGTGGCCATGGCTAAGGGGCAATTGTAGTCGTACAAGGTAAGTCTTGACAGTCTTACGTTGTACGATTACGTTTCGTCGAGTGAAAGCAATCTTCCAGGATCACTACGGCTCGACGGATGTCCTCGAGCTCAGGGATGTCGATGAGCCCGCGATCGGCGAAGACGAGGTGTTGGTCAGTGTCCGAGCCGCTGCGGTCAACCCCGCCGATTGGGGTCTGATGAGAGGTGTCCCCTATGTCCTCCGCGTCGGGTATGGGTTGCGCACACCGAAGAACGGCATTCGCGGCACCGACATGGCAGGCGAGGTCACCGCTATCGGTAGCAACGTCACCCTGTTCCAGCCCGGCGACGAGGTGTACGGCTCTGGTCGAGGAGCCTTCGCCGAGCACGTGGCAGCCGCGGAGAGCAAGCTCGCGTTGAAGCCAACCAACCTCACCTTCGAGGAGGCGGCGGCGGTTCCGATGGCGGCCACCACAGCTTTGAAGGGTTTGCGTGACACCGCCAGGCTGGAGCCGGGACAGCGGATCCTCATCAACGGGGCCTCCGGCGGAGTCGGCACCTTCGCGGTGCAGATCGCCAAGTGGATGGGAGCTGAAGTCACCGGTGTCTGCAGCACCCGGAATGTGGACATGGTCGCCTCGATCGGAGCCGACCATGTCATCGACTACACCACGACGGACTTCACCAGCAACGGGCAGCGCTACGACGTCATTCTCGACAATGTCGCCAGTCACTCGCTATCTGAAACCTTTGGCGCCCTAACCCGCAAGGGTTTGCTCCTACCAAACAACGGGAGTTTCGAGAACCGCTGGCTGGCCAGCATTCCGCGGATTCTTGGGGCGCTCGTCATGTCGCTGTTCAGGAGTCAGCGAGCGAAGCTCTTCCTCGGCACGGAGAGTCGGGACGACCTGCTGACGATCAAGCACCTGATCGAAACCGGCGAGCTAACCCCCGTGATCGATCGGAGCTACCAGCTGAGCGAGACGGCAGAAGCCATTGCCCACGTCGGCGGCGGACATGCCCGGGGCAAGGTCGTCATCATCGTGTGATCGAGCGAGCCGGCGTAACGGGTTCGTAACGTCGCCATGGGATCATTGCATCGTGGACTCGAACGACGGATCAAGCAGGGTGGCCCGACGCGGCCCATGGCTGTTGACGGCGTTACGAGTCGGTGGGCTGGCTTTGATAATCGCCGGAGTGGTCGTGGTCTGGGTGATCACCCTTCGGCCCCCGCTGCCCGAGGACGTGTTCGGCTCCTGGTTCAACTTCCTGCTCCCTGTGGCCTATCTGGTGCCCGGTGTCGTCTTGCTCCTTCGTCGGGACTGGCACGAGGTCGGTTGGCTGCTTTGCCTTTTCGGTCTCGGTGCCGCATTCACCATCGATTGGGGCGACAACGGATTCGACGGCGAATGGATTTTGCTGATTCAGGGTCTCTACCAGGGGTCGTGGTTCTGGTTCCCGATGCTCGCGCTGTTCGTCGTCTTTCCCGACGGCCTCGTCGCTCAGACACGCCGGCAGAGACGTCTCGGGCGGATCTTGCTCTTCTTGGGAGGGCTTCTGGTGGCGGTCGAGTTGCTGGTGGATCAGGTCGGAACGACCGAGGCACGAGTGCCGAATCCGCTTGGGATCGGGTTCATCCCCTATGAGGTCACCGAGTGGACGATCGGTGTTCTCTTCATTGCCATGCTCATTGCGCTCGGGAGTCTGATTCAGCGTT
>Ga0307505_10001318_pt1 | contig 20590 bp, 17 predicted proteins | sample 23_S_MG_FD_202183 | JGI IMG/M metagenome (GOLD analysis project Ga0307505, IMG submission 202183) | Soil microbial communities from Populus trichocarpa stands in riparian zone in the Pacific Northwest, United States - 23_S | ecosystem: Environmental > Terrestrial > Soil > Riparian zone > Trees...
GTGTCCCGTATCCCGGCCCACGTCGTGAAATCGATAGCCGACGACTTTTCACGGAAAAGCAGAAGTGGTGTTGGCTATTTTGTGGACGAATTTGCGTTCGTCTCCAATGACTCAGCGTGGCATATCGAAGCCGAGGGCGGGGGGCTGCGCGGCCCCGTGTCACATAAGCCGCCCAGTCGCAAAACAAGGGCGCTGGCAAGCACCATCGTCCGCAACCACATCAGGCCCAGAGACTACATTGTCGAAAAGGCCGAGGCATTCTTTCGCGAGAACCTGGCAGGCCGGTATCTGATCGGGGTTCACATACGAGGAACCGACGCGCTGGTGGATACCACCAGGCATGTGCGGCAGGGCCGTGTAGATTTCCGCAAATACATTCCGGTGTTACGGCGGTTACGTCAGGAAAATCCGGACGCGCTGATTTTCGTCGCATCCGATGAGCAAGCCTCTGTCGACCGGATCTGCGAAGAATTTGACGGCGTTGTCGCTTACGACAGCATCCGGCACCAGGGTGGGGAAATCGCGGGGAAAGGCCCGGCGGGAGGGATCATGCCCGCCTATTTGACGCAAGACCCCGATCGCTCCGCAAAGAATGGCGAAGAGGCGGTGATCGAGTATCTGCTGCTCTGCCGGTGCAATTACCTCGTGCACAATCTCGCCAGTATTCCGCGCATGGTCTTGTTGACCGTGCCGGATATGCCCGAAACGAATACCGACTTGCCGTCGCTTCGTCGTCGCGCGGCCGCGGTTCTGCGCCGGGCGACTTCCACCTTGCGCCGCCGGCTGGAACTCGTGGGTGGCACGCTCCAGGGCCAGCCGATTGGCAGCTGGGCTCGCTTGCTGCACGAATTGTGGGCCACAAAACGCGCGGCCCGGCGGGTGAGTTCACCGTTCATTCGGCCCATTCCGACCGAACAGGCACAAGCCAATCAATCTTCTGGCACCACGAACGGTTCGACGGAGTGACCCTTCCTTGCTGACCTCTGGCGCCAGATCAAAAATCCGCGACCTGAAGAGAAGGGCAACGCTGTTCCATCGCTTCCATCCGGCAATGCGCTCCATGCGAAGCGATACTGAGGGCCGGCGGTTCATAACCTGCGCCGGCAAGCGGGACAGAGGGGGCGCCCAGGCGCTGGCAACGATGTCCACGATCCTGTTCGCACACGATGCGGGCCTGACCTATGTCCATACGCCCTTCAGCGCTCCGAAGTGGGACGAGCTGCCAGCAGACCTTCATGATCCGGACTCGGAAAAGAGATGGGAGGAATTTTTCAATCTTGGGAAAGGTGAGATCTCAAGAGATCAACTTATAGAACCAGAGATTGAGTGCATTAAGCTGGCGAGGCCAGAAGATCTGCCGATTTCAGGAAATAACGTCTTATATACAATCGCGCATTGTCACGGCTATGCCAATTATTTTCCATCGAGATATCTGGCAATTGCGGATCGCCTTGCTGAAAAATATCGGGCTAGACCCAAAGGCGACCTTCATCGCGACTATGATCCGGCGAAGTTGAATATTGCCGTTCATGTTCGAAGAGGCGACGTTGTCGGGCATGGGCCGACGGCCCACCGATATACCTCGAATGAATTCGTGGCTTCGGTTCTTCGTCAGGTCTTGGACCTGGCCGGCAATGACGCATGGCCCTTGTCCGTGCGGCTCTATTCAGAGGGTCGGTTAGCCGATTTTGGTCAGCTGGCCGACATGCCCATAGAGTTCCGGCTGAACGAATGTCCGTTGGCGACCTTCAACAATCTCGTGGATGCCGACATTCTACTGATGGCGAAGAGTACCTTCAGCTACGCTGCGGCGCTCCTGTCTCGAGGGGTGAAAATCTATGAACCGTTCGACCCCGCAGGGTTCGTTCACAAGCCGCTGCCTGACTGGGTGGTCCTGGGTCGAGACGGCGCCCCAAGCCGCAGGCGGCTGGCCCGCAACTTGAAGAAGCTTTTCGCGAGCAAGCAACTTCATCAAGCGGAACTGGAGTAGTCCCGGCCCCAGCACCGGCGAACCCGTGCGAAGTCATCGAGGACACCGCATATCTGCCTCACATATGCGTCGGGAGACCGGTCGAGCACGATTTGCTTGCCGTTTTGAATCAATTGGGCACGCACGATGTCGTCGCGATGCACCGCCAGAATGGCGCGCGCGATATCGGCAGGGTCGGCCGGATCGAAAAACAGTGCGGCATTCCCAAGCTGTTCCTCCGCTCCCCCAACTCGGGCCGCAACCACGGGGCAATTCAGCCTGAAGGCTTCCAGGGGCGGAATGTTGTCCGGGCCGAAAAAGCTGGCAAATGCGAGCCCGACCGCTGCACGATAAAACCCGCGAATATCGGCGTTCGGCACAAAGCCCAGGATGTGCACCCGAGACGCCAGTCCGAGTTCTGCAATGACCTTGGTGACGTAAGCAAGATTGCCCTTGTCGCTCCCCGTCAGCACGAGATCCAGCGCCACGCCCTCGTTTCGGTTCAAATGGTCGAGCGCCAACAGCAAATTCACATGGTTCTTGTGCGGCCAGAATTGCGCCGGGTAGAAGAGAAAGTCTTTCTCGATGCCGTATTTCACCCGGACGTCGACCGGGGCTTCGTCAGCAGGAGTCGATTCCGGATCTGCCACCGGCAAAGGCGCGACGACGACATTTTCCGGGGCAACGCCGTAGAATGCGACGACTTCCTCTTTTCCGGTCTGCGTCCCGACGACAATTCGCGACGCGCGCGGAAGGCAGGATCCGAAATGGCGCTCCCTCTGCGCCCAGTCCATCGGTGCCCCGACCTCGGGGAAGAACGGCTGCAAGCGGTGCTGCAAGTCCCAAACAGTCGCGATAAAGGGTACCGACGCCGGAAAAGCATCCTTGGAACTGAGGAACCATACGACGTCGATATTCGCCGTCCGGATGAAATCCTCGGTGAGCTGCTGCGAGGACGGCACATCCGTTCCTAGCCGCAAACCCGCTCGCCGGGCCGCAGCCGCAATCAGCCGGCGGACGCCGAACCTTTGGCTCGCGCGGCGCACAGGCCCTACCGGCCCATTTCCCCGCGCCGCCCCGTCATCATCGGTCAATGGGACGAAAAGAAATTCGTGGTCGCTGGCGCATGCGGCGATCGCGCTGGCCACACTTTCGACGAAGGTATGTCCGCCGCCACTTGTCGACGACGAAAGTCCGTTGACGACCCCCACCCGCAACGCAGCCCCCCATTCCAGACCAGTTCCAGGTGTCATGGAATCCCTCAAACGGCTCTCGCCAGCGCGTAAACCGAAAAACTGCCGTCATCAGGTGGGCGGGCAGTCATCCACTCACCGATCTCGATAACCTCGAACCCCGACGCCGTCAGCCATTCGCGGACTTCGCCAGGAAAAAGATATCGCAGCAGATGCCGCTCTTCCTCGACCCGTGATTGGCCCGAAACCCGGTCCGTCATCTCGATCGTATAGTTGATCTCGACAAGCGATTTCGCGCGGTCCCACTTCGGTCGACTCACCCGGCGCACCACGGTGCTCCCGATCGTGACGACTTTCTCGCGCGCCGTAGGGGGGCTGGCGAGCACCGCGGCGCCTTGCCAGAAATCGAACAGATAGGCCGCGCCGGGCTTGGCGTGCCGACGCGCGTTGTCGAAAGCGGCGCGGATGTCATCGGGCTCGGGCAAGTAGCACAGGACGTGAAAGAGGCAGAAAATCGCGTCGAACCTCATCCCCAGTTGGACATCCCGGACGTCGCCGACCTGGAACGAAGCATGGCCGGCGAGGCCCGATTCCGGGTCGCGCAGCCGCGCGGCGGCGATGCCCAGCATCTGGGGGGAAAGATCGACACCGCTGACACGATGGCCGGAGCGGGCGAATTCGACCGCGTGCCGCCCCGTGCCGCAGCCAAGATCGAGGATCGACATCGGCGCCGCTTGGGGCACCAGCGCGGCGAGGCGCGACAGCACAAAGCGAGCCTCGGCCCGGTAGTCCTTTTCCTGATAGAAAGTGTCGTAGAAACGCGAATAGTCGCCGCCAAATCGCATGCCCGCCTCCGCTTCGCGTTATGCCATCGCGTCAGGTGGGAGTCTGCAACGCCGTCACTGCATAACTTCTCGTAGCGCGCAGGCAACCCGATCAGCCTGCACTTGCGTCAAGGCGACGCCGCTTGGAAGGTAGATGCCGCGTCGTGCCAATCGCTCGGCGTTCGGGTGGCTCTCGCCGGCGAACAGCCCCATTCTCCGGAGCGCCGGCTGTTCATGCATCGGCCAGAAGAAGTGGCGGCAATCCACTCCTTTTCCGGTCAACCTTGCAATCGCTCCGCCAGCATCGACGGGACTGTCATCGCCGAGCACGACCCCAAAGACCCAATAGATGTTTGTCGCATAGTCGACGCGATCGAGCGGCAACCCGAGACCGGGAATATCGGCCAGACGCTCGCGATACCAGGCCCCGATCTGCCGCTTCTTGGCCAAGGTTTCCCCGATGCGCTCGAGCTGGGCGACGCCCACGGCCGCCTGCAGGTTGCTCATCCGGAAGTTCCACCCGAGTTCCTGGTGGATATAGCGGCGCTCGCCGTCGAAGCAGAGGTTGCGGAGACTGCGACAGCGGTCGGCGAGCTCCCCATCGTTCGTCAACACCATCCCGCCCTCGCCGGTGGTGACGTGCTTGTTCGGGTAAAAGCTGACCGTCGCGATATCTCCCAGCGAGCCGACCCGCCGGTCCCTGTAGGTCTGCCCTATCTGCTCGGCCGCATCTTCGATCACGAACAGCCCGTGAGAGCGGGCCAGTTCCGAAATCGGGTCCATATCGACCGGCAGCCCGTAGATGTGGACCACCATTATGGCCTTCGTGCGCGCCGTGATTTTCGCCGCGACCAGATCGACGTCGAGGTTCCAGGTGTCGGGGCGGCAATCGACAAGTACCGGCACGGCGCCCGCCCGCACGATGGCGGCGGCGCAGGATATGATCGTGAAGGTCGGCAGGATCACCTCGTCTCCCGGCCCGATTCCCAGCGCGGCGAGCGCCACCTCGAGCGCCGCGCTGCCGTTGCAGACCGCAACGCCGTGCTGGCAGCCCATCAGCTCCGCCACACCCGCCTCGAGCTTGGCGACAAACGGGCCTCCGGAAGAAATCCACCCCGTCTCGATGCATTCCGCGAGATATCGCGCCTCGTTACCGTCAAGCAGCGGCTCGTTGACCGGGATCGGCGGCATCGGCTCGGTCATTCGGGAACCCGCGCCTGACCTTGGTCGATGCCGGCAAAGCGCGTCTTGTCGCGCTCCCCGACATAGGGGCCTTGCTTGACCTCGATCATCTCGATCTCTTCGAGCGCCTCGAACCCGTGCCCGCCCTCGATCAGCAGAATGACGTCGCCGGCTTCCAGGATCCGACTTTCAAGATAGGCGCGCTGAGCATCATAGAGATCGACGCGCAGCCTGCCCCTTTTCAGGAACAGCACTTCCTGTGTGTAGTGCACCTCGCGGGCCACCGGATTGTGGACGTGCGGTTCGATCACCTTGCCCGCCGGATGGCGCATGTAGGCGAGCTGCTGCGATAGCTCTCCCGGAGTGAGGAAGTGGATTCCGGGTTCGTCGAATTCGCGGCGAACGATGATCGCGAGAACCCGGCTGCCATCGCAGACCTGTTCGACGCCGCCCGGATTCTGCTCGCCCAATCGGCAATCCTCCAATTTTGAAGGAACGACCTATCACCCTTCGACGACAAGGATGAAGTTTTTCCCTTGGGTTTGCACCATGGCTCAAGCGATATGGCCTTCCAATACGGAGCGCTGCATTTCCACCTGATGGGCGTGAATCATGCGCTCACTATCGAAGCGCCCGAGCCCGAGAAGCTTCCACGCTATGGCCGACAGTTTACGTATCAACCTGGCGAGCTGCGCTGAATGATGCTTGTGCCGCCAGCCGCTATGCCGCCCGATCCTGACAAGTCTGTATAGCCACAAGCGCAGTCCTCTTAGACTCCGGTTTTGAGAGAACGCGCCATAATGCAGGAACCGGTCTGCATGCTCGCCAGAGAGCGACTTTCCAAGATAGCCGTGCCTTTCAATCAAAACTTCCTGCAACATTGCCGAATGATCATATTTTACCGGTATTGGCCCGCTTCGATCCTCAAAATATGAAAAATCATGATACTTCTCAAGGGCCTCACGGCGGTAGGCGCAAAACCAGGTGTGAAAGCGCCGAACAATGATCGCGTTTTCCCGAGAATAAATCTCGAAGCATTCGCGAGAGTCTGCGAAATTAGTGGAGTAAAACCCTATCTTGTTATTTGAAGATAGGCCCTCAATGATCTCATGCACAAAGATATCGTCTAATATTTCAAAGTCCGGGTCGAACATGACAACATATTCGGCCGCAAGCCGATATAATTCCCGAGACCATATTTCCGGAGCCGTTTCAAAGAAACCCTGCCGCTCCTCGACACTTCCCGACGCCTGTACAAAGGTGCCCACTTGCAAATTCTTGCGTATGGAAGCCAGATAAGCTGAATTATCCTCAATCGATAAGCGCGGATATTTCCTTACGAGGCCTGCAAGGCTTGCAATTTGCGCTTGCGATAGCCCATTGCAGAAAATGACGGCACTAAAGGTGTCATGCGACCGGACTGCCCTTCCGAGCGCCGCAACTGTATATTTGGTAATGGGAAAATCTCTTGGGGTTACAATCATAAAAAATGTTGTTTTTGGTGCGCCTGATGATGGCGTTGACTTTATCGCGGATTGCGATCGCTCATTCATCGTCACCCCCCGCCTCGTCACTTCGAACCCGCTCTCACGCGGAGTTCCCATCCCTCCGGCAGAGGCGAATCCAGATAGTTGGTCTTTGTTTTCCGCGCCAGCAAGCGAGGGTCAAGGCGCACTTCATCTTGATGGAAGCGAAAACCCTGCCCAGATCGCTCCTCACTAGACGTCATCGCGCCGCTTGCCGCAACATCGCTCGAAGCCCTTGCCGCAATTTGACGGGAAGCATGACTCGGGCAGAGCGTCTCGACAAAGCACGCAGCCTATCGACAAGGCTGGGCGGCTTCTCCAGCCTATACCGTCGCCAAGGCGTCTTGAGGCGGTATTTGTTGTATTCGTGCTTAAGTGGATGTGTATTTGCCCAATGCCATGGCTTGGATTCACCGATGAAATGCACAATGGCCGGGCCCTGTGCGAGCTGGGATCTTTTTTGCGCATTCCAGATTGACGGAAGCTCAAGCCAGCAATTAACCAAAACTCCGTTCAGCGCATCTTGATCCCAATGTTCTACTTTATCTGGATTATTTTTTACAAACGCGATCACCTTCTCATAAATATTGTGTATCCTCCAGTAATCCAAATTTATCAAAAGGACTCCGGCATTAAAATATTTAGCGCCAGAAGGCAGCCAAGGTGGCCGCCAACCGTCCTCGACCGCCGCCAACGCATGGCCATCCAAGCCGGTGTCCCATACTTCCTGCAGCGACCGTCGCACGATGATGTCGGAATCCAAGTATAGAACCTTTTTTAGATCGGTTGGCAAAACCCGCGCAGCCGTAATTCTGTAGTAAGTAGCCTCCGAACCCCAATTATCTACGTACAGAGTGCTCAACTCTTCATCTATTAATTCATACGTTATTAATTCTCCGCCCAAATTTTTCGCCATCTTTTTCAATTTTAATAGGTGCTCGTTGGTAATTGAGCTATAAAGAAAGTGGATTCTTGAAACGTTGTTATGTTCTAGTAGCGAATAAAGCATCGTAGCTGCGTGCGGCAGATATCTCTTATCGCACGCGCATAGCACTTCCATTTCAGTTCCTGTCCTCCAAAGAGGGAAATTCGGTGCGGTTAGCGCGACGATCGCGCCGCGAATTTCGGACCATAAACTCAGACATCCCGTCCGGATAGCCCCCCGCCAAGCGCCGTCGCTCCATCTACCGCTGCCGGGTTCGGCGGCACGAGTTTACAGCGGCTCCGCTGAGTAGCCCATCCACGGCAGGGTATCTCGGGATGGTCCAAGCTCGCCCGGCCGGCCCTATCCTCGGCAATCTCATCAAGCTCTTGTGAAACGACGCCGCAGCATCCGCGCCAAGCCGGGCGGCAAGATCTTGCGTATCGCGCGATTCACAAAGTTTTCCTTAGAAATGCGCATTTGATAATCGTCGCGGACGGTGTTCGGTTCAAGGACCGCCGGATGGTGCAATGGGAACGTGATGGCGCCCCGGGCAGCGTTGGCCGCGCCGTTCGAGGCATCCAGAGTGTGCGTCGCGCCAGGACCAAAGCCTATATTGCTGACGAGGTTGATCCCGGGCACGCACGAAAGACCGTTTTCACGCCAACAGGTCCATAGCCACTGGTAATCCCAGGCGTCGACTGCCCCAACCTTTGCTCGCTGGAAGTGGTCGGACCACCGCTCGATGAAGCTGGCATCATTGCGAATCCCACGAAGAACGGCCCGCGAATCGCTCGCCGAAAAGGTCGTCAGATCCTTATCGTAGAGCGCCCAGGCGCGGCGCCAGGTCGCCCAGCCCCATGAACCCCCGAACTGCGAGATATAATAGCTGCCATCGCCGATTTGATGTGGCTGAAAATTGTTGCCGCTGATCAGCATCATGCGCGGCTCGTCGCGGTAGCGGGCGAGGAGCTCGGCGCAGAAGGGGAAGAAGGTCGGATCGGGCAGGCAGTCGTCTTCGAGTATGATGCCTTCGGCCTCGAGGTCGAAAAACCAGGTGATGGCGGTAGCAGGGCCCGCTCCGCACCCGAGATTGCTATTCTGAAAGAGGGTGTGCAGCTCGCACGGCCAATCAACCTGCGCGGCAATGCGGCGGGCTTCTTCGCACCGCTCCACCTCACCTAAACGGTCGGGTCGCGGCCCGTCGGCGGCGACGTAAAGCCGCGCAGGCCGCGCCTGGCGGATGGCTTCGAACACGCGCGCGGTCGTGTCCGGGCGATTAAATATGATAAAGAGAACAGGTACCATGATCTCCGCGTGTCGTGAGGGCTGAGAGGCCACTACGTATCACAAGAGCTCACACGTACCGCCACCACGGAACTCTGACATCTCGTGGATACCAAATCCCGCGCATGCGCCCGAGGTGGTACTCCGGTGCGACTACGACCCCATCCTTCGGCTTCCTCAACATCGCCGCCCACCAGGAGAACGAACTATTTGAGATTATCAGGTTCGGAAAGAGGCCCATCATAAGCAGGTCTGGGCCCGGCTGCCCGGCGGGACTGATCCAGGCAGGCCGCCGCGGCAAATACGCCAGGGCCCGATCTGGGTCATCGGTAAAAAGCGCGATGGGCAACTCACTGTCGAACGCACTTAATGCTGCTCGATAGTACTCCGGGTCCAGCGCCCATCCGGTATCCTGCTGTCCGTGAAAGCCCCGCTGCGTCAGGTAATCCCCCAAGCGTATATGGACCGCCACCATGGCTTCCGGACTTGTCGGCAAGCTCTGTCGCCTCAATGCCACTTCACGTTCGATCCGTTCACCGGGCACGAACCAGGATCGCACATCGTCAACTCGCGAGCCCCAGTAGAGAATCGACTGGAAGAAGCCGGAAAGCCGGGTTCTCGGCTCAACGCTCCAAAAATCCTCGGAATAGAGCTCGGATAAGTCAGGCGGGCCCAGAGGCGGTGTGTAGCAGTGCGTTCGAGCCAAAATGAACGAAAACAACCTCGGGCTCGCCCACGCAATAGCTGACGCGGCTCGCGAATATGTGCGCCCCTTCAAGTCGGGGAAGACCTCAAATATTTCCCACTCACGCCGCCCGATGGCGTTCGAAAGATGCTGACGTCGTGTTGCCCCGGCCTTTATCAAGGCAAAGCCCACACCAAGCTTCTCCGCCTGGATTCGGGCCGCTGCATATTGAAATAGTTGATTGCCGAGCTGCCCTTCAAGTCGAGCCACGATCATTCGAGGTTCCAACTCAAGACGGGCGCCAGCAAACCGGGGCGACGCTCATGCCAGAATGGTGAGTCGCTCAGCCCGCCGCTTATCTCGAATTCGACCCTTGCAGGCGTTTGGTTGGGTGGATGTATCCACCTTTGATAGTGAAGGCTCGCTATAAACTCGACCCGATATCGCCCCTCGTTCAGGAATCTGGCGGGCAGGCTCGTTGATAAATGAAACTCTCCAGGCGTGAGTTTCGGCCATTTCTCTTCTTCGATGTCGGTAGGATAGCTCCAGAAGAGCAGCTCATCCTCGCTCGAATAGACTGCTATTCCAAATGTTAGATTCGATGGCACGCTTTCAAGGGCGCCATGTAGATCGATGTCGATTGGCTTGTCATTGCGGAGCGTTCCGCGCGCCTGATGATCTTGCGAAACTCGCAGGCCCAATATCGTCAAGCCGTCGGCTGTTCTTGGGGTTTCCGCAATCCATTCGCTGGGGGCAACCTGGCCGCTGTCCCGGTAGAGGTGGATCACCTGGTCCACATCATTTGAGTAAGCAGTCAGATTGCCCGCTTTCAGCAGCATCGCGGAATTGCAGAGCTTGGCGACGGTTTGGAGCGAGTGGCTCACAAATAGCACTGTCCGCCCATGGCTGGCGACATCCTGCATCTTGCCAAGGCACTTCTTCTGGAACTGGGCATCACCCACTGACAGCACTTCGTCAACGATCAGAATCTCGGGCTCCAAGTGCGCCGCTACCGCAAAGGCCAAGCGCACATACATGCCGCTGGAGTAGCGCTTCACAGGCGTATCCAGGAACTTCTCGACCTCGGCAAACGCGACGATCTCGTCGAACCTGCGCTTGATCTCGGCCCGCGTCATGCCGAGAATTGCGCCGTTCAAAAAGATGTTCTCGCGACCGGTAAGCTCAGGATGAAAGCCGGTGCCGACCTCCAGCAGGCTCGCCACGCGCCCATCGATGGTGGCGCGACCCTCGCTCGGCTCCGTGATGCGCGACAGGATCTTGAGCAACGTCGACTTGCCGGCGCCGTTGGGGCCGATGATGCCAAGCACCTCGCCCCGTTTGACCTCGAAGCTCACATCCTTGAGCGCCCAGAATTCCTCCACCGAATCGCCCGCGACGAGGGCCCGACCGCGCGCCATGTCCACAGTCTTGCGCCAGACGTTCCCCGCGCCCCGCGCCAGCGTGTCACGCAACGTCGAATGACGTTCCCCCTCGGCCAGGTGGCCGATCACATATTTCTTGCCGAGCCCCTCCGCACGGATGACGACGTCGCTGGCCATCAGATCAAATCCGCGAAGCTGCGTTCGGTGCGGCGGAAATAGGCGATGCCGAACCACAGGAAGAAAGCGACCACGCCCAGGCTTGCGAAGAAGCCAGGAAGATAGAGCTCGCTCTCGCCGCCGAGCAGACACCAGCGGAAGCCGTCGATGACGCCAACCATGGGATTGAGGCTGTACCAGAATCGCCATGTCTCCGGCACCACCGAACTGGAGAAACCGACCGGAGAAACATACAGGCCGAACTGCACGATGAAGGGGATGAGGAAGCGAAAATCCCGGTACTTCACGTTGAGCGCGGTGATCAAAAAGGCCGGCCCGAGACTGGCAAGAACGGCCAGAACGATGAAGATCGGCAGGAACGCGATCTGCCAATTCGGCAAAAAGCCAAACCAGGCCATGAGGGCGGCCAGGATCGCCAGGCTGATCCCGAAGTCGACAAGCGCGACGGCGACCGCCGAAGCCGGCACGATGAGCCGCGGGAAATAGACCTTGCTGATCAAGTTGGCGTTGCCGACCAGGCTGTTTGATCCCACGCTCAGGATGCTGGAAAACAGGAACCATGGCAGCATTCCGGCAAAGACGAGTACCGGGTACGGCACCGCACCGTCGCTCGGCAACGCCGCGAGCCTGCCGAAGACAATCGTAAGAATGGCCAGGGTCAGCAGCGGGCCGACGAGTGCCCAGGCCACGCCGATGACCGTCTGCTTGTAGCGCACCGAAACGTCCCGCCAGGCCAGAACCGCGAACAGTTCACGATAGCGCCACAGATCGGACCAGTAGTTGCGCTCGGCGCGGCCAGCTTCGAGTATGAGCATCCGCTCCGCATCCCGTGGAGGCGTCATGTTCCGTCGGCGCCCACAAGAACGTCCGTTTGCCCGAACCACTGTTCCAGCTTCTCCAGCGCCAGCCAGAAGTCCTCGCCGCTGTCGCGATGACCTTGCCAGATTTCGGGAATGAAGCTGGCATCGGGACAATGGTTTTCGAAAACCTCCGCGATCGCCGCGAAATCGATCATGCCTTCGCCGATCTGCAGGCCCTCGCCGTCTTCGCCTCGCGCATCGGCCAGGTGCAGGTGCGCGGTATGGGGCGCCACGACTTCGCAGAACGCGCGCATCGAATGCCCGGCCCAGTTGCAGAACAGCTGGGAGTGCGAGGTGTCGAGGCAAATCCGCGTATCGTTTGCCGTGCAGAACCGGGCGATCTCACCCGGATCCATGAACAGATTGTGAAATGCCTGTCCGCCGAAATGCCACGGGAAAGGCGGCATGGTCTGCGGCACGATCTCCACCCCGTCGCGGTCGAGCTTCGACAGGCTTTCCTCGATGCGCCGGTACAATGCGGCGCGAGCCGATGCCGGCAAGGCGGTAGAGGTGCTGACACCGCCCATATTGGTGACGATCAGCGGCCGCGCGGTGCGCGGGTGCCATGGCTTCAAGGCCCGCGCGATGTCGATGACACGCTGCAACTCACCGATGGAGCGGGCGCGATACGCCGGATCGTCGGATGCAAGATCGAGGATATGATCGCCGCGGAACAATTCCGGCGCGTGAACGACAAACTCCACGTCCAGCGGTTCGGCGAACCAGTCCTCCAGTCGAGCTTCCATGTCGAGGAACGAGAGATGATATTCCAGCAGCGTGAGATTGGTTGAGGCCATCATCGCGCGGTAATCGTGCCAGCGCACCGGCACGCCCCACCGCCGCTTGATCGCAAAGTGGCGCCTGGCGTGCACCGGATCGCTCAGATCGGAGAGAAACAAGGGCTCGCCGGCCTTGATCGCGCGGTTCGCACGGCGCCCGACGAGCTCCCCGATGCGGCCGGCAGAAAGGCCCTGACCGGGGGAGCGGACGCACACGCTTTCGCGGACAATCGTTTCACCGGCGCGAATGTCCGTTTCCGCGTACAGGCCTTTCGCTAGGACGGCGCGGTTCAACATTTCGCCCTGCGTGACCAGCCGCGGCGCTGCATGGCCCAGGGCTTCCTCGACCGTACGGATCGCGCGCACCATCTGCGCGAATTCATCGGGCAGCAGCGAAATCTTGTGGTCGCCACCCTCTGTCGATCGATCCAGTGTCAGATGTTTCTCGATGATGCAGGCGCCGCGCGCCACGGCTGCGACCGGAACATGCCAGCCCCGCTCATGACCCGAATAGCCGACCGGCGCACCGCTCAGCTCCGCCAGCCGGTCCATGTAGCGCAGATTGATGTCCTTGTACGGCGTGGGATAGGTCGAATTGCAATGCAGCAGACGGAACGGCGCGCCCAATCCGCGCAGAAAAGACACGCATTCCTTGATCTCGGCTTCACTGGCCATTCCCGTCGAGCAGATCATGGGCTTGCCGGTGGCGGCGATGGCGCCGAGCAATTCCTGATTGGTCAGGTCGGCCGAGGCGACTTTGAACGCCGCCAGCCCGTTTGCGTCCAGTACTTCTACGCTTGGAACGTCCCACGGCGTGCAAAGCGGCTCGATGCCGCGCTCGCGGCAATAGCCGAACAGCTCGATCAGTTCGTCGTTGGCGAGATTGGACCGCAACAGATTGCCGTGCGTGTACTCTACGCCGAGGTCCTGACCGCCAAGCGTGCCATCGGCATCACTTCCGTAGTGCAGGCTCATTTCGCGCATCTGGAACTTTGCGCAATCGGCGCCTGCTTCCAAGGCGGCATCGATCAGCCGGCGGCCCAGTTCGACATCGCCGTTATGGTTGTTGCCGATCTCGGCAATGACATAGGCGGGCTGGCCGCGGTCGATGCTGCGGCCGGCGATTTGAAATTCATGCCGGTCGCGGAACGCGATGGCCACCACGCGGTCATATTCATCGACCAGCGGAACGACGCGAATCCGGTCGGAAAAAAGCCCGGCCACATGCTGGGGCGACGCGTTGAGAGGCGCGCTGGTGAATTGCGTGTTGGCAATTCTGCCAATGCGCGTTTGCAGGTCGATCTCTTTTGACTCGATCAGGCGGCGGCGGATATCGCCGTCGGTTACCGTTCCGACCAGGCGGCCTTTCTCCGTGGTCGCCACCACGAGACCGGACTTGTTCTGGTCAAGCTTGGCGAGAGCGGTGAACAGCGGTTCCTGATCAAAGACCACGAACGGCGCGATGTTCCTTTCGATCAGCATGCAATAGCCTCGAAGCCCGTAACTGCCGGTTTCGACTGCGCCATAACGCCCCGCCTCATAACGTAAGCCGCCGAGGGGGTGTCAACATCCGGCTCAAGCATTGCCGGGCGCTTCGTCCGCAAGAATCCGCTGCCAACGCGAAACCCGGCGGGCAACCTCGCGCGAACCGAACGCATCGAAACGGTTGCGCGGCCGCAATTTCTGCATCGCTTCGACGAGAATTCGCGAAGGCGTCGCGCGAGCATGCGGAGCGAGCCGCGCTTGGTTCTTTTGCCGGCCATCGCGAAAAAGCTGCGCGATAGAAGTGGCAATCATGTCCAGCGCATCGTCGCCGGCGAATTGCCCTCTGGCCCAATCCGCCAGCGGCCCGCAATTCTCCTCGACGGGATGCCGGCGCAGCGCGTGCAGGAAGCCTTCCTTGTCCTTCAGCAGCGGAACAAGGCCGTGCCACTCGGCGGTCAAGGCTGGCGGAATGATCTCCGGCGAAAACAAATGGATGGGTTTGCCGGCCACGGCAGCTTCGATCAGTGTCGTCGAATGCGACGAGATCACATGATCGGCTGCAAGAATCCATTCGCGCACGCTTTCCGATTTGATGATCGCGATGTTCTTCGGCCGCGAGCCCACGATGTCGCGAAGCAGGCGGCTGGGCTGTTTGGGGGCGGTGGGCGGCCGGGGCCGGAATATGAAAACCGGATCGTCTTTCGCGCGCAAATCGCCCAGCCAGGCGAAAAGATCGCGTAGGCACCGCTCGCTGTAGTCGCGCGCTTGCGCCAGCAATTCCGCATCGGCGTTCTGGGTCTCTACCAGCGACTGCAACTGGGCATCGGGCATGAAAGCATATTGATAGCTTTCCGGAAAAAGAATCCATTTGCTGTCCTGGTCGAGCCCATGACGCTTCGCGAGGACGCTGCGGGTTTCAAAGTAGCTGCGATATGGCGCATCATATAATTTCATCACGGGATTTCCCGTGAGGAGAAGGTGGTCCGACGGTGTGCCATGCTCGGCGAGAAAATCTCGGTACGCGGGCGTCCAGCAGGCATAATAAACCTGTTGCCGCGCCGCTGAATCGCGCGGTGTCTTCAGACCGACGTCGACCTTCATCAAGATCTGTTCCCACGCCAGATTGACCATCGTCGCTTCCGGCCATCGGTTGAGATATTCGGTGGGATGAAAATCATCGGCGCCGTAAAAGAAGGGAAACACCACGACGGCGGGCCGGTATCGCGCGAGATTGCGCTCGAAATTGAGATAGTAGGACTTTACTTCCGCCTCGATTCCGAATTGCATCTTGAGTTTGGCGGCAAGGCACGTCGCGACATCGAGTTCGCGCGCCACATGCTCGACCAGAAAAAGGACATCAACGGACTGCATCAAGTACGCTCGGGGCTGGCCTCGAATATGGCTGCTCAGGCTCCTAGGCGGCTCTCATATGTATGTCCAACCGCCCACCCTCGGGCGGCCATTCAATCGCTGGTCTCCGGAGGGAATTCATCTAAGATGAATCCGATAAGGCGGGGCGGCACGTAACCAAGTAAAAATGCGGACGAGAACAAGCGCCCCAGCGGCAGAACAAAGCGCCGAAACCGCGAGCGCGCGGGTCGCGGTGGTCGTGACGACGTTCAATCACGCGCATTTCCTCGGCAGCGCCCTCGACAGTGTCGTGTCGCAGACCTTTCCCGCTCACCAGTTGATCGTGGTCGACGACGGTTCGCAGGACAATCCTGCCGAGGCTGTCGCGAAGGTCTCGCAGGCGCGGCTGATAACCCAGCCCAACCGCGGCCTTGCCGCGGCCCGAAACGCCGGCCTCGAGGCCGCCGAGTCCGACTTCGTGCTGTTCCTCGACGCCGACGACGTGCTGTGCCCGACGGCGATCGAGGCGGCGGTGGCGGCGATGCAGGCCTGCCCGGGCGCGGCCCTCGTTTACGGCGCCTACATGCTCGCCGACAGCGAGCTGGCGCCGACCAGCGAGCCGCAGTTCCGCCCGTTCGGCGCTTCCGCCTACCACGCGCTGTTGCGCGACAACCTGATCGGCATGCATGGCGCCGTCCTTTACGACCGCGCCAAGCTGCTCGACGCCGGCGGATTCGACGAGAGCCTGAGCCGCTGCGAGGATTACGACGTCTACCTGCGGCTGGCGCACAGCCATCCGATCGCATGCCATCCGGAAGTCGTGGCGATCTACCGCATGCACGGCGCCAACATGACGTCCGACCCGGTGGCGATGCTGCGTTCCGCTCTCGAGGTCCACGCCCGCCACAGGCCGCCTGCCGAGGACCTCGCGGCGGTGCGCGCCTGGCAGGGCGGGCGCCGGTTCCTCACCGTGACGCATGTCAACCAGGCGTGGAAAAACCGCCACGAGCTCCCGCTCCGCGCCCGGCAACGGCAGCGCCGGGCGCTGCTGCGGTCGCACCCCGGCGCCTCGATTGCCGCGGCGGCGTGGCAGGGCGCCAAGCGCATCCTGCCCAGGCCGGCCGCGCTCTGGCTGCGCCGGCGGCTGGAGCGTTCCTGGGTCCGCGTCGGCGGCGTCGACATGGGGCACCTGGCGCGCACGCAACCGCTCAGCCGCAAGTTCGGTTTCGACCGCGGCACGCCCGTCGACCGCTATTATATCGAGAGCTTCCTGGCCGAGAATGCCGGCGCGATCGGCGGCCGGGTGCTCGAGGTCGGCGATGCCCATTACACCAGGCGGTTCGGCCGCGGCGTGACCGCCGAGGACGTACTCCATGTCTCGCCCGAAAGCCCCGAGGCGACGATCGTCGGCGACCTGTCGCAGCCCAGCTTGCTGCCGGAGGCAGCGTTCGACTGCCTGATCGTGACCCAGACGCTGAACCTGATCTACGACATGGGTGCGGCCGTCGCCGCCATGCACCGGGCCCTTAAGCCCGGCGGGACACTGCTGCTGACGGTACCCGGCGTTTCCTCGATCGAGCGCGGCGAGTGGACGGATCAGTGGATGTGGTCGCTCACCGTCCCCGCCGCCGAGACGTTGTTCGCGGGCGCATTCCGGCCGGAAAACCTGACTGTCCGGGCTTACGGCAATGTCTACGCCGCGACCTGCTTCCTGCATGGCCTGGCGCTCGAGGAGGTGCGGCGCGACTGGCTCGACAGGTCCGACCCATTCTATCCGGTGATCGTCTCGGTCCGGGCCCGCCGTGCGGGGTAGCGCTGCGGCCCTTGCCGGGCTCGCCGAGCACTAATTCACCGCAAATTCACCGGTTCGCGGCCATGGGGTGCCGCACTCGCTGACCTTGGCCTCGCTCGCCGTCCTCCCTACATTCCGACCGGGATCGTGATGAAAATGCCGACCAGCCCTCGCTCCGCCGCTTGCGCGCTGGCCCTCGCCGGGTCAGCGCTCGCCGTGGCGAGCCCGGCACAGGCGCAATTCAGCAATCATCTTTCCCACGATGCCGCCAAATGCCGCGGCGACGGCCCGGCGATCCGCATCACGGTGAGCGGCGTCAAGTCGAGCCGCGGGACGCTGCGGGTGCAGCTCTATCGCGCCACCCGGCAGGACTGGCTCGAGACCGGGCGCTGGCTCAACCGCATCGAGTTGCCGGCGCGCGCCGGGACGATGAGCGTGTGCATGCCCGCGCCGCAAGCCGGCACTTATGGCATCGCCATTCGCCACGACATCAACGGCAACGGCGATACCGACCTGACGCAGGATGGCGGCGGGATGTCGAACAATCCGAGCATCAACGTGTTCAATCTCGGCAAGCCGAGCTATTCCAAGGTCGCCTTCAGCCTGGGCCACGAAGTCAAGGCGATGACCATCCGCATGCGCTATATGTAGCAGCTATTCGGCGGGGCTCTTGTTCGCCCGGGCACCCAGCCGCGAGCGCCACAGCAGCCACAGCAGGCCGGGCACGGCGAGCAGCGGGAACTTCTCGCGCAGCGGCGTCACCTTGACCGGCAGGCCGGTATGCCGCTCGACCTTCCACGCCGCATAGCGCAGCCCGCCCTCGAAGGTGGTCGTCGCGCGGGCCAGGCGCGCCAGGTTGAGCGCCTTGCCGAACCGCCGCCGGGCGTTCCACCAGCCGAGCACCCGCTTGCGCCCGGCGGGATCGAGTTTCGGCTCCAGCGTCCTGCCATCCTGGGCGAACGCAATGCCCTCGGCGGAGAGCGCGAGCGGCAGCAGCCCGTCGAAATGGGCACTATTGCCGGCCAGGATGGCGTCCTCGCGGCCCGCCGGCTCGACCCGCAATTCGGCGCGATAGGTGGCGCGGAACAGGGCCCGCCAATAATCCTCCTCGCGCCCCTTTGGCGGACCGACCGCGACCGCCAGCCGCGCGGCGGTGCGGGCGGCGTCCTCGAGTGCGGCGAGCACTTCCGCCCTGGCCGCGTCGTCGCGCATCCAGGCGAGCGCGACCGGCTGCACGAAGCGCGCCCAGATCGTGGTGTCGAGCGTCTCGCCTCGCGTCGCCGCGGCAAACGTCGCCAGCGCCATCGTCGCCACCTTGGCCCTGAGCGGTGCGGCGCGGTGCGGTACCTCGCAATAGGACACTCTCGGCCACAGCCCGCGCTCGCGCTTGCCCGGCAGCAGGATGTAGAAATCGAGCACGCCATCGAGCGAGCCGGTGCGCAGGTTGGAGCCGTAGAACAGCACCGCCAGGGCGCCGGCATTCTCGCCCAGCTCGGCGGCGAAGACCGCGACGGCAGCGTCGATCGGCCGGTCCAGCGCCGCGCCGACTCGCGCGGCGAGGCCGGAACTCATGGCAGGCTCACGGTACGACGAAACGCAGCTTGGGTCCGAGCGACAGGCGATAGCGCCCGGCGGGAAACGCCTCGCCGTCGAGGATGAAGCGTTCGCCCAGGTCGACTTGCAACCCTTCGGCCCGGACCACGTGATAGCCGACCTTTGGCATCCGTTCGCTTCCCAGGCCGCGGAAAATCAGCGGCACGCGCAGCAGCAGCCCGGGGTTGGTGCTGTCGATCACCGCGGCGCGCAGGCCCTCCGAGAGGTTGCCGAACGGACGGCAGCCAGCCGGGAAGCGGCCAAGCGTGGAAGCAAAGATCAGGTGCCGCTGGTCGCGCCGGCCGAAGCCGCTGTGCGCCAGTTCATGGCCCTCAACATCGAAAGCCCGTATCGGCGTACCGCGCCGCCAGACGTTGCCGGCACCGCCGAACAGCGTCTGCAGGAAGGCCCAGGCCGCGGTGACCGCGACCGCGAGGTTGTTGAACGCCCCCTTGTCGTGTGCGCGCTGGCCGAGCTGGATCGCGGAAACATAGGCGCCGGCGCCGAACACGAAGCCCTGGACGCGGGCGTCGGCGTTGTCGCGCTGGGCGACGACGAGCGGCCGACGCTGCTCGATCCGCCCCGCGGCGGCCGCTTCGAGCGCTTGCTCGAGCGTCCACTTGGTCGGCAGCCCGAGATCGACCGCGAGCGCGTTGGTCTTGCCGCTCGGGACCACGATCAGCGGCGGCCAGCTCTCACCGAAATAGCCCTCGCCGCAAGTCAGCACGTCGCGCACGGTGCCGTCGCCGCCGACCACCGCGAGGTAATCGACGCGCAGCTCGGCGAAGCGGGCGAGGACGTCCTGAAGCTCGCTGCGTTCGTCGGGGGTTTCGACCAGCAGGGTGGCACGGCCGTGCCAGGCGGGCAGGTCGGTGGCCTGGCGATGGCTGCGCAGGTTGCGAATCACGCCGATCAGTGGCGCCTGACGTGACGGCGCGGCGGCGCCACCGCGAGGAGCCACGGGCCGGGCGACCTGCGGCAAGCGGTCGAACAGATGAACGGTCCCGTGCATGTGTCGGCGCCTTAAACCCCCGCACTGAAGATACTACGGTTTTCCTCGAAAATCCAAATGGTGTCGCCGCCCGGCCACGGCAACTCCGGCGCGCCATTGAACGCCGCCCGATAGCTGGCCGCTTAACCGGACCGCGCGCGCGATGCTGGCACCCGGGCGAGAGGCGCGCTAGGAGACGCCTCATGCTGGCAGAACACCTCCTCGAACAGGCGCAGGACCTTGCCCCGCGCATCGTCGCGCTGCGCCGCGCGATCCACGCCGAGCCCGAGCTCGGCCTGCAGACCCCGCTGACGATGGCCAAGGTCCGCGCCGAGCTGGCCGACCTGCCGCTCGAATGGCGCGAAGGGCCCTCGTGTACCGGCGCCGTCGCCGTCCTGAAGGGCGCACAGCCCGGCCCACCCGTGCTGCTGCGCGGCGACATGGACGCGCTGCCGATGCCCGAGGAGACCGGGCTGGCATTCGCTTCGACCCTCCCCGGCCGGATGCACGCCTGCGGGCACGACACCCACACCGCCATGCTGGCCGGTGCCGCGCGGATGCTGGCGGCGCGGCAGAGCGAACTGGCGGGTGAG
>Ga0307505_10001319_pt1 | contig 20562 bp, 22 predicted proteins | sample 23_S_MG_FD_202183 | JGI IMG/M metagenome (GOLD analysis project Ga0307505, IMG submission 202183) | Soil microbial communities from Populus trichocarpa stands in riparian zone in the Pacific Northwest, United States - 23_S | ecosystem: Environmental > Terrestrial > Soil > Riparian zone > Trees...
GGGCCGGCTGCTGGCGCAGGGGGCGAGGGAGGGCGCGCGCGCGGTGGTGATCGTCGAGGACGAGCCCGACGTGGCCCGCCAGGCCGTGCAGGACGGTTTCACCGTGGTGACGGGCAGCGCAGCCGAGGCCCATGTGCTTCAGGAAGCGGGAATCGAAGATGCGAACAAGCTGATCATCGCCATTCCCGAAGGCTTCGAAGCGGGCGCGATCGCGGACCGCGCGCGCGCCTTGAACCGCGAGCTCACGATTTTCGCCCGCGCGCACTCGGACGAAGAGGTGGAGCACCTGCTGCGGCGCGGGGTCGATCACGTCGTCATGGGGGAGCGTGAAATCGCCAAGCGCCTGATCGAGCTCATCGCATCGGTCCGGCCGCAGCCGGGCTAGATCAACCCTTTCGCCCGCAGGCTCACATGCCCCTCGTGCCCCACGATCACATGGTCGTGAACCGTGATGCCGAGATGCCGCCCGGCTTCGGCGATGCGCTGGGTGATCTGGATATCGGCGCGGCTCGGCTCGGGATTGCCGCTCGGGTGGTTGTGCACCAGGATCAGCGCGGTCGCGCCGAGGTCGAGCCCGCGGCGGATCACCTCGCGCGGATGGATCGCCGCTTCGTCGATCGTGCCTTCGCTGGCGAGGTGGTCGCGCACCAGCCGGTTGCGGCTGTCGAGGTAGAGCACGCGCACCCGCTCGACCGTCAGGTGCGCCATGTCGATCGCTAGGTAATCGAGCAGTGCCTGCCAGCTGCCCAGGACCGGCTTCAGGCGCACTTCGCTCCGCGCCATGCGCCGGGCGGCGAGCGCGGCGATCTTCAGCGCGCCGATGACCGCGTCGCCGATGCCCTTGACCTGCCGCAGCGCGCCCGGCTCCGCATCGAGCACCGCCGATAGCGAGCCGAACCGCGCCAGCAGTTCCTTGGCGAGCGGCTTGGTATCGCCGCGCGCGCTCGCGCCGTACAGCAGGTATTCGAGCACTTCGTAGTCGGCCAGAGCCTCCGCTCCGCCGTCGAGCAGGCGCTGGCGCAGGCGGGCGCGGTGGCCGGCGCCGGCGTGAACCGGCTGCCGGGCCGGTTCGGCAGGGGCTTCAGGCTCTTCGCCCGACACTGAGCGTGCTTCCATCGCGTCCCGCATTGCCTTTGCCGGGCTTCGCGCGCAAGGGTGCCGGCGATGGCGTCGCAGCCCGAGATCGACGAGCCACCCGCCAGCAGCGCCGGCCGCCGCATCGGTTGCTATGCGGCCTTGGCGGTGCTGGCGATCCTCGCCGCCGGACTGGCCATCCTGTGGGCCAACCGCGAACGGATCGCCGGCAACATCATCGCCGGCGAGCTGGCCGCGCGCGGGATCGAGGCAACTTACGAGATCGAGCGGATCGGCGGGAGCCGCCAGGTCCTGACCGACGTCGTCGTCGGCGATCCGCGCCGTCCGGATCTCACCGTCGAGCGCGCCGAGGTCGTCGTGCGCCACCGCTTCGGGTTTCCGTCCATCGCCGAGGTCCGGCTGGTGCGCCCCAGGCTGTTCGCGACCTGGCGCGACGGGACGTTGAGCTTCGGCGAGCTCGACCCCTTGATCTTCGCCCCAGCCGAGGAGGGTCCGTTCGAGTTGCCCGACTTCGCGCTCGAGGTCGTCGACGGGCGCGCGCTGCTCGAGAGCGATTACGGCCCGGTCGGCATCAGCCTCGAGGGCAGCGGGCATCTGCGGGGCGGGTTCGCGGGCGAGCTCGCCGGGGTCGCGCCGCGGCTGGAGCTGGCCGGCTGCGAAGCGGGGCGGACGACTCTCTACGGCCGCGTTTCGATCGATGCCGCGCGGCCCGCGTTCGATGGGCCGCTGCGGGTCGCGCGGCTCGAATGCCGGACGCAGGGTCTCGCGCTGGCCGACGCAGCCTTGCGACTGAAGGGTCGGGCCGACAAGAACCTCAAGGGTTTCGAAGGCGATGCAGGATTGCGTACCCGCCAGGCGGCTTACGGCGGCAACCGGCTGGCGTCGCTCACCGGCACGACCCGGTACACCTGGCGCGACGGCGGGCTGACCACGCGATACGAGCTGCAGGGACGCGGGCTCGCCGCGGCGCAGGCCGCTGCGGACCGGATCGATATCGACGGCTGGCTGCGCGCGCGGCGTGGTTTCGAGCGGATCGAGGCCGACGCCGAAGTCGCCGGCGAGGGCGTGCGGCTCGGCAGCGGGGTCGATGCGATGCTGGCGGACGCGGCCGAGGCGAGCGGCGATACGCTGCTCGGCCCGATCCTCTACCGGATCCGCACCCGCCTCGCCGCCGAAGGTCGGGGCAGCCAGCTTGCCGCGGAGGTCACGTTGCGGCGCACCGGCGAGCGGACCAGCATGGTCGTGCCCAGAGCCTCGTTGCGCGGAGCGAACGGGGCGACGCTGCTGGCCCTGTCGCGCCTTCAACTGGCGTTCGGCGGCAGCACCGCGCCGCGCTTCGCCGGCAATTTCGCGACCGGCGGGGAAGGGCTGCCGCGCATCGCCGGACGGATGGAACAGCGGCCGGGCGGGACGATGCAAGCGCGGCTGAGCATGGCGGAGTACGCCGCGGGCGCCTCGCGTCTCGCGGTGCCGGAAATGGTCATGATCCAGCGTCCGGACGGCACGCTCGGCTTCGCCGGGCAGGTTCGCGCGAGCGGTGCGCTGCCGGGCGGCGAGGTTGAGGCCTTGCTGCTGCCTGTGTCCGGAAACTGGTCGCCCTCGCGCGGGCTATCGGTGTGGGACGGCTGCACCGAGGCGCGCTTCGAGCGGTTGCAGCTTGCCAACCTAGCGCTCGAGCGGCGCAGCCTGACGCTGTGCCCGCCGCGCGGCAGCGCCATGGTGCGATACGACGGGCGCGGCCTGCGCATGGCCGCCGGCGCACCTTCGCTGCAGCTGACCGGGCGGCTCGGCGAGACTCCCATCGCGATCCGAAGCGGGGCCGTGGGCCTCGCCTATCCCGGCGCGGTGTCGGCGCGGCAGCTGGTCGTTTCGCTCGGGCCCGCCGATACCGCCAGCACTTTCGCGCTCGACGATCTCACGGCGCAGATCGGGAAGGACGTCGCAGGCCGCTTTTCGGGCACCGACGTGCGCCTGTTCGCGGTGCCGCTCGACGTGCTCGGCGCCAGCGGCGCCTGGCGTTACGCGGATGGGCGGCTGGCTCTGAGCGAGGGCTCGTTCCGGCTCGAGGATCGGCAGGAGACGCCGCGTTTCCATCCGCTCGTAGCCCAGGACGCGTCGCTTTCGCTCGAGGACAACATGATAGCCTCCGAGTTCCTGCTGCGCGAGCCTTCGAGTGGCCGCGCGGTGACCGAGGTCGACCTCGCCCACGATCTCGCGACCGGTCGGGGACATGCGGACCTGGCCGTCGCGGGACTGGTATTCGACGACCGCCTGCAGCTGACTCGACCGACATCCGGCGATTTCGCGCTCATCCCGACGGACCTCGGCGTCTCCAACCTCCGCGGCACCGTGACCGGCACCGGCCGGATCGACTGGAACGAGGCCGGAATCACCAGCACCGGTCGCTTCTCCAGCGATTCGCTCGATTTCGCGGCCACCTTCGGCCCGGTGCGCGGCGCTTCGGGGACGGTCGAGTTCACCGACCTGCTCGGCCTGACCACCGCGCCGAACCAGCGGCTGCGGGTCGCTTCGATCAATCCCGGCGTCGAGGTGACCGGCGGAGAGATCGAGATCGCGCTGCGCGGCGGCGAGGTGCTGGCGTTGCAGGGCGCGACCTGGCCGTTCATGGGCGGCACGCTGACCATGCGCCCGGTCGAGATCAACTTCGGCGTATCCGAAGTGCGCCGCTACGTGTTCGAGATCGAGGGCCTCGATGCGTCGCGCTTCGTCGAATACATGGAGCTCAACAACATCAGCGCGACCGGCACCTTCGACGGCACCGTCCCGATCGTGTTCGACGCCTCGGGCAACGGAACGCTGGAAGAAGGGCTGCTGATCTCGCGCCCGCCGGGCGGCAACGTCTCCTACGTCGGCGAGCTCACTTACGAGGACCTCGGCGCGGTCGCCAATCTGGCCTTCGATGCGCTGCGTTCGCTCGATTATCGCCAGATGCGCGTGGCGATGGACGGATCGCTGATCGGCGAGATCATCACCCGCGTCCGGCTCGATGGCGTCAGCCAGGGCGCCGGCGCGCAGCGGAACATGCTGACCCGCGCGATTGCCGGGCTGCCGATCCGTCTGGAGGTCAACGTGCGTGCCCCGTTCTACAGCCTGCTAACCGAGGTGCGCCGCCTCTACGACCCGTCGGCGGTTCTCGATCCGCGCGCGGTCGGCCTGATCGACGCCCAAGGAAACGTCATCAGCCGCGAGAGCGGGGGTCCCCCTCCCGAGCCTGTCAGTCCCGAAGACCTTATCCCGGATGAACCCGCCATTCAGCGCCGCGAAAGCGAGGAAGCACCATGACAGCCACGAAATTGACCAAGCCCGTCCGCTCGGCGCATAAGTCCCGCATGAGGGACAGACGCAAGGCGGCCGCGGCAGCGATGGCGGTGATGGGTTCGGCATTGGCCGGTGGGTGCATTTCCGTGAACGCGCCCAACGAGCCGATCGTGATCGAGCTCAACATCAACATCAGGCAGGAAGTGATTTACCGTCTGGCAGGCGATGTCGAGCAGAACATCGAAGCGAACCCGGAGATATTTTGAGATGGCCCGCACCTTTATCCGCACCTTCGCAAAGGGCGCGCTCGGCGGCCTCATGCTTGCCGCGCTGACGCTGCCTGCGCCGGCGATGGCGCAACGCGACCCCGCATACGAGAACGCGCGCAAGGCCGGCCAGGTCGGCGAGAAGACCGACGGTTATCTCGGCGTGGTCGGCAACCAGTCGGCTGCGATCCAGAACATGGTCGCCGATCTCAACCGCAAGCGCCGCGAGAACTACACCCAGCGCGCCCAGCAGCAGCGAGCGACGCTGGAGGAGTACGCGATCACGCAAGGCTGCCTGCTGATCGCCCGCACCGAACCGGGCGAGATGTACCAGACACCCGAAGGCGCCTGGGAAGCCCGGGGAGCTGGCCCGGCGCGCCGCGATCCGCGCTGCCCGTAGCGGCAACCCGCCGGTGACCGGCGTTGGCGTTAATCTTTCTGCAAGGAACGGCGGAACCTAACCGGCAGCGAGGTTTTCAGGCCCCGAGGGGGCGTTAACCAAGTGACCGAAGTTTCGTTTTCGAGCCGTGCGGATCTGCTGATCCAGAGCATCACGGACTATGCGATCTACATGCTCGATCCCGCCGGGATCGTCAGCAGCTGGAACGCCGGGGCGGAGCGGCTCAAGGGTTACCGGCCCGATGAGATCATCGGCCAGCACTTCTCACGCTTCTACACCGAGGAAGACCTCGTCCGCGGCATTCCCGCACTGGCGCTGCGCGTTGCGCTCGAGGAAGGCCGGTTCGAAGCGGAAGGCTGGCGCGCGCGCAAGGACGGCACCCGATTCTGGGCGAACGTGGTGATCGACCCGGTCCGCGACGAGGAGGGCAGGCACGTCGGCTTCGCCAAGATCACCCGCGACCTCACCGAGCGCAAGCAGGCGCAGGAAGCGCTCGAGAAATCCCGCGAGCAGGTCTTCCAGCTGCAGAAGATGGAAGCGATCGGGCATCTCACCGGCGGCGTCGCTCACGACTTCAACAACATCCTCGCCGCGATCCTCGGCAGCCTGCGCCTGGCTCAGCGCAAGATGGCGGAAGGCCAGGACATCGCGCGGTTCCTCGACAACGCGGTGGAGGCGGCCGTCCGCGGCGCCACGCTGACGCAGCGCATGCTCTCCTTCGCGCGCAAGCAGGAACTCAAGATCGAGCCGGTCGACCTGGTCGACAGCGTGCGCGGCATGGCGGAGCTGCTCGGACGGACCATCGGACTCGACGTCGGCATCAGCACCAGCTTTCCGCTCGATCTGCCGCCGGCGATGGCGGATCGCGCCCAGCTCGAGCTGGCGATCGTCAATCTCGTGGTCAACGCCCGCGACGCCATGCCCGGCGGCGGCGAGATCGCGATCGAGGCGCGGGCCGGCAAGCTCGAGGGCGACGCCCGCGAACTCGTGTATCTGTCGGTCAGCGATCAGGGCGAAGGCATGGACGCCGAAACGCTGGCGCGGGCGGCCGAGCCGTTCTTCACCACCAAGGGCGTCGGCAAGGGCACCGGCCTCGGTCTGTCGATGGTCCAGGGGATGGTCGAGCAATGCGGCGGACGGCTGGTGCTCACGAGCAGGCCGGGCAAGGGCACGCGCGCCGAAATCTGGCTGCGGTCGAGCGCAAGCGCGCCCCGGCAGGAGGCTCCGCATGCGGCGGCCCCCGATACCAGGCCCTTGCGCATCCTTGCCGTGGACGACGATCCCATAGTGCTGCTCAATACCTCGACGGTGCTGGCCGACATGGGGCACGAGGTGCTGCAGGCCGAGTCCGGAACGGCGGCTTTGGCGCTTCTGGCCGAAGAGAAGGTGGACCTCCTGCTGACCGACTATGCGATGCCGGGGATGAACGGCGGCGAGCTGGTTGAACGCGCGCTCGCCGCCGATCCCTCGCTGCGAACCGTCGTCGTTTCGGGTTATGCCGACCTGCCCGAAGGCAAGGTGCTCGACGTACCGCGGCTGGCCAAGCCGTTCAGCGATGCCGAGCTGGCGGCGGCGATAGCCGCGGCGGTTGCCTGACGCGCGTCCTCGCCTCGCGATGCCCATCGGTTGACTCGGACCGACCCCCTTTCTAAGGGGGCGGCGCCGCGCTGACCGGAACTCCCGGTTCAGCGCGAATTTCCGTAATTCCTTGCGACAGGACCCGTTCTTCCGCCGTGGCTCACGATCCCGAAGACGCACCCAAGCCCCTGGTGACCGAAGACCCCGCGCTCGATTCGCTCGAGGCGCGTCTCGCCGCGGCGCGCAAGAAGGAAGACGAGCGCCTGGCCCAGGACCACGCCAGCTATCCCGATACCGGCATGGGCTGGAGCGTCGTCTCGACCATGCTCGGCTATCCGCTCGGCGGAATCATCGTCGGCTTCGCGATCGACCAGTGGCTCGATACGACGCCGTGGGTCACGATCGGGCTGATGTTCACCGCTTTCGCCGGTGCGCTGCTGCAGGTCGTCCGCATGAACCAGAACAGGAAATGAGCTGACCGTGGCCGCGCCCAAGATCGACCCGATGCACCAGTTCCAGATCGCGCCGATCGGCGGCGGGAGCCTGGATGCGACTCCGTTCATCTTCACCAACTCCGCGCTGTGGATGCTGATCGTGCTGTTCGCGATCGTGCTGTTCATGTGGGGCGGGCTCAAGCGCGAGCTGGTGCCCGGCCGCTGGCAGGCCGCGGTGGAAGGGCTGACCGGTTTCGTCGACAACATCACCCGCGCGAACATCGGCCCCGAAGGCCGTTCATACCTGCCGTGGGTGTTTACCGCGTTCGTCTTCATCCTGTTCGCGAACTGGATCGGCGCGATGCCGTTCGCGATCGTGCCCGGGGGGCACCCTTTCACCGTCACCAGCCAGTTCACCGTGACCGGCGTGATGGCGGTGATCAGCTTCGCGATCGTGCTCGGCGTCGGCTTCTGGAAGCACGGTCTCCACTTCTTCAGCCTTTTCGTGCCGCACGGCACCCCGTTCATCCTCAAGCTGTTCATCGCCCCGATCGAGTTCGTCTCGTTCCTGGTGCGCCCGTTCAGCCTGGGCCTGCGGCCCTTCGTGGCGATGTTCGCCGGGCACATCCTGCTCGAGGTGTTCGGCAACTTCGTCGTCCAGGGGCTCAATGCCGGCGGTCCGATGGGCTACTTCATCAGCCTGCTGTGCTTCGTGTTCGTGGTGGGCGTCAGCGCGCTCGAGCTGTTGGTCGGCGCCATCCAGGCTTTCGTTTTCGCTCTACTGACCTCGCTCTACATCAAGGACGCGGTCCACCTTCACTGATCTTTCAACGGTTCATCCAGGAGTAATATTATGGAACTCGCTTCTGCCCAGGTCATCGGCGCCGGTCTCGCGGCCATCGGTGTCGGCGCCGCCGCCGCCGGCGTCGGCTACGTGTTCGGTTCGTTCCTGCAGGGTGCACTGCGCAACCCGTCGGCCGCCAATGGCCAGACCGCGACGATGTACATCGGCTTCGCCGCCGCCGAACTGCTCGGCCTGATGGCGTTCGCCGTGGCGATGATCATCCTCTACGCCCGCTGATCGCGACGGGCGGCGGGATGACCCGCCGCCAGAAGATTTGACGTTCGGAAGGATCCGATGCCTCAGCTTTCGCAATTGGCGCTCGTCTACCAGTCGCAGTGGTTCTGGCTGCTGCTGGTGCTCGGCGCGATCTACTTCTTTGTCGGACGCGGGATCGTGCCGAAGGTGGAGGCGACGGTCGACGACCGCGACGCCAAGATCGCGGCCGACCTCGCCGAGGCCGAGCGCCTGCGCGACGAGGCCGATCGCACCGAAGCAGCGTGGCGCACGCGCATGAACGAGGGGCACGCGGAAGCGCAGGCGGTGCTCGCCCGGGCCAAGGTCAAGGCCGATGCCGACGCCGCCAAGCGGGTCGCCAAGGCCGACTCCGAGCTCGCCGCGAAGGCCGAGGCCGCGGCAGCCGAGCTCGACGCCGCGCGCCAGGCGGCGCTCGCCGAGATCGAGGCGCTGGCGGTGGAAGCGACGCAGGAGATCGTCGCCAAGGTCGCCGGGGGCAAGGTCACCCAGGCTCAGGCCCGCAAGGCCGTCGCGGAGGCGTTGACCCATGGCTGAGGCCGTCCACACCGAGACGCAGGCGCACACCGAGGCCGCCGGAGCCGAGCACCACGTCGAACCGACCGCGTTCGGAATCGCTCCCAGCGGATTCGTCGCGCTGGCCATGCTGACGGTGTTCGCGATCATGCTGTGGAAGCGCGTGCCGGCGCTGATCGGCGCCGCGCTCGACAGGAAGATCGCCGGCATCCGCGAGCAGCTCGACACGGCGTCGAAGCTTCGCGAGGAAGCCGCCGCGCTCAAGGCGGAGTACGAAGCCAAGGCCAGGGCGGCGGACGCCGAGATCGAAGCGCTCAAGGCCGCGGCCGAGAAGCAGGCCGCCGACGTCGTCGCCAAGGCCAAGAGCGACGCCGCGCAGCTGATCGCCCGCCACAAGGTGCTGTCCGGGGCCAAGATCGCCGCCGCCGAGCGCGCCGCGATCGACGAGCTGCGGGCCAGGGCGGCCGGCGCCGCCGCTGCCGCCGCCGGTCAGCTGATTGCCGAGCAGCACGACGCCGACGCCGACCGCAAGCTCGCCGACCGGATCATCGCCGAAATCTGATCCGGGACCTAGGCCGAGGCGTCGACCTCCTCTTCCTCGCGCTCGTTGAGCAGGCGTACGCGCAACTCGGTGCCCCGGTTGCTCTGGAGGCGCACGAACTCGCCGTTGGCGGCGATTACCTCGGCACTGTCCCAGCATTCCTCCCCGCGCGGCGCGAAGTCGATGCACAGCGTGTCGCCGCGGCTGACCCAGAAGCCCTTGACGACGTCGGTGCTGAGCTCGGGGATGATGGTCATGGTGCCGTCGGGCGCGAGGTTGACCACGTTGACCACCCCGCTCGGAGTGCGGATCTCGAACGTGCGGCCAGAGAACTCGGCGGGCCATCCGTCGGGATCCTGATAGGCCGCGATCGCGCTCTGCGGCACGGATTCGCCGGTGTCGGCGACTTCGACCGAGGTACAGGCCGAGGCCGCCAGCGCGGCGGCGAGGGCGGTGACGACTGTCGGTTTCATGGCACACTCCTTCGCTGATCCCCTTGGCGAAGGAATGGCGCTGCCACGCGATCGGTCCGGCCAGGCCGGGCGGACCGTGCCGCACGCGCGCCGGGGCGAGCCGGAGCGACGGGTTTACCGGAAGTCGTCCTTGGCCGCCCGCAGCCTCGCGAACGTCTCGACAGGACCCGCGCCTCCCCAGCGGTTGCGCATGTCTTCCTCGTCGGCGCGCAGGAACGGATTGGCGAGCAGCTCGCGCGACAGCCGCATCGGCACGGTCGGCTCGCCCCGCGCGCGCGCCGCGTCGACATCCGCCGCGTAGAGCCGCAGGTCGACGTTGTCGGGATCGGCATGGAGCGCGAAGCGCGCGTTCGCCTGGCTGTACTCGTGAGCGCAGTACAGGGTGGTTTCGCCCGGCAGGGCCTTGAGACGCGACAGGCTGGCCCAGAACTGCGGGGCGGTCCCTTCGAACATCCGCCCGCAGCCGAGCGCGAACAGCGAATCGCCGACGAAAGCGATGTCCGCCTTGGGTAGGTGATAGGCGATGTGGCCCATCGTGTGCCCGCCGACGTCGATGACCTCGGCGGCCCAATCGCCGAGCGGCACGGTGTCGCCGTGCTTCACCGTGCGGTCGATCCCGGCGATCTTCGGCGCGTCGACCTCGGGCGCGGTGATCGTGCAGCCTGTGGCGGCCTTGATCGCTTCGTTGCCGCCGGCATGGTCCGGGTGCCAGTGGGTGTTCCAGATCTGCGTGATCCGCCAGCCTTTCGCTTCGGCCTCGCGCAGGTAGGCTTCGGCGTCCGGCGTATCGATGCACGTCGTCTCGCCGCTGTCGGGATCGTGGACCAGGAAGCCGTAATTGTCCGACAGGCAGGGGAACTGGTGGATCTCGAGCATTACGGAAGGTTGAGCTGCCAGCTCACCCCGAACCTGTCGCCGACCCAGGTGAACAGCCTGCTGAAGCCGTAGTCGTCCATCGGCATCATTACCTTGCCGCCGTCTCCGAGCTTTTCGGCGAGGGCGCGCAGCTGCGCCTCGTCGTCGCAGTCGATGAAGAACGAGGTCGAAGGAGTGAAGGTGAAATCGTGCAACGACGGGCTGTCGTAGAGCATGATCTCGAGCCCGCCGATCCGGATGCGGGCCATCGCGATCTGGCCGGCCTGCGCGCCTTCGGGGTGCTCCTGCAGCAACAGTTCCTCGTAGTCCGGGAAAGCCTCGCGGTAGAGCGCCAGCGCGTCCCTGGCTTCACCCTGGAACATCAGGAACGAGGTTGCTTTCACCACGAGGTATCCCGGCCTTGCGGATGATGGGTCATGGCTTCGTGCATTGGCACCCAGCCGTGCCTGCTCTGCTCGTAGACCGAGCGGATCGGGGCAGCGTGTTGCGGATCGGCGAAGACCCCGACGGTTACTCCGGTGATTTCGGGCATCCGGCTCGCCTTGGCGTAAACCGTGCTGCCGCAATGGGGGCAGAACCCCGTCGTGAAGGTGTTGCCGGCATCAGTCGGCCGCGTGAACTCGCGTGCCTCGCCCGAAACCGTCACGGCGTCCCCCGGGAAGTAGCTGATCGTGCCGAACGGCGAGCCGCTGCGCCGCTGACAGTCGATGCAGTGGCACATGATCGTCATCGCCCGGGCGCCTTCGGCGACCGAGGCAGTGAGCTTTCCGCACTGGCAGCTGGCTTGCATGGGTCGAACCCTAACGCGCCTGCTCCATGTAGGAAAGGCCCGCCCGCTCGTGTGAGCGGACGGGCCTGTGATCCTGTCGTGCGTCCCTGCGAAGGCAGGGACCTCGTTCGGCGATGTCGTCCCTGGCGGTCCGAGGCTCCTGCCTTCGCAGGGGCTCGCACCGGTTCGGGATCGAGCTTACTGCTTCTTCAGCGCCTCGCCGAGGATGTCGCCGAGCGACGCGCCCGAATCCGACGAGCCGTACTGCTCGACGGCCTGCTTCTCTTCCGAGATCTGGCGTGCCTTGACCGAGAAGTTGGGCTTCTTCGAGCGGTCGAAGCCGATGACCATCGCATCGATCTTCTGGCCGGCCTGGAAACGGTCCGGACGCTGCTCGTCGCGGTCGCGGCCGAGGTCGCTGCGCTTGATGAAGCCGGTCGCGCCGTCGTCGCCCGCCTGGACCTCGAGGCCGCCGTCGCGAACCTCGAGCACGGTCACGGTGACAACGTCGTTGCGCTTGAGCCCGCCGCCCGAGCTCGCGCCCGCGCCGCCGGCCGCCGGAGCGCCCTTCTCGAGCTGCTTCATGCCGAGACTGATGCGCTCCTTGTCGGTATCGACGTCGAGCACGACGGCCTTGACCTCCTCGCCCTTGCGATGGAGCGCCAGCGCGTCCTCGCCCGAGATGCCCCAGGCGATGTCCGACATGTGGACCATGCCGTCGACGTCGCCGGGCAGGCCGATGAACAGGCCGAACTCGGTCGCGTTCTTGACTTCGCCCTCGACTACCGAGCCGACAGGATGCGCTTCCGCGAACTCTTCCCACGGGTTGCGCTGGGCCTGCTTGAGGCCGAGCGAAATGCGGCGCTTGTCGCTGTCGACCTCGAGCACCATCACGTCGACTTCCTGCGAAGTGCTGACGATCTTGCCGGGGTGGACGTTCTTCTTGGTCCAGCTCATCTCGGAGACGTGGACCAGGCCTTCGATGCCGGCTTCCAGCTCCACGAAGGCGCCGTATTCGGTGATGTTGGTGACGGTGCCGGAAACTCTGGCGCCGACCGGGTACTTGGCGATGACGCCTTCCCACGGATCGCTCTCGAGCTGCTTCATGCCGAGGCTGATGCGCTGGGTGTCGGCGTTGATGCGGACGATCTGCACCTTCACCACGTCGCCGATGTTGATCACCTCGGACGGGTGGTTGACCCGCTTGTAGCTCATGTCGGTGACGTGGAGCAGGCCGTCGATGCCGCCGAGATCGACGAACGCCCCGTAGTCGGTGATGTTCTTGACCACGCCGTCGATCACCTGGCCCTCTGCCAGCTTGTCGATCAGTTCGCTGCGCTGCTCGGCGCGGGTCTCTTCGAGGACGGCGCGGCGCGAGACGACGATGTTGCCGCGGCGGCGGTCCATCTTGAGGATCTGGAACGGCTGCGGCATCTCCATCAGCGGAGTGACGTCGCGAACCGGGCGGATGTCGACCTGGCTGCCGGGGAGGAAGGCCACGGCGCCGTCGAGATCGACGGTGAAGCCGCCCTTGACGCGGCCGAAGATGCGGCCCTCGACGCGCTTGCCTTCGCCGAACTCGCTTTCCAGCTTGTCCCACGCGGCCTCGCGACGGGCGCGGTCGCGGCTCAGCATCGCCTCGCCTTCGGAATTCTCGACGCGGTCGACGAATACTTCGACTTCGGAGCCGACGGAAAGCTCGTCCTCGCCGCCTTCGCCGCGGGTGAACTCGCGCAGCGAGACGCGGCCTTCGCTCTTCAGTCCGACGTCGATCACGGCCATGCCGTTCTCGATCGCGGTGATGGTGCCCTTGACGACGCGGCCTTCGAAGCCGCCGTCGGAGCCGCCGAGTTGTTCGTCGAGGAGAGCCGCGAAATCGTCACGGGTGGGATTGGCAGTGGTTGCCATAAAGATCAGGTTCCTAATTCACGTTTTTCCGGCCAGGCGGTTGTATCCGCCGGTCTGGTTTGGCCGAACCGCCCGCGAGGCCGCATGCCGGCGCGGGCGTTCTTTCGGATCGACGGCGGGGCGAGAGCGGGAAATCCGGCTGGGGGCGGAGGAACCGCCCGGAATGTGCCGGCCGTGCATGAAGCGCGCTCTCGACCCGGGCCGCAGCCCAATCGAACGGGCGCGCGCCTAGGCGAAAACATGGCGATTGGCAAGCGAAAGGCGACTCGGCCCGGAGCGGCGCCGCTGGATTTGAGGGTGACACAAGCGACATGTCCAACATTTCGTGTCATCCTCGCGACCTTGGAATTTCCGCGGGTTGGCGGGCCGGGGGCGGCACAAATCGCCGGGCGAAGAAATAAAATGCTATTTCGCGCCAGCGATACAATGTTGCGCAAATGCGGCGGAAGCGAAAGCGTCCGGCGAGCACGCCTGACCCTGCGCGCGGCGCGGTGCTGTAGGAAAGCCCTAACTTGGCTATGGTACCGGTGGTTCGGAGCGAGCGGCGGATGGCCGGACGGAGGGGGAACACGGTGGAGCAACCGGAAGCGGCCGCGCCGCGCGACGGCGAGCAGGACATCCTTCGGCCCGGCGTGTTCAGCCGGTTCGCCGACCCCGCCACCGAAGCCCGCTACCACGAGAAGGCCCGGGCGCTTCGGCTGCCCTTCGTCCGCCTGTACGGCTCGATCTTCATGCTGGTCGCGCTCGCCTATACGATCGTCAATCCGCTTTTCGTCGAACCTTCGGAGAGCGCGCAGCTGGCGCTGTTGCTCGGCGTGACGCTGCTGGTGGCGGGCGGCTACGTTCTCGCCACCTTCTGGGATGGCTACGTGCGCCACGCGATGATCGATTTCGTGGCGTTGCTGCTGCTGTCACTCCTGATCGGGCCGATCAATTTCATCCTCGCCGATCATCTGATCAGCATCGAGGAATCGCTGCACGCGGTCGGAGTCATCGACAGTCTGGTGCTGACCGCCTTCGCCGCGGTGACGCTCGCCGGGCGGCCGCGCCTGTTCTTCGCCTGGCTGGCCGCCGACATGCTCGCCTGGCTGGGCACGGTGCTGCCAGACCAGGACCACCACGCCGCGCTCGCCTACGCGGCGCTCAGCTTCTTCAGCGGCGCGGCGATCATGTTCGCGATCAACCTCGCGGTCGGGCGAACCAGCCGCGCCGCGTTCGCGCTGGCCGAAGGTCTCGACGTGGAGCGGCGTCGGAACGAGGATCTGGTCCACAATATGCTGCCCCGCGCGGCGGTCGAACGAATCCGCGACGGTCGCGTGGTCGCCGATTCATACGCCGACGCCAGCGTGATCTTCATCGACATGGTGGGGTTTTCGGCGCTGGCGAGGCGGATTTCGCCGGGACACCTGGTCGAGCTTCTCAACGCCTTCTTCAACCTCGCCGACCGCTGCGCCGCCCAGTGCGGCGTGGAGAAGGTCAAGACAGTCGGCGATTCCTACCTCGCGATCGCCGGCGGCAACGTGGCGAGCGGAAACAGCGCCGACGCGGCGATCGCTTTCGCGCGCGCGGTCCTCGCGGGTGTTGCAGAACTGCGCTGCGTCACCGGGGTGGAGCAGGTCGCCCTGCGCGCGGGAATCCATAGCGGGCCCGTGGTCGGCGGCGTGATCGGGGAGACACGCATGGCCTACGATTACTGGGGCGACACCGTGAACATCGCAGCGCGGCTCGAGGCCACCGCGCCGATCGACGGAATCGCCATTTCCGAAAGCACCTGGCTGCGCGCCCGAGAACGGGCCGCGTTCGGGGAACCGGAAACGCTGGCGCTGAAGGGGGTCGGCGAGGTGCCGGTCTACCGCGTCGCCGTCGGGACGAGCGGCGAGTCCGGCGACGGCAAACCCATGGCGGCCTGAGTTACGGGCGTTTCGCGAGCGTCCGCACGGCCGCCTCGACGGCCGCAGCGATCGCCTCCTGCGGCCCCAGCTCCGAGGTATCCAGCACCACCGCGTCCTCCGCCGCCCGCAGCGGCGCCTCGGCGCGGGTGCGGTCGCGTTCGTCGCGGCGGCGCAGGTCGGCCTCGATCTCGGCGAGGGTGTGCGGTTCGCCGCGCGCCTGCATCTCCTTCCAGCGGCGCAGCGCACGCGCTTCGACGCTCGCGGTGACGTACAGCTTCACTTCGGCCTCCGGCGCGATGACGGTGCCGATGTCGCGCCCGTCGAGCACCGCGCCGCCCGACTGCATGGCGAAATTGCGCTGGCGCTCGTACAGCGCCTGGCGGACCGAGGCGTGGACCGAGACCCGGCTGGCGAGTCCGCCCGCCGCCTCGCTGCGCAGCTCGGGATCGAGCAGCAGGCCGTCGGGGAAAGTCGTGGCGGCCAGCGCGTCGCCGGCATCGTCGGGATCTCCCCTGTCGAGGAACACCTGCCGCCCGACCGCGCGGTACAGCAGACCGGTGTCGAGGTGCGGCAGGCCGAAGTGCGCGGCGAGCGCGCGGCTTATGGTGCCCTTGCCGGAGGCGGTCGGGCCGTCGACGGCGATGATCAATTCTCCCCCTCCCGTTGGCCCTTCGGGCCAGCTTCGCTGCCAGGGGAGGGGGTCGGGAGGCGGGGCCTGCCGGTATTCCCCTCTCCCAACCCTCTCCCCTGAAGGGGAGAGGGCTTTTTCGCCCGGATCGCCAGAACCAGACCAACCGCGGCAATGGCGGCCCAGGCCGCCTCGAGCACGAACGCGGCGAGGTTGAAGGTCACCGACAACGAGATCAGCAGCAGGATCGCGCCGACCAGGTTGGCGAGGTTGAACCAGGCCTTGTTCAATGACTTCGCGACGTTGGCGTAGGCGAAGGCGCCGATGAACAGGGCGCTGCCGGTGAGGCCGACGATGTCGGCGAGGAGGGGGGTCATACCCGTGCCTCCGAACCAATGTCGTCACCCTGAACTTGTTTCAGGGTCCATCTATCCCCGCGGGCCGTCGGTCGAGAGCGCGAGATGGATGCTGAATCAAGTTCAGCATGACAAGCTTGGGGGCGAGTCATGCTGCGAGCCCATCCAGCAGCGCTTCGAACTGAGGGAAGCTGGTGGCGATCGGCGCGGTGTCGTCGACGTCGACGCCGTCGCGGCTGGCGAGGCCGGCGACGGCCATCGCCATGGCGATGCGGTGGTCGAGGTGGGTGGCGACGGGCGTGGGGCCGCCTGGCAGCGGCTCGCCGGCACTGCCTTCGATTACCAGACCGTCCGCGCGCTCTTCGACACGCGCACCGGCGAGGCGCAGCGCCGCGGCCATCGCGGCGAGGCGGTCGCTTTCCTTGACGCGCAGCTCATCCAGGCCGCTGGTGGTCGTGGTCCCTTCGGCCAGCGAGGCCGCCACGAACAGGATCGGGAATTCGTCGATCATGCTCGGGGCGAGGGCCGGGTCTACCTCGATGCCGGTGAGGGCGGAGTGGCGCACGCGCAGGTCCGCCACCGGCTCGCCGCCGACCTCGCGGCGGTCCAGCTCCTCGATGCGACCGCCCATCCGGCGCAGCACCTCGTAGAGCCCGGCGCGGGTCGGGTTGAGGCCGACATTCTCGATCACGAGGTCGCTGCCGGGCACGATCAGCGCGGCGACGGCGAAGAACGCGGCGGAGGAGGGATCGCCGGGCACTTCGATGACCTGCGGTTGCAACTCGGCCTCGCCCCGAATGCGGATCACGCGCTCGCCGTTCTCCTCCTCGACCCACAGGTCCGCGCCGAAGCCTTTCAGCATGCGCTCGGTATGGTCGCGCGTCGGGACGGGCTCGATCACCGTGGTGATGCCCGCGGTGTTGAGGCCGGCGAGCAGCACCGCGCTCTTCACTTGCGCGCTGGCGACCGGGAGGCGGTAGCTGATCGGCACCGCGGGGCTGAGCCCGCGCTCGGTGAGCGGCAGGGTGGTGGCGGAGAAGTCGGCTCCCGTCAGGCCGAGCGGCTCGGTGACGCGGCCCATCGGGCGCTTCGACAGGCTGGCGTCGCCCACGAACTGCGCGGTGATCGGATGGCTGGCGATCAGGCCCATCAGCAGGCGCGTCGAGGTGCCGGAATTGCCCATGTCGAGCGGCGTTTCGGGCTGGAGCAGCCCGCCGACGCCGACGCCATGGATCGACCAGGTGCCTTCGCCGTGCCGCTCGATCGTCGCGCCCATCGCCCGTAGCGCGGCGGCGGTGGCGAGCACGTCCTCGCCCTCGAGCAGGCCGGTGACACGGGTTTCGCCGACCGCCAGCGCGCCGAACATCAGCGAGCGGTGGCTGATCGACTTGTCGCCGGGTACGCGGATGCGGCCCCTGAGCGGGCCTGCCGGCAGGAAGCGGCGCCGGCGCCCTTCGACAGGCTCAGGGCGAGCGGAGGTGGAATGATCGGACAAGGCGGCGGGCTTTTGACAGCGAGGGGGGCCTGTGGCAAGGCGCGCCCCGCTCTTGATTCCGGTCCTTGATTAAGGTCAGGGCCGCTACCATCAAGTTTCGGGAAATTCAGGCCCGCCGCCCCGGCGGGCAGACGAGGACACATTCATGGTCAAGCCAGAGTGGGGCGCCAAGCGCAGCTGCCCCAAGTGCGGTGAACGCTTCTACGACCTCGGCAAGGACGATCCGATCGTCTGCATCGAGTGCGGCAACCAATGGACGGCCGAGCCCGTGCTCAAGTCCAAGCAGCCCATCCCCTTCGAGGAAGTGAAGGAGAAGGAGAAGGAGGAAGCCGACACCGACCTGGCCGACGAGGAGCTCGAGGACGTCGATGACGGCGAGGATTCGCCCGACAACGACATCGACCTCGGCGGCGACGACGATCTCGGCGTGACCAAGGCCGATGACGAGGACGACGACACCTAAAGGGTCTTGCGAAACCGGGGTTTCGCCCATAAAGGGCGGCCCTTCCCGAAAGGGCCGGCACGCCTCCCAGGGCGTGCTTATATCGAATGGATACGGGGCCTTAGCTCAGCTGGGAGAGCGCTACAATGGCATTGTAGAGGTCAGCGGTTCGATCCCGCTAGGCTCCACCATTCGATTGAATTGAAACGAAATTGGCCGCGCAGGGGCGTGGTTGCGAGTCACTGATCTGCCCGCTGGCTGACGAGGTTTCGTCCGCCGGCGTTTTTCCGCTTTGGAGTTTGCGAAGCCCATGTTCGATACGCTTTCCGATCGCCTGACAGGGGTCTTCGACCGCCTGCGCGGGCGCGGCGCGCTCAGCGAGGCTGACGTGCGCGAGGCGATGCGAGAGGTCCGCATCGCGCTGCTCGAAGCCGACGTGGCGCTGCCGGTGGCGCGCAAGTTCATCGACGCGGTCACCGAGAAGGCCGTGGGCCAGAGCGTGCTGCGCTCGGTCACTCCGGGCCAGCAGGTCGTCAAGATCGTCAACGACGAGCTGGTGGCGATGCTCGGCGGGGAAGAGGCCGCGCCGCTCGTGCTCGAGGCCAAGCCGCCCGTGGTGATCATGATGGTCGGCCTGCAGGGCTCGGGCAAGACCACCACCACCGCCAAGCTCGGCAAGCTGATCCGCGAGAAGCACGGCAAGAAGGCCATGATGGCCTCGCTCGACGTCGCCCGCCCCGCGGCGCAGGAGCAGCTCAAGGTGCTGGGCGAACAGGTCGAAGTGCTGACGCTGCCGATCGTGGTCGGCCAGCAGCCGGTCGATATCGCCCGCCGGGCGCTCGAATCGGCCAAGCTGCAGGCGGTCGACGTGCTGCTGCTCGACACCGCCGGCCGGCTCCACGTCGACGACGCGCTGATGGCCGAAATGAAGGCCGTCGCCGGTGTCTCCGCACCGGTCGAGGTGCTGCTGGTGGTCGACGCGCTGACCGGCCAGGACGCCGTCAACGTCGCGCAGAGCTTCTCCGACGAAGTGCCGCTGACGGGCGTGATCCTCACCCGCATGGACGGCGATGCGCGCGGCGGCGCGGCGCTCAGCATGCGCGCGGTCACCGGCAAGCCGATCAAGTTCGCCGGCACGGGCGAGAAGCTCGACGCGATCGAGCCGTTTCATCCCGGCCGCGTCGCCGGCCGCATTCTGGGCATGGGCGACATCGTCTCGATCGTCGAAAAGGCCGCGGCGACGATCGACAAGGAAGAGTCGGACCGGATGGCCGAGCGGATGCTCAAGGGCCAGTTCGACCTCAACGACCTCCGCACCCAGCTCGGCCAGATGCAGAAGATGGGCGGCCTCGGCATGCTCGCCGGCATGATGCCCGGTATGAAGAAGGCCAAGCAGGCGATGGCGGCGAGCGGCGTCGACGACCGCGTGCTGCTGCACATGGACGCGATCATCGGCTCGATGACGCCGAAGGAGCGCCAGCGGCCCGAGCTGATGAACGCCAAGCGCAAGAAGCGCGTCGCGGCGGGCTCGGGCACGCAGGTGCAGGACGTCAACAAGCTGCTCAAGATGCACCAGGAAATGGGCCGCGCGATGAAGCAGCTCAGGAAGCTGGGCGGGGTGAAAGGGCTGGGCGCGCTGTTCGGCAAGGGCGGCATGGGCGGCGGCCTGACCGCGCCCGGCGGCAACGCGCTGCCCGGACTCGGCGGCCCGGGAATGGGCGCGCAGTTGCCGCCCGACCTCCAGAACCTGCTCAAGAAGAATTGAAGTTCAACGGAATCGCATTGGAAAGGTAAGTTAGAATGGCAGTAGCGATCAGGCTTTCGCGCGGCGGCAACAAGAAGCGCCCGTATTACCGCATCGTGGTGTCGGACACGCGGTCCCCGCGCGACGGCAAGTATCTCGAGCAGATCGGGACCTACAACCCGCTGCTCGCCAAGGACGACGCCGCGCGCGTCAAGCTCGACGAGGATCGCGCCCGTTACTGGCTCGGCGTCGGCGCGCAGGTGACCGACCGCGTCGCCCGCTTCCTCGATGCCGCCGGCATCCGCGAGCGGCCCGCGCGCAACAACCCCAAGAAGGGCGAGCCGGGCGACAACGCCAAGGAGCGCGCCGAAGAGCGCGCCGCCAAGGCCGCCGCCGCCGAGGAAGCCGCCAACGCTCCGAAGGAAGAGCCGGTGGTCGAGGAAGAGGCCGTGACCGAGGAAGTCGCGGCCGAGGAAGTGGCCGAAGAGACCGTTGCCGAGGAAGTGACTTCGGTCAGCTCCGAGGAGTCCGCCGAGGGCGGCGAGGAAGTGGTCGAGCAGGCTGTCGAGGAGGCTGCGGCCGAGGAAACCTCGGCCGCCGAAGCTCCCGCCGAGGAAGCTCCGGCTGAGGAGGCCGCGGCCGCCGAAGAGGCTGCTGCCGAGGAAGTTACCGCCGAAGAGACGAGCGAGGAAAAGGCCGAAGGATGAGCAAATCCCCCTCTCCCCTTCAGGGGAGAGGGTCGGGGAGAGGGGAACACCCGGCCTCGGCCCCCCG
>Ga0307505_10001320_pt1 | contig 20522 bp, 16 predicted proteins | sample 23_S_MG_FD_202183 | JGI IMG/M metagenome (GOLD analysis project Ga0307505, IMG submission 202183) | Soil microbial communities from Populus trichocarpa stands in riparian zone in the Pacific Northwest, United States - 23_S | ecosystem: Environmental > Terrestrial > Soil > Riparian zone > Trees...
GACCGGCTTGCCCGTTACGACCGCGGTCACGGTATGCCGCGCGTGCATCGAGTACGTGTCCATGATCCACGCCATCGTCTGCTCGTTCGTGTTCATGTCCGGTGCGGGCACGTCCTTGTCTGGGCCGATGAAATCGATGAGTTCGGCAGTATATCTGCGTGTCATACGCTCAAGCTCACCAAGCGACATCTGCTGCGGGTTACAAATGATGCCGCCCTTGCCGCCGCCGAACGGAACGTTGACGACCGCGCATTTCCACGTCATCCACGCCGACAGGGCTTTTACCTCATCGAGCGAAACATCGGGAGCGTATCGTATTCCGCCCTTCGCCGGGCCGCGAGCAAAGTTGTGCTGCACGCGAAACCCTTCGAACACCTGAATGTGGCCGGTGTCCATTCGGACAGGGATATAAACCTTGATCTCGCGGCTCGGGACCCGCATCACCGCGTAGAGGTCGGCGTCGAGCCCGAGCAACTGCGCCGCCTTGTCAAAGCGTTCGCTCATTGCCTCGAAGGGGTTCTTCTCGTCACTTCCCTTGAAGCGCCGCATTTCATCAGCCATTGGGTTAGCCATGTCTCTTAACTCTCCAGATCGGACTATTATTATTTACCGCCGACCGCCGCCGCACTCGTGGAACCTGAGCGAAAGCCCTGCAGATCAAGCGTTATGTATCTAAAACCTAAAGCGGAAAATTCTTTGTTCACCTCGTCGATCAAACCGCCGTCGAACATTCGCGACATCTCCGAGGCACTGATCTCGATCCTCGCCAGATCGTCGTGAACTCGTACTCTGAAATCGGTAAATCCTTTACGTCGCAAAAATGCCTCGCCGCGTTCGACCTTACCGAGCCGTTCGATCGTCACCGGCACGCCAGGAGCGATCCGCGATGAAAGGCACGGGCTCGCGGGACGGTCCCACGTCGGAAGCCCCATCTGCCGACTCGATTCGCGGATGTCGTCTTTCGTAAATCCTAGATCGGCGAGCGGGCTGATCACACCATGCTGTTCCGCGGCGATCCGCCCGGGACGATGGTCCAACAGGTCATCGGCGTTCGTGCCGTCAAGGATAAGGTCCGTACCAAGCGTTTCGGCTTCGCTTCTCAGCCGCGTGTAGAGTTCGTCCTTACAAAAGAAGCATCGGTTTGCCGGATTCGAGGCGTAGTTCTCGTCCTCGACCTCATGCGTCTCGATGGTGCGAAGATTGAGTTCGCGGTCCGATGCGATCGCCAGAGCCTGCTCTCTTTGAAACTTGGAAACACTCGGAGAAAGTCCGATTACGCTGATCGCAGCGTCGCCGAGTTCTTCGGTCGCGACTGCGGCAAGATATGTGCTGTCGACACCGCCCGAATACGCAACCAACACGCGTTCCATGCCACGCATCAAATTGCGAAGTTTCTGTTGCTTATCGGCGAGGCCCGCAATGGGCGGCAGCGAAGCGTTTTTCTCGGTAGTCTCGATCATTCCCCGGGAAGAGTTCGATCTGCCGTTCTGCGGCAAAAACGAGATTCTATCCAACCTACTTGCCTAAGGCAAACAAGGGGCGGTATTTCGGGCTCGATGTTATACTTGGATAACCACCGATGATGGCTCGCAAAGCATTCACCGTTCTTCTTATCGCACTGCTGCACCTCGCGGCGGTGCTCGTCCACGCGCAATCGGACGAGAAGGCCCAGCAGGCCGTCGATCTCTTCAACGCGGGCCAGGACGCTCACGAAAAAGGCGATCTCGCGACAGCATTGAAAAGCTACGAGAAAGCGCTCGAGCTAATGCCCGAGTTCCCCGAGGCTGAATTGCAGCGTGGAAATGCATTGCTCGCGCTGAAACGTCCCGACGAAGCCGAGAAGGCATTCCGCAAGGCGCTCGAACTCCGCGAAGACTGGACGCTCGCGATGGCGAACCTCGGTTCCCTGTTGGTCGAACGCGGCAAATATGAAGAGGCCGAAAAACTTCTTACAGCCGCGCTTGAGTCAGACGCGGCGAACCAAGCTGCCCTCTCGGCAATTGCTGACCTTCGACTGCGTACGAACGCGAGTGAAACTTTACTTCGCGAGGTCCTGGCTAAGCTCAATGAACAAGCAGGCAAAGTCCGCCCGACGATCGCCTTGTTGACAATGAAGGCGTCGATCGAGCTAAGGCTTAAAGAACTCCCGGCGGCGAAGGCATCCGCGAAACGCATCCTCGAACTCGAACCAAAGAACGTCCCTGCCAACCTGATCGCCGCCGAGGTCGCGCTGATGGAACGCGATCCGAACCTCGCCGAGACATACATCGAATCGGCGGGACCGACAACCGACGAAACCAAACGCCTGCGAGCAGTCGCCCTGAGACTGAAAGGCAAAAACGCCGATGCTCTCGCGATACTTCAGTCGATCGAGAAACCAAGCGGATCGGTGACCGCGCTGATCGCCGAAATTAAGGAAGGCGATGTCGCCGACCTTACCGGACTCGAGGCAAAGGTCCAGCGCACACCCGACGATGCGAACGCACTCGCAAAACTGTGTCACGGCTTTCGAGTCTCAAATCCGGCGAAGGCGATCGAATACTGCCGGCGAGCTTCCGTTTTGGAACCGAACGAGATCGGCCACGCGATCGGGTTCGGGGCAGCGCTCGTACAAGCAAAACAATACGATCCCGCGGTCGGGCTGTTTCGAAACTTGTTGACCATCGCACCGGAAAATGCGACGATACGGGCAAATCTTGCAACAGCTCTTTTTCAGTTGAAGCGGCTTCCGGAAGCGAAAGCGGAGTTTCGCTGGCTCACAGAAAAACAGCCCGAATCGCCCGCCGCGTTTTACTTCCTCGGTATCGTTCACGATCAGCTCGGGGAATATCTTGACGCACTGGCGAACTATCAACTTTTCCTAAAGCTGGCGGATGCCGAGAAGGACAAGCTGGATATCGAGAAGGTCAACCTGAGATTGCCCGCGGTGCAGAGATTGGCAAAGGATAAGAAAGGAAGGAAGAGCGAGTGAGTACATCGATGCAGAGCAGAATGAAATTCAAAGTATTTTTCCAGGCTCTGTTCGTCGTCTCGCTGCTCGCCGCCGCCGCGATCGCCCAGCCGCCTCCACCGCCTGATGACGATCCCGAGTTCGACCCCAATGCCGCTCCGCCACCGGTGCGGGCGATGTCCAATACCGAGCGAACCCAGCTCGATAATCAACAGGGCCTGAAAGACCGCACGAAACTCGCGCTCGCGTTAATGAGTACCCGCCTGAGCAAGGCTGAGGAACTGAACGCGAAGAATGACCATACCGCGATGTATAACGAACTCGGCGGTTTCCACGCGTTGATGGACGACACGCTCGAATTTCTTGAAGCCGCACCGCGGAAAGACAAAACTCTCGATAATCTCAAACGCTTCGAAATGACATTGCGCGGATTCGCGCCTCGTCTCGCGCTGATGCGCCGCGAGATCCCGGCCGAGTACGACCATTACGTCCGCGTCCTGCTCAAATATCTCCGCGACGCACGCAGCAAAGCGATCGAGCCGCTCTTCGGTGATCAAGTTGTCCCCACTCGCCGCAACACCTAAATGAAGTACCTCGCACTGGCACTCCTTACGTTCGCCGTTCTCACAACAACCGCCGCCGGACAGCGCCGCGACTACGTCACCGAGCACGAAGCCGAGATCATCCGCGAAGCTCAGGAAGTAGATCTGCGGATCGAAGCGCTGATGAAATTCATCGACCGCCGTCTCGCCGCCGCAGGCATCGCTGGACACAAATGGGAGCTGCCTAAGAAGAACAGCGAACTTTGGGGCCCAGAACCCGCGGGAACCCGTTCGCAGCTTCTTTCCGACATTCGCCGCACGCTCCAAAAAGCGATCGACGATATCGACGACATCGCCTCCCGCTCCTCTACCGCCATCGAAGGCAACGAGGTCGGCGGCAAACTCTTCCCCAAAGCGATGCGAAACCTCATCGCATCAGCCACCCGATTCAAACCGATCTTCGAGGCCGAACTAGCCAAGACCAAAACCGAATCCGACCGCGGCCTCATCATCCAATCAATAGAATTCTGCGACCAGATCCTCGAAGCCTCCTCAAAGGTCCCGGAAGAGGAAAAACCGAAGAAGAAAACGGACCGCTAGGCAGTCGTGACGATCTCAAATTTCAAATCTCCAATTTCAACTCTCAAATTTCACATTTCAACTCTCGGATCTCAAATCTCAACCTCAACTCTTCAATCTCAATCCCAAATTTCAACTCGCGGATCTCAACCCGAAAAATATCCCGTCAAATAACTTCCGCCGAATATATAGAACGAACACAGGATCAACTCACCACCCGTGATCGCCGCGATGAACTTTCCGAAGTGCATCCGTATTGAACCCGCCACGTAACAAACCGCATCGGTCGGCACTAGCGGGAAGAAAGCCCAAAGGAATACGAACGCGATGCCGGTCGGGTGCTCTAACCGTCGGCGGATCTTCGCAACTGCGGCAGGCTTTCGTTCTTCAAAATGCGCCGCGATGCCGAGTGCCTCCGAAAACCAATAGATCATCGACGACGAAGCGATAATGCCGATCATAGAAATCGCGAGTACGGTCCACGGAGCCGTTGGAAACGCGAGCGTCCCCGCGATGATCAACGGTGTACTGGGAAGAAGCGTGAACCCGCGAACGATCGAGACAGCAAGGAAGACGATCAACGCCTCGCTTTGAAATTTGGCCAACAGGGCTGCGATGTGATCAGGCGAGAACAGATCGGGACGAAGCAGGTAAAAGGTCAACCCGCTGACGATCAGAAGTCCCCACGCCGCAAGAATTGCTTTTCGAGCCAGGACGCTTTTCATCGGGTGAGTTGGAGTCGCCGGAGCGTCAGATGTTCACCGGAGCCGACATCAGTCGGCGTCGGAGGGCGCCGTCGGCGTCGGTGCTGTTGGAGCGATCCGGAGCAGGCACGATCCAGATCGAAAAACCACCCTGGCACCGCGCAAAAAAACGGTGCAGGGTGCGCATTTTGTGTGGCGATGTTTTTGATCAGATCGGCCAGATCGGAGACTTTGAGCGGTTCGGACAGTTTGGTCCTGATCCGCAATAATCGTCTATTCGCCTTCTACGCCGACTTCGCGGTAGCGCCCATATCGGGCTTCCACCTCAGCACCGGCTTGCGTGCGGCGGTCGCTTCGTCAAGCCGCCCGATCCGCGTCGAGTGCGGCGCGTCGAGCACGAGTTGCGGGTTCTCGCGGGCCTCCCGGTCGATGTCCTTCATGGCATCGATAAAGGCATCGAGATCCGACCTGCCTACTGACTCAGTCGGCTCGATAAGCATAGCCCCTTCAACAACTAACGGGAAATAGACCGTCGGCGGATGGAAGCCGTAATCGATCAAACGCTTGGCAATATCCAGGGTATGGACGCCGGTCCTCGTCTGATTTTTGTGCGAGAAAATACCCTCGTGCATGCAGTCCGCTTCGTAAGGCTTGTGGTACGTATCCTTGAGATTTTCCGACACGTATCGGGCATTCAATACGGCGGCCTCGGTAGCCTCGCGGAGCCCTTCGGCACCATGCGTATAAATGTAGCTAAGGGCCCGAACCATCATCCCAAAGTTGCCGAAGAACGCCTTCACGCGGCCGATCGAATCCGGTAAGTCATAGGTAAGACTATACTTATCGCCATGCTTCTCAACCCTCGGCGTCGGCAGAAATTCAGCCAATTCAGCGGTACACAGGCACGGCCCGCATCCCGGACCGCCGCCTCCATGAGGCGTCGAGAACGTCTTGTGGAGGTTCAGATGGATGACATCCACGCCCATGTCTCCGGGCCTAGCAACGCCCACAAGGGCATTCATATTCGCTCCATCCATATAAACGAGGCCGCCCGCCGTGTGAATGATCTCGCAGATCTGCTTGATGTCCTTCTCAAAAATGCCGACAGTGTTCGGGTTTGTGAACATCACCCCCGCGACCCCACCCTCGTCGCATAACTGTTGCAAATGCTGGAGATCCGTCAGCCCTTCGGCCGTCGCCTTGATCGATTTCACGGTAAATCCGGCAAGCGCGGCAGACGCGGGATTCGTACCATGTGCCGATTCCGGGATCAGCATCACCCGCCGATCCTTCGACGCCTCGCCGTCGCGTTTGTCCAAAAATGCGCGGATCAGCATCACACCCGTCATTTCACCTTGTGCACCTGCGGCCGGCTGAAGAGATACGCCCGGAAGGCCCGTGATCTCCGCCAAGTCCTTTTGTAGCTTATAGATAAGCTCGAGGGCACCTTGAGATTCCTCTTCAGGAGCCAACGGATGGAGATTCGCAAATCCGCCAATGCGCGCGACCTTTTCATTGAGCCGCGAGTTATATTTCATCGTGCAAGAGCCCAGCGGATACATGCCCAGATCAATGGAATAATTCCAAGTCGACATCCGCGTAAAGTGCCTAACCACGTCAACTTCCGAGACCTCGGGTACGCCTTCGAGATCATCATCGCGACGGAGTTCAGCCGGTAAAACATCCGCCGTTTCGGGCACATCCAACTTGGGCAAACGATACCCGATCCGGCCCGTCTGCGACCTTTCAAAGATCAGCCCCTCGTTCTGTGTGGGATGCTGTGTAACTTTCTTAATACTCATAAAAATGTCCAGCAAATGTCCAGCAAACTTCAGTTTGCTGCTTCGTCCCAACAAACTGAAGTTTGTTGGACATTGGACACCGGCTAACCTGCCGGCAAACCTTTCCTCGCTACATCCGCGACCACGCTGCAAAACCGGTCGAGTTCCCACAAAGTGGTGTAAACATTAGGGGTTATGCGGATGCCGATAAATTCTTCGTGGACGATCGGAGTCGTGAAGATCTTGTGCTTCGACATCAGGTAGCCGCCGAGTTTGACCGGATCGATTCCATCGATCTTGAAGTTAGCGATCGCACACGACTGTTTCGGATCGAACGACGTGTTGAACCCGACCTTCGGGATCGCCTTGAGGTTGTTCATCCAATATCGCGAAAGATACCGCAGCCGCTCTTCTTTACGCTTGCCGCCCATCGCTCGGTGAAAGAGAACCGCCTCTCCGATCGCAAGCCGCATCGCCGCCGAGTGCGTGCCGATCTCCTCGAACTTGCGGATGTCGTTGCGATTCTTGTCCTCGCTCGCCATCAGGGCCCAGACCTTCGCGATCTTGTCTTTCTTCACGTACAGCAGCCCCGTCCCCTTCGGAGCGTACAGCCATTTGTGCAGCGAGGTTCCGTAGTAATCGCACTGCAGGTCGTCGCGTTTGAAATCGAACTGTGCGAACGCATGAGCCCCGTCGACGATCGTGTCGATACCGCGTGCCCGAGCCAACTCGCAGACCTTTTTCACCGGATTGATCTGCCCCGTAAGGTTGATCTGATGCGAAACGAGAATGAGTTTCGTTCTCGGCGTGATCGCTTTTTCGTAGGCCGCCGCGATGTCATCCGCATTCGCCGGAGCGATCGGGATCGGGATCAGTTTGAGCTTCAATCCCTCGCGGAGTTCACGTTGGCGAAGCGTCGTGATCATCCGCGGATAGTCCTGCGTGCTCGTCAGAATCTCGTCACCCGATTTCAGGTCGAGCCCCATCAAAAGTATCTCGAGCGACTCGCTAGCGCCGCGTGTGATGGCGATCTCTTCCGCGTCGCATCCGAACAGCTCGGCGAGTCCGGTCCGAACCGTCTCCGACTGCGGTTCAAGGATCTGCCACATCGTATAGGCGGTCGCGTCTTCCTGCTGCCACGTGTACCGAACGAACGCCTCGGTCACGATCCGCGGGCTAGGGCTGACGCCGCCGTTGTTGAGATTGACGATCCCGCGAGTGACCGAAAACGACTGCTGAATAACCGCCCAGAAATCTTCGTCCGCCCCGACGTCGATCGGCGAGAGATGATCGACCGACTTCCCCGCCGCCTGCACGTTCTTCAGCAACGAAGCGACAGTCGCCGACGACATCGCCATCAGGCCAAGGCCTTTGCCGGCGGAGGAGATGAATTTTCGTCGATCAATGTCGTGATTCACAGCAACCAATTGCACCTGCTACATTGTATTGAAGTCGCCAGAGTACTTTGCGGGATGGATAACTTCGTAAAACCAATCGTCCTTGTCAATCCGCACCCGTCTCCCGATTCGAACCTTTTCGTCCAGTAGGTTCTGACGCAAAACTTCGAGGCACAGGCCCATTGATTTATCAATGTCTTTTACCGTAAAAAGCATGTTTCCGCCCCCTGGACCTAAGTCGCCAGCAATCCACTCTCCGAGGCCTTTACCTTCAAGGGCACGACCCAATTTTTCTTCAATCTCTTGCCGTTTTTCGAGCAATTCAAATTCGTTGTTGAAACCTGAGGAATCGATCTGGACAAATAAAACCGTATCTCCTTTGAAGGGCTCCCTATTATAATCGGTCTGCAGAGCGGCCTTTTTGTTATCAAGTTCTTCTCTCGTAAATTGGTGAACGGAAACAAATGACTGTTTGACGCCTTCAGGAACGGAAGTGTCCAATTCATATAGATAAAGATCAAACTTTTCATTGCCATTCGACACAGCTCTTGCGACCTGAAACGTGCTGTCGACCTTTTTGTATAGACTGAATGCTTCGCTTTCTGCCAAGTGTCTGGGATCAGGTTGCGAATTAGTTTTCATCTGTGAATTCTGATTACAACCGACTAAGGTCAGCAATAGGATCCCCACTGCGACTATTCTTAAGTCCATTTTCTATCTGCTTCAGACGCAACCTTCGTCCAATCGCTCGGTATGCGCTAACTCAAAACTCCCACCAGCCGGTCAATATTCGCCCTCGAACTCGTCTCAGTCACACAAACAAGAAACTCCTTCCCACGGCCTGAGTAATATTTCGACAACGCAAGTCCGCCGATCACGCCTGCTTCACGAGCCGCCTCAAGAACCTCCGATGCCGCACGAGATCCACGCACGACGAACTCGTTGAACGTTGGGGCCGAGAACGGTATCGAATACCCTTCCAGAGCAGAGATCCGCTGCTTAGCGTATGCCGCCTTCTGAGCGTTTTGCATCGCAACTTCCTGCAGGCCCGCCTTGCCCATTGTTTCCATATAGATAGTCGCGGCAAGAGCGATCAAACCCTGGTTCGTACAGATGTTCGACGTCGCCTTTTCGCGGCGTATATGCTGTTCTCGGGTCGACAAGGTCAGCGTGAATCCGCGGTTGCCGTTCTTGTCGTAGGCGATGCCGCACAGGCGTCCGGGCATCTGGCGAACGAACTTGTCCTGTGTCGCGAAAAGCCCCACGTGGGGCCCGCCAAAGCCCATCGGGATGCCAAACGACTGGCCTTCGCCGACCACGATATCGGCTCCACACGAACCCGGCGACTTCAGCAAACCGAACGAAATGCCTTCCGTTACTACAACTACCAGCAGTGCTCCGACTGTATGAGCCGAATCTGCAAGAGCCGTCAGATCTTCGACGCAGCCAAAAAAGTTCGGCGACTGCACGACCAACGCCGCGGTCTGGTCATCGAGGGCAGATATATCGCTCAAGCGTCCAGTAGTCTCATCGAAAGCTACCTCGACTATCTCGGCATCACCATGCTTCGTATAGGTCTTAGCTACCTCGCGGTATTCCGGATGCACGCTCGTTGCCACGACGATCTTGTTCCTACGAGTTACGCGTTGGGCCATCAAATACGCTTCAGCCATCGCGGTCGAACCGTCATACATCGACGCGTTCGCCACTTCCATGCCCGTGAGCTGACAGATCAGCGTCTGGAACTCGAAGATGTACTGCAGCGTCCCCTGCGAGATCTCAGGCTGATATGGCGTGTAGGACGTAAAAAACTCTGACCGCTGGATAAGATGATCGACGATCGTCGGCGAAAAATGCGAATAAACACCGGCCCCGAGAAACGAAGGCTTCGTAGCAGCCGAATTCCTAGCCGCCATTTCTTCCATCGCCGAAATGACTTCAGCCTCAGCCAGCGGATCCGTGATCTTCAGCTTGCGGTCAAGTTGGACATCCGCGGGGATAGAGCGAAATAACTCGCTCGCATTAGAAAGCCCGATAGAATCGAGCATTTCGGCACGTTCTTCGGGCGAATTTGGAATATATCTCATTGATCTTTGGTCAGTTTAGGCACTCGCTTCGAGGTATTCCTCGTATTCTGCACTCGACAGCATGCCGTCAGCTTCGAGGGGATTATCCATCTTGATCTTGATGAACCAGGCATCGCCGTAGGGATCGCCGTTCACTTTCTCGGGGGTGTCGTTAAGGCCATCGTTCACCTCGGTCACCTCGCCGGCGATCGGCGTAAAGACCTCAGAAACGGCCTTGACGGATTCAACCGATCCGAATGCCTCATGGGCCGAAAACTTATCACCGACTCGCGGCATGTCGATATAGACCACATCGCCGAGCGAATGCTGTGCGTAATCGGTAATGCCGATCGCAGCAAGATCGCCGTCAACCGACACCCACTCGTGGTCTTTGCTGTAACGTAGATTCTCAGGAATGTTGGACATAATTGTGCACAAAAAAGCTAAATCGCATAGAGTTCGAGAAAGCCACACTGATCGCATCGAAGCGATCTCACTGGAAATTGTCGGCGACCGTCAACCTCGACGTCAGCGAGCGACATCCCGAGGACTTTTCTATGTTGCGGCGTTCCCTCGATCCATCTTGCTAGATAGTCGGCTTGCTCACTTCGCTCGGCAACGAACCCCTTAACCGTCTCTCCGCCGCATTTCGAGCATCTGTGAGCCATATAGGAAAAGGTTACTTCGCTCGCTTATAGAACGGAGTCGGGACGACCTCGGCGGCCAGGCGTTTTCCTCTTACGTCAATTCTAATTTCTTGCCCGACGTTTGCCAATTCGGGCGGTACAAATGCTAGGCCGATGTTCTTCTTCAGGAACGGTGCCGGTGAGCCGGACGTCACGACGCCGACCTTCTTATCATCTACGTAAATATCGAATCCATCGCGGGCGATGCCAGGTTCTTTCATTTCGAACCCGACTAGTTTCCGCTTCAAACCGCCTTCTTTCAAGGCGGCGATCTTGTCCCGTCCCACAAAATCTCCCTTTTGTAGTTTCGTTATCCAGCCGAGATTGGCTTCAAGGGTGGAGATATTATCGTCGAGTTCGTGGCCGTATAGGGACATTGCCGATTCGAGCCGAAGCGTGTTTCTGGCGGCCAATCCGCAGGGCTGGATGCCTTCCGAAGCCCCTGTTTCAAGCATCTTGTTCCAGAGCTGCTCGGCCTTATCGGCCGCTGCATAGACCTCGAATCCATCCTCGCCCGTGTAACCTGTCCGCGAAATGATCGCCTCGACCCTATCAACCGTGCCTTCGGTGAAGTGGTAATACTTTATCGGCCCAAGCTCGGTGTCGGTTAGCTTTTGCAGTACCCCTAGAGCCTTCGGGCCCTGGATCGCGATCTGGCAATACTCGGCACTCGCGTTTCGGGCAGAAACGCGACCGTTAGGAAGGGTGCCTTCGGGCGCGTCGTCAGCACGCTCGCTAACACTCGCGTTTCCGCCCGGAAGATGCTTCTGTATCCAATCCCAATCCTTCTCGGTGGTACCGGCGTTCACGACCAGAAGCAGGCGGTCTTCGGCAAAGCGATAGACCAGCAGATCGTCCACCACGCCGCCTTCTTCGTTCGGAAATGCCGAATAATGGGCCTGTCCGTCGACCAGTTTAGTGACGTCGTTGGTGGTGATGCCGTTGACGAATGGGATCGCGTCCGGGCCTTCGACCCAGATCTCGCCCATGTGCGACACGTCGAATAGGCCCGCTCTCGTCCGCGTCGCCATGTGCTCTTCGATCACGCCGGCCGGATACTGCACAGGCATATCCCAACCGCCGAAATCGACCATCTTCCCGCCGAGCTCGCGATGCACCGCATTCAACGGCGTCTTCTTAAGGTTTTCTGACGACATATTCAGTAAACTGTCGAAGCTATCACGCGAAGTTTGGAGTGTCAAAAGGACGGTCTTAAGCGTTGGATCTGGTGCTGCGGACTCAGAAGCGTCTTGCACTCCACGAAGAGTCCTGGGCTAAAACCGATAGATCCGCCCACTCAGGATTCGGATCCAATAAGCGGCCGTTATCGCTTCGAACGGTCTGCCCGATATTGACTTGCCGTCGAATTGACGGCATTTTTGCTGTATGAAAAAGCTTGCCTCACTCGTTCTTCTCGCGATACTGGTTTCACTCGCTCCTGCGGTTCCGGCACAATCGTCGAAGCGATTCGACGTGCTCATCACAAACGCCCGGATCGTGGACGGGACCGGTAATCCCTGGTTCTGGGGATCAGTTGGGATCCGCGATGGAAAGATCGCGGCGGTCGGCAGGGTCAACGGTACCGCAGGTCAGACCATCGACGCGAAAGGACAGATCGTCGCACCAGGGTTTATCGACGTTCACGGCCACACCGAGGACATCTTCAGCAACCCGACAGCCGAGAACTTCGTTCGGATGGGCGTCACGTCGATCGTCACGGGAAATTGTGGCGGATCGGCCGCGGACATCGGACAATTCCTCGGACAGTTCGGCGAGAAGCCGCTCGCGGTCAACCTCGCCGCTCTGATCGGCCACAACACCGTCCGTCGCGAAGTGGTCGGGCTCGACAACCGTGCTCCGACCGCCGAAGAGCAAGCAAAGATGAATGCGTTGGTCGACAAAGCGATGAAGGACGGCGCCGTTGGCCTTTCGACCGGTCTTATCTATGTTCCGGGCACGTTCGCCAAAACTGAAGAGGTCGTCGCACTCGCCAAGGCAGCGTCGAAGTACGGCGGCACGTACGCCTCTCACATCCGTAACGAGGGCAACGAAGTCGTCGAAGCGATCAAGGAAGCGATCAATATCGGCGAGCAGGCAAAGATGCCGGTTGAGATCTCGCACTTTAAGATCTCGTCGAAAGCATTGTGGGGACAAACGGCGACGACCATCGGACTAGTTGAAGACGCTCGCCGACGCGGCCTTCAGGTCACCGTCGATCAGTATGCATACACGGCCTCGTCAACATCGCTCGATGCCCGCATGCCGACCTGGGCGATCGCTGGCGGACGCGAAGAGGGTAAGAAACGTCTAGCTGATCCCGCGACTAAAGCGAAGATCGTGACCGAGATGAAGGAGTGGCTGAAGAAGGCAAAGTTCAAGGATTTCGAGTTCGCTTATGTCGCGAGCTATCGTGAAAATCCTGCGTTCAATGGAAAGAACATCGCCCAGATAACGCAGGAGGTTCGCGGCAAGAAGAAGGTTGATCAACAACTCGAACAGATCTTTGAAATGTACTCGAAGGGGGGCGCTCAGATGGTGTATCACCAAATGGATGAGCCCGACGTGAAGGCCATAATGAAAGAGCCGTTCACGATGATAGCGTCCGACGCGGGCGTCCGAAATTTCGGTGCCGGTATGCCGCACCCGCGCGGATACGGCAACAACACCCGAGTACTCGGCCGCTATGTCCGCGAATTGAAGATCATCTCGCTGGAAGACGCGATCAGGAAGATGACTTCCCTGCCGGCTCAGACTTTCAATCTTCGCAACCGTGGACAGATCCGCGAAGGCTTTGCGGCTGATATCGTGATCTTCGACGAAAGGACAGTCGGGGACAAGGCCACCTACGAGAATCCACACCAATACTCAGAAGGCTTTTCGCACGTTTTCGTGAACGGAAAACTGGTCTTCGACGGATCGAAAATGACTGGAACTATGTCTGGAGCTCCGTTGAAAGGTTTGGGTTTCGGGTCCGCGAGTCCGTCTGTCCCGCAATGATCATCCGCCTATACGAGGCCCTTATAGCTGCATAACTTTTACAAATATTTTCATTGCCATCGTACTCGCGAAAGGAGTATAGTTGGGCGATTGCCCACATTATGTATTTTCTAGCCGGTTTCGTTAGATTCCGGTGTATTTCCTATTCTTCTGGGAGGGGTGATAGATGAAAAAGTCTTGGATCTTTGCAGGGATTGCAGTTCTTGTTTTGGCTATCGTTGTGGTAGCCGGCGGAATTCGATTGTTTAGGGGATCGCTTAGCGGTGATAACGAGATCCCGATCGTATATACGGACGCTACGGGAGCGTTTAAGGCTAGCATAAACAGCGACGAGACGCAGATCGAGTGGGAATTGTCCTACTCTGGCTTAGAGTCAGACGTTAGGCAGGCGCACATCCATGTCGGAACTAAGGAACAGAACGGCGGTATCGCGGTCTGGCTGTGCGATTCGGTTCAAAACCCTGGGCCGACCGACACTGTATGCCCACAGTCCGGTACGATCAGCGGAACGATCTCTTCTACAAACGTGATCGGGCCGGCTTCACAAGGCGTCTCGCCGGGTGAATTCAGCGCCCTTATCCGGGCCATCCGTGACGGGAACACATACGCGAATGTCCACACTGCGACGTCGCCCGGCGGTGAGATCCGGAGCCAGCTAAAGCCCGGACGCGGTCATCGTGGGCACGGCGACGGCAACTAGTCTTGCTGCCACTCCGGGCCGTCTGAGTCAAAAATCAGTTCTTCGCCGGTTGAAGGATGCTTGAAACCGAGGCGGAAGGCGTGAAGGCAAAGCCGAACGTTGTTGCTTCCGCCCCGTTCTTTGTCACCCGCGATCGGATGGCCGATTGCTGCGCAGTGAATGCGCAGTTGGTTGGTGCGGCCTGTTACCGGTTCGAGTTCCACCAAAGTGTGAGCTTCAAATCTCATGCGAACTCGGAACCGCGATTCGGCATGTTTCCCGTCCGACTTGAGCCCCCATTGCTTCTTGATCGCGTCTCGTCCGATCGGGTGTTGGATCGTCCCTTCATTAGACTGAACTACTCCGTCGACAAGGGCTAAGTAACGCTTCTCGACCAGCTTGCGTTGAAAGTGTGAGCAAAGGATACGATGGGCCCGCGGATTCTTTGCGACCACGATCAACCCCGATGTGTCCTTGTCCAGGCGATGGATCAACCCCGGACGCTGATGAGATCCGCAGTTCGACTGGTTCATGTGGTGAACGACGGCATTCAGAAGTGTGCCGTTCTTCTCGTAATGTGAGGGATGCACGAGCATTCCCGCGGGCTTGTTGACGACGATCAAGTCGCTATCCTCATGGACCACATCGAGCGGAATGTCCTGCGGAAGCATCGAATGCTCTCGCGTTAGATCGACCTCGATCTCGATGAAGTCGTTCGGGAACACTCTCTTACCGATATTCTCGTGCCGACCGTTAACCTCGCAGTCGGCATTCTTGACGACCTCGCGCAGATACATCTTGCTCAGGGCCGGAAATCGGGCACACAGCAGATCTTCGAGCCGCATTCGCCGCTCGGACTCGATCACCGTGATCTCGATCCGACTCACCATCAAGATCGATTCTATCCCACCGACAAAAAAGGTGCAGTCGTTGCGGACTGCACCGTAAGGAGGGTATGGCAAACCCGTCAGTTTTCTAAGGGAAGTCTGCTTGGTAGAAGATCGTCGATACTGCCTCGAGCAGCCGGTGCGGCGGCCTCGACTGTCTCGACCAGCGTCGTGCTCGCGAAAATGTACGCGACCTCGCCGTGCTGAGAGGCGTCGAGCCCAGCGAGTTCCTCTTCTTCACTCACGCGAAGGCCGATCGTAAGATCTACAACCTTAAGGATCACGAGCGTACCAATAACCCCGAGGCCGACCGCGATCGCGACACCAGTGAGCTGATTGACGACCTGGAAAGCGTTTCCTTCGATCAGTCCGACCGGGAGCGGGTTTCCTGCGGGATCTTTGAAAATAGGATTGATCGCACTCGTTGCGAATATGCCCGTGGCAACAGCCCCGATCGCTCCGCCGACGCCGTGGACGCCGAACACATCGAGCGTATCGTCGTAACCGAGAAACTTCTTGACCTCGACGACCATAACGTAACAGATCGCGCCGCTCGCCAAACCAATGAAGATCGCGGAGATCGGCGTTACGAATCCGGCCGCAGGAGTTACGCCAACCAAGCCGGCTACCGCTCCGGAGATCGCTCCGATGGCGGTCGGCTTGCCGTTCTTGAGCCAGTCGATGAGGATCCAAGCGAGCATCGCACTCGCAGCAGAAAAATGGGTAGTGACAAACGCATTGGTCGCAAGTGCGTTCGCGGAAAGGGCGCTCCCCGCATTGAACCCGAACCAGCCGAACCAAAGCAACGCGGCACCGATCAGGCTTAGAACGGTGTTATGCGGTGGAGTCGGGACATTTTCGTAACCCACACGACGACCCAGGTAAAGTGCGCAAACAAGAGCCGAAACGCCCGATGAGATATGCACTACGGTGCCGCCGGCAAAGTCGAGAGCGGGAAAAACACCGCCGAGCGCGGCGTTGAGATATCCGCCCTTGCCCCACACCATGTGTGCAAGCGGATAATAGATCAGCAGCATCCAGAGGCACGTGAAAGCGATCTTGGCAGGAAAACGAATGCGTTCCGCGAAAGCACCGGTGATCAGGGCCGGGGTGATAATGGCGAACATTAGTTGGAACGCCATGAAGGTCAACTGCGGTATCGTCGCAGCATAGTCAGCATTCGGCTCGGCACCGACGCCGTTCAGAAAGGCGAAACCAAACCCGCCGATGAATGCGTTTCCTTCGCTAAATACCAGGCTGTATCCAATGAACGCCCACATCAACGTTGCGATCCCGACCGATACCAGGCTCTTCAGCATCGTGGAGATCACGTTCTTCTGTCGCACGAGGCCACCGTAAAAGAGCGCGAGACCCGGCACAGTCATAAGCAGCACCAACGCCGAGCAAATGAGCACCCAGCCGTTGTCGGCACTTGATTGGGCAGAAGCAGCCGTCGATTCAAGCGATGTGATCCGGTCGGCAAGGTCATTGGCAAACGCGGTTGCAACGGAACCGAACGAAAAAACGGCTAGCCCCAAAAGGCGAGTTATAGATTTGATTTTCATGGCTTCGGTATCAGTCATTTGCTCATGCGCAAATTGAATGCCCGAGTGCTAAATGCCCTTAAAACTTGATTTACCGCTCCAGAACCTCCTGAGAAAGTTTTGATTTAGCTACATTTTTGTTATGATTCTCACTGAATAATGACAAATTTGAGTTACTTATTGATCATCGCGGATTCCCACTCCCCACATGAGCTGTAAAAATGCGACCTAGAGACAGCAATACCAACAAAAATGTAGTCGATGAAGTCAATTAGCATTCATGATCTCAGCTCGGTCGGCGACCTCGCTGCCAGCAACCTTGACCAACCGTTCAACCTGAACCCGCTGCTCGAGTTTGCTTTGTCGGTGTTTGGTGGGACCAAGCTATTCCTGATCGTCTTCCCAAATGACGGTTCGCGACCGACGCTGACGGCGACCGCGGGGTTTACGATCGGGGAATTTCGCGATCTGGACACTGCACTTGAGAATCCGTTCTGGCTCGAGACAGCGAACGGTCAGAGTATTGTCGACCGCTTTGATTCTAATGAACTCGACCTTCCGTCATTACGCCTGCCCTCGTTAGGTTCGCTATTGCTCAGAAAGATAAAGGTAGGAAGAAAGTTGGTGGGCCTATTGTGCCTTGGCATTGATCATCCGGTAGAGGACGACTCTGACCTCGGTGCGGCCATGGGTGTGGTCGCGTCACTGATCGCTCAGAATCTCAGGGTCGAGTATGCCGTACTCGGCGAACGAGAACGCCTTCGCGAAGAAAACCTTCAGCTCAAACAGGAACTCAAGGAAAAATACGACTTCTCGCATCTCGTAGGAAATTCCAATGAGATGAGACAGGTGTATGAACAGGTTTCGCAAGTAGCGCGCTCCAACGCGACAGTGCTGCTGAGGGGCGAGAGCGGCACCGGCAAGGAAATGATCGCAAACGCGATCCATTACAACAGCCTTCGCAGCAAGCGAGCATTCATAAAGATCAACTGCGCGGCCTTACCCGATACGCTGATCGAATCGGAACTGTTCGGACATGAGCGCGGTGCATTCACGGGTGCTGACAAACTCAAGCGAGGCCGCTTTGAAATGGCTGACGGCGGTACGCTCTTCCTGGATGAGATCGGCGACCTGCCACTGCAGACGCAGATCAAACTTCTCCGCGTGCTTCAGGAACGAGAGTTCGAGCGTCTGGGGGGAACCGAAACGATCAGCGCGAATATCCGGTTGATCACCGCTACGAACAAGAACCTTGAAGAGGCGATCGCCAAGGGCGAGTTTCGCGAAGATCTCTACTATCGCCTGAATGTATTCTCGATCTTCTTGCCATCGCTGCGACAACGCCGATCCGACATCCTGCTGCTAGCGGAACATTTTCTTGAAAAGTACGAGACCGAACACGGCAAGCGAATTCGCCGGATCTCTACGCCCGCGATCGATATGTTGATGAGCTACCACTTTCCCGGTAACGTCCGTGAACTTGAGAACGCGATCGAGCGGGCCGTGCTCGTTTGTGACAGCAACGTGATCCATAGCCATCACTTGCCGCCGACGCTTCAGACGGCTGAGACATCCGGAACGGAAACGAATCTTACGCTAGCCTCAGCGGTAGCCGGATTCGAACGCGACTTGATAATCGACACACTTAAATCGACCAGCGGGAACGTCGCCAAGACGGCTCGACAGCTCGCCTCGACCGAGCGGATCCTCGGATACAAGATAAAGAAATACGGGATCGACCCGAGCCGTTTTCGAAAATGAGCATTCCCGAACACCTCATACGAGATCTGCCCGATGTCGACGCCGTCCATCAATTCGCCGACCGGTTAGAGGAAACTCAGCCCTCGCACCATAGGAAACTTGTTAAGAAAGATGCCCTGTTGTCTGACGTAATAACGCTGGTTTCATACAGTCCGTTGCTCGCAACGACGCTGCTCCAGAATCCCGACTACATTTGGTGGCTTGATCGCCGCCGCAAAGACAAGGGCGTGCGCGGCAAGGACGAGTTGTTGGAATCCCTTGCTCGATTCTCGCTGACAAATTCGACACTCGACAACCAGGTGATCTTTGCACGATTCCGCCGGCGTGAATTATTACGGATCTATCTTGCGGATATCCGGCGACAATTGACGATCGCTGAGATCACCGAGGAACTATCAAACCTCGCCGACGCGATCCTTGAATCCTCTCTACGCATCGCATTTCAAGAGATGGACAACCGGTTCGGGGCCCCACAGGAGATCGACGACAAAGGCCGCGAGCTTCGTTCACGATTCTGCGTAGTGACACTTGGAAAGCTTGGGTCGAAAGAACTCAATTACTCTTCGGACATTGACCTTCTTTTCATATATTCCGCCGAAGGCAACACGACTGGTACTGGAAGTCGGGGCAAGGTCACGAATCGTGAATATTTCGTGAAGCTTGCGGAGCTGATCGCAAATCTCATCGGCAGGCAGACCGGCGAAGGTGCGACCTATCGCGTCGATCTTCGACTTCGGCCCCACGGACGCGTTGGACCTCTCGCGATGTCCGTTGCGGATACTGTCCGTTATTACCAAACCGAGGCCGCCGATTGGGAACGGCAGGTGCTCATTCGTTCGCGTTCAGGCGCAGGCGATTCGGAACTCTTTTCTTCGATGTTTCGGCAAGTAGAGGGCAACGTCTTTTCCGAAACTCAGTCCGTCGGATCCGCACTTCGCAGCGTTCGGAGGTCGAAGCAAAAGATCGATTTCGAACACGGGACCGACAAAGGATTTGACGCGAAACTTGGCAAGGGCGGTGTCCGCGAGATCGAGTTCATTGCCCAGGCCCTGCAGTTGGCATATGGCGGCCACGACCGCTGGCTGCGAGCAAGCCACACCTTGATCAGCCTTGGCCGCCTCGCGGATCGGTCCCTGATCGAAGATCGCGAGCTTTCTCAACTCTACGAAGGATATGACTTTCTTCGGCGTCTCGAGCATATCTTGCAGATGGAAAATGGTCTCCAGACGCACCTCGTACCCAATGATCCGATCCGGCGCCGCCTTGTTGCTCGCCGGATGCGATTTGACGATACCGACGCGTTTGACACGGCCCTGGTAGCTCATACTGCCAATGTTCACACTGTTTTTCGACGTATATTCTCCGACGAGAACATCGAATCTGCCGAGTTGATAAGATCCTTCATCGATCAGGGGCCTGACAGTATCGCGGCTACCGTCGGAACGGACGACGAAACACAAGGATATGCTCCGACCGCGGACGATCCGCTAAAGACACTTCGAAAGTTATCGCCGCGGTTTGGCTCCATTGCTGACGCCCTCGGCGACGAGATCAATATCGAAGACGAAGGAAACGCCGCGTCTTTCAATCGCATTCGAGAGGCCGCTAAAATCGGAACGGATATGGGTGCGAAGTTGGCAGCGATGAGAGCCTGCTGGCAGCGACATCTGATCTCGATCGCTGCGATGGACGCCGCTGGCCTCATCGATCCGCGTGAATCGAAGCGCCGCCAGACTCAACTTGCCGAAGTTTCGATCGACGCCGCTCTCGAGATCGCGCGGTCTGAGATCGCATCGCGTACCGGTTGTTCTATTGAGCGGCTTAGGCTTGGGGTTATGGGTCTCGGCAAGCTCGGCGGTGCGGGCGTAGATTACGACTCGGACCTCGACCTCGTCCTCGTCTATGACGACAACGAGCAAACGATCGTCGCAGGTATGACAAATCAGGAA
>Ga0307505_10001321_pt1 | contig 20511 bp, 21 predicted proteins | sample 23_S_MG_FD_202183 | JGI IMG/M metagenome (GOLD analysis project Ga0307505, IMG submission 202183) | Soil microbial communities from Populus trichocarpa stands in riparian zone in the Pacific Northwest, United States - 23_S | ecosystem: Environmental > Terrestrial > Soil > Riparian zone > Trees...
TCGGCATCAATATCTCGGGGCCGCTGACCGACACCACGTGGGCGCTGCCGAGCCTGGTCGTCGCCAATACCTGGCACTCGTATCCGCTGGTCATGGTCTTCACGCTCGCGGCGCTGCAGACCATCCCGGCGGAGGTGAAGGAGGCGGCCCGCATCGACGCCGCGTCGGGCTGGAACCGCTTCCGGCACGTGACGCTGCCGCTGATCCGCAACACCGTGCTGGTGGCGCTGGTGCTGACTACGCTGCACACTTTCAACACGGTGACCACGGTGTTGATCATGACCGGCGGCGGGCCGGCGGAAGCGACCGAGGTGCTGGCGCTGCGCGTGTTCAAGGAGGGCTTCACGTTCTACCGCATGGAGGTCGCGTCCACCGCGGCAGTGATCATCTTCGGGCTGAACATCCTGTTCAGCATCGCCTACATCAAGGTGCTGAGGAGCGACCGTGCCTAGCCCGCGTCATCGGTACTGGCGGCTGGTGGCCTCGTACGCGGTGCTGGGCCTCGCCGCGGCCTTCGTGGTGGTCCCGCTGCTGTGGGCGTTTTCCGCCTCTCTGAAGTCGCCCACCGACGTGCTCGCGTCGCCGCCGCAGTGGATACCGCCGGCGGTCGACTTCACGAACTACACGCGCGGCCTGTTCGCGCCGAAGTTCCTGCGCTACATCGGCAACAGCCTGCTGGTCGTGGCCGGTTCGCTGCTGCTGAGCGTCGGCCTGGCGGTGCACGCCGCGTATGCGGTATCACGGTTCCGCTTCCGCGCGAAGGATGCGCTGCTGTTCATCATCTGGTCGACGGTGATGATCCCCGGCGTGTCCATCATCGTGCCGCTGTATCTGCTGGCGGTCGACCTGAAAGTCTACGACACGCTGTTCGTCGTCATCGTCGCGTACTCCGCGTGGCTGGTGCCCACGCTGATCTGGCTGCTGCGCGGATTCATCGACACCGTTCCGTACGAACTGGAGGAGTCGGCACTGGTCGACGGCTGTTCGCGCCTGAAGGCCTTCTACGTCATCGTGCTGCCGCTGTTGCGGCCGGGCCTCGCGGCGGCCAGCGTGCTGGTGTTCGTGACGATCTGGAACGACTTCCTGCTCGCCTTCAGCCTGACGCTGAGGGACGAGAACCGGCTGCTGCAGGTCGGCCTGTACTCGTTCGTCACCGAACTGGGCATCGAATGGGGGCCGCTGATGGCCGCCACCATCGGTTCGACGGTGCCGGTGATCATCGCGTTCGCGCTGCTGCAGCGCTCTTTCATCCAGGGCCTGACGGGCGGTGCCGTCAAGGGCTGAAGCAGCGAAGGGTTGAAACCGTGAAGATCAGCAACGTCGAAGCCTTCGTCGTCGGCAATCCATGGAAGAACTGGGTGCTGGTGAAGGTCACCACCGACGCCGGTCTCGTGGGCTGGGGCGACGCCACCACCGGATTGTCGACGCAGCCGGTGACGGCCGCGGTGCGGGAGCTCAAACGCCTGTGCGTCGGGCAGGACGCGCTGGCGATCGAGGCGCTGTACGACCGCGTCTACAAGGCGCTGTACCTGACGGCCAACGGAATCCTGCTGTCCGCGCTGGGCGGCATCACGACGGCCTGCTGGGACATCCTGGGCAAGCACGCGAACCTGCCTCTGTACCAGCTGCTGGGCGGGCGCGTGCACGCGAAGCTGCGCGCCTACGCCAACGGGTGGTACACGGGCGGACGCACGCCCGAAGCCTTCGCGCAGGGCGCGCAGGCCGTGGTCGCGCGCGGCTACACGGCGCTGAAGTTCGACCCTTTCGGCGCGAACTACCGCTTCATGTCGGCGGCGGAGCGCAGGCTGAGCCTGTCGCTGGTGGCCGCGGTGAGGGAGGCGGTGGGCGACAGCGTCGACCTGATCATCGAGGCGCATGACCGCTTCACCGCACCCGAGGCGATCCGGCTGGCGCATGAGCTGCAGCCCTATGCGCCGCTGGGCATGGAGGCGGCCGTCTGGTCCGAGGACGTCGCGGCGCTGCGCCGCGTGGCCGCGGCCAGCCCGATCCGCATCCTTGCCGGCGAGCGGTTCTGCACGCCGCGCCAGTTCGACGACCTGCTGGCTGACGGGCATTTCGACATCGTGCAGCCCGAGTACGTCGAACTGGGCGGCATCGCACGGCTGCGCGACGTCGCGGGCATCGCCGAGGCGCATGGCGCGTCGCTTGCGCCGCACAACGCGCGCTGCCCGATCAGCACGGCCGTCAACGTGCACGTGATGACCGCGACGCGCAACGCGTTCATCCAGGAGACCTTCGACGACTTCCACGTGCCGTGGGCGAAGGAGCTGTTCGCGGGCGTGCCGCAGCCGCGCGACGGCTGGTTCGAGGCATCGGACAGGCCGGGCCTGGGCATCGAGGTCAACGAGGCGCTGTTCGACAAGCACCCGTATTCGGAGCACTTCTTCATGAACCTGTTCGCCGAAGGCTGGGAGCAGCGCAACGCGAAGCCCGGATCGGCTCACTGAACCTGGAATCGAAGCACATGAAGCAACCGTTCTTCCGCGGCGTGTACGTCATCCTGCCGACGCCCTTCGACGAAGGCGGCGCCCTGGACCTCGAGGGCCTGGAGCGCGTCGTTGCCTTCAGCATCGAGTGCGGGGCGCATGGCGTCGTCGGCCCCGCCAACGCGAGCGAGGCGCCGTACCTGTCGGACGCCGAGCGCCGGCAGGTCGTGGAAACGACGGCGCGCGCTGCCGCCGGCCGCGTGCCCTACGTGGTCGGCGTGACCGCATCTTGTGCACAGCTCGCCGTCGAATGGTCGCGGCACGCGGAGCAGTGCGGCGCCGACATGGTGATGGCGATGCCGCCTTTCATCCAGCGCGCGTCCGACAGCGAGATCCGCGACTACTACGCCGCCATCGGCGAGGCGACCCGCCTCCCGGTGTGCATCCAGAACTACCAGGGCCCCGGCGGCACGCCGCTGTCGGCCGGATTCATGAGCGATCTGGTGCGCGAGCTGCCCACGGTGAAGTACGTGAAGGAAGAGACGGACTTTCCCGGGCCGATGGTCACGCAGCTGCGCGAGCTGGCTGGTGACCACCTGAAGGGCGTGATGGGCGGCAAGGCCGGCCGTCACCTGCTCGACGAATACCGCCGCGGCGTCTGCGGCACGATGCCCGCCTGCGAGGTCGCGGACCTGCACGCGAAGCTGTGGAACGAACTGGAAGCGGGAAGCCCCGAAGCGCGCGATACCTACCGCCATCTGCTCCCGTTGCTGCTGTTCGAGACGAGCTACGGCGTTGCCGTCTACAAGGAAGTGCTGCGCCGGCGCGGCGTCATCCGCAGCGCCCGTCACCGCCAGGCAGGCGGTCGTCAGCTCGATACGGGTGCTCAGGCCGAGCTCGGCGCCATCCTCGACGACCTCGTGCCGATGATGAACGCGCGCTACGGGCTGGGGGCCTGATGGCGCGCGTTTTTCTCAACGGGGTCGGCAAGCGCTTCGACCAGGTCGATGCCGTGCGCAACGTCGATCTGGAGATCGCCGACGGCGAGTTCGTCGTGCTCGTCGGGCCGTCGGGCTGCGGCAAGAGCACGACGCTGCGCATCATCGCAGGTCTGGAAGATGCCACGTCCGGCGAGGTGAGCTTCGGCGACCGCGTGGTCACGCACCTGTCGCCGCGCGAACGCAACATCGCGATGGTGTTCCAGAGCTATGCGCTCTACCCGCACATGACGGTGGCGCGCAACATGGGCTTTGCACTCGAGCAGGACGGCACGCCGAAGGAGGAGATCCGCGGCATGGTCCGGCGCACGGCGGAGCTGCTGGGCATCTCGCAGCTGCTGGACCGCAAGCCGCGCGCGCTGTCCGGCGGCCAGCGGCAGCGCGTGGCGATGGGCCGCGCCATCGTGCGGCGCCCGGAGGTTTTCCTCTTCGACGAGCCGCTGTCCAACCTGGACGCGGCGCTGCGCACGCAGATGCGCATGGAGATCAAGAAGCTGCACGGGCTGCTGAAGACGACGGTGATCTACGTCACGCACGACCAGATCGAGGCGATGACGCTGGCCGATCGCATCGTGGTCATGGATCAGGGCGAGATCATCCAGATCGGTACGCCGATGGAAGTCTACGAGAGGCCGAAGACACGCTTCGTCGCAGGCTTCATCGGCGCGCCGCGCATGAACTTCGTGCCGGTCGACGTGGTGGGGCAGGGCGAGGCGCTGCGCATCGACATCGCCGGACAGGAGCCGTGGACCGTGCCGGCGGCGCACCGGCCGCGCTTCGCACCGTTCGCCGGACGCAGGATCGAACTGGGTTTCCGGCCCGAGCACATCGTGGAATCGGCAGGCGCCGGCGGCGTGGCGTTCACCGTCACTCCGGAGGTCGTCGAGCCGACAGGCGCCGACACGCTGGTGCATTTCAGCTTCGGCGGCGTCGACGTCGTCGCACGCTGCCGGCCGGACCGGCGGATCGCCGCCGGCACGCCGCTGCCCCTGCGCCTGGAATTCGAGCGGATCTACGCCATCGATCCCGAGAGCGGCAGGATCGAGGCCGCATGATCGCGGTCGACTGGGGCACGACGCGCGTGCGTGCCTGGCGCATGGACAGCGCCGGGCGCATCCGCGAACGACGCGCGCTGGACGCCGGCGCGATGACGGTCGCGCGCGACGAGTTCGCGGCCGTGCTGGAGTCGCTGGTGGGCCCGTGGTGCGCGCAGGGCGAAGGCCCGTTGCTGCTGTGTGGCATGGTGGGCAGCCGGCATGGGTGGATCGAAGTGCCGTACGTGCCGTGCCCCGCGTCGCTCGCGGACATCGCCGCAGGCATGGTTGAACTTCCCTGGGCGTACGGGCGCGTGTTTATCGTGCCCGGCCTGGCGTATCGCGACGTCGACGGCGTGCCGGATCTGCTGCGCGGCGAGGAAAGTCAGGCGCTGGGTGCGATGGCGGTGCTGCCGGAGGAGGGTGCGGCGCTGTGCCTGCCGGGCACGCACAGCAAGCATCTGCGCGTGCGCAACGGGCGCATCGTCGCGTTTAGCACCTACATGACCGGCGAGCTGTTCTCGCTGTTGCTGGAACACGGCATCCTCGGACGGCTGGCTGACGGGCGCAGCATCGACGACGATGCCTTCGCGGCCGGCGTGCAGTGCATGCGCGGCGGTGCGTCGCTGTCGCATCGATTGTTCAGCGTTCGCGCGTGCGCGCTGACGGGCGAACTGCTGCCCGGTGCGGTCGCCGGTTATCTGTCGGGACTGCTGATCGGGCACGAACTGTCGCAATTGCAGGCCGAGCGGATATTCATTGCGGCGGAGCCACTGCTCGCCAAGCTCTATGCACGGGCGATCTCCATCATGGGAGGCGCGGCGCAGGTGCTGAACGCCGACGTCGCCGCGGCTGGACTGCACCGGCTGGCGCTCAGTCTCGGCGAAAGGGCGTTCGCATGAACGAGGATCTGGCGGCGCGGCTCCAACGCAACCCCTTCGTCGCGATCCTGCGCGGTGTACGGCCTGACGAGATCGAGGACATTGCGGCGGTACTGCTCGACGAGGGCATCGACGTGATCGAGGTGCCGCTGAATTCGCCGCAGCCGCTGGAGAGCATCCGGCGCCTGGCGGCACGTTTCTCGACGACTGCGCTGGTCGGCGCCGGAACGGTGCTCGACGTCGCGGCCGTCGACGCAGTGGTCGGCGCGGGCGCGCGGCTCGCCGTCATGCCCAACGCGGACGCCGACGTCGTGCGAGCGGCGAAGCGCGCCGGTTTGATCGCGATACCCGGCTTCCTGACGCCCAGCGAAGCGCTGGCCATGCTGGCGGCCGGCGCCGATGCGCTGAAACTGTTTCCTGCCGAAGCCGTATCGCCTGCAGTACTGAAAGCGATGCGGGCGGTGTTGCCGGCCGAAGCCCGCGTGCTGCCGGTAGGCGGCATCCAGCCGGAGAACGTGGCTGCGTGGCGCGCTGCCGGCGCCGGCGGATTCGGCATCGGCTCGGCGCTCTACAAGCCCGGGTTTTCGCCCGACGAGGTCCGTGCGCGGGCCCGCGCGTTCGTGGCGGCGAAGTCCTAAGAGGAGGTCGGGTCGGCGGCCCGCGCCTGCCTCTGCAGTTCATCCAGCAGCGCATGCGCATCGCGCGGTGACAGGCCGTCGAGGTCGAGGTCGCTCAGCCGCTGCGCCAGTTCGGCCAGCGCGCCGGTCGCATCGGACGGCTCGATCACCGCCGCCGAGGAGGGCGCAGGCGCAGCGAACAGATCAAGCTGCGGCCGCTGGCCCAGCGCGCGCTCCTCGAGCTGCGTCAGCAGCGCCCGCGCGCGCCGCACGACGGTGCCGGGCACGCCGGCGAGCTGCGCGACCGCGAGGCCGTAGCTCTGGCTGGCCGGGCCTTCCCGCACCTCGTGCAGGAACACCACGCGGCCGTTCGCTTCGGCCGCGGCGACGTGCACGTTGGCCACTTCCGGATGCTGCTCGGCGAGCTGCGTCAGCTCGAAGTAGTGCGTGGCGAACAGCGTCATGCAGGCGTTCTTCTCGACCAACTCGCGTGCAATGGCAGCGGCCAGCGCCATGCCGTCGAAGGTCGAAGTGCCGCGGCCGATCTCGTCCATCAGCACCAGGCTCGTCTCCGTCGCGCCGTTGAGGATCGCGGCGGCTTCGGTCATCTCCACCATGAAGGTCGACCGGCCCCGCGCCAGATCGTCGGCGGCGCCGATGCGCGTGAGGATGCGGTCCACCGGCCCGAGCCGCGCGCTGGTTGCCGGCACGAAGCTGCCCGCGTAGGCCAGCAGCGCCACCAGCGCGGCCGAGCGCATGTACGTGGACTTGCCGCCCATGTTCGGGCCGGTGATGACCAGCAGCCGGCGCTTCGGATGCAGCACGCAGTCGTTGGGCACATAGGTGTCGAGTTCGCACTCGACTACCGCGTGGCGTGCACCGCGGATGTCGATGCCCGCACGCTCGGTCAGCTCCGGCTGCACCCAGCGGGCGAGCCGCGCGTGCAGCGCCAGCGCGTGCAGCGCGTCCAGCGCGGCAGCCGCTTCCGCAGCGCGCTGCAGTGCCGGCACATCGGCGGCCAGCGATGCGATCAGTGCTTCGTACAACGCCTTCTCGCGCGCCAGCGCACGTTCGCGGGCCGACAGCGCGCGGTCCTCGAAGCTCTTCAGCTCGGGCGTGATGTAGCGCTCGGCGTTCTTCAGCGTCTGGCGGCGCCGGTAGTCGTCGGGCACGCGGCCGGCCTGGCCGTGTGAGACCTCGATGTAGAAGCCGTGCACGCGGTTGTATTCGACGCGCAGGTTGGTGATGCCGGTGCGCGCGCGCTCGCGCTGCTCCAGATCGACGAGGAACTGGCCAGTGTTGTCGCGCAGCCCGCGCAGTTCGTCCAGATCGGCGTCGTGGCCGGCTGCGATGACATCGCCATCGCGCACAGAATGGGCGGGCAGCGGCAGCAGCGCGCCCGTCAACTTGGCCGCGATGGCCGGCGGCAGCCGGCATGCCGCAGCGAGCTCTCCGAGCAGCGCATCGCCCGTGCCTTCGAACAGCGCGGCGACCTGCGCCACCGCAGGCAGCGCATCGCGCAGTGCCGCCAGTTCGCGCGGCCGCACGCTGGCGAGCGATATGCGCGTGGCGATGCGCTCGATGTCCGGCAGCCCGTTGAGCGCGCCGGCCAGTGCGTCGACCAGCGCGTCGACGGATGAACGGGGCCGCTCCGACCGCTGCAGCAGCGTCGCGATCGCGTGGTGGCGCGCACGCGGCAGCGCGGCGTCGCGCAGCGGGTGGTGCAGCCAGTGGCGCAGCCGCCGGCTGCCCATGGCGGTCGCGCAGCGGTCGAGCAGGCCGAACAGCGTCGGGCCGTCCTCGCCGCGCAGCGTCGCGGTGATCTCCAGGTTGCGGCGTGTGGCGGCATCCAGCAGCAGATACTCGGACGCGGTTTCGCGCGTCAGCCGCGCGACATGCGGCAGGCGTCCGCCCTGCGTAGTTCCCGCGTAGTCCAGCAGCGCCGCTGCCGCGGCGAGGATCTCCGGCGCATCGCTGACGCCGAAGGCGTCCAACGTCGCCACCTGCAGCAGCCGTTGCAGGCCTTCGCGGCCGCGCGTCGCATCGAAGTGCCAGTCCGGCCGCGGCTGCGCGACCGCGCCGCATGCGCGCACCGTGCCGGCCAGCGTGTCGGACCAGGTGTCGGCCAGCAGCACTTCGGAGGGGCCGATGCGCGCCAGTTCCGACGGCAGCGTGGCCGGAGCGACGCTCGCCGCACGCAGTTCACCCGAGGACAGCACCAGCCAGGCAAGCCCGAACGGCCCGCCGCGCTGGGGCGGCGGCGCCAATGCCAGCAGCGGCGCATCGGCCTTGTCGGGCAGCAGCGCCGTATCGGTCAGCGTGCCGGGCGTGACCACGCGCACCACCTTGCGCTCCACCGGACCCTTGCTTGCGGCCGGATCGCCGATCTGCTCGCAGATCGCGACACTTTCGCCCAGCTTCACCAGTCGCGCGAGGTACTGCTCGACCGACACCACCGGCACGCCGGCCATCTTCACCGGCGCTCCGCCCGAGTTGCCGCGCGCCGTCAGCGTGATGCCCAGCAGCCGGTGCGCACGATCGGCGTCGTCGTAGAAGAGCTCATAGAAGTCGCCCATGCGATAGAACAGCAGCACGTCGGGCTGCTCTGCCTTCAGGCGGAGGTACTGCTGCATCATGGGCGTGTGCGCCGGGCCGGGCGTGTTCATCACGCTATTCACCATGGCCGGATGGCCGGATCGAGGTCCGACCGGCAGTCGTCCGCTGCGCCAGTGCCGTCTCCCTGCTCTTGTCGAAGCGCTTCCGTGCGCTTTCGATCTGGCCGTGATGCTCGACGGCCCAGCGTCCGAGGATCTCGATGGGGTCGCGCAGCGAGCGGCCCAGCGGCGTCAGTTCGTAATCCACGCGCGGCGGCGTCGTCGGCGTCACCGTGCGCTTGATCATGCCGTCGCGTTCCATGCCGCGCAGGGTCAGCGTCAGCATGCGCTGCGAGATCGACCCGATGATGCGTTTGATTTCGTTGAAGCGCACCGGACCGTCGGCCAGCGTGATGACGATCAGCATGCTCCATTTGTCCCCTATGCGCGACAGCACGGCGCGCACCGGCTCGCACGCATGCACCAATTCGTTGTGCCCAGGTTTCATCGATGTGCCTTCTTGCGCAGATCCGTTGGAGTGCCATTATTAGTGCTAGGCACTTTTTTAGTCTACCCGGTCCCGGCCGGGCCGATCCGACAGGAGGATTCGTGAGTCTGCCAAGCATTGCAATCGTCATCGGTACAACGCGCCAAGGTCGCTTCGGCGACCGGCCAGCCCGCTGGATGCTGGAGCTCGCGCGCAAGCGCGACACGGCGAGCTTCGACATCGTCGATCTGCGTGACCATCCGCTGCCGTTCTTCGACGAGCCGCGCTCGCCCATGTGGGGTCCGCTCGCCGGCGAGGCCGCACAGCGCTGGGCCGCGACGCTGGCCGGCTACGACGGCTTCATCTTTGTCACGGCGGAATACAACCACGGCATCCCAGCCGTGCTGAAGAACGCGCTGGACTACGCGTATGCGGAGTTCGTCCGCAAGCCCGCCGCCTTCGTGGGCTACGGTGGGGTGGGTGCAGCGCGTGCGGTGGAGCAGTTGCGGCTGGTGACGATCGAACTGCAGATGGCGCCGGTCAGAAACGCGGTTCACATCGGCCTGACCGAATTCATCGGAATGCTGCAGCAGGGCAAGGACTTCACCGACTACCCGCATCTGGCCCAAAGCGCCGAAGGCCTGCTCGACGATCTGTTGTGGTGGACCGGGGCGTTGAAGGCAGCGCGCGAGGCCGCCTGAGCCAGTTAGGCCGCGGCCTTCAGTTCGTCGTCGGAGGTCTGCAACGCACTGACCGGCAGGCCGTCCTTCCACGGCAGATCGACCGGGTAGTCCTTCAGCAGGCAATCGTCCGGCAGCACGCCGATCGGCCTGAAGTCGCGGTGCGCGATGTACTCGGGCCGCCTGAAACGCCGGATGTGGTTGCTGACCGCGCACAGGCTCAGATACACGCTGACGCGATCGAAGGGCGACAGGTTGCTGGTCGACGCGTGCACCAGGCACGAATGGAACAGCAGCATCGACCCGGCCGGTCCCTTCGGGGCGACGATGCCGCCGCGGATGCCGCCCGCGCGCTCGACCAGGCGGCGGATCAGGTCGTGATCCAGCGTCCACAACGGATAGCTGGTCGTCGTCAGGTCGTGCCTGGCGTCCAGCACGCCCTTGCGATGGCTGCCCGGGATGAACATCAGCGGGCCGTTGAACTCGGTGACTTCGTCGAGGAAGATCGCGACGTTCATCGCACGCTCGGTGGGCATCAGATCGTCGTTCTTCCAGGTGCCGTAATCCTGGTGCCACTGCCAGACGTCGCCTTCAAAGGCCATCTTGCCGTTGATCTTGAACTGGTGCATGTACAGCGCCTCGCCCAGCAGGTCCTGCACCGGCTCCACCATGCGCGGATGCCGCGCGAGCCGGGCGAAGGGCGCGCTGTACAGGTGCGCGGCGAAGTTGGTGCGCACGGCATCCGAACCCTTCTCGCGCACGTTGTAGATCTCGCGCCGCTCGTACAGCGCGGGCACGGCATCGGTCAGCGCCCGCACTTCGTCGGCCGAGAACAGTGCCGGAAAGAAAAGAAACCCTTCGCGCTCGAAGCGTTCGCGCTGCTCCTGGCTCAGTTTCATTGCGGGGCTCCCTTGGCTGAGTTCACCTCGGCCGTTTCCGCCGCTGCCGTGCCGCGGCTGCGATGGACATCGCCGACCAGCTTCAGCAGTTGCGGAAACACCTTGGGCGTGCCGGCCACGATGCGGCCGTCTTCGAGGTATCCCGTCTCGCCATTGAAGTTCGCCACCAGCCCGCCCGCTTCGAGGATCAGCAGGCTGCCGGCCGCCATGTCCCACGCCGACAGACCCTGCTCCCAGAAGCCGTCGAGCCGGCCGGCGGCCACATACGCGAGATCCAGCGCCGCGGCGCCCGGACGGCGGATGCCGGCCGTGTGCTCCGTGATGCTCTTGAACATGCGCACATACTCGTCCAGGTGCTGCAGCTGGCGGAACGGAAAGCCCGTGCCGATCAGGCAGTCGGCGAGCTTGTCGCGGCGCGACACGCGCATGCGCCGTTCGTTGACAAAGGCGCCGCGGCCGCGCGTCGCCGTGAACAGCTCGTTGCGCGTCGGGTCGTAGACGACAGCCTGCGTGATCAGGTCGCGGTGACGCAGCGCGATTGATACCGCGTACTGCGGGAAGCCGTGGATGAAGTTCGTCGTGCCGTCCAGCGGATCGATGATCCACGTGTACTCGGAACTGCCGCTGGCGCCGGACTCCTCGGCCAGCACCGCGTGGTCCGGATAGGCCTTCAGCAGTATGTCGAGGATCGCGCGCTCGGCCGCGTGGTCCACTTCGGTGACGAAGTCGCTGCGGCCCTTGGTGCCGATGCGCACGCCTTCGAGGTCGAGGCTGGCGCGATTGATGATCGAACCGGCCTTGCGCGCGGCCTTGACGGCCGTGTTGAGCATCGGATGCATGGTGGGACGCTGACGGCGTGCGCCGTCGCGAAGCAGACGTGGGGTTGAGGTGGTTAGACTAGGCCACGAAGTTTAGTCGATAGCCGTCGATGATCACCCGGGCCCCGCATGCTGATGAATTCGACCGCGTCCGCTTCGTGCTGATCGAGCCCACGCTGGCCGCCAACATCGGCTCGGCCGCGCGCGCCGTCAAGACGATGGGTTTCGCGCGGCTGGTGGTGGTTGCACCGCGCGATGCGGACTACCGAGCCGACGCCGATGCGGTGGCGCGTGCCACCGGCGCGGTGGACGTGCTGCAGGCCAGCCGCAGTGTCGCCACGCTGGACGAGGCGCTGGCCGGCGTCGGCTACGCGGCGGCCATGACAGGCTACGACCGCGAATATGGGCCGCAGCTGGTGGAACTGCGCAGTGTCACCGCGGCGGCGGCCGGGCACCTGGCTGCGGCCGACGACGACGTCGCCTTCGTTTTCGGCACCGAACGCAGCGGCCTTTCCAACGCCGACGTCATGCGCTGCCAGGTGTGCTGCGCGATTCCGGCCAATCCGGCGTTCTCGTCGCTCAATCTTGCGCAGTCCGTGCAGGTCGCCGCCTACGAGTGCCAGCTCGCGCTGCGCGGCAGCGCGGCCATCAACGAAGGACAGCGCCGCTTCCACGACGCGGAGCCGCCCGCCGGTATTGCGGCGCTGGAGAAGCTGTACCAGCAGTTCGAACACGCAGTCACTGTCGTCGGTTTCCACGATCCGGCCGAACCCAAGACGCTGATGGTGCGCGTGCGGCGGCTGTTCAACCGCGCGCGGCCCACGCAGACCGAGGTGGATCTGCTGCTGGGCGTGCTGGCGGCCGTCATCCAGTCGCGCGCCGACCGTGCAGGACGCAAGAAAGGGGGCTGAACCGGCGGCCGTTCGGCTGCGGCGTGCATCCGTACAATCGCTGCGGCTCTGTTGCTGTTGGTGAACCGGTCGACCCATGTTCAAGCGCCTGCGCGAAGACATCGCCTGCATCCTCGAACGAGATCCTGCCGCGCGCTCGGCCTGGGAAGTGCTGACCTGCTATCCGGGCGTGCATGCGCTGTGGCTGCATCGCGTCGCGCACGCGGCGTGGAATGCCGGCTTCCGGTGGATAGGGCGCTTCGTGTCGAACCTGTCGCGCTTCTTCACCGGCATCGAGATCCATCCGGGCGCGAAGATCGGCCGCTTCGTGTTCATCGACCACGGCATGGGCATCGTCATCGGCGAGACCGCCGAGATCGGTGACGGCACGACCATCTACCAGGGTGTGACGCTGGGCGGCACCACACTGACGCGCGGCGCCAAGCGACATCCGACGCTGGGCCGCAACGTGATCGTCGGCGCCGGCGCGAAGATCCTCGGCGGATTCACCGTAGGCGACGGCGCGCGCATCGGCTCCAACGCGGTGGTGGTCAAGGAAGTGCCGGCTGGCGCCACCGCGGTGGGCAATCCGGCGCGCATTCTGCATCGCGAGGTGGACGCGCAGCGCGAGACCACCGCGAATCGCCTGGGCTTTTCAGCCTACGGCCTGGTACCGGACGGCGACGACCCGCTGGCCAAGGCGCTGCACGGCCTGATCGACCACGCGACCGCGCAGCAGCGCGAGATCGACAAGCTGGTGGCGGCGCTGGAGCGCCACGGCATCGCGCTGAACGAAACGCGTGAGGAGCGGCCGAAGGTCAGCGCGGAGCAGTTGAACCGGCTGGTCGACGAGTAGTCCGCTCTCGCCGCGCCGCGCCGCGGCGCGACGCAGCGCTCAGCGCCTGAGCTTTTCGTCCAGCCAGTCGAACATGCGCTGGTCCACCAGCCGCCGCGCCATCGGTTCGCAGTGGAAGTTCGCACCTTCGGCAGCCGTGAAGCGCAGCAGCGTGGACACCGTCGGCGTCATCGCCGCCAGTTGCTCGGCCTGCCCGGGCCAGAACTGCTCGCCTTCGGGATCGGTCACCAGCAGCGGTGCCTTGATGCGCGCGGCGTCGGCGGGCGTCAGCCGGTAGCGGATCATCGCCGCGAAGGTCGAGTAGGGATCCGGCTGACCGTAAGGCCGCGCGCGGAAATTCCACTGTGCAATCGCCTTGGGGTCGGTGGTCACGCCCTCCGCGATCATCGCGTTGAAACGCTCCTTGTCGCCGCGATGGATCAGCTCGACCATCTCCGGCGGAAGGTGGCGCAGCCACGATTGCGAAACGTCGACGACACCGGTGTCGGCAATGGCTGCGGCGATGCGGTGCTCGTAAGCGACCGCGCGCGGCACCCAGTAGCCGCCCTGGCTGACGCCATACAACGCGATGGCAGCCGGATCGACATCGCTGCGCGCGACTAGAAAGTCGACGACGGGCGTGATGACCGCCTCCCAGTCAGGGCGGAAGAACCGGCCGTGCTCGAACAATTGCGACTGCTGCCCTGGTCCATCGAAGAACAGCACGTTGTAGCCGCGGGCCAACGCGCCGGCACCGCCGAAAATCAGCATCGACGAGACGGGCCCATCGCTGCCGTTGTTCAGTATCAGTGTCGGGCGCCGCTTTCCGGAATCGTCGGGAGCGGCGAACCAGCCCGGCAGCGTCGTCGTCTCGTAGGGGATGCTGACCAGCTGCCACGCCGGTTGCTGCAACTCGCAATAGTGGCTCCAGGCCTTGCGGTGCTGGCGGAACACCGGCAGCAGCGCCTCCGTGCCTTCACTGCCGGCGAGCGTGTTCAGCGTGGTGCCGTAGGCGACCGCCGCACGTATCCAGGCACTGGCCGCGCTGACGCGGCGCCCGGCCGCCTCCGATGCGGCCGCCGCCGCCGCGAGCCGGTCGCCCAGCGCGCACCAGGCGGCGATCCACGACTCGGCGTTGCCATCTTCGATGCCGGCAATCGTCGCCAGCACCTCACCGGCATCCGCTGCGCCGTAGGTTGCATGACCCAGCGCGACGCGCGTCTCGAAGTCGAAGCCGTCGTCGGTGAAGAAGCCCGATGCAAACACGCTGTTGCCGCCCATCGCTTGCCTCCGAGTTAGTCGTCGAAGAACACCAGTCGCGGCTTGCCGTCGCTGAAGTCGAGGAAGCCGCCGCGGACCTCCGGACCTTCGAACTCCCAGTCCGGCAGCACCCAGCGTTCGGCGCGCTGCCCGTCGACAATGATCTCGTGTGCGGCCGGCCGGTGCGTGTGGCCATGGATCAGCCGCCGTACGCCGGCAGCAACCAGCGCGTCCTCGATGGCCTGCGGCGTGACATCCATGATGTCCATTGCCTTCACAGCCTTCTCGGTCTCGCTCTGCTGCCGGGCGCTGCGCGCGATCGCGATGCGTTCCTCGACCGGTTTGGCGAGGAACTCCCGCTGGAACGCCGGATTGCGCACCATCGCGCGGAACTGCTGATAGGCGACGTCGCGCGTGCACCAAAGATCGCCGTGCGACAGCAGCGTGGGCGTGCCGGCGACATCGGCGACGATGGGATCGGCGAGCAGCGTGCCACCGGTCGCCTTCGCGAAGTCGGGACCCAGCAGCGGGTCGCGGTTGCCGTGCATCAGCAGCACGCGCTGCCCGCGCGCTGCGGCGGCCGCCAGCGCGGCGACGACCGGCGCAGCCGCGGCTCCGGCGTCGTCGCCAATCCAGAACTCGAACAGATCGCCGAGGATCACGAGTTCCGCATGCGCGGGCGCGTCCTCGCGCATGAAGCGCAGGAAGCGCGCCAGCGTGCGCGGCCGCTCCGTCGCGAGGTGCAGGTCGGAGACGATGATCGGGTCGCGCAGCGGCGCGATCTGCGGCGTCACCGCGAGCGCCGGCACCGCGGGCTGCGCGGCCTCGATCACCGCGGACTCAGGGGAGCCTTCGGGCTTCGCCCTGCGGCGCGAGCTTGCTTGGGGCGGCCCGGCGCTGCGCTCACTGGATGATCTCTGCGCGCTCGATCAGCACGTCGACTTCGGGCACGTCCGCGTGTCCGCCCGCGCGTCCGGTGCGCACCGCCTTGATCTTGTCGACGACCGCGAAGCCTTCGACCACCTTGCCGAACACGCAGTAGCCCCAGCCCTGTGGTGTGGGCGCCGTGTGGTTCAGGAATTCGTTGTCGGCGACGTTGATGAAGAACTGCGCGGTGGCCGAGTGTGGGTCGCCCGTGCGCGCCATCGCCAACGTGTACTTGGCGTTGCGCAGGCCGTTGCGCGCCTCGTTGGGGATCGGATCCTCGGTGGTCTTCTGCCTCATGCCGGTTTCGAAGCCGCCGCCCTGGATCATGAAGCCGTTGATCACGCGATGGAACAGCGTCCCGTCGTAGAAGCCGCTGCGCACGTAGGACTCGAAGTTCTCGGCGGTCTTGGGTGCGCGCTCGTGGTCGAGCTCGATGGTGATGGGGCCGAGGTTCGTGTAGAGGCGGATCATGCTTGCTCCTGGGTGGCGTTGGCGCGTGGCGTCACTGCACGACGCGTGCGCTCTTGATGACGACCGGCGTGGTCGGCACGTTCTGGTGACCGCCGCTTGGACCGGTGGGCACGGCGCGGATCTTGTCCACCACGTCCATGCCCTGCACGACCTTGCCGAACACCGCGTAGCCGTGACCGTCGGGATCGGGGTGGTTCAGCCGCGGGTTGTCGACGACATTGATGAAGAACTGCGACGTGGCCGAGTTCGGGTCGCCGCGTCGTGCCATCGCCACCGAACCGCGATCGTTCTTCAGGCCGTTCTGACTTTCCAGCGGGATCGACGCGCGTGTCGGCTTCTCGGCCAGGTCGGCGGTGTAGCCGCCGGCCTGGATCATGAAGTTGCCCATCACGCGATGGAATACGGTGTTGTTGTAGTGGCCGGCCTTCACGTACTCGAGGAAGTTGGCGACGGTCTTCGGCGCCTCCTTGGGGGCGAGCTCGATGACGATGGTGCCCATCGTGGTGTCCAGCGCCACACGCTGCGCCCACGCCAGGCCCGGCAGGGTCAGCAGCGCGGCGACGATCAGGGTCAGGAATCTCATGGAAGGTCCTCGATGGTGGAATAGGGGGCGCGGCCTCAGCGCGGGCCGCGCGTCTTGCTGATCAGTTCGCGCGACAGCGTGAGCTTCGCGGTCGCCTGCTTGTTGCCGGGTTCCAGGGTCGATGCCCGTTGATAGGCGTCGGCCGCCATCTGCAGATACACGTCGCCGAGGTTCTCGTAGGCGGTGCCGTAATTCGGCGCAGCGGCCAGTGCCATCTGCAGCGCAGCCCGCGCGTTGTCCAGCTTGCCTTCGCTGGCATACAGCACCGCCAGGTTGTTGTAAGGCTCGGGCAGTTCCGGAAACTCCTCGGTCAACCGCTGGAACACTTCGCGCGCCTCGGCGGGCTGCTTCAGTTCCGTCAGGATCACGCCGCGCACGAAGCGCATCTGCGCGTCGCGCGGGTTCTTCGCGAGCTGCGCGTCGGCGCGCTTCAGCGCCTGCTCGTGGCGTCCGGCGGCCATCAGCTTCTGCACCTGCTGCAGCTCCGTCGGTTCCGGCTGGTCGGCCGACAGCGTGCCGATGGTCTGCGGCGGCAGCGCCGTCGAGATCTGCGCGGTCGCGGTTCCGCCGAGCAGTGCGCAAAGCAGGGCGGCGGCGATCGACGGGTAAGCGCGGCGGAACATCGGGATATCGCGGGCACCAGACGCGGTGCTATGCGTATAACCTGCGTTGATATACTTGGACGATTCTACAACTGCGACCCGCTCAGCTCTTCTACTGAGATGACTGCACAGCGCCTCACGCTCCGCTGTCGCTGAACACTGCGATGCCACCGTGCGCCGGGAGCTCCCGGTGCCGCCGCAGTGCACCGGCCCTGTCTACTAACCGGGCCCTCATCGGAGCGATTCCATGACCATCGAGATCCACAACACGCTGACGCGGCGCAAGGAGCCGTTGCGTCCCATCGAGCCGGGCCGGCTGAAGATGTACGTGTGCGGCGTGACCACGCAGGATCTGACGCACATCGGCCACGGCCGCACCTTCGTAGCGTTCGACGTCATGCAGCGCTGGCTGCGCACGCGCGGCTACGACGTGACCTATGTGCGCAACATCACCGACATCGAAGACAAGATCATCCGCCGCGCGGCAGAGACCGGCGAAACGCCGTCCGAGCTGGCTGAGCGCTACATTGCGGCGATGCACGAGGACTTTGCGGCCCTGGGGCTCGCGCAGCCGGACCACGAGCCGCGCGCCACGCAGTACGTCCCGCAGATGCTCAACATCATCGAGCTGCTGCAGCAGCTCGATCTCGCGTACCAGGCCGACGACGGCGACGTGAACTTCAGCGTGCGCAAGTTCCCGGGTTACGGGAAGCTGTCGGGCCGTTCGCTGGACGAGCTGCGCGCCGGCGAGCGTGTCGCGGTGGACGCGGCCAAGCACGATCCGCTGGATTTTGTGCTGTGGAAACGCGCGAAGCCGGGCGAGCCGCAATGGGACTCACGCTGGGGCCCGGGCCGGCCGGGCTGGCACATCGAGTGCTCGGCGATGGCGAGCGAACTGCTGGGCGAGAACTTCGACATCCACGGCGGCGGACCGGACCTGATCTTTCCACATCACGAGAACGAGATCGCGCAGAGCGAAGGCGCGTTCCGGAAGCCGTTCGCGAACCTGTGGATCCACACCGGTGCGCTGCGCATGGGCGCCGACAAGATGTCCAAGTCGCTGGGCAACGTCGTGACGATCCGCGACGCGGTGCGCCGCCATCACCCCGAGGCGGTGCGCTTCTTCCTGCTGCGCTCGCACTACCGCAGCCAGTTCCAGTTCAGCGAAGACCAACTGGTCGAAGCGCGTACCGCGTTGACGCGCCTTTACACCGCGCTGCGCGACACGCCGCCGGACGGCAGCGCAGGTGTTGCCGACATCGACTGGAGCGAGCCGCACGCCGCGCGCTTTGCCGCGGCAATGGACGACGACTTCAATACGCCGATCGCTGCGGCGGCCATGTTCGATCTGGCGACGGAGATCAACCGCACGCGTTCGGCTGCGCTGGCCGCACAGCTCGCGCAGCTCGGTGGCGTGCTGGGGCTGCTGCAGCGTACGCCCGCGGAGTTCCTGCAGGGCGCCGCGGGCGCGGACGACGGGCGCATCGACGCGCTGATCGCCGAACGCGCGGCCGCGAAGAAGGCGCGCAATTTCGCCGAGGCCGATCGCATCCGCGCGACGCTGGCATCCGAGGGGGTACTGCTCGAGGACAGCGCCACCGGCACGACGTGGCGGCGCCAGTAGGTGAGTCCGGATGCCCGCCGCAACGTCCCCCGTGCACAGCCGTCCCACGTACTGGTCGCGCGCCAAACGCGAACTCGCGCGAAGCGACGCGACAATGGCGCGCATCATCGCCGCGCATCCGCGCGTGGCGCTGACGTCGCGCGGCGACCCGTTCACCACGCTGGCGCGCTCCATCGTCGGGCAGCAGATCTCGGTGAAGGCGGCCGAGGCGGTGTGGGGCCGCTTCGCCGCGTGCTGCGGTGAGATGAACCCGGAAAGAGTGCTGCGCAGGCGCGCGACCACGCTGCGCGCCTGTGGGCTGTCGGACCGCAAGGTCGAGTACATCCGTGACCTGGCCGCGCATTTCGTCAGCGGCCGCGTCGATCCTGCACACTTCGCCGAACAGGACGACGAGCAGATCATCGCCGAACTGGTGGACATCCGCGGCATCGGTCGCTGGACCGCCGAGATGTTCTTGATCTTCAACCTGCTACGGCCTAATGTGCTGCCGCTGGACGACCTGGGTCTGCTGAAGGCCGTGAGCCTGGCGTATTTCGACGGCGCGCCGATGGCGGGCCGCGAGCAGCGTGCGCACATCACCGCGCTGGCCGGCCCTTGGGAGCCGTGGCGCAGTGTGGCGACGTGGTACCTGTGGCGCAGCCTGGACCCGGTCCCGGTGGAATACTGAGAGCAACGATGGCCAAGACGACCTTCCTGGAATTCGAACAGCCGATCGCCGAGCTCGAAGGCAAGATCGACGAGCTGCGCTTCGTGCAGGACGACTCCGCGGTGGACATCTCCGAGGAGATCGAGCGGCTGCAGAAGAAGAGCCAGGGCCTGCTGAAGGAGATCTACGCCAAGCTGTCGCCGTGGCAGGTGTCGCAGATCGCGCGTCATCCGCAGCGGCCGTACACGCTGGACTACATCACCGACATCTTCACGGACTTCCACGAACTGCACGGCGATCGCACGTTTTCGGACGACCTTTCCATCGTCGGCGGCTTGGCGCGCTTCAACGGTCAGGCGGTCATGGTGCTGGGCCACCAGAAGGGGCGCGACACCAAGGAGCGCGCGCTGCGCAACTTCGGCATGAGCAAGCCCGAGGGCTACCGCAAGGCGCTGCGGCTGATGAAGCTCGCCGAGAAGTTCGGCCTGCCCGTTTTCACCTTCGTCGACACGCCGGGCGCATACCCGGGCATCGACGCCGAGGAGCGCGGCCAGTCGGAAGCCATCGGCCGCAACCTGTACGAGATGTCGCAGCTCGAGGTGCCGATCGTCACGACGATCATCGGCGAGGGCGGCTCGGGCGGGGCGCTGGCCATCGCGGTGGCAGACCAGGTGCTGATGCTGCAGTACTCGACCTACTCGGTGATCTCGCCCGAGGGCTGCGCGTCGATCCTGTGGAAGAGCGCCGAGAAGGCGCCCGAGGCGGCCGAAGCCCTGGGCCTGACCGCGCACCGGCTGAAAGCGCTGGGTCTGATCGACAAGATCGTCAACGAGCCGCTGGGCGGCGCGCATCGCGACAGCAGGCAGATGTCCGCGCTGCTGAAGCGCGCGCTGGCCGACGCGCTGCGGCAGTTCACCGGCATGAAGCCGCGCGAGCTGCTGGCCGCCCGCCACACACGCCTGCTGGCGTATGGCCGCTTCAAGAGCACGACCGAGCAGAACTGATCCGCCGGCCGATCCGCTGATTGCCGCCGCGCAGCGCACGCTGCAGGCCGCCCGCGGCCACGGTGCCGCGGAGTCCGAGTCTGCCGGTCGCCTGCTTTCGTCGGGTTCGCGCCGCCGCAGCGGGCGCGTTGCACCGCTGACGGTGGTCGTCGGTTATTCCGGGGGCGCCGATTCCACCGCACTGCTGCACGTGCTGGCGGCGCTCGCGCGACAG